>Ga0302155_10001158_pt1 | contig 19387 bp, 17 predicted proteins | sample I_Bog_N3_1_FD_193508 | JGI IMG/M metagenome (GOLD analysis project Ga0302155, IMG submission 193508) | Peat permafrost microbial communities from Stordalen Mire near Abisko, Sweden - I_Bog_N3_1 | ecosystem: Environmental > Terrestrial > Soil > Wetlands > Peat | place: Sweden: Abisko, Stordalen...
AATAGCGGGTTAATTTTTGGTTGCGGGGGCAGGATTTGAACCTGCGGCCTTCAGGTTATGAGCCTGAGATGCTAATTTTCAAAAATCCTAGGTAAACAGCCATTTAGGCAATGTTTTCAATACATTGCGGTGTCGCAAGTTGCGACATTTCTACGCACTTTACCGCAGTTCTACGCACTGATATACCATAAGCGCACGGACACAGTACGGACACGGCGGACACGGACACGAAAACTTTCTCTCAGTGAGACAACTATGATGGAGAACCTATGGTTCTGTGACAGCCGTGACGGAAACCCATAGGCTTTCTGACGGACATATTCACGGACATGGAAACCAGCCCCACCCCTGAGACAGCCGTGACACTGAGACACTGAGACAACCGATTTTTATGGATGCGACATGGCCGAACATTTGACGGAAAAACTGGTCAAGACCCTCCCCGCCCCCATCAAGGGCAACAAGCTCTTTTACGATGACGAGGTGAAGGGCTTCGCCGTTCGCGTCACCCATGCGGGGGCACGCTCATTCGTGGTGAATTATTACGTCCATGGCCGTGAGCGCCGAATCACTATCGGCTCGCATCCTGACTGGACCGTCACGTCGGCGCGTTCCAGAGCCAAGGAAATCAAACAGCAAGTTGACATAGGGGAAGACCCACTCGGCCAGCGCATCGAAGACAGGGAAGCCCCAACCGTCAACGATTTGTGGAAGGAGTACGAAGCCAAACACCTTCCGACAAAACGCCCCCGTTCGGCACAGGACGACGCCAGTATGTGGAAGACCTACATCCTGCCTCGCATGGGATTCATGAAGGTGGGAGACATCACTGCCCAGGACGTGGACGGCTTGCACTCTTGGATTGGCGAAACCAAGCCTGTCAGGGCAAACCGTGTGATTGAGGTTTTGCGGAAAGCCATCAACCTGTCCATCCGCTGGCAGTGGCGGTCGGATAACCCCTGCACTGGCGTCCACCGCAACCACGAGGAAAAGCGCGAGCGATATCTTAGCCCCACCGAAATCGACAATCTGGTGATGGCCTTAAACACCCACCCCAACCAGCGGTCCTGTGACGCCATCAGGATGCTGTTGCTGACGGGGGCGAGGAAATCCGAGGTTCTGTCGGCTACATGGACCATGTTTGACCTTGAAACGGGCGTCTGGGTGAAACCGTCAAGCCACACGAAACAGAAGAAGCTCCATCGCGTCCCGCTGTCCGAGGCTGTGAAAGACCTGTTGCTATATATAAAGAGCGACAAGCCCGACCCCGTATTCGTTTTCCCCGGTCGTGTCGTCGACCACCCCCTGACTGACGTGAAAAAGACATGGACAGCGGTTTGCGAAACGGCTGGTATCGAATTGGCTCGCATCCATGACCTTCGCCACTCGTTCGCCTCCATCCTCGCCAGCAAGAAATTGAGCTTGCCCATTATCGGTGCTTTGCTGGGGCACACCCAGACTCAGACCACCGCCCGCTATGCACATCTGTTGGATGACCCCTTGCGAGAAGCAACCGAACTGGCATCATCGGCAATCCAGACCAGAAAAGGGTAATTTCTCTGATGACGACCGAATCCCAGAACCCAGACATTGACGACGATGAGATTCAGGTTCCAGACGGCTGGGGGCTTGATGGCCCTGACGACGCCGAATTGGCGGGCGTCACCTATGATGACGTTCTGGCTCTGGAAGCTGTGAAAAAAGCTCGCGAGCTTCTTGCCGTCGTGGCAGGGACACAGAAAATCACCCTCGCCATCGCCCAGGATTTTGTGACGAAATTGGGCGAGAACGGCTATGGCTTGGCCCAGCTTTTGGACATGGAATTTGGACGCCATCACAATTCCCAAACCCCCAAAATCGCCACGTCTTTTTCCCGCACCGAAGTTTGGGCCTTCCGCAATCTTTTGATTGAAGTGACCTATCGGCTTCTGACCGAAATCCCCTTCGACGGCGACGACATTCACCTATCTCCCCAAGCCAAGATTTTCCTGGGGTGCCTTGATGGATTGAAGGCTCTGCATCGGGCAAGCCAAAATTCCCTTTATGCGTGGCGGGCTTACCGTATTTGCCGACTGGCAAAAAACCAAATTCCCGACTGGGTTCTGGCCTACCTCGATAACTGCGCCATCGAACTGACGGACCTGAGTGAAAGCCCTGACACGAAGAACTTCCCCAAGGACGTTGCAAAAGCCATCGGGCTTGGCAACAAAGGCTTCGGCAGTGGCACACCTGCATCAACCATCAGAAAAAGTGAACTGCGGAAAAAAATCTATCTGGCGGTTCGTGACCGTGTTGAAGCAGGGGCAACCGTCACAGAAGCCGTCAGGCAGGTGAGTGAGCTTCGGATTCCTGGCGCCCCTGCTGAGGACGGAATCAAGGATATCTACAACGAACTCAATAAGAGCACCCCGATACAGTAACCCATTCAGACTACCAGATTGCTTCCCCAGGGGATGGCTCAGGCCATCCCCTTTTTTCATGCGGAATCGTCAAGGGAGAAAAAGTCGCGACTGGCGTTTCTAGAACCCACCCAGTTATCGACGTAATCTCCTTCTCATGCAGACACGAACTGCCAAACAGAAAAGGATAAGCGCATGAGACAAAAAATCAGCCACATCGAAAATACGGAGGAGGCTAGATGTAGCAAAAACACACGACATGCCGAAGACTTTGGCAAATGGCTCACCAAACAGGAACTTGCAGATTTTCTAGGAAAGTCGGCAAGGACCATCGAACGGTGGGTAAGCGGTAGAACATCACCGCCATTTACCAAGGCAGGCAACACCATCCTCTTTCACATCGACGGTGTGAAGGGGTGGCTCAAAGGCCGAGAGGTCAACGTAACGATTAAAGCCCGTGCGCGGAATGGGTTCCGTCAGCACAACCATATTTAGGAGTAATAATATGAACAATTTCAATTCAGAAGAACACAGCATCGATAACGACGACATCGACCTCATGGACATCATCGAGAGCGATGACGCCACCAACTATCCTGACATCGAGGCGATGGAAGCCGACCAGCATCAGGTGCCGGCCATCATCGATGACGCCGGCGACCGCCCAGTTCGTGAATTCCGCGAATTCATTCCCGCTGAGGAAATTGCCCGTGCCGATGTCCTTCACCCTTATCGCATCAACCAAGGTTGGCTGGAATTCGGCGAGCAGGGCGAGGAAGAAGGCGAGGCGAATTGGTTCCGCGTTTGCACCGCCATCTGGGTTGTCGCCTTCGTGCGGACCCAAGACAGCAAGGGATGGGGCTATGTGGTCCTGTTCCGTGACCCCGATGGCACCATCAAGGAACTGACCATCAAATCCGCCGACCTTGCTGGCCGGGATTCCAGCGCTGTGATTTCGGCCTTGATGGATGACGGGTTGCGTCTGGCTCCCGGTTCCAAAAGCAAGTTTCGGCTGATGGAATATCTGACTTCGGCAGAACCCGAGTCTCGTCATCTGTTGGTCGAAACCACCGGCTGGCATTCCCAGGAGGTCAATCAGAATGGCCAGCGGAACAGGGTTTTCCTGCTGGGCAACCGAGCTATCGGCAACACCAATGGCCAGATTGTCCGCTTGGCCCCAGGTGCCATGACCAACTCCCTACTCACACAGGGCGGGGATTATGAGGCCTGGAAGAAGTTCATGGCCATGATGCCCGGCAACTCCCGATTGGCCTTGGCTGTTTCGGCAGGATTTGCCGGCCCCTTGATGGGGTTCATCAAAGAAGAAAGTGGTGGGTACCACTTCTATGGGGCCAGCTCGACCGGCAAAAGCACGACCCTGTATTGCGCTGGTTCCATCTGGGGTGGTGGTGGTGCCAACGACGGAGCCACAGGTTTCGTCCGTCAATGGCGTGCCACCGCCAATGCGATGGAAAATCTCCTTCTCCTTCACAACGACCTGATGATTGCGATGGACGAACTCGGAGAATTGAAGGGAGCCGACACGGCGCAGGTGGCCTATCTGGTCACCAATGGCCAAGGCAAGGCGCGCATGCAAGCGAACGGAGCCCCCCAAGCATCGAAAACCTATCGATGCATCCTCCTGTCGTCGGGGGAAATGACCATCGTGAGGAAAATCCTGGAGGCCAAAACCGTGATGGTCCGGGCAGGCATGGAAGTTCGCATCATCGACATTCCTGCCGATGCCGGTTGTGGAATGGGAGTTTTTGAGAACATCCACGGCTTCGCCAGCCCCGCCGAGTTCTCTGAGCACCTGAAACGCATGGCCACTCAGCATTATGGCTGGGCGGGCCGGGAATACATCGAGAGCATCATCGACCGTGAGGCGGAGTGCGTAGAGTACTACAAATACATCTGCCAACGGTTCATGGACGACAACATGGTCCAAGACATGGACGGTCAGGTTAGACGTGTTGCCAATCGGTTTGCGTTGACTGCAACTGCTGGGCTGATTGCAACCGAGCTTGGCATCCTGCCCTGGCCGGAAGATGAGGCCTACCGTTCGGCCTGCGTGTGTTTCCAGGCTTGGCTGGCCCAACGTGGAGGCACCAACGCTGGCGAGGAAATTCGCGGTGTTGAGCAAGTGGTTCGTCTGCTTCAGTTGGACGGGGAACAGCGGTTTGTCAGTTGGGATGACGGCCCCAACGGTCATCAATCCGTTGAGGAAGCCAAGTCCCGGATGCTCGGCTGGCGAAAGCTGGAAAAGGGCTATAACTGGACCTTTTATGCTCATGCCTCGGGATTTGCAGAACTGATTTCCGGTTTCAACCGGAACCAGATTGTCAGTGCCCTGATCGCGAAAGGCATCCTAAAGCCGGGCGAGAATGGGGAACCCACGGTTCGGGAGCGCATCCCCCACCACGGCCAACAGCGGATCTATCGGCTGACCATTGCTGAATACGATGCCGGGCAGGGTGTCTGCTAACCCCAAGCTCCGGCCCATCTTCCCCTTGGCACCCGCCATGGGGATGGGGCCGAAGGGGAAATAAGTCGCGACTTCCCGCCCCTGACCCATTCCACAAAATCGCATATCGTCTTTCTTGTGCGGATAACCCGCCAAACAAAATAAGGAGCTTTCAAATGAATACAGTTTTTCAGACTCACAAAAACATCAACACAGCCTATTGCCAAGGTAAAATCGACGCCTACCATGGCAACTGGGACGGTCGCCTTGCCAATCGTGAAGATACAGCGGAAAGCTATATCCAAGGACAACTAGATTGGTACTCGGCCAATCCCAACGCCGAACCCAGATGTGTTGAATACATCCCTTCCATGGAGGAATATTTCTCCGCCTTGGTCGCCAGTGAAGGAACCGACGACATCGAATAGGCCAATTCGGATGGGGGCAAAGGGCAAGCCCTAGCCCCCCACCCGATTATTTGATTTACACACCCAACAAAAACAATATCGTACGATACATACTCAACCAAGGAATTGAGAGAATGAGCCATACCGTTCGCCAGTACACCCGCCTTCAAGATGCTTACGACTTTTTCAATCAAAAACTTTGGTTTGGAAAATTACCGGCCTGCCTCATCACCTTCCAACGCCAAGCCAACGCAAGAGGCTACTTTTCACCCGATGGCTTCAAGGCCCGCTCGGGAGAGAACACCACCGACGAAATTGCACTGAATCCCGACACCTTCGCCAGATACACCGACCGGGAAATCTTATCCACCCTCGTTCATGAGATGGCCCACCTCTGGCAATACCACGACGGCGAACCCAGCCGTACTGGCTATCACAATACAGAATGGGCCGAAGAGATGGAGCGTATCGGTTTGATGCCGTCCAGCACGGAGAAGCCTGGGGGAAACCGTGTCGGCCAGCACATGACCCACTACATTCAGGAAGGTGGCCCATTTGATATCGCCTGCACGGTATTTCTTGCCGACGACACGGCCATTGAGTGGGGGAGCACCCAGAGCGAGCCGGAAGAAAAAGCCAAATCCAAGAAGGCATCGGCGAAATCTAAAACCAAATTCACCTGCCCCGACTGCGGACAAAACGCCTGGGCAAAACCAGGGGCAATGCTGGCTTGCGCCAATGTGGACGAACATGCAGAGAAAACAACGGTCATCATGATTGCTGTCGTCAGCGACAGTGAACGCGAAGACTGAAAACCATCCGTCTCGGCTGTCACGCTGTCTCAGACCTGTATACATGAACGTATACGCCCGTTTACCTCTCACTGGGATGAAAACCACAGGCATTCCGACAGTGTGACAAGAAGGGCCTTCGTGTTCTTATCCGAGATGGCAGGCGGTCAATCACAAGGAATTTCGTCTCTTTTTGATCTTCATATTATTCTATAAGATAGTGGATCGCTTCAGAGAGTTGCGATGCAATCCAACTCTCGTTAAATATTCGAATGACAATCATCAGGATATAATCGATGAGCCCCGCAGACCCGTATTTTCATTCGGCCAAATTTGATGAAATTAAAGGCAATGCTAAACTGCCTGAATGCCTGTATCACTATACCACCCAAGCAGGGCTACTCGGAATTCTTGACAGCGGGGCACTTTGGGCCACTAAGATTCAGCATCTGAATGATTCGAGAGAATTCATTTTATCAATCGATATAGCCAAAGAATCGCTTCGCAAGCGCCAAAAACAAAAACACAATAATTCATGCAAATGCTTTTTTGAAACAGTTTTATCAAATATTGCATCAATAGAAAGCGCCAATATATGCTCTATATCATTCTGCGAAGATGATGATTTATTGAGCCAATGGCGAGGCTATGCGGGAGGATCCACCGGATTCTCCATTGGCTTTCACACCGAACATTTGGTAAAAAAGACTGAAACGCTTGGACATCGAATCATGCGGTGCATCTACAATGAATCCGATCAGGTCCAAATCATTAATGAGTTAATTGATAATGCTATAGAAAAAATAAACCAGCATGGATTAAACATCGACAACGATTCCACAGATAGACTTGCACTTGGCTCTGCAAATAGTTTTGAACTATCAATCGTAAGATACGGCGCATTCTTCAAACACGTTTCATTTAAAGATGAGAATGAATGGCGAGTTATCACTGACCCAATTTCAGTTTCAGATCCAAATTTCAAATTTAGACCGGGCAAATCGACGATCACCCCCTATTACACACTTGAGTTGGTTAATAAAATCGACATAAATGGAAACAAAGTAAATGACGTATGGTTTCCCATCATAGAAAAAATAGTTATAGGCCCATGCCCACACGAATCACTCTCAAGACAATCGGTTACAGGGTTAATATACAAATATTATGTATCTAATAGTCACGATTCACTCCACGAAGACTATCATGCTAGAACAATGAAATACATTGAAAACTCTAAAATACCATTTCGAGACTGGTGAATATTCACATGGTGACCAACAGTGCTGAAGATAGATGCGCCATCCGTCTCGGCTGTCACGCTGTCTCAGACCTGTATACATGAACGTATACGCCCGTTTACCCCTCAGTGTGACAACGTGACAGGTGTGACAAGAAAATATCTAACCTATTGAAAAACATAATGTATATGGTTTTATACGGTATTTTACCGGCAAAATACCGCACCTGCACCGCATCTATATTACTCATATCCCGTGACGCTGTGACGCTGTGACGGCGTGATATCCACGGTTGCCCATGTGCAAAACGTAAACATCAGTAAACAGTCGTATACCCAGCCGGTTCACCCCCACTTACCACAGGTTTCCGGGGATTTCGTCAGCACAATGAGAGTGCGCTCCATCCCCGGAAACCTGCTCCGCAGGCTACGGCCCCATTCTGGGGCTGGAAAGTGGGGATGACCCTGCCCCCAACCGCCTTCTTGAAACAAAACAATAAGAAATAAAACAAAAACCGTAAACGATAACAAAAAAAAGAAGCAAGCCATGCCGTTTACTACGTAAATCGACGCCTGCAAGGGGGATACCCCCGTTGACCCCAGCACATTCTGTGCAACATGCAAAAATATTTGCGTTTTACTATTGATTTTTTCCAGAAAGCATCCATGACGTATACATGTATACTTTATGGAGATATTTTATGGACGTTCGCACTGTAGTAGTTTCATTTAGACTGACTGAAGACGAGGCTTCCCACCTTGACCAAGCTGGGGAAAGCCTCAAAACCCAGCGTTCCCGTGGCGATTTCGCCAGAGCATCGGCAATGCACCAGGCCGGGTTACGAATTCCCAAGCCGACCCCAGCAGTCAGAACCCCTGCCCGTCGCAAGCCCTCTGCCGATACCGAGGTATTGACCCGCATCCTTGGTCAGCTTGGCAAAATTGGCTCGAACATCAACCAGCTCGCAAAAGTTGCCAATCAAAACGGCGATATTCCTGCCGAGGCCACGCTTTTGCAGATGTCGGAATTCGTCGCTATGACATGTCATAGCGTCACGGCAACCCTCATGGGAGAAAAAACACCCGACGAGCCACGCGAATGATTATCAAAGGCTCCGCGAGGGGACAGTCCCCATCAGACACATCACGCCTTGCCCAGCATCTTCTAGCCCATGAGAACGAATCCGTTTCTGTGCTGGAAATCACCGGCACATCGGCCACCACCTTGCCCGAGGCATTGGAAGAAATGCGTTTGATGTCGCTTGGCACCAGGGCCAAACGTGGCCTCTATCACTCATCAATCAATCTGGATCGAGAAGAAGCCCCCACGCTGACCGCCGACCAGTGGATTGAGGCCGTGGACGAGCTTGAGCGCCGTCTTGGGATGGAAGGGCACCAAAGAACGATTGTTATCCATGTGAAACGCGGTCGCCAGCATATCCACGTCGTGTGGTGCCGTGTCCATCCAGAGACGCTGAAACTGGCCCGTGACAGCCACAATTACAAAAAACACGAGGAATGCAGTCGTCATCTGGAGGAGCGTTTCGCCCTTCGCCCCATCGAAGGTGCTTTCACCAGAGTCCCCGGCACCGCCCGCCCTGTCGCCAGAGCCACCCACAGCGATTGGCAGGCTCAAGAACGCACCGGCATTCGAGTTGATGACGTTGCCAGCATCCTGAAAACCGCATGGGCCAGCACCACCACAGCCCAAGCCTTCAAGCTGTCCATCGAAAAGCAAGGCTTGGCACTGGCTCAGGGGTATCGCGGAATAATCGTCGTGGACCAAGCAGGAACACCACATTCCATCCCCCGCCGTCTTCAAATTCGTGCTGGGGAGGTCAATCGCAGGCTGGCTTCCCTGGATACTAACGCCCTGCCAACCGTCGAAAATCTCAAACTGAATCGGAGAAATAATATGAATAATTATCAATATGAGCGACCAAAAAGACGCCCACGCAAGCAATTCACCGCCAAATCTAACAGCCCACGGCCTTCCAAGGTTCCCCCATCCAAGGATTATTGGACTGAGCTTGGCTATCAGGTCGAGGAATTCCCAACCTTTTTGCTCGTCACCCTGTCGCCTACCAGCACCATGGGGGACCACGGCGACCACATGACTTTGAATTGTCCCAGTGAGCCCACCGATTCCGACTTGGAAATTATGGTCAAGGCCATGAGGGCAAAGGGCTGGCAATCAATTAGGTTCTACGGCGGTTCACCTGAATTCCAGAAACGCGCTCGGCTTGAAGCTCTGCGTCAGGGCTATCCCCCAGAATCCATCAGCCTGGAAATTGAAGACAATTTTCCCAAGCCTGAAAAAACGATGGCGATGCCGATGCCCGAGCATATCCGCAAAAAGCTTCAGCCCGAGCGAAAGCACGAAAGCCCAATTCTTCCAACGGAATTGGTTCCACCTCCACCCAAGGAGTTCCGCATATGACGACAATCACCAGCCCTAGAAAAACTATCCGCCCCGCCGATTACGAGAAATCGGCATTGCCCAACGACATCATCATTACCGAGCGCCAAGCCGAATTCCTTGGCCTCGAAGAAGCCCCTGCCGACATCGGAAAAAGCTGGGAGGAACATCTACATCAAAAAAGCGAAAGGAACAGACAATGAGCGAAAATCAATCAAGACGAGATATTTATCAGGAAGTTACGGACAAAATTATCACCGCCCTTGAAGCAGGAACGCCCCCTTGGCGAAGACCTTGGGATGCCCCATCAGGACCATTCAATGGAGCCACCGGCCACCAGTACAGAGGCATCAATACACTGATGCTCGGCATGAACCCCATGAGCTACGAAACCGGCGACCCAAGATGGATGAGTTTCAAACAGGCACAGGAAAAAGGCTGGCACGTCATCCGTGGTTCCAAGGCATCGACCGTCGTCTTTTTCAAAAAGTTGGAAATCCTCGACCCTGACAACGACGACGACAAGAAGACCGTTCCCGTCATTCGTTCTTATCCGGTTTTCCACGCCAGCCAGCTCGACGGCATACCGGCATATGTCGCACCAGCAATTGGTGACGTTCCATGGCAAAAACCAGAATCAGCGCAGGTCATATTGACGGCTTCCGGCGTTCCAGTCCGAGAAGGTGGCGAGCGTGCTTTCTATTCGCCCAGCACCGACCATATTCAATTACCGCCAACGGCGACCTTCGCCGGCCCAGAACAATGGGCACAGACGGCTTTACACGAGCTTGGACATGCAACTGGCCACCCCAGCCGTCTCAATCGTGACCTGAGGAACCGCTTTGGCTCGAATGCCTATGCAATGGAGGAACTCAGGGCCGAACTGGCTTCCGCATTCATGGGCTGGGAATTGGGCATTTCCGCCGACATTCCCCAGCACGCCAGCTATATCGACTCGTGGTTGGAGGTTTTAAAGCAGGACCGCCGAGCCATTTTCTCAGCCTCCGCCGATGCCCAGAAGATTGCCGATTGGTGTCTGTCCCACCATCCCGATTATCGAGCCATCCATTCCGCCGATGCGCCAAATGACGTTGTCACACCTGTCACTGTCACAGAGCCGGAAAATCACAAAGCCGACCTTGTGACAGTGACAGATGTGACAGCCCAAAAATCAACACCGGACATTCCCGCTATCGAAGCCAAGTTCGGCCCAATGCCCGACCATATTGCCAACCGTCTCAAGCCTCTGCATCAGGACAAGGAGAACGCCCCAGCTTTCACCCCAGAGCCAGAACGCCGAGGATATGGACTATGATGGGCTGGATTCGCAACCTACTGAAATCCGATGTCACAGATGTCTCGTTGTCACGCGAGACATCCGTGACGACCGCGACAGCTGAAGGCCATATATTCACAAAAGCTGAAATTCTGGAAATGGCCCATCGCGCCATTGAGGAACAACTTCGACAGAATCGAGAATACGAGGAAAACCGCCATTTGGAACCAGATTACCGTCTGGCCGAGGCTATAGACGCTGTTTTCATACGAGGCCAGAAAACCGCCGTGCATATCCGGGAACTTCAACGACACCGTGATATTTGCGCTTTTTGGGCATCGGTCAAAGCCGGGGGACATTCTGCGATAGAGGAAGAAAGGAAGCGCATCCGCGATGCCAAAACCGCTATGAGGCGTTCTGATATTCCCCTGATTCGGCACCAGTCCAAGGACCAATGCCGGGTTGTTCAGACGCTGTTGCCGACGTATCGGGCATGGGGAATAATGTTGATTGATGCTGGTGCGGTATCTGAGGCCGTGAGGCATTCTCACACTAGCTTATGATTTTGGCCCGATATCAGGCCAACAAAAATAGCGAAAAGTTCGGCGGGTTCTTTCCCTTGACTCGCAAACTCTTTGGCGAGTTACTCTGCGAAAGTCGCCTCTATCATTGCCGATTCTGGTGATTCATTCGGAGTTCCTGCCATGATCAATCCCGCAGAAGTTGGTGCTTGGGCCGTCGCCTCAAAATCCGTAATTGATGCCTTTAAAACCGCATGGGAGATGTTGCCCTCTGGCGACGATAAGGAAGCAGTTGGCCATAAGATCAAAGAGGCAGAGCAGGCACTTGTAAGGGCGGATGCTAGGCTAGCGAAAGAGCTTGGCTATCCATTATGTGAATGCACCTTCCCACCAAGCCTGATGCTTTGGAAGGAAAAATTGAAGCTGTTTGTTTGCGACAACCCAGATTGCGAGAGAACTGAGCACAGAGGGATGCACATTTCTGATGAGGCACTTGAAAAGGCATCACAAAAACCTTCGTGCCGATGAACGTATCTCCCTTCGGCTCACTACATCTAGTAGGTGAGGGTGAAAGGCGGATAGGCACGAAACAAACGGCTTAATTCACAGACGATATTGATCCTATCTCGGAGAGATCAGCGCCATGGCGTATTATAAATACAGACCAATATCAAGGTATTTGATCGAATCCATCGTTACACCGAGTATCTACTTTAGTAGACCACGAGACCTTAATGATCCGTTTGATTGCCAACTAAACATTGATGCACTATTAAATGATGAGAAATTCTCTACGATCGAATCGCTTATTTCTTTGAAACAAGGAATGATCAAAGAGGGGTTTCACACTAACTCCGGTATACACCGTGGTTTTCAAGACCATGGTATTTTTAGTATGTCGAAGAAGGATATCTTGGAGGATGGGGAGACTCTAATGTGGTCTCATTATGCAAAAAATCATACTGGGGTTCGCCTAAAATATAACTTCGATAAATACATGCCTGATAATGCCGGCTTGTATGGAGACGTTATAAAGAAATTTCCAAATCCAACCAATTTTTCTGAGATGTATTATGGAGATTACTCTGAATTTATTAAAGATTTGGAGGAACACAGCATGCAATCAAGTTCTTCATACGAACTATTCACTACTTTTTGCAATGCATACTTAGTGTCTAAACATCCCGCATGGAAATATGAGCATGAATGCCGATTCATTCGACCGCAATTTGGCGCTGTGGAAATCGACAAAGATTGCCTTGAGGAGGTATGTTTTGGGCTAAATACATCATGTGATGACATGAAAATAATCAAGGAGTATGCAAGTAAATTCTGCGGATGTCGCGAGTTCAAAAGAAAAATTAGGGGTGATAGCTTGTATGGATTTAATGAAACTGAGGTTTGACACCCCCTCCATTAGCACCCAACGCCTCCGTGGGGTATAGGCAGGGAGCGTCAGGGCGGGATTATTCAACAAAGCCTGGAGAGCTACGCAGGCACGTTCTCACCCTGAAAATCATACAGGTGCTTCTGAAAGCCCACGAACAAGCTGATTATCTCCTCGGCTCCCCCAAGCTCGTCAGACGCATCGCTCATTGAACCGTATTTCAGGTCAATCAGGTTGGGTAGTCTGGCTTGGTCAAGCTCCTCAAAGCCTGTATCGATATATTTAAACAGCACAAATTCCAAAAATTCCCGGTGCTTCAGGCTCAACCCTTCAAGAATTTTGGGCTTGGCCAGAGACGCCCGCCATTCCCTGGTCATCGGCTTGATATTGAAGGAAATGAATTCCAGCACGTCGAACAGGTCGCTCTTTTCGGCATCAACCAGCTTCTGCAACTCAGCCAAATTGTCCAGGCCGTAGCCAGCCTCTTGAAGCTGGGCAAGCAGGTTCCTCCTGGTGGCCGGGTTGGACCAGATTGCCCGCAACTCCGCCTCATCCTTGAAGAAGGACGGCAAGGCCCCATAGAGGCTACTCAGGAATTCTTCCACGGAAATCGGCTTGCCATCGGCACTCCAGAATGAGGTCGAAATCATATGGCCAATCTCGCGTTCCTTGCCGTCGCGCAACATCACCTTGACCTTCTTTTTGCAGGTGCAAGGCAGGTTCAGGCAATCAGGACAAGGCTCCGGCTCCGGTTTCTCGCAGATGCAAGGCGTCTCACCGCAAACCGGACAGGGCTTGGGAGGCTCCTTTTTGCAGACGCAGGGGTCTTCCCCACAGATCTGGCAAACCTCAGGCTCTAACGGCTCGCCATCCCATTCAGGGTCGGCAAAATGGTGATAGGCATCCACGAAATCGTAGATAGTGAAAAAATCTTTGCCATCAAACAGGCGCGTTCCCCGCCCGATGATTTGCTTAAACTCAATCATCGAATTCACAGGACGCATCAAAACGATGTTACGGACATTCCGAGCATCAACACCCGTAGACAGCTTCTGCGATGTCGTCAGGATGGTTGGAATGGTTTTATCGTTGTCCTGAAAATCCTTCAGATATTGCTCTCCGAGAGCCCCATCATTGGCCGTCACCCTCACGCAATAGAAAGGGTCTTTGCTGACTGAAAGCTGATTAATCAAATCCCGAACGGCCAGGGCATGGTCCTGATTGGCGCAGAAAACAATCGTCTTTTCCTTCTGATTTATCTCATTCAGGAAAACCCGAACGCGCTTGGCCTCGCGCTGTTTAATCTCAATAATCTTGTTGAAATCGGCTTCCTTATAAAGCTTCCCTTCCTCAATCTGCCCCTCAATAACCGTGTCATCCGAGGTGTAGATATAATCATCCAAGGTGGTCTTAATCCGCTTCACCTTGAACGGCGTCAGAAAGCCATCGTTAATCCCTTCCTTCAGGGAATAGGTGTAAACGGGTTCGCCAAAATATTTGTAGGTATCGACGTTATCTCGGCGTTTGGGCGTCGCCGTCAGGCCGATTTGAACGGCGGGACTGAAATATTCCAGAATCCCCCGCCAATTCCCTTCGTCATTGGCACCGCCCCGATGGCATTCATCAATGACGATAAGGTCGAAATAATCGGCAGGATATTCGCCAAAATAGGGCGTGTTGTCCTTGCCACTCATGAAGGTCTGGAAAATCGTAAAAAATATGCTTCCGTTCGTCGGCACCTTGCCTTTTTTCTTAATTTCCTCAGGCTTAATCCGCACCAGGGCATCTTCGGGAAAAGCGGAAAACCCATTGAAGGCTTGGTCAGCCAAAATGTTGCGGTCAGCCAGAAATAGAATTCTAGGCCGACGAGAACCATCCCGCTTCAGGTTCCAACGGGTTTGGAACAGCTTCCAGGCGATTTGAAAGGCAATGAAGGTTTTGCCCGTGCCGGTCGCCAAGGTCAGCAAGACACGCTGTTTTTCCTCGGCAATGGCGTTCAGGGCTCTGGCGACAGCGATCTCCTGATAATAGCGAAGCCCCTTGGTTCCGCCCACGCTCTCGAAGGGGATGGCGTCGAACTTGTCCTTCCAATCGTTCTGGTCGGAGAAGGTCTTGGTCCATAACTCGTCTGGAGTAGGGAACCTCGCTACCAGCCCTTCGTGGCCAGCCTCCATGGAAATTTCGTAAATCTCATTGCCATTGGTGGCGTAAGTGAAATCAATCGCCAGCTTGCCCGCATAGGCCTTTGCCTGGGCAACGCCCTCACCAACCTCCAGGACATCACTCTTGGCCTCGATGACTGCGATTTTGCGGTTTCGATAAACCAGCACATAATCGGCAATCATCGCCTTGTCCCGCTTACCACCAGCCAGAATCTGACCGGCAGTAATCTGGTACTCACGCAGAACCCTGGAGCCCTCGACCACGCCCCACCCGGCATCCTTCAGCTTCGGGTCTATCAATTCGGCTCTGGTCTCGGCTTCGTTCATGGTGCGGTCCTAATTTAGCTGACCAGAAAAGGCTTGGTTCAGGATGGACTTTTTCAACTCGTCCAAGGCAATCAATTTTTGCCGATAGATGTCTTCCAGCTGTTGTGTCTTCTCAAGCAGGCTATCGAGTCGTTTTGCAAGCCGACTTTGCGTTTCAATTGATGGGGCGTTGCATTGAAATGCAAAAAGATGATCACGGTTCACTTTTGGCATACCTGCACGGGCAGACCCCAAATTCGCGTATTCGGTAAATTTCTTTGATAGAAGTAAATGATATAAAAAATCTTTATCCAACTTCCCAGCCTTCGCAGACAATGGGTAAATGTCCGCACTACATAATCCACTGAAGTCTGGTCGAGCAACCTTCATCAGATAAGGACGAATTTTGCTATAAAGCACCATTGTTTTATCGAAAAGAAATTTACCAGAAATCAATCCTTCATCTTTGGAGGATTTCAAATCAAGCAATTGCCCTGTCTTAGACTCAATGTTTGCCCCGCCAATATGAAGCATATCAAGATACTTACGTTCACGAGGGTCAATCAACTTGGAAGATATTTCGCAGATTTCTGAGAAACTCTTCTTTTCCCAATCCAGCCCGTTATTTTCGAAAATATATTCCGCAGTTGTCTCGAAAATCTCCCGCGCGTTAATTAGGTTTTGCTCGGCATTAGCTACTGCCGTAGCAATGCCCTCAAACGCCTCATCGAGAATGGCGACAATGCGTTGTTGCTCCCGGAGTGATATCGGAAACGAAATATCAATTGTTTTTAGCAGGCTTGCCTTAATACCCTTTACCGTAGCCCCTGTTCCGTTTTCGTGAATTCTCTGCTGTACAGCACTTGAAGTCAGAATATATTTAAGGAACGAGCTATTCAGCTCCGCTTTATTTGCCTGCAAAATAATAATTCTTTGAGCGAATACGACTTTTTCAGATGTATCAAGCTGGGCAATATTCGCAAGCGGGGCCTCGGTCGTGATTAAAACGTCGCCATAATTAGGAATTCCTCTTATCATCCAACTGTCATAAATATCTGGTGATACAAACTCTTTGGGGTCTTCGTTCAAAATCCCCATTTTCACATTCTTTGCGGTTATCAGGCGCAGTCCAGAATCAGTTTTCTTTGGTGTATGACCGCGATAATCAATAAATTTGCACGCTTCACCAAGCGTTTTTGTCTGCCATCCCGCCCTCATAGCAACGCCCCAATCTTTTCCAGGATGGAGGCGCTTTCAGCGTCTAACTCTGCAATCTCAGCCATGATGTCCTGAGGATTGCGATGTTCAATCGTATCATCACGGTTGGGGTTCTTTGCCGACAGGTCAAAGGTGGTCTGGTCGATATCATCCACATCCACCGACCATGAATTTCCCGAAGCCCCCTTGGTCTTTTGCAAGGCGACAAACTCGGCAAGGTCATCCTCGTTGAGGGGATTGGTCTTGCCCAGATTGCGATCCAGGTTAAGTTGGTAGAACCAGACCTTCTTGGTGGGGGTGCCCTTCTCGAAGAACAGCACCACGGTTTTGACGCCAGCCCCGGTGAAGGTGCCACCCGGCATATCCAACACCGTATGCAGGTTGCAACTGGTCAGCAACAGCCTGCGAAGGCTGACCGAGGCGTTGTCACTGTTGGACAGAAAGGTGTTCTTGATAACGACGCCAGCCCGGCCACCGGCCTTCAGCATCTTGATAAAATGCTGAAGGAACAGAAAGGCTGTCTCCCCCGACTTGATAGGGAAATTCTGCTGAACCTCGGCCCGTTCTTTCCCGCCGAATGGGGGATTCGCCAGGATGATATTGAAGCGGTCTTTTTCCTGAATGTCAGAGATGTTCTCGGCCAGGGTGTTGGTATGAAGGATGTTGGGGGCTTCAATCCCGTGCAGAATCATATTCATCGTGCCGATGATGAACGCCATCCCCTTCTTCTCTTTACCGTAGAAGGTGGATTTTTGCAGAACTTCCGCATCCTTGGTGGTCTGGTTAGGGCGCTCCTTCAGGTATTCAAACGCCTCGACCAAGAAGCCCGCCGACCCGACAGCGCCATCATAAATCTTGTCGCCAATCTCAGGCCCAACCACTTTGACAATCGTGCGAATCAAAGGGCGAGGCGTGTAATACTCCCCGCCATTCCGCCCCGCATTGCCCATGTTTTTAATCTTGGCTTCGTACAGGTGCGACATTTCGTGCTTTTCTTTTTTTGAACGAAAGCGCAACCCGTCGATGATATCCAGGACGTCCCGCAGGTTATACCCGCTCTGGACCTTGTTCTTCAGCTCACTGAATATCTCGCCAATCTTATATTCAATGGTGTCCGGGCTTGTGGCTTCGGCCTTGAACTTTTTCAGATACGGAAAAAGCTTCTGATCAACGAAGTCCGTCAGATCGTCGCCGGTCAGAGCCTTGTGGTGGTCGATCTCGCCGGTAGCCGTCTTGGGAACGGCCCAGGTATGCCACTTGTAGGCTTCATCAATGATAGGCTGATAGGTCTTACCCGCGAGGCTGGCTGAGGTCTGCCGGTCACGCTCCAAGTCCTCAAGATATTTCAGAAACAGAATCCAGGATGTCTGTTCGACGTAATCCAGTTCACTGCCACATCCGGCGTCTTTGTGCAGGATGTCATCGACGTTCTTGAAGGCTTGCTGAAACATACGACCTCAACCTCATGATGCCATCGGCCTGAATGCGCCGATGAGCGCCTTAGCCTTCCCCACCAATCAAAGGTGGCGCTCAGCTTGGCGAACACATGATGGAGTTATACCCAATAGATAGGGTTTTGTCAGCGCCGAGGTCACTCCTCGGCAACGCATTGTGGGACCCCGTAAACGCCCCAGCCTATATCGTAAACGGCCCCTGTTTACGGCGTATACACTTCCCCACATCCGTAAACACCCTTGTCACGCCGTCACACCTGTCACAGTGTCTCAGGCTGGCAGTCGTGTCCGTCGCCGTGTCCGTGAAATCGCTTGTCACTGGCGTCACAGCGTCTCAGGCTGGTGATCGTGTCCGTTTGGTCGCGTCCGTCTCAAGCATCCCTGCCCCGCCTCTGGAAACCCTAACAGACCGCAAAGGGCGTCTCAGCTACGATTTCTGAGAGGCCTCGAATACGGACACTGTACGGACACAAAATCACGCCACACGCATTGAGGGAATATACGCAAAATCCAGACAAAGAAAAACCCGCAGAAGCCTAAGCTTTCTGCGGGTTTTGTCTCTATTTTTGGTTGCGGGGACAGGATTTGAACCTGTGACCTTCAGGTTATGAGCCTGACGAGCTACCGGGCTGCTCCACCCCGCGATAATGGGTGGGGGTGTTTCGAGTTGTCATTGTGACACTGGAACTTTGAAGACCTGGCGACGACCTACTCTCCCGTGCCTTAAGACACAGTACCATTGGCGCAGAGGATTTTCACGGCCGAGTTCGGGATGGGATCGGGTGCGGGCTCCTCGCTATAATCACCAGGTCGTCAAAGTTCCAGAGAGGTTTTTCTGTTCTGACGCCGTGCTGTTTGTAAAGTTGGGTGTTGTTGTTTGGGCTTTCCGCTGCGGATGAGCGATCAAGCCGATCGAGCGATTAGTACCAGTTAGCTTCACGTGTTACCACGCTTCCACACCTGGCCTATCAACGAGGTGGTCTACCTCGGCTCTGATAGGGAAACCTGGTTTTGAGGGGAGCTTCCCGCTTAGATGCTTTCAGCGGTTATCTCGTCCACACTTAGCTACCCGGCGGTGCCGCTGGCGCGACAACCGGTACACCAGAGGTGTGTCCATCCCGGTCCTCTCGTACTAGGGACAGGTCCTCTCAAGTTTCCGACACCCACGGTAGATAGGGACCGAACTGTCTCACGACGTTCTAAACCCAGCTCACGTACCACTTTAATCGGCGAACAGCCGAACCCTTGGGACCTGCTCCAGCCCCAGGATGTGATGAGCCGACATCGAGGTGCCAAACCTCCCCGTCGATGTGGACTCTTGGGGGAGATCAGCCTGTTATCCC
>Ga0302155_10001159_pt1 | contig 19385 bp, 18 predicted proteins | sample I_Bog_N3_1_FD_193508 | JGI IMG/M metagenome (GOLD analysis project Ga0302155, IMG submission 193508) | Peat permafrost microbial communities from Stordalen Mire near Abisko, Sweden - I_Bog_N3_1 | ecosystem: Environmental > Terrestrial > Soil > Wetlands > Peat | place: Sweden: Abisko, Stordalen...
GCAAGCAAAATGCCACCAGATCAATAGGAGAGCTTGTGGTCGCCTTCTACACAACATAACTTCAAAAGCAACATAATCCCTGTTATGTTGCTCACCACATAACGGGAGGTCATTCGATGATTACGGAAAAGGCAATGCTCGCCGCCGTCCATATCAGCATCTGGACGGCCGTCAAACACGACCGCAAAGTCAGCCGAGACGTGGCCGATCAACATGGGGCGCACCAGGGCGCGGGTCGCTACAACAAGCAACTGTTGCGCGGCGCAGACAAGCTGGATGAGCTGCGCACGCTGGCTGGGCAGATCCGGCAGCACTTCTACAAAATCACCCTTCCCTGGTCGGACGAGGGGTTCCGGTTGCTACCAGCGAACTTTTACTTCGATCTCATGGCGCGCATGCGTGAGTTCGAGGCCGGATTTGAACAGGGCGTCGAGAGCTTTCTCGGCGTCTATCCCCAGTACATCGAGCAGGTTAAGCCGGAGTTGAACGGGCTCTTCCGGGAGGAAGACTACCCGACTGTGGAAAAATTGAGGAAAAAATTCGGGGTCAAGCTTGAGGTTCTGCCCATCCCGTCTGGCGCTGACTTCCGCGTTCAGATGTCGGCTGAGGAGCAGGCGCGGGTTTCGCGCGAGATCGACGCCAACGTCCGCGAATCGCTGATGCGCGGAACGGAAGACCTCTGGAAGCGGCTGCGCGAGGTGGTCGCCCACATGGTCGACCGGCTGAACGAGCCGGAGTCGCGCTTCCACGGTTCCTTGGTCACCAATGTTCTGGACCTGGTGGAGATCCTGCCGAGGCTCAACGTCAACGGCGACACGGACCTGAACCGCTTTGCGGATCAAGTCAAAGAGCGGCTGTGCAACTACTCCGCCCAGGACCTCAAGAGGCATGACATGCTGCGCGTCACCACGGCCGCCGACGCCGCCAACATCGTCGCCGAAATGGATGGCCTGTTGCGCAGCAGGGAGGCGGCGGAGACCGCTCAAGGCCCGAGCGCCGACGACATTTTCAACCGGATGTCCGCGTACATGGAGGCGCCTGCGGCATGAGAAATGAGACGCCAACCGCACTTCGCATTCAGAAGGCGCGCACGTCTCTCATCCTGGACCATCCATTCTTCGGCTCGCTCTTGTTCCGGTTGAAGGGGCGCGAGTGCCGGTCGATTCAAACGATGGCCACGGACGGAGTGTCGCTCTTCTACAACCCTGATTTTGTTGAAACCCTGAACTCGGCCACTCTGGCCGGAACCCTGGCGCACGAGGTCATGCACCCGGCCCTTCACCACCACGTGCGGCGGTCAGGGCGCGATCCGAAACGGTGGAATGTAGCATGTGACTTCGCCATCAATCCCCTGCTCGTTGACGCCGGACTCTCGCTACCCGAAGGCGTGCTCATCGACAACCGCTTCCGTGGAATGAGCGCGGAGCAGATCTACAACCTCCTTGAATCGGAATCGGAAACAGAGCAAGACTCCGGCAAGGAGGGTGGAGACGGCGGGCCCGGAGGAGAGGAATCGAAGGACGAGACCTCCCTTGGCGGCGATTCAAACGAACCTTCCGCTCCCGTTACCGAAGGCGGAATTGGCCAGGTCCTCGATGCACCACTGCCGGACGAGGAAACCCCAACCGTTGAAGAACAGGCGAGGGAGTGGGATGTGGCGGTCAACCAGGCGGCGACGGTTGCCCGACAGGCGGGCAAGGTTCCGGCCGGTCTCCACCGGACACTGGAAGGGGCGGCCGAGGCTTCGGTTGACTGGCGGGAGATGCTACGCCGGCTCTGGTCGGATACGATCCCGGCTGACTATAGCTGGATGCGCCCTAACCGCCGCCATGTCTGGGCAGGCCTCTACTTGCCAGGAGTGATACGCGAGGGCGTCGGGGAGATCGCGATCGCCGTCGATTGCTCAGGCTCTGTGAATGCCCGGCAACTGAGGCTCTTCGAGGCCGAGGTGCGTTCGATTCTCGAAGGCCAGCGGCCTCAGCGTGTGCATGTCTTGTACTTTGACGCGACGGTCCACAACGTTGAGACGTACGAATCCGGCCAACCGGTTCACCTTAACCCGGTGGGAGGCGGCGGCACCGAATTTGGCCCATGTTTTGATTGGCTCGATGAGCACGGGATTCTGCCGCAGACCCTCGTCTTTCTGACAGATCTGTATGGCTCGTTCCCGCCGTCCGCTCCCGCCTATCCCGTCCTATGGGCTTCGACCGGGAGCCAGAAGGCTCCCTTCGGCGCGGTCATTCCGATGCAGGCTGCCTAGTCCAAAGGGCCGAGAGCTTGCCGCGCGTTCCCAGTGACAGATACAAATCTCGATCTCACCCCAGTCTTTCGATGAACGCCCCAAATTGGTTTTCAGGAAGGAGGCTTTCTGTGGATCAGACTTATCGCATTTTCACGGACGGCTCCGCGATCGGCAATCCGGGCCCTGGCGGATGGGGCGCAGTGGTAATCCAGGGAAAGGAACGTCGGGAGATGTCGGGAGCTCACCCCTGGACGACCGTCTCCGAGATGGAACTTGTCGCAGCTGTTCAGGCACTTCGGTCGGTAGAAGGTCGAGCGCGGATCGAGTTGCACTCAGATTCCGAATACCTGATCTATGGGATGCGCGCATTTGTCTTCCGCTGGGAGCGACAAGGCTGGCGAAACCGGCGCGGAACCCAATTGCAGCACCGCGAATTGTGGACGGAGCTGATCGAGCTGAACACAAGTCTTCCCATCCGATGGAAGTGGGTCAAAGGTCACAGCGGACATCGCGACCAGAGCCGTGCCGACGAACTGGCGTATGAAGCCGCCCGCTCTCTCTGTGTGCAACAGAAGGTAGCGGCATAATGCCGGCGAAGAATTCGGAACGTCCGAGAAGGGGAAACACAGATGGCATCGATTGCGGAAACAAGCTCGCTTTTTGAAATCGACGTGGAGCTCGACGGACTCCTCGAAGAGATCGAGGGGCAGGTTGAGTCAGAAGGTCAGGCTGCGGAAGACCTGGTCTCTCGGTTCCAACAATTCTGCGAGGCACACGGGGAGAAAGTCGACCGGATCGGCCGCTTTGTGCGCATCATGGAAGCCAGAGAACAGTATTGCCGGAGCGAGTCCGCGCGGCTTGCTGACCGAGCGCGAGCCACAGCCGGGAAGGTGGAACGAACCAAGAACATGGTGCTCTACTACCTGCTTAGTCGGGACCTCAAGAAGATCGAAGGCTACCAGTTCACGTTGCGCGCGCAGAAGAACGGCCAGGACTCGGTAAAGATCACCGACCAGGCGGCGGTGCCGAAGTCATATTGCAGGATTGACGCGCGGATTGACGGAGTTGTCTGGGAGACGGTGCTCTCGCTCATTCCTGATCAACTTTCGGAGGCTCTGGAGATGTCTGTTCAAGATGTGAAACCGAATCCGGACGCGATTAAAGCGGCTGCGATGCGCAATGAGCAAGTGCCTGGAGCCGAAGTACGCCGCGGTTCACACCTGAGATTGGCATGAAAGAGCTTGGGGTGTCGAATCTTTGCCAAGGCTTGATGTTCCTGAGGTCCACTATCAACCAAGTCGAGAAATACAATCAGGCTACCAATACCGTTTTCGGTAAGTATCGCGCCCTGCCGGGAGTTAAGAGCTATTCGAAGGCCGCTCATTTCGGCTTGACATTGGGATCGAATGAATATGTGAGATGTCTAGCTGCCGGTCATGGGGATGAAAACGGTCTATTCGAAGGCATTACATAGTATGGCAACCCCAACAGGAGACGCGGCTATGCCGTGGGTGCCAGACAGCCGGTTACCTTCTGGAGCGACCTAGCTCTGCCAAAGCCTTGAACGTGAATTTGATCAAGGGTTCATTTGATGCTTAGGAGGAATGTTTATGGCAGTGTGGGCAAGAATGCAATGAAGTCATCGCCGGTGAGCACCTGCGCGGTTGCAAACAGTACCATGGACTTGACGCGGTTGCAGCGGTTGATCAGTTTGGCGTCGCTGGTCACGAAATAGTCGCAGTAGGGCAGCGCAATCGTCGCATGCTGCCGATCAACAAAAGCATTCTCGGAAAGCCTGGCTCCCGTCTGGTAGAGCTCTTCGGTGAATGCCGCTTCGACCAGATGACACTTCAGCAGCGATTGGAATCCCCAGAGCACCATGCATTCAAGCTGGGTGGCGATAGGCTGCTTCTTCAAGATGGTGCGGGCAACGGCGTAAACCCTGTCAGGGTCTGAGCCTCCTACTTGAAGCCGCGCACGCTGTACCGCGAGATGCACCAGTTCCATCTGATCCTTCACGCTCTTGGTGAATCTTCCCTCAACATACGCTTTCTGGTTGTAGGCGGTCACGCTCTCTTGCGACTTCAATGCTGCCCTTATGTCTTTGAGCGCTGTCTCCACAGAAAAAGCATTCACGAAATCGCGGATGGTTATGCCGGTAATTCGACTCGGATCGACCTTCGCAAGAATTCCGATGATCTCCGTGAATGCGCCGATGGGGTCAACAGTGTCCGTGCCGGGGTTCCAGAAATTCTCCCATTCGACCCAGAACTCGTACATCAGCAGGTCGGCGCGTTCCATCGTCCATTGCGGCTGGAGAGCTTCCACAAACTGGATTAGGTCTTCGGTGTCGGCGTGGCCACGCGCATTGCCATATTCATAAAAATGCCACGGCGATAGGACAAGGCTGGCTTTCCCGGAGCGGTGTGCTTCAGTGACTGCATCTCCCCAATGTGGATGCTTAATGCAGTAAATCAGGAAGTTATGGTCTGCGTAGACGTTCACAGCATTAGCCTTTCGCGCTGGGACGCTTATCATGCTCGGCATCAATGGCGTCTTTTCGTTTCTTCAGCTCAAGCCAAACGGTCAATTGGTCGGCATCGGATCGGTCCGAGGCGCCGTAAACGAGATCCTCGCCAACTTCAGGCAGGAGATTCTTTTCCTGCGGGAGTGGTGCAACCTACGGAGTGGTGCTGCACTTGCTCGACTGGTCGGTGATTTTCTGCTCCAGATTGATATCAAACCAGTAGATGGTGGGATTCAGGGCGTCGATGTCGGCTTCAATTCGCGAGACGGCGCTCTTATCGATCTTCCCGCTCTCGAAAAGATCCTTGAATTCTTTGTGGATGTTGCCGAAGCCGCCAGTGATGTCCTGCTGCAGCGTCTCCTTCGCTTGATCACCAAAGTTGGACTGTACAAAGGCCAGGTTGCTGTTCAACTGCATCGCCCACTCATCACGGGCCTCTCGATTGCCTTGGCGCTCCTGGTCAACCTCTGCTACGGAGTGCGCGCTCTCCAGTTTCCAGGCCAGTTGCCTCATCCTGAGAAGCCGTCTATCCATCAAATCGCTGAGTTTTGCGACACCCGTTGTGCGCGTATCTCGCGCTGTTTCGCAGACCTGAACCAGATGCTCATGCGTCCACGAACGCTCTTGAAAGCGCGCACCTACCGCGCCTCCGATGACCGTTGTGAGCTCGAATCCCAACAGCAACAGTACAAGTTCCTGGTATTTCCCAAATAACTTGCCGTTCGGTTGTTTGTCGGCGGTCCCACCCGGCGGTGCCGTGAGTATGCTCGCGTCCACGAGCGATTTGGATCTCAATCCTTCTGTCGCATCGAGAATCAACTGAAGGCGCTCCGGGGACGCTGCTTCCTCTTGGTTCTTGAACGCAGCGGTTGCATCGAATAGGGCGTCAATGGCGGCGTCCTTTGGGAAGACGACGGCCATGGAGTGGGCTTCCCGGATCTTGAACATGAGTTTGTTCCAGTCCTGCTGCCACTCATTCGTTCCCCAGGTGGGTTCACCCGGACTGCCGTAGGTCTTCTGGAAATAGTCAAGGAAGTCGTAAGCCTCGGTAGCCTTGAAATACAGGTCAAACCATTTCCGCTGCTGCCAGTCCCGCCTGTCGCGCTCGGCGACCTGCTCGGCTTGTGACAGGGCGCTTCTAGCTATCAAGGCCGCAGCAACAGACGCAATGAGCGATGCGATGGCAACAGCCAGGGAAACGGAGTCATACGAAATCGCAAATCCAGCTATGAACACTATTCCTCCGAGGGAACCGTCTTTGCCTGCGCTGCGGTGCGATGAAATTATAGGTGAGGAACCTTCAGTGCTTGCGCTGCCTGTAATTAGGGCGATAGCAACAGTCTCTTCGATTCGGATCAGGTGCGAATCCGCGGCCGGATCTGCAGGTCGGTCGCTGCCCAGCCCAGTTTATTCATCTGCACGACCATTTCGTTGTAGACTGCCGCCTTCTTCTCGGGGTCGGATACGGTGATGATGAGTACGGCACGCTCCGGTGTAATCGAAGCATGTCCCGCGCGGTGCGTGACCGAGAGATCAAGACGCCACGTCTCGCCGCGCACTCCCCTCACCATTTCCCGCCGATAGACTTTGACGGGCGACCATTTGAACCCGTGTTCGACGAGATCCTGTTCATAGGCACTCCCAGCGAGCTTCGGATCTTCCGGAACCTGCTTTTTCTGGTGACGGTTGCCGTCTTTACCGGGATCGTATGTTCCGAGGGACACTTCGATATTGCTCCGGCAGTATTCCGACCCGAAGGAGGCATCGAGGTCAGGCTCATGCACGAGTGTCATCAGGATATTGGCCTTCACCGTATCCTCATCGAGGTACAGGCAGCGCGGCATCGGAAAGCTCGCCTTCTCATAGGCAACAGTTGGGCGGATTTCGAGTTCGAATATTAGCGTGCATTGCCAGGGATCACATCCGAGAACAACATCTAGATCTGCGGGAATTCCAAATCCCTGATAACGCAGAAGAGTAGGGTCAATCTTGCCGGATCTCAGGGCTGCGGAATGCACTAGCAGCGCGCGGCTGAGAAGTCGGGAGCCTCCCCCTTGAATCCGGTGACCGACATTGGCGATCAGTGTGGAGACGAGCGGTGCTGCGAAACTGGTACCGATGTCTTCGGCGACATTGCCCTTGCCATCTAGTGAGAGAACGCCGATCTGAGAGCTGGTTCCCGCCGCATTGCAGTTACCCCCGACATGGGAAAGTTCAGGTTTCGGCAGGTACAGAGGGCCAGGGCCCCGTCTGGAGAAGGGAGAGGGCTGTCCGGTCTTGACGCGTGAAGAGGAGTGGTCGCGATGCGCGACGGAGCCGACAATAATGGCACGGACGGAATCCGCTGGAGCGCACACGCGGTCGTCCTCCCCCAAATCGTCGGGTGGCCAGCCACGGAAGGGCGGCTGCCGATAATTGCCGGCAGCGACGATGAACGTAACGCCGTGTTCATCCTGCAGTCGGTCCAGCGCAACCCCTAAATCGGAAAAGGACCGATCGGCGACACAGCGTTCGGTGCCGAGCGACAGGTTCCAGACTTTGACCTCGGGGTGCGCTTCCACGGCCTGCTCAAGCGCTGACAGGAGCTTGTCTTCAGTGGTGCCGTGCTTGCCCAGCGCCACAACATCGACGATTTTTGCCGAACAGAGCGGGAAGCCTTTGTCTCCGTGGTTGAGCGTCCTGGCATGGACGATGAGCCCGGAGACGAAGCTGCCATGGGTCGTGTCCTGCTCCGACTTGGCGATGTGAACGTCGCGTGCCTCGCGCCAGGGGGCAAGATATGCATCGCCTTCCGACGTGCCCGAATCAATGACGCCTACCACCGGGTAGTCAGTGCCAGCTCGGGGCTTCGGGAAATCGTCCGGCACAAGGCTGCGAATGGTCACGGCATTGGACCGGACGGGGGAGTAAAGGGGGAATGGCCCTAAGCTCTGCGTACCGACGAACTGGCCCAAAGCTTCAATGAGATCTGGATTCTGTACATCGATACGGTAGATTTTGAGTCCCCGGCCGTAGCGCAGCTCCCGTGGCTCCCTGATCCCGAACCGCTTGACGAGTTGCATGAAGGTTTGATCGACAGCCGAATCGAAGTGCCCATCACGGTGGAGGAACAGCTTTACTTTTGCGAACCTCTCTTCCGGACGCTCGATGACTGGCATGAAGGCCTCAAGTGATCGGAGAGTCGAAAGATTGGCAATGGTCGATTTAGCGGTATTGGTTTCAATTTTCCGGGCCAGTTGTTCCAGGCCGTCGCGTGTCACCCTCAGCAGCAGATCGCCGAGGCCTTCGGCCCCAATGATCGGACATGTCCTTTCCGTGAAGAGTGCCGTGGGCCGATGACTCTTGGCGATGGCGTCCTCGCGCACCTTCGCTCGCGCGACTGCCGGCAGGTCAGGAAACTGCCGGAAGGAATCGGCGAAGTGGTTCCGGATGTCGATGACCTGCGAGGACAGGTTTTGCCGGAATTCCCTGGTGACGTTGCCGAAGACTTTCTTCGGCCCTCCGCCTGCTTCGGGATGATAAAAGTCCGTCTCCATCGCAGGAACGACTTTGAGTGGAAGCTTCCTGGTTTCGGCCATATCATGCCTCACTGCGTTTCTTCAGGATGTGAGTGATGTTACCTGGTGACATCGCTAACATGTTTGCGAGTACCCTGTGGGTAAAAACGGCAGGGCACTGCTCTTTTGCCTTTGAGATAAGTTCGGGCGTTGTCAGCCCATCGCCATTCACGGTGCGCATCAGTATCCGTCGCAAAACATCGCCTTCAGGCACGTGATCGATTCGGTCTATAACTGAAGCACGCCGGGCGCCTTCACAGATTTGCCGTAGGTCAGAACCCGAAAGCCCTGCGGAAGCAAGTGCGAACCGTTCGAGCGACCGCGCCTCGACGGGCGCTGCGAGGAAACGGCTGAACATCTTGCGCCTTGCTTCAAGCCCCGGCAACTCGATATGGATGCGGTAGGTGAACCTCCGCCAGATGGCAGGATCAAGCAGATGCTCATGGTTGGTCGCAGCCAGCAAGACAGTTTCCCCATAGATTGCGTCGATGTTTTGCAAAAGGCTCACGACGACGCGTTTCAGCTCTCCGAGTTCCTGGCGGTCATCGCGGAGTTTCGCGAGGGCGTCGAACTCATCCAGGAACAACACGCACGGGCGGGCGGACGCGTGCTCGAACAGCATGCGCAGGTTCTTCGCGGTGCTTCCGAGAAACGACGAAACGAGGCTGTCGATGCGTGCTGTCAGCAGCGGCAGATGCAACTGTGCGGCAATGTATCTCGCGAGTTCGGTCTTCCCGCACCCCGGAGGCCCATACATGAGGAGGGAGGGAGCCACACCGACGCCCTCTTCCATCAGGCGGTCGGACGCTTCAACATAACGGACAAATTCGTTCACCTGTGCCATCACGGGCGGATCGAGATAGACCTCGACCTCCTCCGGGAGAACAAGACTTTCGTCGGCGAGGGACAGGCGTGATTCGGAATCCACCGGGAGTCGTTCGAGCACGGCCACTCCTCCCGCGGCAGTGACAGCAGAAGCCTTGGAAGTCGCAGTCAGGGCGCGCAGGATGCGCTCGGAGGCCTTCGCTTCGCCCGCAGCCTGAAGTTTTTCAGCGAGGAGACGCGCGTAGGCGGTCCCCTTCTTACGGTCGCCGCTCGCGGCGGCCTCCACCAGATTGAGAAGTTCGGATAGATACTGCATGGCGTTAAACAATTTTCTCCATAAATGCACTATAACACGTTCTTAATTAAACAAAAACGTGTTATTGTTAAACAACGACCCAGGGAGGGTCGTTCTTATGGAAACGGCTCATAACGGCCCCGGCGAGGCCGAAGTCATCGTCGAAATCATTGAAATTGTGGAACTTGAGGAGCACGCGAAGCACCACGGCACGCACGCGCCCCACGCCCGGCACTATGCCTTCCGCGTGGACAAGACGCGGGTGGTCGTGGAAACCCACACCATTACAGGCGCGGAGATTCTTGCGAAAGTTGCCAAGACACCCTCTGAATTCAAACTCTATCAGCACAAGCGGGGGCACCAGCCGATCCTGATCGGCCCGGACCACGTCGTGCATCTGCTGGAGCCGGGAGTGGAGCGGTTCACAACGATGCCGAAGGACACGACAGAGGGCCGCGAAGGCCCCTGTCTAAAACAGGCCTTCCGATTGCCGGCGACCGATGAGGAATACCTGAACGGCCTGGGACTGCCGTGGGAAACACTGCGCGACGGCAACACCCAGTGGCTGATCATCCATAACTGGCAGGTTCCGGCCGGCTACACCGCAGAAACGGTGAACATCGCTCTCCTTATACCTGGCAATTACGCCGACAGCCAGATTGACATGGTCTATTTCATGCCTGCATTGGCCCGCAAAGACGGCAAGGCCGTCAATGCGCTCGCATCGCAGCAGATTGCAGGGGAGACATGGCAACGCTGGTCGCGCCACCGCACTGCGGCGCATCCCTGGCGGGCTGGGGTCGATGACGTTGCCAGCCATCTTGCACTCGTAGACGAATGGCTCCGGCGCGAGCATCTTCCGAAGGCCGCATGAAATTCACACTCCGCATGACCGGATCGCAGCACGCGACCCTCCTGGCACATTTGTTTCCGGGGGACGGCAACGAGGCTGTCGCCCTGCTCCTGTGCGGCAGGCGTGTCGGCGCGGCGCGGCACGTCTTCACCGTTCGGCAGGTTGTGACGGTGCCCTATGAGGCCTGCGAGCGCCGTCCTGACCGGATTACGTGGCCGACGGATCTTGTCGATCAGCTGCTTGCCGAGTCCTATGGCAAAGGGCAGGGCATCGTCAAGGTTCACAGTCATGGCGCAGGCTATCGCCGATTCTCGCCGCTTGATGACGCGTCGGATCAGCGCCTCTTTGCCTCCGTCACGGGATTCCTTGGTGATAATCAACCGCATGGCAGCCTGATCATGTTTCCAGATGGCGAACTGATGGGGCGCGTCCTGGGAGAGGACGGCGCGGTGCTGGCCGATATCGCCTCGGTTCTGGTGGCTGGGGACGACCTGCGTCTTTGGGATCATTCACGCAACGCCACAACCGATGGATTCATGCTGCGCCATGCGCAAGCATTCGGCAGTGGTACTACAAGCCTGCTGAGATCTCTGTCGGTCGCGGTTATCGGATGTTCGGGAACCGGAAGCATCGTCATCGAACAGTTGGCAAGGCTCGGTATCGGACGCCTGGTCCTCATTGATCCCGATGCTGTCGAAGAAAAAAACCTCAACCGGATTCTGAACTCCGGCAAAGAGGATGCCTATCTCCACCGCCCGAAGGTGCATGTGATCGCTTCGGCGATAGCACGGATGGGACTGGGCCAGGAAGTGGTGCCGATGATCAGCAACCTCATCAACCCTGACGCCGTGCGTGCCGTCGCCGAATGCGATGTTGTCTTTGGCTGCATGGACGGGGTTGAGGGACGGCACCTGCTCAACCGGCTGGCAACCTTCTATAACCTGCCGTACTTTGACGTAGGTGTCCGGCTCGATGCTGACGGGAATGGCGGTATCGAACGAATCGCAGGGGCAGTTCACTATCTGCAGCCCGGGCGCTCCAGCCTGCTAAGCCGTGGGGTCTATTCCATGGGCCGCGTCGATGCGGAGGAGCTACGCCGGATCGATCCTGATCTCTATCGGCGTCAGGTCAAGGAAGGGTACCTTCGCGGCGTCGAGGAAGATCGGCCCGCAGTCATCAGCGTCAACATGTTCTTCGCTTCGCTGATGGTCAATGAGTTTCTGGCACGCCTCCATCCACACCGCAACCAGGCGAACGCAGGCTATGCGTACGTTGGTGCGAATCTCTCGGAGATGCAGTTTTATCCGGAGGAGGAGCGTGCGCCCTGCCCGCTCCTTCAGCGCCATGTCGGGCGCGGCGATGTGGAACCTCTGCTTGAAAGGACGGTGCTGTCATGAAGGGGCTGCTTCGTTTACTATGGGAAACCGTGAAGAAGCCCGTGTCCTGGTGGAGATTCCGAACCCGGATTAAGAGTGTCGCCGTCGAGGAACTCCCGGATCGGCTTCATAAGCAGCGACTCTACGTGCTCGGGGCGAGGGAGCCCTGGGCTGCGGCGTTGCTTTGCCCCTGTGGCTGCGGCGAGGTAATTCACCTCAGCCTGATGCTTCACGACTCGCCCCGCTGGAACCTCCAGCTGGAGCCAGAAGGCCTTGCAACGCTGACGCCGTCCGTTTGGCGCACCAAAGGATGCCGATCCCACTTCTTCCTGCGGCAAGGATCGGTTATCTGGTGCGGTCTGAACTCCTCAACGGATCGATTCACATCTGCCAGCCGACCAAGATCCTAAACGACCTCGGTGGAAGCAGTCTCGCATAGCCATGCACTCGGCATGACGCATTTCATCGCGGGACAGCATTGTCCAACCCAAAGCTGGTTTCACTGTCTACCGCGTATCGCGATCCTTTCCAAGTCTGCTCTTCAAGATTACGAAGTCTGGAGCTTCACAATCAGAGTTTCCAGCCCGTTTTGATCTTGTCCAGAATGCTATTAGCAGCTGACAGGTCCCCGTCAGCCTTCGTCTTGAGTGTGATACGAACCTCAATCTGCGGGTCCATCCCGGCAAGGGGCTTCGAGAGCGTATGGATTTGCTCGGCGAGATCCTGAATCTCAGAGACACTCAGGACGGCAAGAGTGAGCGCACCACTGCCAGAAGATTCGACCTCACTGAGAATCTGTGCCCAGAGGGTATCGGCTGGGGGAGTATCGAAATCCGGTTTGGATTCGTCGCGCGAGAGAATATCGAGTCCGCTCTGTCCGAGGAGTTGCCACGCAATCAAATTCCATGGCATCCGGAAGCTGCGCTTCTCTCCAGTCGGAGAGGTCGCTTCGCATCCCTTTACTCGAGCCTGTACGGCGCGGGCCTGGTGGAAATGCATAAGTACCAAGAGGCTCTCGGACCCCTGGACGAAGCGATCAAGGTTGCCGGGAAGACTCGCGGGGCCGCGTACCCGACGATCGCCGTCAACGCAAAGATTGATGCACTGAGCGGCCTCGGAGAAAACAAAGAAGCACTGGCGCTAGCCGCAGAGGAGCTGCGCAGAGTCTCCGTCTACCATCTTGCTGGACATCTTTACGAGCTTTACCAGCAGAGGGCCCGCGTATACGAGCGGATGGGACAATGGGATCAAGCGGTATCCGACTACGCCCTTTCCGCCCAATATGCGAGGCAGCTTTCGTATTGGCGCGGCTTGACCCAGGTCGATGGCTTGCTCGCAAAGGCTTATATCCATCAAAAGGAATTGCAGCCGGCGCTGGCCGCCATCAACGAGGCGATCGCGGCGAATGAGAACATCCCCGACGAACTGTACTTCGTGCCGCGGAATCTCGGAATCAAAGCCGATATCATGGCCCGCCTTGGCAACACAAAGGCATCGAACGAGCTGTATGAGAAGAGCGCGGATCTCTTGGATGCGCTCCTCGGCAAGATTCCCACGCCGACCGCTGAGCGCCAATTGCTGAATGATCTCAGCATCGTCTACGCGGGATACTTTGTTTCTTTAAGCGACCAGGGCCGCACAGAAGACGCCTTCCGAGCAATCGAACGGGCGCGCGGTCGGGTGGAAGCTCAAGGTCTTTCACATCACGAGGTCATTTTGCCGCATGAACCCGGCGCCTCCGAACAAAACCTCACCAAGCTCAATATCCAATTGCTGAACACAGACGATTCAGCCGCCAGAGCGCACATTCTTGAAACGATCTACAGTGCTGAACAACAGCTCGGCACGGAGCGATCGTCAAACGATCCGGCGCCAGCGCCCGTCACACTGCGCGAACTTCAGCGCGACCTGCGGGCATCCGAGCTGCTTGTCGAGTATGTGCTGGATGATCCAGACTCCTACGCGCTCGCCGTGACTCGCAACACGGTCCACCGGTACAGCCTCCCGCCCAGATACCTGCTGGAGCAGGAAGCGACACAGTATCGTTCCACTCTCAAGCAGAAGAAGACGGACCCTGCTCTTGGGCAACGGCTCTACGACAGACTGCTTGGCGGAATACCGGAATTCAAAGTGAAGCAGGATTTGATCGTGGTGCCAGATGGCACGCTCCACCTTCTGCCATTCTCTGCTTTGGTAAATGCCGGGCAGTACGTTCTGACCTCTCACCTGGTCACAGTCGTACCATCGGGAACCGTGCTGAACATGCTTAGGCATCGATCCGATCAGGTGGTTCGAGAGGACCTTCCGTATGTCGGAGTGGCGGCATGGACATCGAAAGCTCCCCAGACCACATTCCTCGCGCGGATTAGCCGGGCCATTTCTGGACCCGAACGGCGCGAATTCGTCGCACTGCCTGAGAGCCAGCACGAGGTTGAGAACATTGCAACCGACCTCCCAAAGCCCAGCACCATTCTTTTGGGGGCGAGAGCGACGGAGACAAACTTCAAGCAGCTTCCGCTGAGCCAATACAACGTTATTCATTTGGCTCTTCACGGGTATGTCGATCCCGAGATTTCAGATCGATCGGCGCTTGTCTTCGCTCCGGAGAATCCGGCAAAGAACGACGGCCTACTCCAGGTCCGCGAGATCAGAAACCTCCGTCTCAATGCCGACCTTGTAACGCTCTCGGCCTGTGACACCGGCGTAGGGCCAGTGGGCGAGGAGGGCGTGGAGAACATCGTGAATGCATTCGTTGCGGCGGGCGCTCAGAGCGTCGTGTCAACGCTTTGGGAACTTGAAGATCACGCGACCGCCCAACTGATGGCCAACTTCTACGAGCACCTCGGCCGTCACGAGGGAAAGGCAGAGGCACTCAGGCAAGCGCAGCTCGAAATGCTCAAAGCGGGCGCGCCGCCGTACTACTGGGCCGGTTTCCAACTTGACGGCGAACCGAGCAACAGCCTCTTCAAGAATGCCGAAACGACAACTTCGTTCAGGAGCACCCGATGACATTGAACCCGGCCGCGAGCTCAGCATTGCCAGTTCAACTTTCACTCCGTGACCGGCACGCAATCCTCGAAAACGTCCTTGCCGCTCTGCGCAAGCGGTTCTATTCGCCTGAAAAGCTGACTGGCGATTGGTCGGCCGCCGTGGAGCGGCACCGACCTTTGATCGAGAGCGCAGGCACCGCGGACGCATTTGAGAAGGCCATGGGTGATTTGTTGGCGGAACTGCACACCTCCCATTTGGGCTTCTTTCACAGCAGTGCCCGCAGAGCGTCGAGCCGGGCCGCACTCAGCGCAACCTACCTTGAAGACGAAACACCTTATGGAAAGCGTTGGATCTTTCAGGATGTCCACGCAGGAGGAGCAGCAGCGATCGCCGGCATTGAACCTGGAGACATTCTTCTCGTTGTCGATGGCCGGGAGATTACTCCGCCGGAACATCCCGTCTTCGCCATGGGCAAGCAAACAAGTGTGGAATTTGTAGACAGGAGCGACCAGCGACGCACTGTTTCCGTCGAAGTAGCGCGGCCCAAGGGGAAGAAACTCCACTTCATCGAGCCCACGCTCGTCGAGGCGCGGCAACTAGGTGACGGGTCGGGCTACCTGAAGATTGCAATGTTTCCGGGCATGATTGGGGTCGAGGTTGCGAACGAGATCTCCCGCGCCGTCGAGAAGCTGGGCGCGGTCAATAGCCTTATCATCGACCTGCGTGGCAACACCGGCGGAGGGATCGGCGCACTTCGTGTAATGAGCATGATCACACCAGGCAGGGTCCCGGTTGGATTTGCGCTCGACAGGCGCCGTGTCTCAGCTAATCTCGAATCAAAGAAACACAGCTTCCATCGATTCTCACAAATTCCGTCTTCAACCAAGACCTTGTGGCTGCTTGCTTTGCAGTTTGGGCCTGCAATGATGACGAAGAAAACCATTGTGCTTCAAACCGAGGGGCTGGGCGAGAAACCGTTTCAAGGGAGGGTCGCTCTCCTCGTGAACCGCCACACCGCGAGCGCCGCGGAAATGATTGTCGCGTTTGCACGAGAGAACCAGCTCGCCACAATCGTCGGAGAGAAAACGGCTGGTCGTCTCCTCTCCGCAACTTCCGTCAAAGTCGGCCATGGATTTCGGTTGGCGATGCCCACAGGGGCGTACTACACATGGAAAGGGATGGTGCTGGAGGGAACGCCGATGGAACCGGACGAACTGATCGAGTTCAATTGGCGCGAACGACGGGGGCGGGTGGACGGCCAACTTGAACACGTCGTCAAATTGATTCGAGGCCAGCACGCAATACGTGTCAGTTGAGCGCGCAGTTGATACCCGTTGTGAGACCCATTTCCAGGATTGGCCGTCATCCAACAGCAACACGAGCGGGGAATGGTTCATCAATCAGTCGGATGCAAGAGTGCTCAGCGGGCGCAAGCGAGATTATGCAACAATCGAAAATCAATCTCGGCGACATACGTTGAGCGGCTGTCCCTCCAATTGAAACGATTGCCGATTGTGCGGAAGGTGACGTCCTGAAAGTCGAGTTTGATCGAATCAGGCCCAGAGAAGCTGCTGGCGACGATCTCCCGACGAGTGTGCTCTATGAGGGCACGGACTTCGGGGGCACCTCCGACAGCTCTCGCAGCGTTCATCTTTCCGGGGACAGGGGACATATCTCCGTCGGGCGCGATTACGCCACCCTCACTATCCGATTCGTGCGGATTGCGTGAAGGTTGTTAGTTCTCGTCCTTCACAGACATGGCTCCCTGAGTTGGTCAAAACGGTTCTCTCAATCATCTTCTAACTTCCCAGTGTGTCTTCAATTCCCTGCCAAGGCCATCCAAGTCCGGGAAGACAACTGATTCAGTAATTCCAGCGTCTTTCAATTCCCGCCGGATTGAGACTATGGCTCCCCTTCGAATGGATATTGCGGTCAGTCTTGTGTCCTTCGCCCTTTCCAGGTTTACCAGGTATTCTGGGTCACTTCCGAAAATCATGAATCGGCTTCGCTGAGCGGCGATTCTTCTAGTTACGTGCGGCGAATCCCAAAGCAGGGGCAATGAGGGGATATTCAGCAGAGGCTGCTTTGGATTGTCTTCGCCAAACGGGAGATACAGCCGATCCCAATCATCATCTTTGGCGTCGGGTGGGTGCTTTTCCTTCCAATACTCCATCCAGCGCTTCTCCGCGTCTTTGCGATCTCTCTCCCTCTCCAAGCGCTTCATCAGCCAGTATGGATCGAGGACATAGACAACCGAGCTGCTCTTCGGAACTATTGGCTTGTGGTTGACTGCAAAATGCAGAGCTATCAAGGCGCCGTCCGACCAGTCAAGAATCCGCGTTGGTATGCCATGGTGCTGCATTAGGAAATAGGATGTCCATTCGTCGTCAATCGAATCCGCATCACTTGGCGAGAGTTGAGTTCCACACCGGCTAAACTCCTCGTACATGTAATTCTCGACATCGAGTAGATGCTGGACCGGCTTCCTCGTCCTCGTATTCTCTTTGGGACGATATAGTCCAGGTTGGAGGCGGGTCTCATAGTGGCTCGCATCCTCAGCCCTGAACCATAACTCCTCCCAGGATTTCCGCCTCCAGCCTCTGCGAAGCTCATTGCATGCCGCAAGAAAACTTTTAAGATCCTTTACCCATATGCTCAAGCAACGCCTCCAATCACGACATCGAGAATGATAGTGCGGTCAGAGAACATTTCAAACCGGTGTTGGTTCATCCAGCGTTCTTCGTAATTCCCAACCGTCTCACTTCTTAAGGCCAGCAGAGACCAAACCGGTTGTCTTAGCACCTAGAAATTGCGCTTCTAATTGACTCAAGGGCATGGCAGCGGACAATGGCTTTTGTTCCGTCAATTGGAAACCCCCAGAATGCAACACCTTCAAGGTCCAGGACCCAGTCTGGTTTACCGGTTGAATGGTCAATAAATATCTTGACTTTCCATAATCCCCCACCACTTACCCCGCCAAGACTCTTCATTGTGCTTGGATCATGTACGTAGGCGTCTACATCAAGGTAGTCAATTCCGCCGTGGATGTGATTACCCATTTCGTTGACCGGAAACCCCCGAATCTCCACGTCCGCGTGCACTTGAGTGTACGTTCCCAGGCCATATGGGCAGCCAAGCAAAAAGGACGTCTCAAGATGGTCAGTTTTGAGGGGAGGTCTGGATTGTGGCCCCAAGTAGAAGAAGGATTTGTTGGCCTCAATCGTGCCGACGTGAACTGGCGGGATGCGAAGAAGCATCAAGTCTGGCCCCCACTCGTTCCAGTTACCTGGAATGTCAAGGCCACACGCAGCGATTGTATCGATTTCCATTGGAAAATGATGATTTGTATTCGTCCTTAGCGAAATGCCGAGGGTTTTCGCTCCCTTCAACTTTTCAATCCACACGTGCGCAGCGGTCAAGATCCAGTATGAATCGCCTGTTGTTACAAGAGTGCCGCTCCCTGCTAACTCGAAATGATCGAATCCGTCTGGCACTGAGACCGCGAATAGAGCAACTGTGTGAGCTCCGATATCGCGGACTATTTTGAAATGCAGGTCAATCGTTTCTCGGCCTGAACCGCAGAAAAGATCTTGGACGTCCTTCAATGCCATTTTGGCCCCTTGGATTGGAACCCCTCTTTTTGCAATGTTTCCAAAGCGACAACGCTGGGTTCGGAATTGGCTGCTTGAGACATTCATTATTTCGCGGAATACCGCGATCAAGGTAATCAGCGCTTCGATTTCTGACACACCGGATAGCCTTCGGCTGATCCCCGAGAGCGAAAAGGTGGCGCGCCTTCCCGCCCCACCTTCCAGCTTCTCCGAATCGGGAAGGTCACGGAAGGGTGCTTGGATTGCCACAGGGTCGGAAATTGAGTGGCCGTAGTGGGTGATCTACCTGATTTGCAAGGGATAGTAGTATGACGCCTGATCTTGGTCGTGGGTCGTGGCTAGAAAATACGCTCCCGCCTTGGCCGCCCGCAGGTCCAGTTCAACCGACACTGATTCGTGGTCGCCATTGATCGTCGCCGGCGCGCTTCTCTGGGCCATGACGCCATTTCCGTTCTGATCCTGCGTAACGGCCACGGCGTATTGGCCGGGAGGGCTGAAGCGCGGAAGGACGATCGTAACCCTAACCACTGCTGCCGGCAAAAGCACAGATTGCAGGGAGCCTGGCTGGTTGCCTCTGATCGTGCCCGCATCCCACAGGTTTACCGTTTCGGATGCAACGGCCACAGTCGCAGATGAAAGTTGCCGGTGCATTTCATAACGAGCGACCGTGATGACGACCGCGCCGATCAAGGAGCAGAGGACTACAGCGGTTACGAGTGTCCGCTTTCTCCGGCGCGAGCGATTTTCCTGCCGGAAGACAAGCAGCCTGCTCATGCACATGGAACAGTTTGCCGCGTGGTCGACTCTCGGGTCTAGCAAATCGATCCGCTTGGCCTTTCGAGCCAGATCTCGAAGGAAGATTTCGTCAGGACACGGCCCGACAGGCGTCGTTTCGCCGGCAAGCACGCGCTCCTGATGGCGCTGCACTAGCCATGATTCAATGCGGTCCTCGGCGCGCGAGGGCCTAGACCAACTCAACATTTTGGGGATTCTCCAGGAGGGGAAATACTGCGGAGCACCAACCCCAGTTCCCCAAAGTATGCACGACGCACGGCGCTGTGGTCCATCTCAAGTTTTCCACCGATCTCCCGCCACGAATATCCGAGCG
>Ga0302155_10001165_pt1 | contig 19336 bp, 18 predicted proteins | sample I_Bog_N3_1_FD_193508 | JGI IMG/M metagenome (GOLD analysis project Ga0302155, IMG submission 193508) | Peat permafrost microbial communities from Stordalen Mire near Abisko, Sweden - I_Bog_N3_1 | ecosystem: Environmental > Terrestrial > Soil > Wetlands > Peat | place: Sweden: Abisko, Stordalen...
CAGTTTCAGAATTTCAAGATCGCGCTTGCCGTTGGGAGTGACAATGGTGGCCACGTCGCCCACTTGCTTGCCTACCAGCCCGCGGCCGATGGGCGAAGTGGTCGAGATAAGCCCCTTTGACACATCGGACTCCTCGCTGGTCACCAAGCGGTAGACAATCTCCTCGTTCTTGGTGGAGTCAAAGACCACCACGGTCGAGCCAAAGCCGGTCCTGTCCCTGGGAATGTTCGTCAGATTCACCAGCGACAGCTCGGCCATGCGCCGCTTGAGCTGGCCCAGGCGCGCGTCCACAAACGTCTGGCGCTGTTTGGCCATGTGATACTCGGCGTTTTCCGAGAGGTCACCCATGGCCACGGCTTTTTTGATCTCGGCGGGCAGCTCGTGCTGGAGTTCGTGCTCGAGGAGCTCAATCTCGGCGAGAAGCTGCTTTTTGATGTGTTCGGGCATTTATGGTCCGTGGCGGCGAGCAGGATTGGCTTCGTCCGCGAGAGATAAAGAACTTAACAACTCATTATACGCGGGGTGAAGGGCGGGGAATGTGGAACGACCGGTTGCCAGTGCCTCCGGAATTCTCGTAGTGGTGCAGTTTCCGGTTGGGCGGTGATACACCCTGAACCGCGGCGAATGCCGCTTCATAGGACAAACATTGGCACTGCATCACGAGTATCTCGACACCAAGCGCAGTTGACGCGAAGGAGCGTCGCTTCGCGAAATGATTGGCGGATGGCTGCTGAGCGCGAACCACCGAGTGTATTTGGAGCCACGAAGGAATGGACGAGGCGGACCAAAAACTGACGTCCTGTATAATGCCTGCAGACCAGCAAAACAATAGGAAATCTTGGCCTCAAATCGTTTGATAGGAGCTGCATTTTATGCGTGTACAGATATTCGCTTTAGTAGTTGCCTTGTCGCTGGGTATGGGAATTTGTAGGGCCCAATCGGCTGAGAGCAAACCCGTCGAGCCGGTGGCGGTTGGACAAATATTTCTGCTCGATTCATCGAGCCAGACGCTAAAGATGCTCCCCGTCGAAGGAACGAAGGAAGTTACGCATGCCCTAGGTGGTGGATGGTCGCCCTATTATCTGGCGGGCTTAGAAATCAAAGGCACTAGCTCGCCGTTTCGTATTGGATCGGGCACAAAGATTGAGCTTGTGTTTAAGACCGGCAATCCGGAAAGTGTGGTGTTGTATTCCACGGAGCAAGTCAAGAAGAACCGGAGAGCATATTATGCAAGAAACAGGGGGAGAGAACTTGTATCGCGAATTCCTGGAATCCCTATTTTGGTTACACAATATGGTCAATCGTCGTACAAGTTGACGACAAATGCTCCTCTCCCACCCGGCGAGTACCTAATCTCGCTCGGAACAAATGCCAACATCATTACCTTTGGAGTCGATCAATAGAGGACGTTTTGTCCTTGGGCACGCTTTTGGTGTCCCACTGATCCGGCACGTAAGCGGGGACTCGGTCTCTCACCTTTTTTCCTAAGAAAGAACGCTGAAGAAAAAGGTGTGCAGGAGCCCCTTGCTTGAGAGCTGGATCGGTTAAGCTGCGGTGACAATTGTCCGATTCCCATATCGAGAGCTTTCTCTTGGGAAATAGATAGATTTCGTCGCTTTGTAGCGCTAACGATAAACGCCCCAAGGTCCAGGAATCTGGCTTATGCCTGGTTTGTCGCCGATTCGGAAACTGCACAACTGCCGGAGCTCTCTACCCAAAACGGAACGGATCAATTCGCGCTCACGCTTCGTCATCTTCGTCGCCAACCGGCTCGCCGTCCCGTCGCTTTTCTGTCCCCTGTTTTCCACTCCCTGTTGCCTGCTTTTCCATGAACGATTGCAGGATGAGAGTGGCGGCCACCTGGTCTACGACTCGGCGGTGCTGCTGGCGGGCGTGTCCGGCCTCGTACAAAATCTGATGGGCTTCGCGCGTGGTCAGCCGCTCATCCCAGAGATGGATGGGCAGACCGGTTAGTGTGCCAAGTTCGGCGGCAAAGGCCTGCGTCTTGGCGGCCTGCGGACTCAAGTCTCCGGAGAGATGGACGGGATTGCCCACCACGATGCCCACGACCGCGAAGCGCCGCGCCAGCCGCGCCAGCGAGCGCAGGTCTTCGCGCTGGTTATGGCGCCGCTCCAGCGTCAGCACTGGCTGGGCGGTGAGACCCAGTTCGTCTGAGACGGCTACGCCGATGCGGCGATTGCCAACGTCGAGGGCGAGATAGCGGGGATGGGGGGCAGATTCCAGCTTTGGCTCCTGACTTAAAGCTTAACGCCCGGCGCACAGGCGAAGAAATCCGGTCTGATGCCCGTTACAATAGAAGGTAGCGAGTCCTGAGAGGGGTTTTTCGCGTCTCTATAAGAGGAATGAAGGGTTAACAGCAGAGAATGGCGCGCCGCAGAGGAACGAGCAGACGAAAGAAGAGTTCTGGCGCGGCGGGGGTCTTTTGGGCCTTTATCGTCCTGCTGTTCGTTGGGGCGGGCGCGCTTGGCTGGCTGGTTCTTACGCCCTTCGGGCCAGAGACGGAGACTTTTGTCGAGCTGGCGCCTGGCTCCTCGACGATACAGATGGGCCGGCAACTGGAAGTGGCTGGAGTAGTGCGCAGCCAGTATGCCTTCGATCTGATGCGCTGGGTGAGGCGGAGAACGCTCAAGGCCGGCGAATACCGGTTCGACCATCCCGCCCCAGTCACCGAAGTTTATGCGCGCATCAGCCGCGGCGATGTTTATACCCGGACGGTGGTCATTCCAGAGGGCGCGAATATCTTTGAAATCGGCACGCGGCTGGAGCAGGCGGGACTCGGCTCCAAGCAGGATTTTCTGGACGCAGCGGCAAGCCAGACGAAGTTGGTGGTTGATCTGGACCCCAGGGCGGCAAGCCTGGAGGGCTACCTGTTTCCGGACACCTATCATTTTGCCCGCAACGCGACTTCGGCCCAGATTTGCTCGACGATGGTCAGGCGCTTCCGTGTGGTGGCGGGGCAAATTGGATTGAAGGGAAATGTGCATCGAGTGGTGACCATGGCTTCGCTGGTGGAACGGGAGACTGCTGTAGACGCACAGCGTCCGCTAGTGGCCAGTGTCTTTGAAAACCGTCTGGCAAAAAAGATACCGCTGATGACGGACCCCTCGGTGATCTATGGCCTCGAACTCGGCGGGCGCTGGCGCGGCGCAATCTATGGGAGCGACTTGAAGCTCGACACACCCTACAACACATATCTGCACGCCGGCCTGCCGCCGGGTCCGGTGGCCAATCCTGGCCTGCGATCGCTGCGCGCGGCCATGACACCGGCGAAAACGGACTATCTTTACTTTGTGGCCGCTGGAGCCAATCCCCAGGGTGGGTCACTGTTTTCCAGCACCATTGAGGAGCACGCGCGCGACGTGGCCGGCTACCGGCACGCATTGCGAAGGGCAGGCGACCGATGAAAACAAGCCATTGTCGCGCTGCCGCCGCAATGCTCTTCGCGCCGCTCCTGCTGCTTTCCGGTTGTTCGCTGATCTACTCCAAACGCAAACTGCCCATTCCCAAGCAGCCTTCGATCACTCGGACGGTCACTCCCGGCGAGTTGGTGGAGCGGCTCAACCAGAGCTGGGCCGTGCTCGATAGCCTCAACGCCACGGTCGAAATTCAGGCAAGCGTACTCAAGACGAGTCAAGGCACAGCCAGGGACTACACCACGTTTCGCGGACACATTCTTATGCGCAAGCCGGAGATGCTGCGCGTCCTGGGACAAGTTCCCGTGCTGGGCACGCGCATGTTCGACATGGCCAGCAACGGAAAGAACTTCACCCTGTACATTCCGTCGAAGAGCATGGCGGTGAAGGGCGCAAACGACCTGAGGAAGAAGTCCGCCAGCCAGGTCGAGAATATGCGGCCAGGGTTCTTTTTCGACGCCATGGTGGTGCGCGGGCTGGAACCGGACGACTTGTACGCGGTGGTGGCGGATTCGGAAACAGTGGAAGACGCGGCCAGGAAGCACCTGTTCGCTGTCCCGGAATACATTCTGAGCATCAGCCGCCGCAAACCGGGCACAAATGAACTGACGCCAGTGCGCGTGGTGACCTTTCGCCGCGACGATCTGATGCCTTATCAACAGGATATATACGACAGCGCGGGCAACCTGGAGACCGTGGTTGACTATGCGAACTACCATGATTTCGATTCTGTACGGTACCCCTCCATCATCACCATCAAGCGCCCGCTAGAGGAGTACCAGCTGGTTCTGACGGTCGAGAGCGTAAAGGAGAACATGACGCTTTCCGACGACCAGTTCCAAATCAAGATCCCTGAAGGAACCAAAATTCAGAATCTGGAATAGTGGCTCGTCTGTGTTAGTATCCCGGAAAATGCCAACAACGCATTTCAAGGGAGCCAGACATGGAAAGCAATCTTCGCCCGCTTACTCTCGGTGAGATTCTGGACCGTACCGCCCAGCTCTACCGCACGAATTTTCTGCTGTTTGCCGGAATATTTTCCGTCTACGCCGGTGTTGCGCTGGTGCTGAACCTGTTGCAGATTGGCCTTGGCATGTTGCTGAAGGCTCAGCACCTGGCCGGGGCTGTGGTTTGGATGACGGTGATCACTACCGGCGTGAACTTGCTGGTTCTGTTTCTCCTGCTTGGGGCAGCGACAGCCGCCATCAGCCGCGCCGTGGCGTGGGTCCATCTGGGTGAACCGGCTACCATCCGCGGCGCCTATCTGAGCATCCTGCCCCGCCTGGGCCGCTATCTTTGGCTGATGACCATCACCGCTTTCAGGGTTTGGACGCCGTTTGTGCTGCTCTATGCGGGGCTGATCGGAACCCTGGTTTACTACGGCGGATTCAAGGGCGCGGGAACTCAAACCGGCGCGGTCAACCCACAAAACGCCGCAGTTCTCGTCGTGGTTTTCCTGGCCTTCTTCCTGCTTCTGATTCCCGTTGGCGTTTACACCACACTGATGGGCCTGCGCTACTCGCTGGCGATTCCCGCTTGCGTGGTGGAGGACCTAAAGGCTCGCAAGGCGATTCGGCGCAGCATTGAATTGGCCAAAGACTCGTGGGGACGCATTTTCCTTTTGGCGTTGCTGGTGGGCGTCATCAAGCTGGGCCTGACCGGTCTCACCCAGTTCTTTGTCTTTGTTTTGGCTTTCAAGCACCCCGGTCAACCGCTGGGACCGGGAGTGCTGGCGCTTTCGCAGGTGATCGGCTTTTTCACCAACAGTTTTCTTGGGCCGATCTGGGCCGCCGGCATTACGCTCTTCTACTACGATCAGCGCGTGCGCAAGGAGGGCTACGACATTGAGTGGATGATGCAGGCTGCGGGATTGACCGCGCCAGCCACTTTGCCCTCTGCTTCTGTCGCGCCAGCCGAGGCCGGGGAGGGGCAGGCTTGACGGGTCGCTCTCAGCTCGCCGCTGTGGTGCTGGCTGTGCTTTTCGGCGCATCAGCGGCTTGCAATGCTGCTGACGCGACCGCTGCGGCTCAGCCCACGAACAATGGGCGCGAGGCAACTCTCGCTGAGTACCGCCAGCATCTGGTCGAGCTGAATGGCGTGGCTGCCGCCTGCGCAAAAGCACGCGACACAAAGAGCTGCGATCCCGCGTTGGTGAGGCAGGACGACCATGTGCCGCTCTCGAATGCGCCTAACGCAGAACGGCGGCTGGTGCGCTACAACTGGCTGCGCGGGCTGCTCTTGAAGGCCCAGCTAAAAGACGAGACGCCTGAGAAGACGCAAGGCAAAGGCAATCCACCGAACGAAAATCAGGATAAGACACAGGCCAAACCCGCCGACGGCGCTGAGCAGACTCCGGCAGAAGAGACGACGCGGCCGCCCAAGCCTACCACCAGCGTGCTTTTGCAGGCTGCCGAGACGCGCCTGAATCAGGACATTGCCCAGGCCGACGCGATGGCGGCTGGCCCGGCTGCGGTCACCGCGGAGCACGCGAACGAGCGCATCACGATGAAGCAGGTGCTCGCAGGCCGCGACTTTCGCAACCTGGAAACGTCCACGGCGCGCGATACGATGCTGGAAAAACTGGGCGAATGGCTCAACCTGCTCTGGGAGAACGCCGCAAAGCTCCAGGCGCACGCGGCTTGGGTGGGGCGAGTGATTGTATGGGGATTCATTCTGGCGGTGTGCGTGGGGCTGGCGTGGGGGCTGTTGCAACTGGAACGCCGCTGGCGCATACGGCTGGTTCCGGAGAGCGATGGACCCGCCGCCGGAGCCGCTTCAGCCCGTGACTGGCAACTGTGGCTTGCGGACGCGCGACGGGCCGCTGCTGGCGGGCAGTGGCGCGAGGCGATTCACTTCGTCTATTGGGCGACAATTTCCAGGCTTGAATCGAAACGGCTGTGGCCCGCCGACCGGGCGCGCACTCCGCGCGAGTATCTGGCGCTGGTGGCCGCGGAAGATCCGCGCAAGGCAGGGCTGTCCACCCTCACTGGCAGCTTTGAGCTCACTTGGTACGGTGGAAGGGCAGCGGGTGAGAGGGAGTTTTCGCAGGCGGAAACGCTGGCCGACGGGTTGATTTCAGGCACTATTGATTCGCAGCACAAATTGAGCGGTATTGAATCCCACCCTAGCCGCAAAAACAAAGACGCGGCGAAGGTGGGGCACCCAGAATCTCTGGACCAGAACGGCGGCGCGCGATGACGTTTCTCTCCTCGCTCGACGCCAAGGATCGCAAGCTGCTGCTGTGGTCGGTGGGAATCGCGATTGCGCTGGCCGTGGCGACCGGCTTTCTGCTGCCCAACGGGAACGACAACGACAATCCTCTGCCATCGTCTTACCTTGCCGGTCAGCACGGAGCCCGCGCCGCATACGAGACGCTGCTCCGCTCCGGCTATCCGATTGAACGCTGGGAGCAGCCGCTGGGCGACTTGGCAGCGACTGCCGGCCCGGAGACGGTGGTGATTCTTGCGCAGCCGTACTCTCGCGAGCCGGACAACATTAAGGCGGTGCGCAAGATTGCCGAGCGTGGCGGGCGGGTGCTCTCGACTGGATACTGGGGCGGATTCATCCTGCCGGGCGAGGCCAGCGCACAGCCCAAAGAATTCAACTTTGCCGCGTGCCGGCTGGAGCCTGAGGGACTGGATGCGCTTTCCGGGTCCGGCGAGACGTGGATGGTTCCGCAGGCGACATGGGAGATGGGCAACCCCGCCGCGCGCGTCGAGTACAGTTGCGCCGGCAATCCTGCCGTGGTGGAGTACGGCTGGGGCAAGGGGCACATCGTTTGGTGGGCGAGTTCGACGCCTCTGGAAAACGGCTCGCTCAGCCGCGCTCACAATCTTGATCTGCTGCTGAATTCGCTGGGGCCACGCGCGGGCCACCGCTTCTATTGGGATGAGTCGCTGCACGGCGACATTCGCTCCAAATGGAGCTACGTCGCCGGACCGGCGCTCACCATGCTGCGGATTGGATTGGTGGTGGTCGCGTTTTTGATCGTTCTCAGCTTCAGCCGTCGGAGCGGACCGGTGCGCGATCTGCCTCCGCCGGCGCGCGCCACGCCTATCGAATTTCTTGAGGCTCTGGGTTCGCTTTACCGAAACGCCGGAGCCGCATCGACGGCTGTCTCGGTTGCGTGGGAGCGGTTTCGACGCCACAGCTTGCGGCTTTGCGGGCAAAGGCCGAGCAAGATGAGCGCGGCAGAACTGGCAGCGGTGATTCGTCGGCGCTTCCCCAATGCTGACGAGAGCCTGGAAGCTGACTTGGCCGCTTGCGAGGATACCGCGTGGGCTGAGACGGCCAATCCCCGGCAGGCGCTCAAGCTGATTCAATTGCTGCATGGGCATTACGAAAGATTGACGGAAGCGGCCAGGCCGGGCAGTCAGACAGCCAAAGAGGCCGTGCAATCTGAGAAGATTCAATCCAAACAGCAGGAAAGGGCTTCATGAGCCAGGAAAACAATATCGAAGTTACGCAAGATGCAAACCAAAACTCGGAGAGCCTGCGCGCGACCAGCCAGCTTATCGCCCACTCCCGCGCGGAGTTGGGCCGAGTGATCTCAGGCCAGAATGAGGTGATCGAGGAGGTGCTGATCGCCGTTCTCTGCCAGGGCCATGCGCTGCTGGAAGGCGTGCCGGGCATTGCAAAGACGCTGATTGTGAAAGCCCTGGGCCGGTTGCTGGGCCTCGGCTTTCAGCGCGTGCAGGCCACGCCTGACCTGATGCCGGCTGACATTTTGGGCACCACGATTCTGCGCCCCGGCTCTGTTGATTTTGCATTTCATGCCGGGCCTGTCTTCACTGACCTGTTGCTGGTGGACGAGATCAACCGAATGCCGCCGCGCACACAGGCTGCGCTGCTGGAATGCATGGAAGAGCGGCAGGTCACGAGCGACGGTGTGCGCCGGGCGCTGCCGAGTTGGTTCACCCTTTTCGCCACGGAGAACCCGGTGGATTTTGAAGGCACTTATCCTTTGCCTGAAGCGCAACTGGACCGGTTTCTGCTCAAGATTCGCGTGGCTTATCCCTCCGAAGCAGAGGAGCGGCAAATTCTGGAGCGGCATCATGCGGGCTCTGGCGCGGGACTGCTGGAAGACGCGAAGATTGCGCCCATTCCGGAGGGGTTGCTGGCCGCGGCGTGCGCCGAGGTGCGGGCTATTCGGATTGAGCCGGAGCTTTACGACTACATTCTGGCGCTGGTGCGGCGCACGCGGGAGTGGCCGACACTGTTGCTGGGCGCAAGCCCTCGCGCGGCGCTGAGCGTGATGCGCGTGGCGCAGGCGGCGGCGGCGTTCGATGGCCGCGACTACCTGGTTCCCGACGACGTGAAGCGCGCCGTGAATCCGGTGCTGCGGCATCGGATTATGTTGAAGCCTGAGGCAGAACTGGAAGGCTTTGACGCCGATCGCGTGCTGGCCGACGTGATTGCCGGCGTTCCGGTGCCGCGGCAATGACAAGAGAACCAAGTGGCAACGAAACTATCGGTGAGATTTGCCTTTGGGTTCAGAGCTCTTCAGTAGAAGGTGCTGGGTGAAGATTGTTCCATCATCAACGCGCTTGTTCGTGATTGTCGCTCGCAATGCGCGAGTCGGTGTGATATTCCGTCGAGGACCAAGCAGACAGGTGCTTCTGATCAAGTGGAATATGGACAATGACACTTTTGAGATTGGCCAGTGGCTCAAGGGCAGAATCTACGAGAGACGTTGCGACTTATCTCCGAAAGGAGAGTTGTTACTGTATTTTGCGGCGAACTGGAAGGAGCCTTACCAATCGTGGTCTGCTATCAGCCGCCCCCCATATCTTTCAGCGTTGGCATTATGGCCAAAAGGTGATGGATGGGGTGGTGGTGGGCAGTTTTTCCAGAGAAATAGGGTCTTTTTGAACCATCGCGAAAGGGAGATGGAACTCGCGCTGGATTTTTCGATTCCGGATTGGATGGCTGTCGCACAGTTCGGCGACCGTCCCGGATGGGGCGAGGATGATCCTGTTTGGTCTGCTCGCCTCCAGCGGGATGGTTGGAAACTGACAAGTTACCCTGACAAGACGAAAAATGATTGGGGCGCAAAGGTCATGGTCGAGTATGATCCGCCCATTCTTTGGCAGAAGTTGCATCCACATAGACCGGATCACTACACGCTTCAAATGTCCATCCTTGGGATCAAGGAGATGGATGGTCCCTGGTATCTCATTGAACATTCAATCGTCAGAAATGACGAGGTTGTTGGAACAATCGGAAGAAGTGAATGGGCTGATTGGTCGCAAACTGGCGATTTGCTTTTTTGTCAGTCGGGATGTCTTTTTCGCCTTCGCTACCAAGATGGCGTGCTTGGCCCTGTCGAGGCCAGTGAACAGATTGCAGACTTTTCAGATTTGAAATTTCAACAATGTGAAGCACCCGTAGAAGCGCGTCTTTGGCCCTCAAAATGAGTGGGGAGCAACAGTCTCACCCTCTGACAGGATATTGTTTCAAAAACGCGGTATCAGGATTTCGAGGTAACTGACTACCATCCATGATAGCGCCCTCTCTTCATCCCGATTCGGTCAGCGCTGCTTGCGAGCGGCGACGGCGCTGGGCTTTCGGGCTGACGGCGCGGTCGATTGGACTGCTGCTGGTGGGCTTCGTCTGGCTGGTTCCGGGCTTTTGGGATTGGCGGCTGGCCTTCGCGATGCCGGCCTGGGATGCGCTGGTGCTGATCTTCGCGCTGTTGGATGGGCTGCGTCTGCCTGCTGCCGGCGAATTGGTTGCGAGCCGCTCGTGGTCGAATGCGCCCGCTCTCAATAGCGAAACCGAGATCGAACTGACGGTCGAAAACCGGGGCCGGACGATTGTCGAATGCCGGCTGGTGGACGACTTGCCGCCGGCCCTGGTTGCGGAGCCGGAGACGCTCCGGCTCACTGCGTTTCCCCGCGTGCCGGCTTCGTTGCGCTACCACGTGCAGCCCAAAGAGCGCGGCGACTGGGAGACGGGCTGGCTGTACGTGCGCTACCGTTCGCCGTTGGGCCTGGCCGAACGCTGGGCGAGGGCGCCGCTCACGCAGACTGTCCGCATTTATCCGGCACTGCGCGGCGGCGAAGAGCAGAAGATATTCCTCGCCCGCAGCCGCCAGATCGATCTGCAACTGCGCCGGTCGCAACTGCGCGGACTGGGCCGCGACTTCGAGAGCCTGCGCGACTATCGCGAGGGCGACGACCTGCGCGACATCTGCTGGACGGCCACGGCGCGGCGAGGAACACCCATCACCCGCCAGTACCAGACAGAACGCAGCCAGCCGGTGTGGATTGTGATTGATTGCGGCAGGCTGATGCGGGCGCGCGTGGCTGTTTCACTGTCAACGAAAGAGCCCAACTCAGCGGCAAACCATTCCAAGCTCGACTACGCTTGCACGACGGCTGTCGCGCTGGCGCAACTGGCGCTTTACTCCGGTGACCGTGTCGGTCTGTTGGCCTACGGGCAAGGCATTCAGCAGCGGCTTTTGCCCGGTCGCGGCGCGGCCCATATGCGGCAGCTTATCGAGTCGCTTGCCCAGTTGCGCGCTGAGACGAGCGAGGCCGATCATCTGAGAGCCACGGCCACACTGAACCGCTTGCAACCCCGCCGGTCTTTGATTTTGTGGGTCACCGATCTGGCTGAGACCGCGATGCGCCCAGAGGTGATCGACGGCGCGCTGCAACTGCTGCGCCGCCACGTACTTTTGTTTGTGGCTATGGCCCAGCCGGAGGTCGAGCTAATTGCGCGGACGAGACCCCGAAACGTGGAGCAGATGTTTCGCGCCGCGGCGGCCCAGGAGATGGCCGGGCGGCGCGAACTTTTGCTGGCGCGGCTGCACGAGCAGGGCGCGTTGACCTTTGACCTCAATCCCCAAGCTCTCACCGCGTCGGTGCTGAATCAGTACCTGACGGTGAAGGAGCGGGCAATGGTTTAGGAGTAGAATTTCTTTCACGGGTAAAGACAATGAGCAGGTCAAGAACGAGGAGAAATCGACCTATGAGGTACGCTGCATCCATCTGCTTCACGGCGCTCCTTGTATGCCTGTCGGCGTGTTCCAGGGAGGACGCGCGGAATTTGGTGGACAAGCTGACGGCGAAGAATGATCAGAACTCAGGAGATCCTCAAGCCGCGCCGCTGCCAAAGCCGGAAAAAAGTGGCAAGCCGGGGAGACATGTAAAAACGCCGGACCCGCTGCTTGACGCCACCCAGCAGGATCTCGTGGAATACCTGCGCGGCAAGCTGCTTGCGCTCAGTCCCAGCGACGGAATCAACGACAATATCGAGGCCAGGTTCGACCCGTCCACCGGCACATTGACCATCCTCCAACCAGGCAGCCGCTGCGATCAATTCCTGAATGCGCTCGACATTAACAACGCAACCTGGGACGTCTTCGATCCCAGCGACGCCCACAACTCCCGCGAAGCGCTCTTGCGGCTAACGGTAACCTCTGTGGGCGGCAAAAGGGCGAGAGCCTGCTATGACACGAAGGGCCAGCCCGAGGCGGGGCTGAACACAAACCGTGTGCGGCTGCTTTTTTCTTATGCGAAATCGGAGCAGGTTTCAGGCTTCCAGGACAAGATGATGAAGGTCGTAAAGAAGCTGATTGTGCTGTCAGGCGGCGCTGAGGAGAAGGACATTTTTCATCCGTCCAGCAGCAGCGCCAGCTCTGGCAACAGATAGTTCGCCAATAGATAATCCGCCCCTCGGCGAGCCGAAGGGCGGGTGCAGAACGGGTTGAGAAGCGTTACTCGGCGGCTTCCGCTTTGGGGGCAGCTTCGGCAGCGGGGGCTTCTTCCGAAGCTTCCGCCACAATCGTCACCTTCACGTGAGCACTGACTTCGCGATAGAGCTTGATGGCCACGCTGAACTCGCCCACGCTCTTCAGCGGCTCGTCCAACTGGATTTTGCGGCGATCGATCTCGAAGCCCTTGGCTTCCAGCGCGGTGGCAATATCGGCCGAAGTGACAGAGCCGAAGAGACGGCCGGCCTCACCCGATTTACGGGTGAAGTCGAGCGCGACGGGCTCAAGCTTGACGGCCAGAGCCTCGGCCTGCGCCTTCTCTGTGGCAGAGCGGCGGTCGGCGGAATTCTTCATCTGCTCGACGACAGCCTTGTTGGCCGAGGTAGCCTGCATTGCCAGTTTGCGCGGCAGCAGAAAATTGCGGCCGTAGCCATCGGCCACTTTGACCAGATCGCCGCGGTGGCCCAGATGAAGTACATCTTCCTTCAGAATTACTTCCATGACTAATTCTCCTGTGTGCGGGCTTCCGCCGTGGGCGCTCTTGTCCTATCGGACAGAGAGTTGAGCCAAAGCGGGCCGCACTCGGTTCTAGATCGGCATCCACGATATAGCCTTCCGCCAAAACGCATTCGATTCCCACCCATCACAAAAAACGCGAAGGATGGGGCACCCGCGCACGGCGGAACGGCAGCCGATGGTTAGTGCCGTGTTGCGAACGGCAGCAGGGCGATATTCCGGGCCTGCTTGATGGCGCGGGTCAGGCGGCGCTGGTGCTTGGTGCAAACGCCGGTGAGCCGCCGGGGCACGATCTTGCCGCGCTCGGCCACAAAGCCTTGCAAGAGGCGCACATCGCGGTAAGGGATCGCATCGATCTTCTCGGTGCAGAACTTGCAGACTTTCTTGCGGCGAAAGAATTTGCCGCGGCCGCCGGGGCCACCGGAGGGCCGTCCGCCGCCAGGCCGTCCGCCGGGGCGGGGACCGGAACTGGAGCCGGGTCCCGAACCCGAACTCGGGCCGGAACTCGAAACCGGGCTGGATTCCGAGCCGGAACCGGCTTGGGGAGCTGCTGGTGCGCTCGTCTCGGGCGCTTTTGCTTGAGTCTCGTCAGACATGCTGTTTCCTCTTTACTCTCTTGGGTTCCGGAACTCACCCGTGGGGCGCAGGCCGGAACACTGGATCGGGCCGCAGCCGAGGCCCCAATCAATGGGGAAGGCGGCGGCAATTCATGACAAGCTGTGTTTAGACGGCCGGAACCGGCTCAGCGGCGACAGGGACCGGCTCGGCAACAGGAGAAGGCGCAGCAACCGGCGCAGGCGCAACGGCCTGAGCGGGAGCGGCTACGTTCGCGCTCCGGCGGACGCCGCGCAGAGCCTTCACCTTGGCCAGACGCTTCTCTTCCTCGTCGATGCGCACGGTGATGAACTTGATCACCGGCTCCGTAACGCGCAAGCGGCGTTCCAACTCCAATATCACCGCTCCGTTGGCCTCGATGGTCAGCAGAACGTAGTTGCCGTCGTTGAACTTGCGCACCATGTAGGCGAGCTTGCGCCGGCCCATCTTCTCGACAGTCTTCACCACCCCGCCACCGCTGGTGACGTTGGTGGAAAAGCCGGCGATCAGCTTGTCAATATCCTCTTCGGCCGCATCGGGCCGAACAATGAACATAACCTCATACAAACGGGGCATTCGGTTTCCTTTTCCGCTGGAGTCACTTAGCCTCCAGCCCTCAATACTCAATTCACAGTGCAAAGGATCTCAGTTTGCAGCATTTTCTAGTTCTGATCCCTGATCCCTGTTCCCTGATCCCTGTCTTCCCTGCGGTTGAACTCGTTCATCGCGGCTGCCGGTCCCAGTTCGAGAATGCGCCGCGTCGCGGTTGCCACCCGGTCCAGCACCTCGTCCAGCACCGTCAAATCCGCCTTGCGCATGGGCGAGAGCAGATAATCCCTGCCGGGACGCCTACCGCCGCCTGCCGCAATGGCCTCAGGTGGTAGATCGAGTCCCACGCCAATGCGCAGCCGCAACCACTCCTGAGTACCCAGGGCGCCGGTCACGCTGCGGGCTCCGTTGTGCCCGGCCGCTGATCCGCGCTCCCTGATCTTGAAAGCTCCCAGCTTCAGGTCCAGCTCGTCGTGAATGACGAGCAAATCCCGGGCCGGGTCCGCCTCAAACTCGTGAACCAGCGCGGCCACAGCCAGCCCGCTCAAGTTCATAAACGTTTCCGGCTTGGCCAGAACCACCTCGCGCCCCGCTATGCGGCAGGTTGCGGTGGCGGCCTTACATCGCCGGTTTTGAACCACAACGCCCTCTTGCTCGGCGATGCGGTCGATGGCCATGAACCCCGCGTTGTGCGGGGTCCACAGATAATCCATGCCAGGATTGCCCAGCCCCACCACTAAAAAGGGGCCACGGCGCTCCACGTACTCACTTGCTTCAGCCAAGGCTTACTTCTTCGCCCCTGAGCCAGAGTCAGACTTCTTGGCTCCCGCCTCGGGTTTCTTGGCCGCATCTTCCGTCTTGCCGCCCTTCTTGGCGACCTCCGGCTCGGCTGTTGAAGCCGCTGCTGCCGCAGCCGACGCTGCTGCTTCGGCTTCGGCAGCGGTAGGCGCTTCTTCGCGGATGGAGACGACGTGGGCGACGGTCGCATCTTCGGAATTGATGTACTTGATCTTGTCCGAGTGGGGCAGGCCGCTGACGCGCAGCACGCCATACATCTCAAGGTCGCTGACGTCCGCATCAATGTGGCTGGGAATGTCAGCCGGCAAGCACTCGATTTCGACCTCGCGCAATACCTGGTCGAGGATGCCGCCGGCGGTCTTGACGCCTAACGGAATCCCAAGCAGCTTGACGCGCACGCTGACGCGCAGGGTCTTGTCGAGAGCGATGCGCTTGAGGTCGATGTGGATCAACTTGTCGTTGATCGGCTCGCGCTGCAAATCGACGATCATGGCCTTGGCCGCGGACTGGCCTTCAACTTCGACATCGAAGATCGTGTTGTGGCCGGTCTCGGAGAAAAGAATCCGGGAAATCTGCTTGGGGTCCACTTCGATGGCCACCGGATCGTGCCCCGGGCCATACAGCACGGCAGGAATCTTGCCCGCGACACGCACGCGGCGCGCAGCATTCTTGGTGAACTTGCCCTCACGGGGCTTGGTTACGACTACTTCTGACATTCGGTTTCTCGTTTCCTGATTTCGGGCACGGAAGAACAGCTTTTAGCATCTAGCCGCCAGCTTCTAGCTCCGGCTGCTGCTACGAACTGACTTGCTCCGCTCCCTTTGTTGAGGCCAGTGGTCAGTGAACAGTGGACAGTGATCAGTAAAAGCCGCTCGCCTGTTTTCTGTTGCCAACCACTAACTCTTTGTTAATAAAACTGATCCCTGTTCAGCGGCCACTGTTCACTAACCACTGATCACTGACCACTTAGCTGAACAGCGTACTCACGCTGGTTTCCATGTGAATGCTCTCGATGGCCGCGCCCAGCAGGCCGGCGATGGAAAGCACCTTAATCTTGGGCAACTTCTGCGCCGCCTCGCGCAGGGGAATGGTGTTGGTAACCACCACCTGTTCGATGCGCGACGCGGCAATGCGTTCGATGGCCGGGCCGGAAAGCACGGCGTGGCTGGCGGCGGCGTAAACGCTCTTCGCGCCGGCTTCGTAGAGAGCATCCACCGTCTTCACCAGCGTGCCGGCGGTGTCGATGATGTCGTCCAGAATGAGGCAGGTTTTGCCGCTCACATCTCCGACAACGTGCATCACCTCGGCTACGTTCAAGTCGGTGCGGCGCTTGTCCACGATGGCCAGCGGCGCGCCCACCTTCTGCGCAAAGAACCGCGCTCGCTCCACGCCACCGGCGTCGGGCGAAACCACGATCGGGTTCGGCAGATTGAGTTCGCGGAAATAACTCACCAGCACCGGGCTGGCGAAGAGATGATCGACGGGAATGTTGAAGAAGCCCTGAATTTGTGCGGCGTGGAGGTCGACAAAAAGGGCGCGGTTGGCTCCCGCGGTGGTCAGCAGGTCGGCGATGAGCTTGGCGCTGATGGCCACGCGCGGGCGGTCCTTGCGATCCTGGCGGGCATAGCCGTAATACGGCACAACCACGGTGATTCTGGCCGCCGAGGCGCGCTTAAGTGCATCGATCATCACCAGCAGTTCCACCAGGTGCTGATCGACCGGATAGCAGGTGGGCTGGACGATAAAAACGTCCACGCCGCGCACGTTCTCGAGCAATTGGAAGTAGACTTCGCCGTCGGCAAAGCGTTGCATCTTAGCTTCGCCTACGGGCACGCCGATGTGGCGGCCAATCTCCTCGGCCAGTGGCCGGTTGGCAGTGCCGCTGAAGAGCTTGAACCGTTTGTCCTCGCTCAGATTGCGGCTCCGTTTGCGCTCGACGGCCGGCTTGACCTCTTTCGCCTTGGCGGCATCGGCCGAGGCTGGCGCGGTTTCCAAGGGCGTGGGCTCTTTGCCCGCACCGTCTGTTACCGTCTTTGGCCCGTTTTCCGGCTGCTTTTCTTCGATCGCTACCGTCATTATTTCCGCTTCCATTTCCGAATTCCCTCCAAGCTGGTTGGCTTTGGCTGTTTCCGGTTTTACCACTTGAGAACTTGGCTGGGCGACCAGGATTCGAACCTGGACAAATGCCTCCAAAGGGCATTGTCCTACCATTAGACGATCGCCCAACTCATCAGCCGCTGGCGAGTCTCTCTCGCTGAACAGACGGCTGTCAACCTGCTTACGGCAAAAGCATTTCGCGCCAGTAATTCGTGCGTGGCAGAGTCCGGGTCAACTGATTCCGAACGCCGGCCGCTTCCAACCGCTGACAGGCTGCTTCCGCATCTCCGCGGGTCAGATACAACCCGAAGAGCGCCGAACCGGACCCGGACAGCGAAGCATGGAGGGCTGCCTCCGGTGCGCCAAATCCCAAAAGTGTACGCTTGATTTCTGCAAGGGAGGGATGCTGGGGAAAGACGACGCGTTCAAAGTCGTTTTGGATCCAGCTACTGATCCCGGTGCGGACAAGCGCGGACTCTTGTGGTCCGGCCAGGTTCTCTCCATTGGTGAGAACACCGGAGGAGCCAACTCCCTGCCATCCTTCCGGGATTCCTCCCGCAAAGGCGCTGGCATAGGCGCGGCTCAACTCTTTTAGTTTATCCGTACTGGCCTCGGCGGTCAAACCCTCGGCGGCGCAAAGAGTGTCCCAGTCGCGAAAGGCCTGCGGCGTGGAGACGCCAACCTCGGGAGTTGCGACCACACACCAGACAGGTTCAATGTCGGGCAGAGGATAAACTTCCTGGCCGCGATCGAGTCCAAGAACAGCGCCGCCAATCAAAAACAGTGGTACATCGGAGCCGACCTTGGCGGCAAGCTCCAGACGGCATGCAGGCCAGCAATCCCAGGTCCCAAGGGCGGGACCTGGGCCACCCGGCCTTCTGGATTGCAGTGCCGATTCGCTGAACGGCAGACTCGCCATCCCAAGTTCCGACTCCAGTCCGACCAGTGCGGCCACGGCATTGGCCGATCCGGCTCCCAGGCCGCCCTGCACCGGCAGACGCTTCTCGATGTGAATCTCGACCTCGGCGGTAATGCTCAGCGATTCGAGCGCCAGTTCCACCATCTTCCAAGCGGTGTTACGCGCGTCGGTGGGGACACGCGCGTCATTCGAGATCAGACGAATTGAAGCAGCGGACGAGAGCCGCGCCGTCACCGTAACTATGTCGTGCAATTCCAGTGTCTGGTAAACGGTAGTCAGCGCGTGAAAACCATCGGGGCGCGGAGCGCCGATATAGAGGCCAAGGTTGATCTTTGCGTGCGAGCGGACGGCAGTAGGCATACCGCTTCATTGTAGAGCCGGAATGGGCGAGCAGACTTTAGCCCATGTACTGCAACCGGCGACAGCTCTCGTCCTCTGACCGTATGAATTTGTCCTTTGGCTTTTGTGGTATCCCACCCTTTATCACCCCAACGACGAAGACCTGTCGTTGGGGACCCCGATTCGCCAGGAAAAAGGCGAATGGATGGGGCACGGAGTGGGTACATAATCAAACGGTGAGAGACTTGGTGCCCGGCGCTGATCCACCCGCGCAAATTCATGTGTCGCAGTATGGCAAAACGGCTAAGGAAGCTCTGATTAAGCCCGTTCTGTATGGAAAACCTTCCCTCAGGGCCTAAAGGCCAGGTTGATTTTGAGGCATTTACGGCACGACTAAAGTCGTGCCCTTTCAAAACGTCTACTTAATCAGAGCTTTCCTAACTCGCTCGTAACTGCTTGCATGGCTGTTGCAAGTCATCTGGGTAAGATCGCCGAGCTGTTCTATTATGCGGAAGTTTCTTCGGAAATGTGGAGTCAGTTACTCCTTTATTGTCCAAAAACAAGACACTGTTAGCCGTGATACGCTCCGGTTTCGGCAAAATCAATTGGCCATTTAACTCAGTTGTTTAAATTTTCAGAAAATTCAGGTTTTTTACGATAAAAAGCCTTTTTCTTTGAAACGCTGAACCCATTGACGAGACTATGTTTATGCTATTATGTTTTCTGCAAAACTGGGGTAGGTGTACCTGCGCCGAATTACTCGCGGCCTTGCTTCTCAGTTCTGCCTTCATCCCCCAAGGGTAACTTTGCTGGAGCAGCTTTGTAGCTCAGTGTGAACTATGTCACAAAGCTGCTTTGTAAACACGGGCAAGGGGTCACATTTGGATCGCTTGTCAAACGACAACGTTTTTTGCTCGCCGCGCTGAGTCATACGGCAGCAAAATGCAATCACGCTGTCCGGGGAATCCTGGCGCGGTTTGTGGATGCGGCGCAATGCCGTAGTCCCTAGCCTCCCGCGATGCTCTTCGGCGGGAGGCGTACGATGCTTCGTGGATTCCTTCGCTCTTTTTCCTCTAAGTTTGGAACCGGCAATACCGGGTCTTCCTGGGTCGCAACCCTGACATTTGCAGTGGCAGTCTTGCTGGCGCTCACGCCAAGCGCGAACGCGGCGCCGGAGGCGGCGCACTTCAGCGGCGCTCTGATCACGGCGGGCAGCGGTTTCACTGCCCCTGCGGGCGTGGCGGTGGACAGCAAAGGGGACGTCTTCGTCGCCAACAGCGGTTTCGGCGGGGGAGTATACGAGATCCTCGCTGTCAATGGGCTGGTCTCGACCAGCAGCTCGGTGATTAGCGTGGGAGGCGGCTACAGTTA
>Ga0302155_10001169_pt1 | contig 19308 bp, 18 predicted proteins | sample I_Bog_N3_1_FD_193508 | JGI IMG/M metagenome (GOLD analysis project Ga0302155, IMG submission 193508) | Peat permafrost microbial communities from Stordalen Mire near Abisko, Sweden - I_Bog_N3_1 | ecosystem: Environmental > Terrestrial > Soil > Wetlands > Peat | place: Sweden: Abisko, Stordalen...
ATGAATTACGGCCCAACGGCGGTGGCTGCGAGGATCCTCGCGTCACTTTCGTTGAGCCGCTGAAACGCTACATCATGACCTATGCGGCATTTTCACCACACGGACCAAGGATCGCGATGGCGGAATCCGAGGATCTCTTCCACTGGAAGCGGCTGGGGCTCGCAACATATGCTCACTGGCACGGCATCGAATTGGCTCACGTAGACGATAAGGATGCGAGTCTGTTTCCTGTCGCGATCCCAAACCCCACCGGAACACTAGAATTGGGAATGCTCCATCGTCCGCTCTTTCCCGGCACTCGGCCGGAGGAGACTGCGTGCCAGCCTGGACCCAGGCAGGTGGACTTGAACCACGAGAGCATTTGGATTTCCTACTGTCCCCCGGTGCTGATGAGCGAGACGCCGGATAGCCTGGGTCAGTTTACATCTCATCATCGGCTGGCGACTCCAGTGTCGCCCTGGGAACGGCTTAAAATCGGCGCAGGAACACCGCCCATCCTGACCAAACATGGCTGGCTGATTGTTTACCACGGAGTGAGCGAAGTGCCGGGTGCCGATGGTGGCCATCCTCTGTGCTATTCGGCGGGAGTAATGGTGCTGTCGAAGGAGCATCCGCGATTGATCCGTTATCGCTCGGTTCAGCCGGTGTTGACACCGGTACTTCCGCAGGAACGCGATGGTACAGTCGCCAATGTCGTTTTTCCCACCGGCATCGACCGGCGCGACGATCTAGGAACTCCAGATCGCCTCGACGTCTATTACGGGATGGCGGACAACCGGATTGGCGTGGCGCGTCTTGACTTGCCGGAACAGATACCCGCAGAAGCAGTCGCCGACGCACCTGGGGCAAAGGTATAAGCCGCCGGTCGATGAGGAATCAAGAACTCAAAGGATATCCCTGCGAATGGGCCGACGGGAGGAAAGCCGATGAAGAAAGCAACTGGGATAACATGCGTATTTCTGGATATAGGCGGCGTCCTTCTGACCGATGGGTGGGATCATCTGGCGCGCAGACGGGCAGCGAAGAACTTCAAACTGGAGTGGGCCGAGATGGAGGAACGCCATGGCCTCACGTTCGAAATCTTTGAGGAGGGCAAGATTACGCTGGACGAGTATTTGAGCCTGGTTGTGTTCCACCAAAAGCGGACCTTTACGCGCAATCAGTTTCGGCGCTATATGTTCGCGCAGTCGAAGGCCTTCCCAGAAATGATCGAGCTTGTCGCTCAGCTAAAGCTGAATCTTGGATTGAAGATAGCGATCGTCAGCAATGAAGCACGTGAGCTGAACGCATATCGGATTGAGCGGTTCAAGCTGGACAGGCTGGCTGACTGCTTCATATCCTCCTGCTTCGTTCACATTCGCAAGCCCGACGCGGATATTTTCAGCCTTGCGTTAGATATAGCTCAGGTACGGCCCGCGCGTGTTGTCTTCATCGACAATACTCCGATGTTCGTTCAGATCGCCGAGAGCCTGGGAATGCAAGGCATTGTTCATACGGACTGCAAATCCACACGAACCAAGCTATCCGATCTCGGTCTGAATGCCAAACGAACTGTGGGATGAAAAGCCCGCGCACCATACCCCAACCCAGTCAATATCATTGCAACTTGGAAACCGCATCCGCACTTGTGATTTCGTAGTTCTGGTATTGAATCGTCAATACGGCACGTCCCCCAAACCTGATCGTGGCGGTGCTATGGCTGCTTACGGGGAGCCAGAAGTCCCCCATTTGCGTGTACACTTCTTCGATCTCGATGTGCTTAATCCAGAACGAAGGATTCCTGGCAGGCTGGGCCTCTAACCGGGCTACAGCAAAGCCTTCATCGTTCACCCAGATTTGGCCGCGGTATAGAAACATTCCCTTGGCTTTCGGTTTCACGCCGAGAACATACATTGAGCCGGAGGGCGTACTCTTGTATCCCATCAGCGTGAAATCGTAATTGTCGTTGTTCATTGCGTCGCGCCTTTGGGCCTCGACTTCCATCGCTTGTTTTTCGGCTTGTAAGAGCTTCTTGAATACTTTGCGGATTATCAGTTTAGAGCCGGTCGCAGACCGGATCGTGAACTCTTTTGTATTCGGTGACCGGTATCTTACGTCCACAGTCATCTCGGCGCTGCGAGTGCCTCCGAAGCCGTGGTATTCCAGCCGGTAAAGCTGGGTCCCTTGAAAAGCGTTCAGTGCATGAGCCCGCCTAAGGTCCATCGCAACCAGGTTTTCAACGACTTGCTCCTGGCTGAGCGGAGCCTTCATGATCGGCGCAGACGCGCCCGGTTGCTGTGCGCATGCGGCTCTCTCTGGTCCTATGCACGCCAGTAGAAGCGGAATCAGTAACGCCGCAAAGAACAGGGCTCGTTCTTTGTTTTTCAGATCAGCACGGACATCTGTTCTGCAAAATGCCACAATTCCACCTTCTTCGAGAGCGCCGTCTCAGGCGCGCGCCAGCTGATCCGATAATTGTTCCGAAAGCTTCCGCGCCCTGTCGGGCAGCGTTTCAAGTCGATCATCGAAAGTGCAGCAGCTTGTCCAGAAACTGTATGGCAAGAACTTGGGACTCTCATCATGAGAGTAGGATCGAGATTGGCAACCCATCTGAGCCTGACCTCTATTTTCCGCAATCAGAGTGCAGCATGATGATCGACCGGGGATTGACGCGGTAGCTTGATCCTTCCACTCGCAGCCCTTTCGCTCCTTCGCCCATGTCGTCCGGGGTGGGGAGAAAGGTGTCCATGAAGCGAAACCAACCCCCAGTTGCGCCGTCAGCGACGGGCGGAAGTGCGAATTCTAATGGCTCCCAGTATGCGTTGATGGCGATGTAACGCACCTCGGTGCTGGTGAGATTATGCAGGGACAACGCGAGGCTATGTGACTTGCTACCCCAGTCTGGCTTTCCAACTTCAACACCATGCCACTCGATGCGGCTTTTGCTTAGGTAGTCCTCGAGCGTTGTTTGTCCACTTTTCTCCTTCTGCTCGAAGTGGAGGCGCAGATGAATCATCTGCCGCACAAAGCACAGAACGTCGGCGTTGGTCTTGCAAAGGCTCCAGTCGAACCAACTTGTTTCGTTATTCTGGCAATATGCATTGTTGTTCCCAAGCTGGGTTCGGCACACTTCATCTCCCATGAGCAACATCGGCGTTCCAACCGAGAGCAGAGTGAGAGCGAGAAGATTCCTGATCTGTTGCTTCCGTAAGCGCTCGATGACGACATTGGCAGTCGGGCCTTCAACACCGCAGTTCCAGCTCAGGTTCGCATTTGTGCCATCATTGTTCGACTCGCTATTTGCCTCATTGTGCTTCGCATCGTAGGAGACAAGATCGTTAAGCGTAAATCCGTCGTGGCAAGTTACGAAGTTGATACTCTGGCCGGCAGGCCGATCGTATTCCTGATACAAATCGGGACTTCCCGAGAGCCGCTCTCGGAGCTTTAAAGTCGTATTCTCGTCGCCCTTAACAAAGCTACGGATGTCATCGCGATATTTCCCGTTCCACTCCTTCCATTTATCGCGGCCAAAACTACCTACCTGATACAAACCGCCCGAGTCCCATGCTTCAGCGATCAGTTTGGTGCCTGCCAGGACTGGATCGGAGTCGATCTCCCAAACGATCGGAGGGTTCAGCATGGGTTTGCCCGATTCGTTGCGCGAAAATATCGATGCGAGATCGAAACGGAAACCGTCGACGTGCATCTCGGAAGCCCAGTACCGTAGGCTGTCGAGAATCAGGCGCTTAACGACCGAGTGATTAGCTTTTAGAGTGTTGCCCGCGCCGGTATAGTTCGCATATCTGGTCTTATCTTTCCCTAGAATGTAGTAAAAGCTGTTTTCGAGTCCGCGGAAGCAGAGTGTTGGCCCATTCTCGTCGCCCTCGCCTGTGTGGTTGTAAACAACGTCCAGGATGACTTCGATGCCGGCCCGATGTAGTTCTTTCACCATGGTGCGAAACTCATCCAGGCAGACGAGTGAGTCATTCGAGGTGCAATATCCGAGGTGGGGCGCAAAGAAAGACACGGGACCGTAGCCCCAGTAGTTTTCGAGCCCCGGTGCAGCGTCTTGCGGATCGAACTGGAACACTGGCAAGAGTTCGACAGCCGTGATTCCGAGATACTTGAGATAGGGGATCTTTTCGAGGAGCCCAAGGTATGTTCCTCTCTTATCTTTGGCAACGCCCGAATTTGGATGGCGGGTAAATCCGGCTACATGCATTTCATAAATCACCGTCGCGCGAAATGAGTGCTTAAGCGGCCGATCTCCCTCCCAGTCAAAAGCGCTCAGGTCGGCAACGACACTTTTCATTGAAGTCGCTGCATTGTCCCCAGGATGGCTGGCAGCCTCACGGTTATAGTTGTGACCAACGGAAACGCTCTTGCCATACGGATCAATCAGCACTTTGTCGAAGTCAAACCGATTTCCGGATGACGCCTTGTCTGAACCATCCACGCGGTATCCGTACAGTTGCCCGGCCACAATTCCTGGCACAAAGATGTGCCAATAATGAGAAGTGCGATTGATCGTTGGATCGAGTTTTATGACTTTGGCCGGTTGTTTGGCGTCGGCATGATCAAAGAAGACGATTTCGACATGAGTAGCGTGGGCAGAGAAAATGCTGAAATTTACGCCGGAGGCAGTCAATGTTGGACCCAATGGATAGGTATAACTTGCGCCTTCGCCTTCGCCCTCGACTGCGGTATCACGAGAACCGGCTGATTTCTGATGTGGCTCCATGTATCGCTCCGTGTACAAGCATCTGTGAATCGAAAGTGAAGTGACATGCGGCTGTTGCGAGGCGCAGACTCTCGAAGGCCGACTTTATCCGCGCACCATGGTGAGACAGAGAATCGAGAGGGTAATGAAGCCGAGAATGGTGATATCCGACAGTGGGCTTCTCTTTGTGGACTCGGACGGTGACCGAGTATTCTGGCTCGGGTTCAGGGCGTTGTAGTAAACAGAGAAGGTTTCGCCTTGTACGATGGCTACGGGCGATATGAAGTTGTCGTAGTAGGTTCGTGCATGAGCGTAGTAGGTGAAGGAAACAATCAGCTTGTTGGGATCATTTGTGATTCGCAGGGTCAACGCACTGCTTCTGACAAGCTCATGATGGCACTCTGTAACTCTGGCTGCAGTCTCCATCCAGATGGGTTGCGGAGTGGCCTTCGCTGTATTGTTAGCGGGCTTGGCTTCTGTTGCTCCTATGGGTTGTGCATTCGCAGCCCCTTGCTTCCCAGCGCGGCGACCCGCGGCACTCAAGATTTGCCGCGCTCGTTCCATGAGTCCGAGGTTGTCCATCAGCGTTGCCATACGATCTGGCCCACTTCGAGCGGCACGAGTGCATCGGGATGGTGGGGGACGATACGCGCGGTATAGTCGCTCGCGGGACGAGTTGCGGATACGTGCGCCGAATAGGTCAGCACGCTCGGCGAGTCGGGGGATGGTTGGGTCGTTGTCATTGCTTCAATTACAGGCATACCTCCGTGTGTTGAGTCTGCATAGAGTTCAACTTGCAGTGCATCGCGCGCAAGGGCGCCCGGTGAAATCTCGATCTGAAAGAAATGCTGGCCATCGTGGGTGTTGATTCGAATACCGACAAAACGCACAGTGCTCCAATGCCGATCAAGATCCTTCTTCCAACGGAGCAGGCTCAAGCCGAGTGCGCCATCGTCCGCCGCGCGATCGCGATAGCCAGACGCCGCGGGCAAATAATGACTCTCGGTGTATTCGCGGATGGCGCGCGTCGCAGAGAACTCCGGGGTGAGCCGCGCCATGCTTTCGCGGATGCGTCCCAGCCACCTGCCCGGCATGCCGGATTTATCGCGCTGGTAGAACTCCGGAATTACTTCAGCTTCCAGCAGCTCGTACAAAGCGTCCGCTTCCTTGGCATCCCACTCAGCGTCGTCGCCATGTTCCTGACCGTCCCCAATGGCCCAGCCAACCTCGGGCGAATAGGCCTCTGCCCACCAGCCGTCCAACTCGGAGAGATTGAGTCCACCATTGACGAGAACCTTCATGCCACTCGTTCCGCAGGCCTCCCAGGGCCGGCGAGGCGTGTTGATCCAAAGATCGATTCCCTGAACCAACTCCTGGGCCAGCATCATGTCGTAGTCGTTCAGGAAGACCACGCGTCCTCTAACCTCGGGGCGCTTGATGAAATCTTTCCATTGCTTGATCAGCTCTTGGCCGGGAAGGTCCTGAGGATGAGCTTTTCCCGCAAGGATTAACTGAACAGGACACTGGGGATTCGAGAGCAGTCGCACCAGTCTCTCGGTATCGTGCAATAGGAGATTGGGGCGCTTATAGGTGGCGAAACGGCGTGCAAATCCGAGGGTTAATACCTTCTCGCCGAAGATGCCGGTGGCATTCGAAGGATCTGCGCCTTCCGCGGCGAGCTGGCACTGGTACCGCTTGCGCATGCGCTCGATCAGGCCTTTTCGCCCGGTCGTTCGTAATTGCCACAGCTGCTGATTGGCGATTTGGCGGATGTCATCCTCGGCGGGACGATCCCCACGCCAGCGCTTCACGCCGCAAGCGGAGGTCCATAGTGCATCGGCTTCAGCTGAATCCCAGGTCGGCACATGAATGCCGTTGGTTACCGACCCTATCGGGACTTCCTCTCTTGGCCAGCGGGAAAACAAGGACTGGAAAATCTCTCTGCTCACTTTTCCATGAAGCTTGCTGACGCCATTGACCTGCCCGCTGCCATGGACGGCGAGATAAGCCATGTTGAAAGGTTCCGAATTGTCTTCTGGATTCTGCCTTCCCATGGCAAGCAAGTCATCCACCGAGACTGCAAGCTCATCCACTGCGTAGTGGCTCAGATACGTACGAATGAGTCTGGGATCGAATCGGTCGAAGCCGGCACTGACGGCGGTGTGCGTGGTGAATACATTCCCGGCTCGCGTGATATTCATGGCAAGATCGAATGGCTTCTTGTGATCCACCATATAGGACCGGGCTCGTTCCAGCACAGCGAATGCCGCGTGACCTTCGTTCAGGTGACAGACCTCAGGCGTGAGGCCCAAAGCCCGCAACAAACGCCACCCGCCAATGCCGAGGACGATCTCCTGTTTCAGGCGCATCTCTGCGTCCCCGCCATAAAGCTCACTGGTAATACCACGATGAGCCGCAGTATTGGCAAAATCGTTGGTGTCGAGAAGATACAACTTTGCTCTTCCTACTGAGACCTCCCAGCAGCGAAGCCAGATATTTGAACCCGGAAGTTGAATCTGCAACCGTAACCACTCTCCATTTGGCTGTCGCAACGGCCGGATGGGCAACTGCCCCGGATCATTGACTGGATAGAGCGCCTGCTGTCGGCCTTCCGAATCGAAGTCCTGGCGGAAATACCCCTGTCCATAAAGCAAGCCAACTCCGACGACCGGAACGCCTAGTTCGCTGGCAGCCTTCATCTGGTCGCCGGCTACGTTGCCAAGTCCGCCTGAATAGATGGGCAAGGCTTCACTCAGCATGAACTCCATGCTGAAGTAGGCGACAGTCGTGAGCGCCGTGTCTGGATGCTTATGCTGGAACCATGCGTCGTCCCGATAGGAGTCCCGATTCTTCCGAAGCAGACTGTCGAGCTTCTGGCGGAACTCCGGCGCGCCTAATACTGCCTTGATTTTCTCGCGAGAGACGGTGCGCAGGATTACCCACGGGTTTTGAGTGGTCACCCAAAGGTCCTTGTCGAGCGCTTCCCACAACTCGTCCGTAGAATGGTTCCAGGACCAGTGAAGATTGAGCGCCAACTCAACCAGCGCATCAACTCCATCAACCTTAAACCAATCGGATGGTGCTTTCGGATCGTTCAATGTTCCCTCCGCGTGCTGGAGTTCAGGAAACGAAGGTCTCTATCACAAACACTTCGCGATAGGGGGCTCCGTACGATTTCAGCTCGACGCACCTAAGCTGTCGGTGAACATCGCCTTCTCCGGTTGTCCCTTTGCCATAGGAGTCGGTGCGGCGGCGGCGCTGAAGTCTCTTGTCCACTGCCAGTTCCTGATCTCGGGCATATCCTCCAGATGCTCAAGGATGAGCGAGCAACCGTGGCTTGTTCTGCGATGCCTTGAGCGGCTGAAGCAAAAGAGGACTTTCAAATAGGTAGATCTGCCGATGAAAAGATAGTTTGCCGCACGCCAGTAGCGATTCATCTTGTCGAGCATCTTAGGCGAGAGAGGTCCCTTGGGCTGTGGGGCTCCTTTTTCGTTCTTGCCGTCAGCTGCAATTGCGGTCGATAGACTTACGTCGAAGATGAAGCCGGATGAATTGCCAAACTGATCGAAGTTCTTGCTGAAGGACTGAGGGGTCTCATCCTTCTCATCTTTGATGAGAAGGTCTGTGGTGGCCATATTAGTCCGTCCTTTCTAATTCTCCGCAACCGTGCCTCTTTGGCAGCGGCTTTCAGCGTTCAGGCCGTTGAGCATTGCCGGTGGATACAGTACCGTGTCACTTGACGAGCATCTTGCGGATTGATCTTAACTCTGCGCGATGCTTCTGAGAGGTTGCAGGATATGACATTTTGAGCCCGCTCATGGCGTCAATAACGATCTGAGAGACGATCAGGCGGGCGTCGTCCTTATCGTCTGCGGGCACGATATACCAGGGAGCGTGATGCGTGCTGGTTGCGCTGAGGCACTCCTCGTAAGCCTTCACGTAGTCCTTCCAGAAGTTTCTCTCATGAATGTCCGCTAGACTCAACTTCCAGTTCTTCTCCGGATCATCGATGCGTGCCAGAAACCGCTTACGCTGCTCTTCCTTGGAAAGGTGCAAGAAGAGTTTCACGACGTGGGTGCTGTTCCGGTCAAGGTGCTTTTCGAAGTCCACGATTGAGCGATAGCGATCCTCCCATTTTGATTTGTCTTCCAGAATCTGTTTGGAGAGTCCCTCGTTGCGCAGTTCTTCGGGATGGACGCGAACGACGAGTACTTCTTCGTAGTAAGAACGATTGAAGATTCCGATGCGACCGCGCTCGGGCAGACGGCAGGTGGAGCGCCATAGAAAATCGTGTTCCAACTCTTCTGCGCTGGGTTGCTTGAAGCTGAAAACCTCGCACCCCTGCGGATTGACCCCGGACATGACATGCCGGATGGCACCGTCCTTGCCGGCAGCGTCCATGCCCTGGAAGATGAGCAGAAGCGCATGGCGGTTGGATGCGTAGTGAAGGTTCTGCAATTCGCTCAGTTGCTTCACATGTTCTGCAAGCACATGGTGATATTCCTTCTTCGACTTGGTCAGTGCCGGTCCGGCCGTAGGCCATGCGCTGAGGTTGACCTTCTTGCCGTGCGGTACGTGGAAATCCTTTGCCGCAATTGTTACGTTCGATTTGTCTGTCATGCAGGCCCCGCTGTTTGTGTCTGTCTATTTTTTGGATTCATTGTTCTGAAGCTCTTGTTCTGCTTTCTCAAAGTTTTGGACGGTTTGAACGTCCTCGCGCCCAAGCTGCTCGTAGACTTGATGAACTCGTTTGACAAGCTGTGGCGACACATCAGGCTGTGGCTTGCCGTTAGCTTCGGGTTTCTGCTCATCAGCCTTGGCATCGGGCGCACGCGTGCCAGCTTTAGCCGGGGGCTTTGGCTCAGCTTTGCCATCATCATTCCGAATCTCCTGCTCGGCCTTCTTCCAGTCCTGAATTGCAGTACCGTCGTTGCCGGCTCGCTTCTCGTAGATCTCGTAGGCTCGCTTGGCGACCTGTGGCGTCAGATTGGAAGGTGTCTTGGCATCAGGTTTCGGTGCATCTGCCTTGGCGTCGGCGTTAGGTTCAGTTTTCGTTTCAGGCTTTAGCTCGGTCTTTGCATCAGGCTTTGGCTTTGCTTTGGCTTCGGGTGTAGGCGCGGTAGGTTCGGCATCGGGCTTAGGCACGTCAGCCTTGGCTTCCGGCTTGGGCTTGTCAGTTTTGGCTTCGGGCTTTGGCTCAGCCTTGGCTTCGGGTGCAGGCGCTTCAGGTTTGGCATTGGGCTTCGGCTCAGCCTTAGCATCAGGCCTTGTATCAGTCTTGGTATCGGGCGCAGGTGCGTCAGGTTTTGCATTAGGCTTTGGCTCAGCTTTGGCATCGGGCTTTGGTTCCGCCTTGGCATCTCTCTTCGGCTGGGCTTTGACGGGATCAAAAATTCTATAAGCGAGCAGCTTGATGCGGTCATTGACGAGCGCCCATGCAATCGCATAGCCCCACACGAAGCCTGCCCATTTCCATCCCAGCGGCGTCATGAACAACCCATAGACAGCGATGAGCGTAGCGATCGTCTGTGTGCCGAGCACGGCCATCCACAGTATCTTCGCGGGACGTATTGACCAGAATGGACCGCGTGTTCTGGTGAGGAAGATGGTCAGATGCCCGGCCACAGAGAGCTTCAAATACATGAGGGTCTGGGCATGGCCACGATCCAGGTGGAAGACGCGCTCGGCGAGATAAAACAGTCCAAACGCGGCCACAACGCCGATCACTCCCAGCACAGTGGAGATTGCGAGAACAAGCCGCATGTTCCAGGCTTCCGGCTTGTTTCTATATAAGACGTTGTCATACGCGATGGACAGAATCGCGCCGTCGTTGAGCAGCGCGATCATCACGATCATGACTGCGGTCACGGGATAGAAGTTGAAGACCAGAATGGCCAGGGTCATGAAGAACAGCACGCGCAGCGTCTCCGCGATGCGATACATGGCGTAGCTGTTCATGCGCTGGAAGATGCGGCGGCTCTCCTTGATTGCATCGATGATCACTGAGAGTCCAGAAGAGAGCAGGACGATCGAGGCTGCCGCCCGGGCCGCATCTGTGGCGCCGGAAACGGCAATGCCGCAGTCGGCCTTCTTTAGCGCGGGCGCGTCGTTGACTCCATCGCCGGTCATGCCGACAATGTGGCCAGAGTCCTGCTGAGTGTCCACGATAAAGAATTTGTGCTCTGGGAATACCTGGGCGAAGCCGTCCGCCTTTTCGATCTCCTGAGAAATTCCCGGCGTCGCCTTCTTCGTCGTGTCGCCAAGCGCGCTGGCGTCCAGGATGTTGGTGCCCAGACCCAGTTGCTTTGAAGTTTCACGGGCGATGGCAATTTGATCGCCTGTCACCATCTTGATCTTTACGCCCATTTGGATGGCGTTGGCGATGGTTTCCTTGGCATCCGCGCGCGGCGGATCGAACAAGGGCAGAATGCCCATGAACTTCCACTTGCCTTGCTCGTCGGCCTTGGCCACGCCCAGCGAGCGGAACCCGCGGCCGGCAAAGTCAAGAATGGCCTTTTCTGCCGCTGTCTTTACTTCGGCGGCATTTATCGCCATCTTGAGAATGACCTGCGGCGCTCCCTTGGCTACAAAGAACTGTTTTCCGTCCGCCCCTTTGACGGTGGCTTCGGTGCGTTTGTGCACCGGATCGAAAGGCATGAAGTGAAGTACCTTGCAGCTCTTCAGTTCCTTGTCATCCTTTACACCGCCGATGACCGCCAGATCAATGGTGTCCTTGTCTTCGGCCCGGGAGGCAAGCGCCGCCCACAGAACAACATTTCCGGCAGAGATTCCATCTACGCAGAACGGATCACCGAGAGAGAGTTTATTTTGGGTCAGTGTTCCAGTTTTGTCGGAGCAGAGAACATCAACGCCAGCCAATTCCTCAATGGCTGACAGCCGGGTTACAATCGCTTCCTTCTTCGCAAGCAGCCGCGCGCCTACGGCCATGGTCACCGACAGAACAGTGGGCATGGCGACGGGGATGGCGGCCACCAGGAGCACCAGGCAGAACTCCAGCGTGGTGAGAACCTTGTCACCGCGGAAGAGTGCGAAGGCGAGGATCAGAGCGACCAGAGCGACCGCCAAAACGATCAGGTAGTCGCCGATCTTCATCACAGCTTTTTGGAAGTGGCTAACAGTATGAGCTTGCTCGACGAGTTGCGCGGTCTTGCCGAAATAGGTGTCTGTCCCGGTGGCATAGACGATGGCGTCAATCTCACCCTGTCGGATGATGGAGCCGGAGTACACCGCCCCGCCGGAGTTGGCGGTGACTGGCAGCGACTCGCCGGTCAGTGCAGACTGATCTACCTCGATGGAATCGCCATCGAGCAGGCGCGCGTCGGCGGGAACGATGTCTCCCAATCGCAGACGAATGACATCGCCCGGAACCAGTTCCCTCGCCTTCGGGTTTTCCCACTTACCGTCCCGCTTCACTTTCGCCAGGACCGCCAGCCGGGCCTTCAGAGCGGCGATGGCATTGCCCGCCTGGTGTTCTTCCCAGAATCCGACTAGAGCGTTGGACAAAAGCAGCGCGAGGATCACGAAGAAATCGAGCCAGTGGCGGACGACGCCGGAGAGGATCACGGCAGCCTCAATCATCCAAGGAATGGGACCCCAGAAATAGGAGAGGAACTTGAGGTACTCGTTTGTCTTCTTTTCCTTGAGCTGATTGGGCCCATACTGCGCCTGGCGCTTCACGGCCTCGGCCTGCGTGAGACCGTCGGCCGATGACCCTAGCTTTTTCATCAGCTCGGGCATGGGAAGCGACTTCAGAGCATTTTTGTCATCCTTCGGAGATGGCTTGGAGTCAGACTTCGACCCCTGTTTATCTGCACTGGGCGTCGGCTTCGATTCAGGCTTCGACTCGGGCTTATCTGGATTCGTTGTCACGATGATTGTTCTCCAGTTCTTGCTCCGTTTGGGTTGGGTATCGCTGCATTGGAGGCTAGACAACACCTAATCCGGCCCTTTGGCCTGGTGTTCAGGTGCCTGTCAGTGCGGGGAGCAGGTCGCCAGATCGTCGCATCTCTTGTGGACCGTTCGGTTGCGCGCAAATGTCGAGCGATATCCGATGCCCTTAGGTCACAAGTCGAGGAATGTCGCTCGGGTGAGTGGCGTCGCCGGATATTGAAGCCCCCGGCGTCATTTAACTTTGAAAAGATCGTTCGATCCCTGGTCGAAACTGTGCTCTGTGTGCGAAGCCTTCTCCGCAGCCTTTTCGGCAACGCGCTCAATCCGCTTCTTTGCTGTTCCGTCCAAGATCGTCTCGTCTTCGACCTTGGTCACTTCTGGATTCTCAAACTGTTCCGGCATGCTTGCGCCCTCCTGCTGTGAGCGTGAACCGTGTTCCCATCAAGTTCTGTTCAGTTTTGCTCTCATTCGATATCGCAGGGTCTTTCGAGACTTGTCCTTCTCGGCTCTAAAAGAGGGCAGAACTCGGACGCCGGCCGCGGATGGCCAGTCGGGCCGCGCCTGCGATCCTCCGGACAGGAACAGCATTTGCTTGAGTTGATGCATGGCACTGCCTAAGTCCGGATAATTTGCGGCTCCGCGGAATAGCAGCCATTTCCGTCGGGGAGTAACCGGAAGAGGTACGGTTTCATCGGACAAAGCAGGATCGCACTCTGCCGGATGCGGTAGGGGAATGCTCTTACCCTGTTCAGAAAGAACTATTACTGCCTTAACCATCTGCCGCACTTCCGCTGCGTTCAACCGATTCCGCAAATTCGGTCTCATCGATCCCATGGGCTGCATCCAGGCGCACAAGCCGCTGCTCAACGTAATCCTGCTCGATCAAGTACTCGAGCACAACTGCCAGAAACCAGCCATTGGCGTCCTCGCGTGATCCTGCGCTGGCTGGCGATTCGCGAGTAAAGCGCCTCCATGTCGACGCATCTACTCCTTATATGCATGCACCACAACCCTTCTCGACCGGCACCACATTGCATTGTCAACAAATGTTGGTGGGGAAGTCTATGGAGTATCACATGCTCCGGTCCCCCTTGAACCGGTCAATTGAGAAGTCAGATTTAGGAAGTGCTGATTTGGCCTGCTAAATCTGCGCGCCAAAGCGGCAGGGCGAGAAGCGGCCCTCTCAATGAGCCGCATGCATGTGATTGTGAGACCAAGGAACGCGTCGAAGGGCATTCTTGTGGACCGCAATCAGAGTCCCTCCATCACCTATTACTGCCTTAGGTGGCCGTACCGGTCGATGCGGCCGCCGCGAAAGAAGCGGTGCTGCATCATGGACTGGACAAGCAGGAAAATAGCGATGGCCGAGGCGACCAGCAACAAGAACCGTCCAATCTGAAACCAGGGCGACCTTGTTCCTTGTGGGGGAGCTTCATTCCGGTTCCATGACATCTAAACTGTTCTCCCACCTCGTGTCGTTGATCTGGTCCTTGCCGCTACGTTCACTACCACCATTCCATCGATCGGTCTGAAGGAGTGTTCATGCCGGTTTCCGGCTTGGCAGAATGAAGAAGCAAGAGGGGACACTCCACGAGCTTCACGACCTTTTCGGCAATCGACCCGAAGACCAGTGGATGCCAGCCGGAGATGCCGTGCGTGGAAATAACCATGAAGTCGACATGCTCGCGCTCTGCTACCTCCATGATGCACTCGGCAATGTCATTCGCAAGTTCGACACTTGACCCTGCCTTCACTCCTCTGGCAGTGAGAACTGCTCGTGTCCTCGCCAATTGCGTAAGCGTTCGAAGTTCCCATCTTGACAGGGTGAGAGTGTCCAACAAGTGTCCGCTTGTTTCTAAGCGGACACCTCAAGAGTGGGTTTAGGCGGCCTGCGAAGAGTCAGCCTGGAGCGAGGCGGCGATGTTCCAGGGCAGGAGTTCTTCGATTCGGTTGATTGGATGCTCGGCGATCGTTGCCAGGATCGTGCGCAGATAGAAGGCGGGATCGAGGCCGTTCAGCTTGGCTGTTCCGATAAGGCTATAGAGCGATGCAGCGCGTTGGCCGCCGGAATCAGCTCCCATGAAGAGGTAATTCTTTCGATTATGCGAAGATTTACATAAACGCAATTATGCACAGTTCCCGATTATGCGCAGCGTGTGGGGCGTGTGCCCGCTGTACCTGCTCGCACCGACCAAACGCTGCGCATAATTTATAGGCTCTCCAGGAACTTCATTAGTTGATCAGGTGGCCGGTAGCGAAGACTGCTCGATTTCGCTGGTGTCAGCCGATCAAGTGCGCGCTGCTTCATGGTGAGATCGGCTTCGACGTACATATGTGTCGTTGCAGGACTCTCATGGCCCAGCCATAGAGCAATTACAGTGATGTCCACGCCGGACTGGAGCAGGTGCATTGCTGTGGCATGGCGAATGGTATGTGGAGAGATTGAATGACGCCGTAACGAGGTGCATTGTGTGGCGGCCTTGGAAACGGCCAGTGCAAGACGTTGTGTGACGTTGGAGCGCGTCATCTCGTCTCCGCCGCGATTCGGAAACAAGTAGCTGGAATCCTCTGTTGAGTGGAGGCGACGCTTCCATTTACGCATAAGTTCGGCCGTCGATTGCCACAGTGGGACGCTTCTGTTTTTGCGGCCCTTGCCGTGAAGGTGAACACAAGGCGAGTGATCGAGGATCACGTCCTTGATACGGATGGTGACGACTTCGGACACGCGGGCTCCCGTGTTGTACAGCATGGTGAGCAGTGCGCGATCGCGCTGCCCCGTCCAGCCGGAAGGTTCCGGAGCATCGAGGACGGCATCGATCTCTTCGCGTGAAAGGAAGCCGAGCATGGGTCTCTCGAAGCGCTTCATCGGCACCGCCAAAGCCTGCTCAATGATGGGCAGGGCGTTCAGATCGTAGTGGGCCGCATACTTCAAGAATGATCGGAGAGCAGCAAGCCGGGCGTTGCGGCTGCGGGTTGCGTTGTGTCGCTCGCGTTCAAGGTAATCGAGGAAGCCCAAGAGAAGCCCGGCATCCAGATCAGCAAGGGCGAGGTTGACAGGAGTTTTCCCGAGATGCATTTCGGCGAAATGGAACAATAGCTTGAACGTGTCCCTGTATGCAGCGATCGTGCAGGGGCTGAGTGACCGATGTTGTTGAAGATGGTCAACGAAGAATCGTTGCAATAGCATCGCAAGAGATGGGGGTGATGGGGTTCTAGCCACGACCTCCCTCCTTGGACTTCGATGCAAACTGTTCGAAGTTCCTTCCCGCTATGGCCATCAGTTCGGGAACACCGGTCAGATACCAATAGGTGTCGGACACCTTGGCATGTCCGACGTAGGTCGAAAGGGCCACCATCGCGTTATCAATCGTGACGCCTTGCCGATGCCACTGCAAGATGCGCCGGCAGATAAACGTATGTCTCAGGTCGTGGATGCGCGGTGCAGCATGTGCACCGCGTGCTATCCAGCCAAGTTCCGCACGTAGCCGCTCAAAAACACCATGAACGGTGCGGTTCACCAAGCCTGCACCCGATGCGGAAACGAAGAGGAGTGCTTCAGGGCGCACGGGTACATAGAGTTGCCGAAAGGCGGTGTACTTCTGCAATGCCTTGACCGCCGTAGCGTGAAGAGGAACCAGCCGGGACTTGGAGAACTTCGTCTGCCGGATGGTTAACATCCCCTGCGCGAGATCGACGTCCTTGCACTGCAGGTGCAAAGCTTCCGAGATGCGTAGGCCTGTTGCAGCGATCAGTCCGAAAAGTGCCTCATAGGTAGCCGGACGCAATGTACCTTGAGGCGTCATCTCTCGAGCAGTCCGAAGAAGGTCGATGATCTCCTGATCGGAATAGATATGTGGAGTCAGTCTGCGATGCCCTTTACCAAACAAATCTGCATCAGGAATCTCTGTGCGTGGGTCGAAGCGGGCGCGATACTTGGCAAACGGTCGGACAACTTCCAGTCGCCGTGCCCAGGTGATATGTTCAGCGTGAGGTATTTGGCCTTGAACCCAATCCAGGATGATGCGGCAGTTCAATGGACCATGATGGCCTGAGTGATCGGCAAAACGAGCAAACGCCATCAGTTGTGAGCCGGAAATCGTGAGTGAAAATCCAAGGCGACGACGCTCGCCGAGATAATCTTGAACCAGAGACTTCATCGAGCGATGGTGATTCATAGCGACCTCCCCGGCCACGGCATCGCCACCGCAGCAAGCCGATTCGTATCCACCTTGGTATAAATCACCGAAGTATCGAGGCTTCGATGACGGAGAATGTCGGCTATTTCCTTGAGTGGAGTGCCCGTCTTCAAGAGCCTGCTTGCCAGACTATGGCGAAGTATATGTACTCTCGAATGTGCCAATCCGCATCGGAGGTAAGCCTGGCGGATCACTCTGCGCACGACGCCCGCCTGAATAGGCATGTCAAATGGAGCACCATCGCGCACAAACAAGGCGCGGTTAGGAGTCTGCGGCCGCTCCGTTCGAAGATACTCGGCGATAGCCCGGCCAGTCTCTGTCGGCAAAGGAAGAACGTCAACTCGGCGCGACTTGTTCGCCGCCAGACGAATCGTTCCAGCCCGCCAATCTATATCTGAGAGGCGCAGTTGTACGACTTCGCTGGCGCGCAGCCCAATATCTGCGAGACAGCGCGCCATCGCGTGGGCGCGCTTGGGTGATCGCGGGACTTGTTCGAATGAGCCGAGAAGCTGCTGTACCTCCTTTTCGGAGAGCACTTCCGGTAAGGACGCCAAACGCCAATGGGCAACACTGGGGACGGCATCGAGCAGTCCATGAACCGGATCGCCGGCAACTGCGCGGAACCTGAGGTAGCATCGGATGGCTCCTCCCGTAACATGAATCGTTCCTGTACTGTGCACCCCTTCTTGGCCCAATACAAAGCGTCGAATATCAGTTGGCCTGATGCGATCAGGCACGAAGGAGCCAGACGCGAATCGCTCGTTCAGAAACCTGCGGATGATGTGGATGCGTTGCTGTCGAGTGTTCTGAGCAAGCCCCTTCACCTCTGCCATGTAGCGATCAAAAGAAGACAGTTCCGCGTGAAGCGGATCCCAATCGGCGCGGTTCTCGGTTGTCACTCCACACGTGGATAAAGTCTGGAGCAAATGTGAGAGAGCCGCACGCGTATCAGACTTGCCGCGCTTTACGGGATATGGGCAATCACAATGCGGTAGGTGCTCAGCGACAAAGCGAGAAGTTGTCCGCTCGTCCATCTTGACCAGCGCGAACCTGTGCCGGTTGGCCCAATGCGCAAAGTGTGCGATGCAGTAAAGGTAGTCGTGTATGGTCGATGCGCGGTAACGACTGCGCTGAAGGCGCGAACAGAACTCAGAAATGTAGGGTTGAAGAACGCTACGCTCCAGCCATGCGCGCACCTGCGGGTGAACTGCTGTTCCGTTTTCCATGATGGTCTCCTGGCATCAGAAATGCCCAAACAAGGAGACCACCTATTATGCAAAGTTGGTATGCCTCGAGGCAGAAGTTGCGCACGGCGGCAGAGCCCTCCAACGCCCAAGCCCAAACACGCTGCGCATAATCGGGAACTGTGCATAATTGCGTTTATGCGAAGATTTACATAAACGCAAGAATTACCTCTTCATGGGAGCTGATTCCGGCGGCCAGCGTGCCGCGTCGCTTTATAGCCTTATCGGAACAGCCAAGCTGAACGGACTCGATCCTGCCTTCTACCTGCGCACGGTCCTGGCAACGATCGCCGAAGATCCCATCAATCGCATCGAGCAACTCCTGCCCTGGAACATCGCCGCCTCACTCCAAACCAACTCTTCCCAGGCTGCTTAGACCCACTCAACAGGTGTCCACTAAAGAACAAGTGGACACTTCGGAATTAGACACTCTCGCCCAGTCAAGAGGGGATCTTAGGACGCTTACACCCTGAGGCGAGTGTTGCCGAGATTGCGCGGGCAGCCTGGCAAGGTGTTCCCGTTCGCAAGCACCTCAAACCACCTGGTTTGAGGCGCTTGCTGGTTGCGGCTGAATTAATAGGTGACGGTAAGTGAAAACGTGGTAGTGTGCTGCAGCATTCCGGATGTAGCGGTTATCGTCACAGTGGAGACGGTTGGGGGCGTCGTTTTCGTTTGCGAACCTGACCCCCCGCAACCAGAGACCGTGACGAGGCCAATCGCGCTGGCGACGAGCAGCAAGAGGATCGGCAATCTGAGCCGTTTCCTGAAGCCGAACACGAACAGCATTGCCGCAAGTGCGACTCCTGGAACGAACGGAATGGAATTGCCTCGCAGGGCAGCCGAAGTGGAAGTTGTAGCGACGGTGAGCGTTGTGGTGACCGGTCCGCCATTCGGAGTAACGGTTGTGGGGGCGAAAGTGCAAGCAGCTCCAGAAGGCAACCCCGAGCAGGCAAAGGTGACGGCTCCATTGAATCCGCTCGTCGGCGTAACCAGCACATCGGCCGTAACGCTTTGTCCGGAGGCCGCGGTCAAAAGTGTTGGAGAGACCGAAATGAAAAAGTCGGGAGGAGTCAGATTGATGACGTAGGCTGCACTATTCACAGGGCTTGCCACAAGTCCCGTAGCCGTGGCGAATGCCTCAATCGTCTCGGAAGCCGAAACAGTAATCGGCGCGCTGTAGACAGGTGACCCTGTGGTTGGCGTACTTCCGTCAGTGGTGAAGTAAATGATTGCTCCTGCAGTGGAGTCGGAAATCGAA
>Ga0302155_10001174_pt1 | contig 19280 bp, 23 predicted proteins | sample I_Bog_N3_1_FD_193508 | JGI IMG/M metagenome (GOLD analysis project Ga0302155, IMG submission 193508) | Peat permafrost microbial communities from Stordalen Mire near Abisko, Sweden - I_Bog_N3_1 | ecosystem: Environmental > Terrestrial > Soil > Wetlands > Peat | place: Sweden: Abisko, Stordalen...
TTGAAAGCTTTTGCCCGTTCCACCCCGAACCCCTTTATGAAACGAATCCAACAAATAAGCGGCCGCCTGGTATTTTTTAAACGCTTTATAGGTCGTCGGGCTCTTCATCCGAATCGCTTTAATGACCGGCACAGGAATTTTCTCGCAATAAGCGGCTGTTTCATCGCCATGCAATTGCACCACTTGAAACCCGCAATATTGAATCAGTCTTTTCGCTTTAGCGAGAGGCTCGTTAACTAAAACCCCGACCGGCGTCACCCAGGGCGAAACCAGCTTCACTAATTTCCTGGCTTGTTCTGGCGTAATTTTTCGGGGGCCTTGCGACATTTGAAAACCAATGGCGTCCGCGCCGGCTTTAACAATCAGACGGACATCCTGGGGGCGGGTCACTCCGCAAATTTTGACGCGGAACATTTTACAAATCCACCGGAAGCAACGCTTTAACCGCCGCTTCCACATCGGGCTGGGTGATCAAAGCCTCTCCGACTAAAATGGCGGAAGCGCCGTTATTTTTAAGAAGCAAAGCGTCTTCGCGGGTAAAAATACCGCTTTCACTGACCACCGGCAAACCCGCCGGGCAATTTTTAATCAGGTCCAGCGACGTTTGAAGCGTCACCGTAAAGTCATTCAGGTTTCTATTATTAATTCCCAACAGTTGAATATCTGCCCGGAGCGACGTTTCCAGTTCTTGGCCGTCATGAACTTCCACCAGTACCGTCATCCCCAAACTCTGGGCCAAAGCCTGCAAGTCTTTTAATTGTTCTAACGAAAGCATCGCCACAATTAAAAGAATGGCATCCGCTCCCGCTTCACGAGCTTCATAAACTTGATGTTCATCGATAATAAAATCTTTACGAAGAACCGGAAGACCCGAAACCGCTTGAGCCTTCTTTAAATAAGTCAGATCGCCCTGAAAATAGTGGACATCCGTTAAAACCGAAAGGGCCTGGGCTCCGGCCTTGGCGTAAGCCTTCGCCAAAGATTCGATTTGAAAATCTGCTCTCAAAACACCTTTGGAAGGGCTGGCCTTTTTCAGTTCAGCGATGAGAGAAAGTTTTCCCGACCGTTGAATGGCTTTTTTAAAATCGAGCGGCGTTTTTTGGCCGCGAGCGCCTTCTTTAAGGGACGCGAGTCCCCGATCCCTTTTCAAAAGAGAAATTTCTTCTTTTTTTGTCACCGCGATTTTTTGAAGAATGCTCATAAATTAGAGACTTTTTCCAAGGTTTTGAGCGCCTGCAACGCGTTACCCGAATCAATCGATTCTTCCGCCAACTGCCGCCCTTCGGGTATGGCGGAACATTTCCCCGCCACATAAAAACCAACCGCCGCGTTCATCACCGCCGCGTCCCGTTTAGCGCCTTTTTCACCCTGTAAAATTCCCATGAGAATTTTGGCATTGGTTTTAGCGTCACTTCCCAAAATTTCGCTTAACTCCTGTCGTTTCAAGCCAAAATCGGTCGGTGAAACCGTATAAGAGTTTTGTTTTTCATCAAAAAACCACTCGTTGATTTGGGTTGGCTCAGCGCAGGAAACTTCATCCAGCCCATCCAAACTATTGAGGGTAATGACTCTTTCACTTCCGGATCGAATCAAGGCTTCGGCGACAATCTCCACCTTGCTTAAATCCGAAACGCCGATAACCTGACGCTTGACGGAGGCGGGATTACACAGGGGTCCCAAAAAATTAAAAATAGTACGGATACCCAGTTCTTTACGAATCGGGCCGACATTTTTCATCGCGGGGTGAAAATGAGGGGCGAACAGAAACGCGATTTTGGCTTCCTGAAGGCAATTTTCAATCGTACGGGTTGAGGGGTCAATCTTAACGCCTAACCCCTCCAAAACCTCCGCGCTGCCGCACTGGCTGGAAGCCGCCCGGTTGCCGTGTTTGGCCACCACCACGCCGCCCCCCGCCAAAATTAGCGCCGCCGTAGTGGAAATATTAAAGGTTCCCCTGTGATCTCCACCCGTACCACAAACGTCAATGGCATTGAGCCCTTCTGCGTTAACGCGTACCATCTTTTCCCGCATGGCTTTCACGCTTCCAACAACTTCTTCGGCGGTTTCGCCCTTATAGCTTAAAAAGGAAATGTAACTGGAGATCTGCGCGGGTGTGGCTTTGCCCTCGAAAATTTCGAGCATGGCGCCATAGGCTTCCGACTCTAACAGCGGCTGTTTTTGAGAAAGTTTGACTAAGCATTCCCGAATCATGAAAAACCCCTTTAAAGGTGAAGGGCTATTTTACCCAGAAAGCCCTTAATTACGGCAAATTTACTCAAATCAACCTTAGTCTGATCATAATCAACCAGCGGCAAACTTCAACGTGCTAAAATCAATTTTCGGATTCAAATCTAAAACGAGAGGTTCTTTATGAAAAAGGCTGTTCTCTTTTTACTCTGTCTGACCGTTCTATTCGCTCCTCTTTCAGGCTGTTACACGATGAACAATACGATCGGCAGCGGCGCGCCGGACGGCGCTCCCGTAGCCGAAGACCGTCAATGGTTCCTGCTGTGGGGATTACTGCCCCTCAACAACGTGGATGGTGGACAAATGGCCCAGCAGAAAGGCCTCCGAACCAATTACACCATTCAAACCCAGCAGTCTTTCATCGACGTTCTACTCAATATCTTTACAGGCTTCGTCACCGTTTATAGCCGAGACGTGAAGGTTTTGGCCGGCGGCTCATCCGGTACACCCTCGGTTTCCACCGGCGGCACCAATTACATCGCTTTGGGCAATCAATCCATGATGGCCAAGGACTACAACGGAGCGGTGCAAAATTATCAAAACGCGGTCAACGCCAACCCCAGCTCCGAGGGAGCTTATCAGGGATTGGGCACCGCTTATTATTACCTGGGTCAAAAAGATCAAGCTCTCAACGCTTTTCAACAGGCTCTGCAATTGGATCCTAACAACACCAGACTTGCCGCTTTCGTGAACAAACTCAAAAACGGAAACTAAGTCGGCTCAACCTTTTTAATTAAAGGCCTCCTTGAAATAATCGTCAAGGGGGCTTTTTTGTGTCGTCCACAAGAAGTTGTTTGGACAGTTCGATTTAAATGTGGAAAATAGCGGATCATGAAATCCCATTTACCAATCGACACCCTCATTCCCGAAATTCTTCAAACACTCGAAAAGAATAATGCCGCCGTGGTCGTCGCCCAGCCGGGCGCGGGTAAAACTACCCGCGTCCCTCCTGCTTTACTTTCGGCGGATTTCGCCCAAGACAAAGAAATTTGGGTTTTACAGCCCCGCCGTCTGGCCGCCAAATTGGCCGCTCTCCGCGTAGCGGAAGAGCTGGGCGAAAAACCCGGCCAACAAGTGGGCTATCAATTTCGATTCGAAAAATGCGTGACGGCCCAAACACGCCTGCGCTTTTTGACCGACGGAATGTTGCTGCCTCTAGCCCAGGCCGACCCTGAATTCAAACAGGTGTCGGCAATCATTTTGGATGAATTTCACGAGCGCAGTTTGGAACTGGACTTAAGTCTAGCCTGGCTTCGCCGTCTTCAACTGGGGCCCCGGCCTGATTTACGGTTATTGGTCATGAGCGCCACCCTGGATAGCGAATCCCTTTCCAGCTATCTTTCTGGCTGCCCTGTTTTTAAAAGCGACGGACGAACTTTCCCAGTGAAGACCGAATATCTACCCTTCGCCGAACAACCGGATCTCTCTTTAAAGGTCAAGGCCGCCGTACGCCAACTGGCTTCCCGAAAAATTCAGGGAACCACCCTGGTCTTTCTGCCGGGACTTTTTGAAATCAAACGCTGCGCCCAGGCTTTGGCGCAGGAGCCGGTTGAAGTCCATTCCCTCTATGGCGGTTTATCCGTTGAGGAACAACAAAAGGTTCTCAATCCTTCAAAAGGCAACAAAGTTATCCTGAGTACCAACGTCGCTGAAACGTCCTTAACCGTGCAAGGCGTTACCGCCGTCATCGACTCCGGCCTGACCCGCCAATCCCGGGTTTCCGGTTGGTCGGGCCTCCAAAGCCTTGTCACCATTCCGGCCAGTCAGGCATCCTCGGCTCAAAGGGCCGGGCGCGCCGGACGCCTGCAAGAGGGTTTGTGCCTGCGCCTTTATACCCAATATGATTTTGACCACCGTGCCGCTTTTGATCTGCCTGAGTTGTTAAGAGCTGACTTATCCCGAAGTGTACTGGATTTAAAATGCCTGGGCGTCACTGACCTCAATCAATTCCCCTGGTTCCTATCCCCTCCCCCCGGCTCACTGGAAGCCGCCCAACTGTTACTCCACCGCTTGGGTGCGCTTGATAAACAAGGGCGATTGACTCCTATTGGACGCCGCATGGCCCAGCTTCCCGTCTCTCCCCGGCTGGCCAAATTTTTGATAGAAGTGGAACAACTCAACCCCAACGATTCCAACACACTGCGTTGGGCCTGCCGTTTGGCCTGCCTCATCAGTGAGGAAAAAGCCGGAGGCGATGACGTATTGGAGGAGTTAAGAAAATACCAGCCCGGTTACGAGTCCGAAAAGCTGGCGGAAAAGCTGACTTGGCTCATGAACCTTGGTCCCAACCGATTAGATAAAAAAACAGGCTCGCCCGACTTTTCCACTTTAGCCAAAGGCCTTTTATCCGCCTTCCCCGACCGAGTCGCCCAAACCCGAAAAGAAAATCCGAAAGAACTCATTCTTTGCGAGGGCGGTACCGCCACCGCCAAAGACAGCGCCCTGATTCATGAAAACGATTATTTTGTCATTCTCGAAGCCCAGGAATTGGACAAGGACTTTAAACTCCGCCTCGGCGACAAGGTCCGCACCCAGTCCAAGGTCCGTTCCTTCTGCGCCATTGAGGTAGACTGGCTCATGGAACTTTTTCTGGAAGAACTGGAAGATAAACAGACCTTTCAGTGGAACGCCAAGGCCCAGCGCATTGAGGGTTTTCAGCGGCTGAGTTACGGCCAGTTGGTTCTGGAAGAAAAGGTTCTGGCACCTAAAGATTTCGGCCCCGATGCCGAGGCACTCCTTTTAAAAGAAGCTTTAGCCGCGGGCCCGTCCGCCTTTTGCGACCCCGAAGAACTCGCCGCCTTTCTCAACCGTGTCCGGTTCGCCGGCGGGCAAACCAAAGATTTTCCAAAAATCGATCCGGCAATGGTGAAAGAAACCTTGGCGGGCTTGTGTCACGGCCGCCGCAGTCTGGATGATTTGCGTTCGGCCGGTTTGGTCTCGGCCCTGCGGTCGCGCCTCACCCCCAAAGACCAGTCGCTGTTAGAACGCCTGGCCCCCGCCCAGACAACTCTTCCCAGCGGCCGAAGGCTGACCCTGCATTACGACGAGGGCAAATCACCCTGGGCGCAGTCCCGCATTCAGGATTTTTTCGGAATGAAACGGGGCCCCACTGTCGCCAACCAGACACCGGTGGTCTTGCACCTGCTCTCGCCCCGCCAACAGCCCTTGCAAGTTACCAGTGATTTATCCGGCTTCTGGAAAAACCACTATCCCCAGATTCGAAAAGAAATGATGCGAAAATACCCCCGGCATAAATGGCCGGAGAATCCGACCGTTCTTTCATAAATTCTATAAACCCTGACAAAAACGGTGCGATAATTGGCCATCTTTCCAAACGAGGGGTCTCATGGCGGAAATAACAGTCGTCGCGGTTGTTATCGGTTTACTTTTACTTTCTCTCCTGTTGTACGTCATTATTCTTTATAACGAATTAGTCCTGCTGAACGTCAACCTCGGCAAAGCCTGGGCCAATATCGATGTACTTTTAAAACAACGGCACGATGAGGTACCCAATCTCATCGCGGTGGTTACGGGATACAAAGATTTTGAGAAAAACACCATTACCGAAGTCACCCAGGCCCGCACCAACGCCCTTTCAGCCTCCACCATCGGGGAAAAAGCCCAATCCCAGTCCCAGCTTTCCGGCGCCCTGGGCCGCCTGATGGCGGTGGCGGAAAACTATCCCCAGCTCAAAGCCCAGGAAAATTTTCTTCTCCTTCAAAAACGCCTCAGTGATTTGGAAAGTGATATCGCGGACCGCCGTTCCTACTACAACGATTCGGTCGCCACCTACAACACCCGCATTTCCCAATTTCCCGACCTTTGGCTGGCCGGAATTATGAGTCTTAAACCCCATGATCTTTTCCAGGCAGCCGAGGAAGAAAAGCACGTGGTTACCGTGGGATTCCACTCATGACGCTTAAACGTTTTTACCGCACCGGAACCTATTTGCTTTATTTCCTCTTCGCCGCCCTCGCCCCCGCCTATGCCTCGGGCGATCCCCGCACGACCGGAGTTCTGTTTTCGGGCGGCGGCCTGCTATTGGGGATTTGGTGTTTTTACCAGGGCTTTGGGGATTTTCGCCTGAAACGCCGCATGGCAGACATTCCGGTCTCCACCCTGAGGGCCATGGCCCCCGGCCAGGTGGAAGTAAACGGCTCCACCGTCAATTGGAAAGCCCTCACCGCGCCACTCACCCAGACTATCTGCGTCTATTATGAATACAAGGTTGAGCAAAAGGTCGGCAGCGGAAAAAACAGCCACTGGGAAACCATTACTTCCGGGAGTACGGACATGGTTCCTTTTTACCTGGATGACCAGACCGCGGTAGTACGGGTGCATCCTTTCGGGGCCAAGATCATTTTGAATGACGCTTATCACCTGCAAACCGGAGCCTTTTCGGACGTCCCGGTTCATATCAATGATTTTTTATATGCCCAGGGAATTTCCAGCGAGACTTTATTTGGTTTCGAGAAAACCATGCGTTTCACCGAACGCCATTTTCGGGCCGAAGAAATTATTTTCGTCCTGGGAACCTGCCAGGACGCCGAACCCCATCCGGACCCGCCGCCCGCCCCCAACATCATCAGCAATATTTGCCTGGGCCAGCGAAAAGGGGACTTTTTTATCCTCTCCAACAAAAGCCGCGAGGATTTGGAAGAGTCTTTCCAGTGGAAATCCTTTGGCGGTATCTTTGGCGGCATCGCCTTGATCGGTATCTGCCTTTATGTCCTGGTGGAAATTTTCACCAACAATCTCATCCCTTGAATCAAATTCCGGTTCATTTTCACTTTTATTATTCGATCATCAAAAGGGTTGAAATCTTGCTCATTACCTCATTGAGTACGGTTGTGGAAGCATTGCCTTTATATGCGGCCTTACATTCCTTCCAGTCCAGATTCTTCAAATGGTCGGAAAGGACCACCCCTTGTATCGAATCAGAAGTGATTGCCACCTCAAAAGGATATCCCTTTCACCTAAAGGAACCCAACGCATATAAAAAAGTCGTTAGCCTTGGGAAGGATGGGTTTCTCCCTTTGGGGATTCATTGAAAATGGAGGCGCCTCGGAAGAGGGATTCCGAAGGGGGAAACCAAGGCGGGGACTTTGACGGCTCGGCTTTGAATCCTGGTGTGTTGTATCTCGCTTTCGCTTTGGGTTCTTCTCCCTGAATTAGCCGCTAAAGGCCCCTAAAACACTCAAAGAATTCAGCCGCAAGGGGTTTCCTATGACAACGAAATTGAGATTATCAAAGACTATAACTTTCGCACTCCCTGCGGACATGGGCAAAGAAGTACTCGCCGCCGCCAAGAAAGAACACCGCACGGTTACCGCCGTTCTCAAAGATGCTTTCGACCGCTACCAGGCAAAAAAAGAGCTTTTTGAACTCCACGCAAGCACCAGCTAGTACGTCAAAAAACACAAGATAACACCTGAGGTCTTCGGCGGGCCTTTTGCCGAGTAAACCGGCATTAACTGTCTGTCTGGATGCCAATGTCATCATGTCAGGAGTGGCTTATGGCGTAACAGTAAGCAACCTGTCTAAGCTGTCGTAAGTGTAAGTCTTGCCCGCCGGGTCAATCGTGGTGCTTCCATCAGCGTCATAACCATACCCCGCAGTTAACCTGTCGTTGGCAACAGGTTGATCAGACATCAAAGAAAAACCCCGTAAAAACTTTGCTCTGTCTTTACTGGGTTCGTATTTCGTTAAATTTTACGCCAATCTTCTTTAGTGCTTTTCCGCTCTTGCGTCATGAGCATAGCGATTTATTCAGCCCTATTACTAAACAACTTTATGTTTTTTCAACAGTTCTTCTGCCGAAGTCCACCTTCCGCTTTTATCGGTTCCTTTAACTGCCGTTTCAATCTTCTTAGCTTCATTTGCCGTCGGCTCGACTAATTTCAATTTGAATTTAATCTTTTTCATCGCCCAAAACCTCCGGTTCTGACCGTTTTACTTAAATTCAATTACCAAATTTCGTCCGCAAGCCGACGCTATTCTTGATAACACTGGTAACGTTGTGTCCCGCTCGTCCGTGCCGCTTTCAAGCCGGGCAATCATGCTTTGCGAGGTTTTAACTTTTTTAGCGAGTCCAACTTGGCTCAAGTGCGCCCGCAATCTTGCCGTTTTCACGATTTGGGCGATTTTTGCCTTGGCTTTGTTTTGCTCGTAATAAAAACGAACTTCCGGGTCTTTTATTAACTCTTTAAAAAAAGGTCCGGCGGATTCGTGGTATTTTTTGTTTGTTTTCAAGACAGCACCTCTTTCATTCTCTTTATGGCTAACCGCAGGTCATTCTTCGGTGTTTTCTGAGTCGTCTTTTTAAAAGCATGCAACCAAATCATAAAATCTTTGTCTATCAACACATAAGCAATCCGATACCCGCCACTCGGCGCAGAAAACTTAATCTCCCAAAGTTTCCCATCAAGGGGTTTAAAAGTTACTTCGTGATAGCTTAAACCTTTCTGCTGTATGCCTTCAAAGACTTCAACAAAACGAGCTTGATCTGCTTTTGGTAATTTTTCGATGAATTCCCTAACCGGTCTACGATCGGAAGAGCTTTTGTAATAGTCAATTACCATATTTAGATTATATCCAGTTGGAGATATTTAACAAGTTCTTTAAATAAGACAAAAGCATTGTGCACGCTATAAAACTCTAGTAAATAAACCTTTTAACTCGCTTCCTTCTCCCTCGGATGACAGAGTTGATGCGCTTCTTTCAAGTCCACAATGCTAACCGACAAGTAGGGGTTTAGTGCTTCCATCGAGTTATGCCCTAACAACTCTATTAAATATCTGGGGTGCATTTGTTTTTTGCATTTATTGCCTTACAGGCAATATCCAAGCGCACAAATATCCAACCTGATAAACTTCTGCGGTATTCATTAAATTGATCAGGAGTCTTATATGAACCGCCGAAAGTTTATTAAAAAATTAGAGCTCGTATTTAAACAATCCCAGGAAGCCGTTATTAGTTATCTCACCACGGAGATTCGATTTTTGATGAACCATTTGAGCAAACGGCCCAAACCAACCGAAACCCAGAAGGCTTTATTAGCCCGCGCCGCCAAAGCGGTTGATCCTGTTTATCTTGAGAAAGCTTTTAACCTTTTCACACCCGCTACCCTTTACCGCTGGCATCGGGAATTGGTTCGCAAAAAATGGGATTATTCCAAACTTAAGCAAAAACCCGGCCGGCCACGGATTAACCAGGAATTGGGAACCTGGATTGTCAAACTCGCGCTGGAAAATCCCACAGACGGTTACAAAACCCTTGTTGGCAGGTTGAAAATACTAGGATTCGAAACCAATACCGAAACTGTCCAAAATGTCCTTAAACGCAGCGGCATTACACCCTCACCAGATCGAAAAGATCAGCTGACTTGGAATGAGTTTCTGGAACTGAACTGGGAAAGCCTTGTCGCCACAGACTTTCTCACCTGGGAAGTCCTGACACCTTCCGGTTTGATGACTTATTACATTCTTTTCTTCATTCGTTTAAAAGACCGCAAAGTTCATAGCGACGGAGTAACCACCAATCCCAATGGCGATTGGATGAAACAAATCGCCAGAAACCTAACCATGTCGAATGGGTGCCTTAAACCGTGGCAAATTCTTATTCATGATCGCGGAGGTCAATATTGCCCCGCTTTTAAAAGGGTTCTTGAAGAAGCCGGTATAAAGACGGTGGCTATTCCTCCTCGAAGCCCCAATCTAAATGCCTATGCGGAACGATGGGTAAGGTCTGTAAAGGAACAGTGTTTGAGACGTTTAATTATTACCAGCGAAGAAATGCTAAGAAAGGCTTTAAAAAAATACGTTGAGTTTTATCATCATGAACGCTGCCATCAAGGTATTGGAAACCCTATTCCCTTCCCGCGAAAAGAAGACAATATTGGGAGTAAGGAAGGAAAGGTTAAGCAGCATTCGCGTCTTGGGCGTCTATTGAACTACTATCATCGGACACAAAACGACGACCCTGTAATGGTTTCAGCTTGATACTGGGGCTAAATAATATTTTTACCCTACGGGGTCGGTCGTGGTGCTTCCATCAGCGTCATACCCGTACCCCGCAGTTAACCTGTCGTTGGCAACAGGTTGATCAGACAATAAAGAAAAACCCCGTAAAAACGTTGCTCTGTCTTTACGGGGTTCATATTTCGCTAAATTGTTAGGCTGATCTTCTTTAGTGCTTTTTCGCTCTTGCGTCATAAGCATAGCGATTTATCTTTTCACAGCCAACTTCTCTTGACGGGACTTTTCGATACGTTCACGTAAGTCTTTTCCAAGCGTTTCAGATCGCTTGTGAAACCCTTCCCATCCAAGCTTTTCAATTTCCTTGGACACTTTACGTTTCCACGCCCTGACTTCTAAAAGGCTTTTCGGTTCTTTGAATTTAATCTTTTTCATCACCCAAAACCTCCAATGGCGTTACCAACTCGACAGGAAAATTATAGCCCTTTTCGATGTTCAAAGCCATGACCTGTTTTCGACGGTTCATATTGGCTAAATGCCGGAAATTCCAGCTTACAAGCGCATCCATTTGATAATAAGTCGCATAAGCCACATGAAGCGCATCAAGAAGGCTTCTTTTCGGCAATACTGCCCTATTCAAATATTCATTTGCCAACTCATCAATTGCCGGGAGAAGTTCGAGTCTTTGCGGGGCAACTTCTTCTAAAAGTTTTTCAATTTGCTTACGTCTAATAACCGGCGCAACAATAACTTCTCTTTCCACAGCCTCCGAATAATACAAATCGAAAAAACCAAGCCGAACCTTTTTGAAAAACTCTTGTGTTTGAGCCTGATAAACGGGCGCATCATCCGCAAAAGAAAAGTTCCAAACCGTTGTATCCAAATAAAGTTTTAATTTTTCCATGTCGTAACCATACCATAAGTTCAAAATTTGAAAACAGCCTTTTTAAAGCATCACTTAAACTAACTCGCTTCCTTCTCCCTCGGATGACAGAGTTGATGCGCTTCTTTCAAGTCTACAATGCTGACAGACAAGTAAGAGTTTAGTGCTTCCATCGAGTTATGCCCTAGCAACACCATCAAGTATCTAGGGTGCATTTGTTCTTTTCGCTTCTTGCCTCGCAAACAATGGGTTGCACAAGTCGCCCGCAGGGTATGCGTTGAAATATCCTTCTCAATCCCCGCTTGCCTTGCATACTCTTTAAGTCTCAAACCCAACATACACTTTGAAATCTTGTTTCCCTCACAGGGTGCCTTAAACCGTGGCAAATTCTTATTCATGATCGCGGAGGGCAATATTGCCCCGCTTTTAAAAGAGTTCTTGAAGAAGCCGGTATAAAGACGGTGGCTATTCCTCCTCGAAGCCCCAATCTAAATGCCTATGCGGAACGATGGGTAAGGTCTGTAAAGGAACAGTGTTTGAGACGTTTAATTATTACCAGCGAAGAAATGCTAAGAAAGGGTTTAAAAGAATAAGTTGAGTTTTATCATCATGAACGCTGCCATCAAGGTATTGGAAACCTTATTCCCTTCCCGCGAAAAGAAGACAATATTGGGAGTAAGGAAGGAAAGGTTAAGCGGCATTCGCGTCTTGGGCGTCTATTGAACTACTATCATCGGACACAAAACGACGACCCTGTAATGGTTTCAGCTTGATACTGGGGCTAAATAATATTTTTACCCTACGCCTTTGTTCATTTGTTCCCTATTTTTTGTCTGATGAGCCGATTCGCGGGCATCTCGAAATAATGGTAGGACAGAGCGGCTAGAGCTGTTGTTACAGTGGAAAAAAGAGCGAACGAAACCCAGGCATTGGCCCGCAGTACCAGAGGATACAACATCACCATTACTATCGGGTGCAGCAAATAACCGCCGTAACAGTATTTTCCCGGCCAACAAAAAGGATTCCAAAATTTCGATTCAAAAACAGAAAGATGAAGACCACCCAACAAAAACGCGCAAAGTCCCAGATCGAGAAGACTGGAAGCATAAACCCTGTCCAGCGGCACGTTAAAACTGGTCCCCAAATAGATCCATAGCATCACCGTCAACCCCGCGGCGCATAAGAACCAGCAAATTCTTTGATTCAGCAGGAGAAAAGATTTCCAGCGCTCTACGGTCAAATAAAGTAAAACGCCGAAAGCGATATTGTCAAAAGCACCGGGAGAAGCGCACACTTGTAAATACTCGTTCGATGGAAATAAATAATTCGCCAAACGCCATAGAAACCCGGCGGCTATGACCGCCATTAAAACCAAGAATAGGTTTCCTGTATTTTTTAACCTTTTTAATATTTGAGGAAATAAAAAATAAAATTGTTCTTCCACGGACAAAGACCAAAGCACTCCAAACTGCAAAGCGTATGTAATCAAAGGGTGAAAAGCCATATACCAATTAAAGGTGAAGGTTAGAATGCAAATCCAAAATCCCATTCCTATCGAACCGCCTGTCGACTCAAAAATGTCAAAACTTCTGTCATTTAAATCATGTGGAGTCATCAGCATGCAAACCCCAATCCATACGACGAGAACAAGTAATGGAAAGATACGGCCCGCTCTTTGAATGTAGAACTCGCGAACCGAGGGCTTCCAAAGGCCACCGGAGTTTTTCGCGATCACCCCAGTAATCAAAAATCCGGAAATAACAAAAAAACAATAAACACCATAAATGCCGTTTCTCCAAAAATGTTCCCAAAGCCAAAAAAGCAATGGATTTTCAGGTCTGCGCAGCATAGCCAGCTCTTCCAGGTGTTGTGCCAACACAACCAGAATGGAAAAAGATCGGACTAGATCAATAAGAGGAATTTTTTTCAAACGATTGGCTTTCAATTTAATCAATAAAATCCAGTAGGAACATCTTGTTTGCCAGCATCCAAACTCATAATCACAACCGATTTAGTAGGACAAAGGGGCTAAGGCCTATTGATTATACATTGGGACTTTCTCACTAAACCCCTGTTCTCTGTATTCTGCACTCATTTCAGGTGTCCATTTTTTCGGGGGAAGTCCAGGCCAACATTCAACACTTTACAAGCTTATTGGCCAATTCCTTGTTCTCGGCCAACCGTTTTTTGATCTTCAACCATTGGTTCCCTACCGCGCTGGCCCCAATTCCCATTTTCAAGCCAATTTCCCTGGAACTCATTCGTGATCTTTTTTTCAATAAATAAATGGCCACGCTTCTCGCCTCAGATTCTCTTCGACCTGCCCTCAATATCTCTTCCGGTTTTTCTTTGTACATTTTGGCAACTTTGGCCAAAACTTCTTCCGGTTTTAATTTCACAACATGTTTCTGATATTTCGGCACATCCAAATGCTTGTGTTTTTGACCCACTTCGTGGACATGATCCAGAAACTTTTCACTTCCTAAATAAACTTGAGAAAACAACTCGTCCCAAGGCGATTGCTTCTGATTTATGCCATCCTCGACAAATACCGCATAACCCTTTTGGGCTGTTTTACGTTCTTTTCCAAATTGACCTAGAATCCAATCTACTTCCAGCCAGGATTCAGGCTTTTCCAAACCTACGGTTGCACGGTAACTTCTCCACTTCCATTCTTTGGGGTGTTTAACCATTCGAGCTCGAACCGGATTTAAGACTAAATACCGGCACAATTCCTTTAAATAAGTTTCCTTTTCCACGGCGATTGATTTATAGCGGCCTTGAAAAAGATGACCCACCCGATGGTGCTTTTTATTGAACTTCTGCGTGTAGAAAGCGTTTAAATGTTTCATCGCCGACGAAAGATTGGCCGATGGTGTTTCCAGCAATAAATGGTAGTGATTGTCCATGAGCACCCAGGCATGGCAAATCACCTCATTTTCTTCCACCATTTCCCCTAATAAGCGAACAAACATCCACCGATCCGCATCATCCATAACTATCTTTCGGCGCTCGTTCCCTCGGGAAGTGACGTGATATACCGCACCTTCATAATGAATTCGTTTGGCTCTTGGCATATCGGCATCTTAAAAGAAGAACTATCTCCCGTAAAGTGTTAAATGTTGGCCTGACCCCTTTGTTCCAACAGCACCTTCATAATGGATTCGTTTCGGTCTTGGCATAACCACATTCTACTGATTCGAAAATACTTGTAAAGTGTAAAATGTAGGCCTGGCCCCTTTGTTCATTTTTACCCTACGACGGGGTATTTTAATAATTGTAGTAATAATTCGTCTCTTGATTAACAACGCTATTATCTTCGGCGCTCCGAATTATTCGTTTTATAAGTTGTTCGTTTTTAAATATCAATTCGTCTTCATATGAATTACCAGCATCTCCACCTTCAATAACGATATTAAAATTATTTTTATTACTTTGCATATAAATTTTATGTATTTCGACCAAATCTAAATAAGCGGATAAAGGAATTTCTATTTCTTGTCCTCCACACCAGACTTTTATATTAGAAATTAAATATTTTGGTTGCCGGTTTCCATAAGTGCCCTGAAAAAACTCGGATGAGTAAGTGCCACTAAATTGTTTTGGATAGTATTTTGAAAATGGCATGATTTTTATTGTAATTTTTATTATTTTTCCGTTTTTATTACTCCCTAAAATTAAATCATCCACTCCAACAAACTCTTTAAAATAATTAACTGCCAGTTCGCTTGCATTCGGCTTATTGATATTTCCAAAACCATTCAAATCAGAACTCTCTACTGACAAGAAAGAATAAATAAAATAAATAAAAATAAAACTTAACAAGAATTTATTTTTCATTTACTACTCCATTTTTAAAAATTTTATTACAGCTATGGATTAACAAAAAGTGTTCCACTGCCCTCCGTATTCATGAAATTTTTAAACTTAGTCCAATAATCTTTTTTCATTATCGGGCCTGGAATAGTAGGACAGCCTTCACTACCAGTTCCCAATTCATTGTATGTAGCTTGATGAATAAAAAAACTACTCGGGTCCCGACCATTATTAGAAATTTTATTTGCCGTAGCAGCACACAAAGGGGCCTGGCCTACATTTTACATTTTAAGACCATTTGGGCAAAAGCCGCGTCAGTTTCCAGCCGTTTCTTCACCCTTGTCCACTGATTGCCTACCGCCGAAAATCCAACTCCAATCCGTTCACCAATGTCTTTTAAACTTAACTTCGATTCCTTCTTCAGCAAATAAATCGCCATGTCTCGGGCGTCAAATCCTCTTTTGCCGGACTTTAATATCTCATCCGCTTTCACCCCATAAACTTTACCGATTGTCTTCAAAACCTCTTCCGGGTTTCTCTTGACGACATCCTTTTGATATTTGGGAACATCCAGATTCTTATGCTTTTTCCCCGTTTCATGAACTTTCCCTAAAAACTCTTTAGTCCCCAGGTATGACCTGAAATGCAACTCGTCCCAAGGCGATCCCTTTTTACCAATACCCTCTTCTACAAACTTCTTGTAGGTTAACTGGGCTTGTTTTTTGTTCCTGCCAAATTGGCCCAACAGCCAATCCGTTTCCATCCACTTCTCTGGTTTGTCCTGGCCCGCTGTTCCCCGATAACTGCTCCACTTCCAGTCTTTAGGATGTTTTACCATCTTCGCTCGAACGGGGTTTAACACCACATATCGGCACAATTCCTTTAAATAACTGTCTTTCTCCACAACAATCGCCTTAAAGCGGCCTTGAAACAGATGACCTGACCGATGGTGTTTCTTGTTAAATTTCTGGGTATAGATAGCGTTTAAGTGCTTCATCGCGAAAGACAAGTTAGCTTCTGGGGTTTCCAGCAACAAGTGGTAATGGTTATCCATCAATACCCACGCATGGCAAACCACTCCATGGTGTTCGACCATTTCCTCCAATATCCGCAAAAACAGCCATCGTTCTTCATCACTTAAAAATATCTTCCGCCGTTCATTACCACGGGAAGTAACATGATAAACAGCACCTTCATAATGGATTCGTTTCGGTCTTGGCATACCCATATTTTACCGGTTTGGAATCACTTGTAAAGTGTAAAATGTAGGCCTGGCCCCTTTGTTCTGTTTCAAGGGACGGCGGAACGCCAATATAAGGCGGCACATCTAGAACAACTTCTTCCCCACGCCTTACTCTAAAACCCTTCACCTTGTAAATCTCAGCGGTTTCCTTCTTGGACTCAATGACCGGCTCACCCTCCCCAGACACTTCATTGCCTATACGAAACCAATACTTTTCATAAACGGCCCTACCAACACCAACCAGAAATTCTCTTTCCTGCCCGTCCAGCACACCACTTACTCTGAGTACATACCCTAGATAACTATGTGTCCGCTCGTCAAAACTCCTGACTAATCGAATGCGGGGTTGTACCGCCAATACTCGACCGTTCCAATTCATCTTTTTGTCTTTTCCTTTTGCAGAGTCCAAGTTTTAACATACCCAAAGACTACAAGAAAACAGTCTCCTTTTAAAGTGTTAAATGTTGGCCTGACCCCTTTGTTTCTTTCCAGTAATAAGTGGTAGTGATTATCCATCAGCACCCAGGCATGACAGATAACCTCATTTTCTTCCACCATCTCCCCTAAAAGGCGAACAAACATCCATCGATCGGCGTCATCCGTGACTATCTTTCGCCGCTCGTTCCCTCGGGAAGTAACGTGGTACACCGCGCCTTCATAATGTATTCGTCTGGCTCTTGGCATATCGGCATTTTAAAAGAAGAGGGATTTCTTGTAAAGTGTTGAATGTTGGCCTGACCCCTTTGTTATTAGAGGCACTTCAAAAAACCTCAGTTTTCCCAGTTCGCTGTCAGTCGGATCGTCGCTGAGTTCCACCTTGCGCAGATCAATGACTTCATTTTGCGCGGTATGGAATTTTTTGGCGTAGGCGGTTTTGGCGTCAAACACTAAAGCGGCCACGAAGGCCGGTAGGGCCCAACGAACCGAGGTCGCAACGACCCCCAGCCACACCGCCGGATTGCCGATCAGCATCAAGCCCGCCAGAATGATACGGATGCTTTTCATATGAAATTCTCGTTTAGGACGTCTATTAAACTACTATCACCGTGAACAAAACCCTGATCTTATAAGGACTAAGCTGCCAAAAGTGGCTTCGTGAATATTTTTACCCTACGGGCCCATACATGCTATCTTTGTTTTACATTGGGCTTAAAAGGATGAACTTGTAAAGGTTTTGGCGTGAAAACAGGAGCGAATAATATTTTTACCCTACTGGTTTTATTCCACACCTGATTTTTCAATTTCTTTTCGCCAAGACAATGTTCCCGAAACTATTGCTTTAGCTATTTTATCTTGCCAATCAGAACTCATTAATATCTCTTTATAATCTTCATTCAAAACCGAACCAAAAGATATCCGAACAAATGGCATATTTAATTCTTCTAATTCTTTGTTACGCATTTCTGCAATTGGCAACACACTCTGAGTCGTATCTTTTTTAATAGACGAAGCAATAAAAAAGGTAAGGAGTTCTGCCCAAGTTTTATCTCTTTTGTTTTTTAATTTACCGGTGATGGTATTCAGCGCACTTTGAGAATCTATAGGATTCTGATCTTCCATGACATTAGAGTAATCCTTGTTAAGAAATGCAAGTTTCGTTTCATGTATGGACAGATTGTCACCAAAATCACATTGAACGGATAAAAAAATATCCCCATTCTTACTATTTGCAACTTTAATACGATCATCTAAACTTTTCGAGTCAGCATCTTCTCTAAGCCAAAACACCTCCAATCCCTTTTGCGTTTTCAATAGCTCAACGACTTTACATACGATTCCAAAGTCAATTTTCTTTAGAAAATTTATTTGATCTGCATTTGAAGCAGAGCCTTCCAAACCAACTTGTTCAAAATCAATAATTATTTTTTTTACTTGCGGCACAGGCTCTAAGCTTTGTGAATAAACAGAATTCGGCCGGAGAAGAAGATTGCCAAAAAGAATTAAATACAAAATCAAATTCGAAACTTTCATAAAACCTCCTAAAAGCCAAGTAACGAAATGCTTTTTAAAAACACTTTCAACCAAAACCTATTTCAACTTTATTTTCAAAAATTCTAAGCACTTTTTATTTAACCATTGTTGCACAAGTCTGAATGGCATTTTTGCATTGTTTTTTCGACACTTCTGCAATCAACGGTTCATTTACAAGATATGATTTCTTGCAGGGACAAGAGACCAAAAAAACACAACTTAGATAATATTTATATCCATTAACAATTCTATCCTTTCCGTTGTAATAGCTTTCCAACAAATGATGAAACGGTCCAGATTTGATACATTGCCCACTAACGACAGAAGTAGTACACAAACCTAATGTATCGACATCATCAATTGGATCATTATCAACATATGAATATAGGTTGAGATCATTAAGCTGATTTGCCCCAAACTTATTTATCGCCAAGTCTTCAAGGGGGTCTCTAGTCAGCCATCTCGATTTAACAGCGTCGTAAGCTCTGTGCCAAGTTAAATACAATCCACTGGAATGATTAAAATAAAAACCAGTAAATCCAAAATCAGAGTCCATATCCCCGACAATTTTAGACTGTCGTCCCCAAACATCGTAATCGTAACGCGCTTGAACATTTCCGGTATCATTTACCATTTCTCTTACGGAGTCTAAATGATCAAAAGTGAAGTAATAATTTGTACCACTAATTTGTTCTCCTTGGTCAAAAAACTGTTTAGTCAAAGTATGTCCTGTAATATCCCTTCCTTCACACAGATTGTCACCACACCACACAAACGCATTGGCCGTTAATGCCGTTGACCCATGAAGCTCTGTAATGGACACTCGCCGTCCCTTGCCGTCATAACTCATCTGAACATTGTTCGCTTGTGTCGTTGGTACCAGCCCAATTATGCTCACGCCCACTAGCCTGTTGACCGCATCCCAGGTGTAAATCTTCTGCCCATCATTCAGGAGGTTTCCATTCGCGTCATATTGAAACTGAACTGTATTAGCGATGTGGTTCTTTTGGGTACTCGTCGTTCCGTTAGCTGTCGTCGCCTGAATGGTCAACGGCGTACTACCCCCTTGGGCTGGTTGAATTGCAGTTCGGTAATAGTTACTCGCATCCTCTGTCACCGCATTGTTGTTCACCAACACACTCGC
>Ga0302155_10001179_pt1 | contig 19205 bp, 10 predicted proteins | sample I_Bog_N3_1_FD_193508 | JGI IMG/M metagenome (GOLD analysis project Ga0302155, IMG submission 193508) | Peat permafrost microbial communities from Stordalen Mire near Abisko, Sweden - I_Bog_N3_1 | ecosystem: Environmental > Terrestrial > Soil > Wetlands > Peat | place: Sweden: Abisko, Stordalen...
GTTTGGTAGCGCTAACGGGAATCGAACCCGTGTTTGAAGATTGAGAATCTTCCGTCCTAACCCCTAGACGATAGCGCCACTTCTGAGGGCACAACGCTTGATTATAACAAAATAGTGGTGAGTGCCCAGATTGGTCGGATGCGACATTGTCGTGATTTTTTCCCAGGTTTGGTAGAGGGTTGGCCCCTCTCCCAATGGAGTTCGCGAAGATAATTTTGCGGGTTATCTTGACAAGCACAGACTGCAGAGGGATACTTCATCAAGGCGAACAAAAAGCGAACATGCTTTAGGCGCCGAGGGGTTATCCTGCCCTACGTTCCCTGACAATGGTGCGAAAGTATGTCTGCCTCTCCAGTTTTTACAGCGGCGGCCACGGGCCGCCCTTTTATTTTTCCGCCGCCGTCTTCTCAGCACTTTGCTCTGCGTTCAGGCGCGGAGAAAGGGGCAATGGGAGAGAAGGCGGCGGGAATTTTGTCTTACATGGGCGCCGGCTCAAAACTGGGCGCTGTCGTTCCAGCGTCGCGACTGGATGTGCGTCCGTTACCGGAGATGGTTTCGAGTGGGATTGCGCAACTGGACTCGCTGTGCGGAGGATTTCCTCGCGGATGCCTGACGGAAATCTGCGGCACGGGTTCCTCGGGACGCACCAGTATTTTGCTTTCCGCCTTAGCCCACGCTACAGAACAGGGGGAAGTTTGTGCGTTAGTGGATGCCAGCGATGCGTTCGATCCGGCATCGGCGGCGGCGGCTGGGATGGAGATGAATCGTTTGTTGTGGGTGCGGTGTGGAGAAAAAAAATCGTTACAGAAAGATAAAAGTCAGAAAGATAGAAATAAAGATAAAGATTTCGCGCTGACGCAAAAAATAAGCCATGAAAAAACCGGCGCGCATCCGAATATGCCAGGCATGCCAGCCAGGGATTTCGATTTGAGTACGTCTTGGGGGATAGGACAAGGACAAGCCACCGAAAAAAAGTTTGGGTTTCGCCGCTGGGAATCCCGGCTGAGCCAATTGTTGAAAGTCACGGATCTGCTTCTGCAGAGCAACGGTTTTGGCATGATTGCTCTCGATTTGGGAGATATTCCGGTGCAAAGTGCGCGGCGGATTTCTCTGGCCTCGTGGTTTCGCTTCCGGCGCGCCGTTGAAAATACTCCGACGGTGCTACTTGTTTTGGAACAGCAGCCGATCGCGGGCAGTTGCTCGTCGCTGCTGGTGAAGGTGTCGGGCAACAGGTCTCAAGACGCGGGGAAAAAGCGGTCAACTGTCAGCAGTCAGCTCTCAGTAATTCCACCGATGCTGACAGATCTGGCGCACGCACAATTATTGGATCAATTGGAAATTACGGCTGAGTTGCTGTGCTCGCGGTTCGAAAGAAAGTTGGAACGCAAGCCGGTGCAATCGACGAGGGCAAGTTTCAAGAGTCGAGCAGCCTGGGCGGGATAGGACGGGTGAGATAGGAAACTAAGAACGGAGAGCTGAGAGCTGTTTCCCATGTTTGCCTGTATTTTCATTCCCGATTTTCCCGCGCAGGCGATTATTCGCCTGGAGCCTGAGTTGCGCAGGCTCGCGGTCGTGGTGCTGGCGGGACATGCGCCGTTGGAAAGGGTTGTGGCGGTCAATGAAAATGCGCGGCAAATGGAAGTTGAGCCCGGCACAACCAAGTCGCAACTGGAAGCTTGGCAGAATCTCGTACTGCGGGCGCGTTCGGAAGCGCATGAAAATTCTGCCCATGCGGCGCTGCTGGATTGTGCGCAGTCGTTTTCTCCCGTGGTCGAAGACACGGCGCCGGATGTGGTGTTGCTGGACCTGGCCGGACTGGAGTCGCTACTGGGTCCATTGCCAAAGATTGTCCACGATTTGGCGCAGCGCGTTTCAGAGATGGGGTTGGAAGGAAATGTTGCAGTGGCGGCGAATCCCGATGCTGCGTTGCTGGCTGCGCGGGGATTCCGTGGCGTTACTTTAATTCCCCAGGGTGAGGAAGGAGAGCGGTTAGGGGATTTGCATGTCGATGTGCTGCTGGAAAGTTTTTCTTCCGATGCGCAGGAGGCCACGCGCTGGGAGGAAATATTTGACCGCTGGGGAATTCGCAAATTGCGTTCGTTGGCTGCGCTTCCAGGGGTTCCGGTCAGCGAGCGTTTAGGGCAGCAGGGAATCCGTCTGCAAAAGCTGGCGCGGGGTGCGGCATCGCGTAGCTTGCGCGGGTTGGAAGCGCAACAGGTTTTTGCCGAGAGCGTGGAACTGGAATATCCCATTGTTCTGCTGGAGCCCCTGGCATTTTTGCTGAACCGCATGCTAGAGCAAATTTGCGCGCGATTGCGAGCGCGGGCGCTGGCGGTGCAAGAACTGCATTTGAATCTGGAACTGGCACCGATGCAGGGAAATGGTTGTGCAACTTCGGCCAAGGCTACTCGGACATTCACGCGAAGTCTGAATTTGCCGATCCCTGTGCTGGATTCGAAGGTGTTTTTGAAATTGTTGCAACTGGATTTGCAGGCGCATCCGCCAGGAGCGCCGATTGTAAAAGTACGTTTGTCGGCGAATCCGGCGCGTCCGCGATCGTTGCAAAGTGGATTATTTCAGCCGGTTTTTCCCGAGCCTGAAAAACTGGAACTGACGCTGGCGCGCATTGCCGGAATTGTGGGCGAGGGGCGAGTGGGATCCGTGGAATTGCTGGATACGCATCGCGAAGGAGCGTTTGTGGTGCGGCATTTTGCGCCGTTAGAAGTTTCGTACCTTTCAAACAGAGTGGAACCGAGTTCTCGAAAGCGAAAGATTATGTCTCTGCCGGAAAACGATAGTCCATGCGAGTTGGAAGAGAAGGTTGCTGAAAATGCAGAAGAAAATGCGCGGGAGAAAATGAGCGCAGTGATTGCGCTGCGATTGTTTCGACCTCCGCTGAGCGCAGTGGTGACGGTGCGTGAGGCGAAGCCGCTACGGGTGCAATGCGCGGAGCGCGAAGATGTTGCCGGTGAGATTGTATGGACCGCCGGCCCCTGGCGGTCTTCCGGCGACTGGGCGGAACAGGATGGTTGGTCGCGGGAAGAATGGGATATTGCCGTGTCCGTTGAAACTGGGCTTGTTTTGTATCGACTGGTGCAGGACAAGATCGAGGGGAAGTGGTTTATCGAGGGAACGTATGACTAGAAAAAGTTCTCAGTTCTCAGTTCTCAGTGCTCAGTTCTAAGTTTCTCAATCTCAGGGGAACAACTGAGAACTGAGAACTCAGGGCTGGGAACTCAGAACTCAGAGCCTCGAATTAACTATGTATGTTGAACTCCATTCCCGCTCCGCGTTCAGCTTTCTGGAAGGAGCTTCGCTTCCGGAGGAATTGATTGGGGTGGGCTCGAAACTGGGAATGCCAGCGATGGCATTGCTGGATCGAGATGGAGTGTATGGCTCGCCGCGTTTTCATCTCGCCGCGAAGAAGGCAGAGATCGAAGCGCATATCGGGGCCGAGGTAACGTGTGCGTTCTCACCCCTTCGAAGTGAATTTCGTCTCCCGCTGCTGGTGGCATCGCGTGCTGGATATCAAAATCTTTGCCGCCTGATTACGAGAATGAAGTTGCGGGTTGGGCGCAAAGAGGGAGGCTGCGCCGCGGCTCCAGATTGTATTGAGTATGCCGGTGGTTTGATTTGTTTGACGGGTGGAGAAGAGGGGCCGCTGGCCGCAGGGCTCAGGCAAGGTGGACCACAAGCGGCATTGGAAGCGGTGAAGCGGCTCACAGAAATGTTTGGCCGCAGCCATGTGTATGTCGAATTACAGCGCCACTTTCATCGCGATGAGGAACATCGAAATCGAGTAGCGATTGAAATCGCAGAGACATTGAAGCTGCCGCTGCTCGCGACCAATGGCGTGAATTATGCTGTGCCGTCCGCCCGGCAACTGGCGGATGCATTTACCGCTTTGCAACATCATCGAACCCTGGCCACTGCCGGGCGGCTACTGGCGCGCAATGCGGAGCGGCATCTTAAATCTCCGGCAACGATGAAGGAGCTCTTTGCGGACCTTCCGCAGGCCATTGCGAATACGGTTGAGCTTTCCTCACGGCTGGAATTCACGCTGAATGATTTGGGATACGAGTTTCCGCGGTATCCCGTGCCGGAAGGGGAGACGATGATGTCGTTTCTTCGCGAGCGCACGCGGGAAGGATGGCAAAGCCGCTACGGACGAGCCGAGGCAGAGCTCAAGAAACGCGCGCGGCGGCAGATTGAGCGCGAACTGAACTTGATCGACCATCTAAAACTTCCTGGATATTTTTTGATTGTCTGGGATCTGGTGCGTTTTTGCCGGGAAAATAAAATTCTGGTGCAGGGCCGCGGATCGGCCGCCAATAGCGCGGTTTGCTATTCGCTTGGGATCACGGCGGTAGATCCGATTGGGATGGAATTGTTATTTGAACGATTTCTTTCGGAGGAGCGCGGGGAGTGGCCGGACATCGATCTCGATTTGCCCAGCGGCGACGAGCGGGAGCGTGTGATCCAGTATGTGTATCAACGTTACGGGCAGCGCGGCGCGGCCATGACGGCGAACGTGATCACCTATCGCAATCGCATGGCGGCGCGCGAAATGGGCAAGGCGTTGGGATTCGATGAAGACACGCTAAAACGAATTTCGGCGGCAGTAGCGACATGGGAATTCAAAGACGAGCATGACGCATTGGACCGGCGGCTGCGCGATGCCGGGCTTGACCTGACACATCCGCGAATTCGCAAGTATTTCGAATTGTGCATGGCCGTACAGGATCTGCCGAGACATCTCGGGCAACATTCGGGGGGCATGGTGATTTGCGAAGGCCGGCTGGATTCCGTGGTTCCGCTGGAGCCGGCTTCGATGCCGGGACGCGTCGTCGTGCAATGGGATAAAGAAGACTGCGCGGATATGGGAATCATCAAAGTCGATCTGCTTGGCTTGGGCATGATGGCGGCGCTGAAAGATTCGCTGGAGTTAATTCACGATCACTATCACGAAGAAGTGGATCTGGCGCATCTTCCGGCGGACGACCCTGCCGTATACTCCACGCTGCAAAAAGCCGATACGGTAGGAATGTTTCAAGTGGAGAGCCGGGCGCAGATGGCTTGCCTGCCGCGGCTCAAGCCGGTGAAGTTTTACGACATTGTGGTGCAAGTCGCGATCATACGGCCGGGGCCGATTGTGGGGAATATGGTGAATCCATTTCTCAAGCGGCGGCAGGGGAGAGAAGAAGTGTCTTATCCCCACCCCTCGTTAGAAACGGTGCTGGGGCGCACGTTGGGCGTGCCGTTGTTTCAGGAGCAGTTGTTACGCATGGCGATGATCACCGCAAATTTTACGGGAGGCGAGGCGGAGGAATTGCGTCGCGCGATGGGTTTCAAGCGATCCGAAATGCGGATGAAAGCGATTGAAGAAAAGCTGCGCGCGGGCATGACGCGCAACGGAATTCTGGGAGAGACGCAGGAGCAGATCATTCAGTCCATTACTTCGTTTGCGCTTTATGGATTTCCCGAATCGCATGCCGCGAGTTTTGCTCTGATTGCCTATGCCAGCGCGTATTTGAAATGCCACTATCTGGCGGCGTTTACAGCGGCCCTGCTGAATAATCAGCCGATGGGCTTTTATCATCCCGCGACGATTGTAAAAGATGCGCAACGGCATGGATTGAAGTTGCTGCCGATGGATGTGACGCGATCGGATTGGAAGTGTACGTTGGAAACGGTTTTCAGTTCTAAGTTCCCGGTTTTCAATAATAAAGATAATGCCGGGATGGCGAGCGGGAAAAATATTGCTGTTCGGGTGGGCTTGAAATATGCGCGCGGGTTGCGCGAGCCGGCGGGGCAGGCTTTGGTTCGGGAGCGCAGCCTGGGGCGGTTCGCTTCGGTGCAGGATCTGGCGCGTCGTGTGCCAGAATTGCGAAAAGATGAGTTGACGACACTGGCTGAAATTGGGGCGCTGAATGCACTGGGGACTGGTGGTGAAAAGCGCTTTCATCGCCGCGATGCGATTTGGCAGGTGGAGCGGGCGGTGCGCTGGTCGGGGCCTTTGCTGGATGAGTTACCGGAGGTGGATGGGGAATCGCCGCTGGCGATCATGACGGATGAAGAACGGTTGGTGGCGGATTTTCGCGCCACGGGGCTGACGGTGGGGCCCCATCCCATGCAGTATCGCCGCGCGGAAATGAAGCAGATGGGAATTTATAGTGCCGCGGATCTGGCTCATCTTCCCCATGGACGCCGGTTGAGAATTGGCGGCAGCGTGATTGCGCGGCAACGTCCGGGGACTGCCAAGGGGATGATGTTCATGAGCCTGGAGGACGAAACGGGGATTGCGAATGCAATTGTTTCTCCCGATCTACTGCAGAAGAATCGCGTGCTGCTGATATCCGAACGTTTTCTAATGGTCGAAGGAATTCTGCAAAATCAGGACAATGTGATTCATATACGAGCCGAAAAAGTATCGCCGCTGCGCGTGACTCAGGCGGAAGTTGTATCGCACGACTTTCACTGAGCTGCAAGCGGTTGTCAGCTCCTGCACTGGATTCTCTTCAAACAATCTTGCATTCCAGTAAGCAACCTCTATCAGACTTATCCTCTCTAAACCTAACAATATCGAGTTGCGCGGTACCCGCCACGCTCGTTAAGGAGTTCTTTGCAGTGAAAGTTCCCCCCGGGATTGAAAGAAGTTTTTTTTCATCTATTTGCACTCCACGCCGAACGCGCTTCTGGGCGGCAGTTCTATTCGCCACTCTCATAATCCTTATCGTGCCTGCGTTTGCTGGACTCGGCGAAGATGTGAGTTCTATACAGGGCGATCAGGTTCACATGCAAGGCAGTCTGCGAATCACGCAGGCACAAGCGTACTCGCTGCACGAAATACAGGCTCCGACCGGGACCATTGTCCGTGAATATGTCTCGGCGTCCGGAAAAGTATTTGGCGTGGCATGGCAGGGGCCGTGGCCGCCCGACATGCGCCAGATCCTGGCCAATTATTTTGGGCAATTCGAACAAGCCGCTCAGGTGCAGGTGAGTTCGCATGCTGGGCGAAGGCCATTGTTCATTTCAGAGCCCGGCTTCGTGATCGAAACCAGTGGACACATGCGCTCGTTCGCTGGAAGGGCTTACATTCCGGAGATGGTGCCACAGGGTGTCAGCGCGGAGTCGATCCGATGAACGTAGATAGGATCACCGCAATTTACGCCACTAAAATGAATAAGATGGTCCCTCGTATTTTGCTGATTCCAGCTTGCGGAGTGCTGTTGCTGGCTGCAGCGTGCGGGGGAAGCAGTTCGTCACCGAATATCACAAAAACAAATCCCGTGTCTAATGTGTTGGCGATCACAGTGAATGCAGGGCCGGCAGGAAACTACGCCAATGGCGCTTTCGCGAGCGTGACCGTGTGCGCGCCCAGCACGACGACATGCCAGACGATCGATGGCATCCTGGTCGACACCGGATCTTCAGGGCTGAGAATTCTTTCATCGGCGTTAACAGCGGCGCTGCCGGCACAGAAAGCTGCGGACGGTAATCCGGTGGTGGAGTGTCTGCCTTTCATAAGCGGATACACGTGGGGACCGGTGCAAACGGCTGATGTTGAGTTGGGCGGGGAGAAAGCGAGTTCAGTGCCAATCCAAGTTGTTAGCCAGACGGATTACCCGGTTCCGACGAACTGCGCGGACTTCGGAACTTCGGAAAGCACGCTTTCCGGATTAGGCGCCAACGGGATTCTGGGCGTAGGAAACTTCGCGCAAGATTGCGGCGATGCGTGTGTCGCGACGGGGTCCTCGAATCCGGGGCTTTATTACGAGTGTCCTGCTTCGGGATGTGTGGTGACGGGAGAGAGTCTGGCGCAACAAGTGGTGAATCCGGTCGCGCTCTTTTCGACGGATAATAACGGCGTGCTGATTGAATTGCCGGCCGCGAGTGGTCCGGAAACCAGTTTGAGCGGCTCGCTGATTTTTGGGATTGGTACACAGTCGAACAACGCCTTGGGTGCGGCGAAGGTATACCCAGTCGATGAGTACGGAAATTTTGTCACGACCTTCAACAGCCAGACCTACAATCAGAGTTTCATTGATAGCGGTTCGAACGGTCTTTTTTTTCTAGGCACGGGCACTACTGGATTGCCCGCTTGCGCGGACGCGGACTATTTCTATTGTCCATCCACGACGCAGACGTTCTCGGCCACTAACTCGGGACCGACGGGAACCCCCAGCGCGGCGGTAAGTTTCAGTGTAGCCAACGCAGACAACCTGTTTAATGACAATCCAAATGCCACTGTGTTGGGACAACTCGCCGGTCCGAATTCATTGGGTTTCGACTGGGGACTACCCTTTTTCTACGGGCGGAATATTTTTACGGCGATTGAGGGGTCGAGCACTCCGGGCGGAACTGGGCCTTATTGGGCGTATTAGGAGCGATCTAGGCAGTTGAAAGTTTTCTAGCGTTGTGTCGTAACGACCTTCCTTCGGATAACCCATAGAGTTCTTCCGCCAAATTTTTGGCGTGATCGCCGATGCGTTCGAGTGCTTGGGCCGCGAGGAGAATGTCAAAATTCTTCTGTCCGGTGGGAGTATTCGGCTCAGCCAAGTGTCTATGAAAGAGTGAGTGGCAGATTCGATCGACTTCGGGATCGGACTGCAGAACGTTCTGAGCCTGTTCCACATCGCGTTTCAGAAAGCCCTGATGAACCTGCTCCAGCATGGTGCAAAGCAGGGAAGCCATCTCCACCAGTTGGCGGGAATCGGCGGCAGGTAACTTCTCGCGGCGCGCCTGCAATTGCATAACTGCGCTATAGGCAAGATCTCCGATGCGTTCGAGATCGGTAATGAACTTAAGGCAAGCGAGCAGTTCGCGCGCCTTAGCCTCGCCGACGCGGGTGATGGCCTCGGGAAGCTGGTCGTCAATCTTACGCTCGATCTGGTCCAATTCTTTTTCGCAATCCTTGATGGCGAGAAAGGCGAGTCGCGAACCATCCGATAAATAGTCTTTTACGTTGAAGACGGCGTCACGGGCAATCAGGCATCCGCGAATCACGAGGGCAGTGAGTTCGTCTTCGGCGAGATCGTCATTGCTGTGGTTGTTGCGGCTATCGATGGAAGCCGATATGGAGCGAGCGGAACGGGTTCGAGGTTGGGCCGCTCGGGTTCGAGGTGAAGGCTTCTGGCGCTTAGATCGCACTGCCAAGGACTTCTTTTTGGGGGCCATGGTGAGCACGCGATTCCGTATGTGCCAATTCTAGCGGAACTAGAATAAAGCGGAAGTGTGAAGGGAATGTAAACGGGCGCGCCGGAGTCTGCAAAAAAAATACACTATTTTTTCTCTAACGCTTCGGCTTGATCTTCGATCCGCTTCGCTTCTTGTTGCTTTCCAACGCCGCGATAGGCGCGAGCCAACAGGTGCAGAGCCGCGGCGTTCTTCGGATCGTCTTTCGTCAAGCGTTCGAGGTCTGGCAGAGCGCCCGAAAAATTCGATTGGTCCATTTGGGCTTCCGCCAAGCCCAGCCGTCCATCTTCGTTCTCTGAATCGACTAACAGTGCTGCTTCGAATTGGTCCTCGGCGTTCTTCGGATCTTTCAGTTTCAAGTAAACGTGACCGAGCATCAGGCGCGATGGAATTTGACCGGGGGCTAATTTCAGGCTGGCCTCGAGGGCGTCCCGGGCTGCAGGCCAGTCGCCGGATTTTACCGCAGCCTCACCCCATTCGGCGGCGGCGGTTGAATCCTCGGGACGCAGTGCGCAAGCTTGCTTCAGGTGGGCGGAAGCTTTGGCAAATTCTCCACCGGCGAGTTCGAGTTCTCCGAGTTGCCGGAGGGCGGTAGGCGAGCCGGGATCGAGGTCGAGCGCTTTTTGCAGAAACTGGCGAGCATCATTTGGACGGTTGTCATCCCCAGCCAACATGGCATTGTGCAGAAGGTTCTGCACTCCGACTTTATCTTTGGGGTCGGGCAGATTGGCGGGCTGGTCAGCGTTCGCTGCCGGAGGAAGCTTTGCTTTCCACTTCGCCATGTCGATCTTCAAGCTAGCCACATTTGCGGCATCGGCCGCGTAGAGATTTTTCAGTTCTTTCGGATCGCCCTGCAGATCGTAGAGTTCGGGGCGGGGAGCCTCGATCAGTTTCGAGTTTTCGGTGCGCAGTGCGCGCAAGGGCGCCCAGCCCCAGCGGAGGGGATAATCGGTTTCGCCGAAAAGTTCACGATTGGATGTGGCCGCATTAATGTTCTCTGCGCCTTTTGCACTGGCGTTGATCAAAGGAAATAGCGACTCGCCGTTCAGTTCGGCGGGCGGGGAGATTCCGGTTGCAGCGAGAATGGTCGGCAGGATATCGGTGGTCCGCACCTGAGCTTCGACGACTGTGCCGTGATTAGCCGAGGCCGGAGTTTTTAGTATCAGCGGAATATGGAGGGTCGAATCGTAAAGAAAGAGGCCGTGAGTATCTTCTCCATGCTCGCCCAGGCCTTCGCCGTGATCGCCGGTGACGATGATGATGGAATTGTCGTACACGCCAGCCTTCTTCAGGTAGGCAATCCAGTGGGCGAGGGCGGAGTCGGCGTAGGCGATTTCGCCGTCATAGAGATGATCTTTATATTTCTCGGAGAAGGGAGGAGGCGGCTCGTATGGGTCGTGGGGATCGTACATGTGTACCCAAACGAAATGCGGTCCGGCGCGATGTTTGTCGAACCAAGCCTCGGCGTGATCGACTACATCCATGCCGCGCCGCTCGACGCGTCCCCAGCGCTGCGTGTTTTTGCCTTGTGCGTCTTTGCTGTCGGTCTTGGGAAAATTATCGTAGAAGTCGAAACCGCGATCGAGACCGGGAGCGAGAGAGTTGCTGTCGAGAATGACGGCTCCGATGAAAGCCGCGGTCTGATAACCCTGCTTCTTGAGCAACTCAGCGGCGGTTGCGTGTTGCGGAGAAAGTGGAACTCCAAAATCGGTGACGCCATGCACGCTGGGCAGAAGCCCGGTCAGGAGCGTAATGTGAGACGTGTTAGTGATCGGGCTATGAGTGTACGCGTGCGTGAAACGGATACCGTCGTTGGCGAGCGCATCGAGTGCGGGTGTTTCGACTTGTTTGTATCCGTAACAGCCGACATGGTCGGCCCGCAGCGTATCGATGGTGATCAGGTAAACGTCGGGGAGCGAGCCCTTCGGAGCGGATGTTTGCGCAAGTGCGGCAATGGCATGCAATGCAAGGACAGCGAAAACAGAGCGGCGCACGATTTTATGAGGCAGAGCGGGCCATCGCATAAGGGCTCAGCGTATCATAATCCGCGATCGCAATTGAGCTTGTGGACAGGCCGATTCGAGCGATCCGCAGAGCAACATACGATAAACTGAAGGCATCGATGGTGGCCTTGTTTAGTGGTTTTTTTCGCGGCTTGATGATCGTTACTATGAAGATCGGTGGGACGATCTTTAGTAGGACGATCTTTGGTAGGAAGATCTTTGGTAGGACGATCGTGGCAACGACGATCGCGGGTATGACGTTCGCGACAGCAGTGTCAGGGCAGACGTCAGGGAAGCCAGCGTCCAACGTCGTATTCATCACAATCGATACGCTGCGGGCCGACCATGTTGGCTGTTACGGATACAAGCAGATCAAGACTCCGAACATCGATACCCTAGCGTCTGACGGTGTTCGGTTTGACCGGGCGTTCGCGGTTGTCCCGGTCACTCTGCCGTCGCACAGTTCGATGATGACGGGAACGTATCCCATGCTGAGCGGGATGCATGACTTTAGCGGCAACAAACTCAGTCCACTGCAACCAACCCTAGCTTCGATTCTAAAGCAGTCGGGATATCAGACAGGAGCGGTAATTGCGGCAGCGGTGCTGGATTCGCGATTTGGTCTGAACCAGGGATTTGATTTTTATTACGATCACTTCGACTTCAGCCGGTTGGACGAAGCGAATCTCGATGAGATGGAGCGTCCCGGGAACATTGTGGGGGACGTTGCGCTGGATTGGCTGGCGAAGAATTCGCAGAAGAAATTTTTTCTGTGGATGCATTTATACGATCCGCATTTTCCGTATCATCCGCCCGAGCCTTATAGCAGCGAGTATGCGGCGCATCCGTATGACGGCGAAATTGCATTTGCGGATGAACAAGTTGGGCGGGTTTTACGCTTCTTAAAGGAAAAGGGAATTTATAAAAACACGATCATTGTGCTGTGCGGCGACCATGGCGAGAGCCTGGGAGAGCACGGAGAAAAGACGCACGGGTTCTTCATTTATAACGCGACGATGCATGTGCCGCTGATCATACGGATGCCTGAAGAACCTACGGCACGCACAGTTGACGATCCTGTCTCGCTGGTGGATTTGATGCCAACGGTTTTGAATGCTGTTGGATTGGAGATTCCCTCACAGGTGCAGGGGCGCAGTTTGATTCCAGAAATTCGTGGCATATCGTCTGGCGACGGTCATGCAGGCCGCGATCGAACGCTATATGGGGAGACATTTTTGCCACGTATTCATTTTGATTGGAGTGAATTGCGGGGGTCGGAGAATGCGAAATATCACTTCATAGAAGCGCCTCGGCCGGAGCTGTACGATCTCGCGAAGGATCCGGGCGAATTACACAATCTGTTTTCAGAAAAGAGCGCGATTGCGGATGAGATGCGCGCCAAGCTCAGAGAGATGATTCGCGATTACAGCGCTGGAAAAGAGATGGCCGAAAAAACGGGTCTCGATCCGTCGCTGATGGAGCGGTTGAAAGCTCTGGGGTACGCGGGATTCGCGGGCGGTGGTGACGCGACGAGCAAAACCGAAGGGCTGTCCGATCCGAAGGATCGCATTGTCACGTATGAACTGATCTCCGATGCCATTGCGGACAGCCAGCATGGCCGCTATCAGGAGTCCATCGACAAATTAGCCAATGTAATAAAAACGGAGCCGAACTCGGTTCCAGCACACTATCTACAGGGGTTGGATTATTACAGGCTGAAGAAGTTTACGGAAGCAGTCGGAGAGCTTTCGAAAACTGTGCAGTTGAGTCCCGATTATGCGCTTGCATTTTTCAATCTCGGAATGGCGCAGGCGCATGCGGGACTGATCGACGCGGCGATCGCGACGCTGCAGAAAACTCTCCAACTCGATCCGACAAATTTCGAAGCTGCCTACAATTTAGGCGTCGCGTTTATCCAGAAGCAGCAGTTAGCGCCGGCAGCGGATGCCTTTCGGCAATCGGTTACGATTAACCCGGATCTGGCGCGTGGACATCGTGCGCTGGGAGAGACGTTGTTGTACCAGGGCAGCATCGACGAAGCGATTTCGGAGCTGCGTCGCGCCGTGGACTTGGCACCGCAAGATCCGGTGATGCATGAGTCGCTCGCCAAGGCCCTGTCTAAGAAAGGGCTGACGGCTGAGGCGGACGAGGAGACGCGACGTGCTCAACAACTCGCGCCGCAATAGGTACTTGCGCCGGCGTTGCTCGGCTTCTCTTCTTGGCGTCGTCTTTGCGTTACTGGGAGCTTTCGGCGCATTCAGTCAAACGAAAGAACACACTGCGGCTAAGCCAGCGACTGTTGTGAAGTCTGTGATCGCGAAGTCTCGTTCGCCGAGACACAGTGTCATTTTGATTACGATCGATACGCTGCGCGCCGATCATGTGGGATGTTATGGGGCGCAGATGGTGAAGACTCCGACGCTCGATTCGCTCGCGCGCGACGGTGTTGTGTTTGAGCGCGCGATCTCTCAGGTTCCCCTTACGTGGCCGTCGCATGCAGTGATTTTGACGGGGACGTATCCTTTTCAGAACGGCGTGCAAGACTTTACGGGACAGCCGCTCGCCCCGCAATTTCGCTCTGTCGCGCAAGCATTCAAGCAAGCTGGCTATTCCACTGGAGCGGTAGTCAGCGCCTTTGTGCTCGACCGTACTTGGGGACTGGCGCGCGGTTTCGATTTCTACGATGACGCATTTTCGGCGAAGACTTTCGAAACGAAAGAATCGGGACTTGTCGATCGCCGCGCCGGGGAGAGCGTCGCGCATGCCATCGCGTGGTTGAGAAAAAATCAGCGGCGGCCGTTTTTTCTTTGGCTGCATCTCTACGATCCGCACAGCCCATACGATCCTCCCGAGCCTTATCGGACCGACTACCGGACTCATCTCTACGATGGAGAGATTGCCTACGCGGATCACGAACTGGGGAATGTAATTTCGTGGCTCAAACAGAATCACATTTACGATTCTTCGCTGATCGTTGCGCTCAGCGATCATGGCGAGTCGCTGGGAGAACACGGTGAAGAGGAACACGGATTCTTCATTTATAACGCGACGGTACACGTTCCGCTCATCGTGAAACCGCCTGCTGGAAGCGGGATACAGGCTGGGCGGCGCGGCGAACCGGTGGAAACGGCGGCGGTGGCTCCCACGCTTTTGGAACTGGCGGAGCTGGAAGATTCGAAGGACTCAATTCGTCTCCAGTTTCAGTCGCAGCCGCTGTTGCGGTCGGCGCAAGATAAGAATTCGGATCAAGCTGAGACGAAGAAAATCCAGGCGTACAGCGAAACGTTTTATCCATTTAGTTCTTTTGGATGGAGTCCGCTGCACGCGTTGGAGAGTAGTCGCTTCCACTTCATCGAAGCGCCCAACGCAGAGTTGTACGATCTGGAAGCGGATCCCGGAGAAACGAGAAATATTCTTGCTCAGGAACCCGCGACAGTTGCGGTTCTACAGGAAGAGTTGCGGACGCGGTTGGCGGGTAATCCGTTCGCACGGAGCGGGGAGGGTCCGAGTAATTCAAGTGCCGACGCGCAGGCGAAGTTGCGCGCGCTCGGCTATTTTGGATTTCGTGCGGCCGTTTCACCGGAGGCGATCAAACAGGGGCTCGCGGATCCCAAAGACAAACTCTGGGAATTTAATTCCATCTTGAAGGCGGAAGATGCATTTCAGTTAAAGCAGGACGACCGGGCTGAAGCATTGCTGGACGAAGTGCAGGAAAAGGATCCGCAGATTTACATCATTCCTTTTTTGCTGGGAGAGTCTGCATTAAGACGCCAAGATTGGCAAAAAGCAGCCGCGCAATTACAGCGATGTCTTGAGTTGAATCCTAACTTCGACAACGCGATGACAGGCCTGGGGCGGGCGCTGGCGAAGTTGGGTCGCGGGGACGAAGCCAGGAGTTGGCTCGACAAAACGCTGAAGAACAATCCAGAGAATTACCAGGCCTGGTATCAAATCGGTTTGCTGAATGCGGCCACGGATCGGGCAGCGGCGCAGGCTGCGTACGAAAAAACGATTGTTATCCAGCCGAATTTTTCCGCGGGGCAGCGTGAGCTGGGAATGCTGCTTTTTCAGCAGAAGGATTTTGCAGCAGCAGCGGTTCACATTGAAAAGTCGATCGCACTCGGGCTGGAAGATGCGCGTCTGCACAACTTTCTCGGCATTTGTTATAACCACACAAATCGTACGACGAAAGCGATCGCAGAGTTTCGGCTCGCGATCGCGATGGATCCAAATTTGGCGGAAGCTCACCTCAATCTCGCCTATGCCGAGCAACTCTTGCGTCATGACAAGGTCGCCAACGACGAGTATGCGATTGCATGCCGGCTCGACGGAACCTTCTGTAAGTACGGACCTGGAAAGTAATCTTTCGGGAGGTCGAAGGCGAGGGCCACGCGGGAGTGGGCCGCTCTCTCCGCATCAATCTTAAATCTTACTTAAGGTTTAGATTCCTGCAGCAGGACTACGTCGGAGTCGGTGTGGCCGTGCAGTATGCCAAGATTTTTCCCGTCGGAAGACCAGTGGAAGAAGAAAATTTGTTCGGTGCCGAATTGTGTGATGGGGTGTCCGGGAGAGCCGTCGAGGGGTTGCAACCAGATGTTATCGATTCCGTTTTCGCGAATGGGGTAGGCGAGCGACTTGCCGTCCGGGGTGAATTGCGGGCCCGCGGAAACGTGGGGATTGATGTCGATGACGCGCGGCGCGGCAAGCGTTGTAACGTCGAAAAGAGCCATTCTTGTGGTGCCCGATCCTGAATCCGAATTTACGAATTCGACAAGGTAGGCGAGAGTTTTGCCGTCGGGAGAAATGCCCATGCCGCGCCCCACCTGGAAAGCCTTGGGGACGGAGGTTGCGGCGACAGGTTCGGCTTTGCCCGGGCCGTCTACCGAACCGTTGATCGACACGCGCCACAGGCGTTGGGTATCGCGAAAAAAGTAAACCCAATTATGGTTCGCAGAGCAGGCGACGGAAGAACTCCAGCCATCGTCCGCGCCATCGGTCAACTGCAAGGGGTGAGAGCCATCGGCGTTTAGGCGCCATAGGCCTGTGGAATTTGTGCCGCCGTGAAAAGCCCAGGGAAAGACGATGTACTGGCCGCAGGCGGTAAGGGCGAGGATTCCGGCGGCGGGATCGCCGGCGAGAACGGTAGGATTTTCCCCGGCAGCATCGGTGCGGACCAGGTGGGTTGCGTCCGATGTGAGTAAATTCCCGTCGGTGCTCCAGTTGAAGAAAAGGACGTGCTCCCCGGCGATGGAGAGTGGGGTCGCGGACGGGGACGAACTGCCTTGTCCGGGAAGAATGACAAGATTCTGCACGACTTTTTGCTGCACGGTGGCAAGAGTCTTGCCGTCAGCGGAAAGGGTCAAGGTGGCGTAGCTATTGGTGTCGCGAGAAATCGGGTGGAACTCACCATCGGGAAGCGAAATGTATCCGACCTGGCTGCGGGCAAAGTCTGGACCCTTCGATTGATAGGTAACAAAGAGGCCGTCCCCTTTTGGCGACCACTGCACTGTCGAAATATATCGATCGTTAAACCACAGATCCTCGATTTTGCTGGTATCCAGATCAAACTGGCCGATTCCGCCGAAGTGGCTTTTGGTAACGTAGGGAAAGGCTATTTTTTTGCCGTCGGGCGACCACGCGACCCAGCGGGGCAGGTATTCGAGAGCCTCAATGTGGAGGATTTTTTCATCGCTGCCATCGATCCTGGCGCTGAGCAATCGCCACTTTCCAGTCTCGGGATCGTTGGCACGCATGTAGGCGACGCGAGTGCCGTCGGGAGAAAAACTGAAGGCGCTATCCACGTCGCGAATTACGAGCTGCGGCGTGCCTCCGAGCACCGGCGTGCGATAGACGTTGAAATCACTCTGGATACCGTTTTCGGCTTTGCGGAAATAGACATAATTTCCGTCGGGCGAGAAGGCGACGCTGGGGATCGTTGCAGTGGGCGGAACGATCTGCGTGTCACTGCCGGTAGCGACATTGCGCAGCCAGAGGCTGTTCAGGCCTTTGTCGTCCATTACAGTGAGGAGATATTTTCCGTCGGAGGAGATGGCGGTGACGGCGGCTTTGCTGGAGTTGGTGACTTGCGAGATGGCGAAATTCTGGAAGGGTGCAGGCGCGGCGTGATGGAGGACGGAGTAGACGCCGAATCCAGCCGCAACCAGCACGACGGCTGCGGCGAAGGCGAGGCCGATGACTCCGATTTTGTGTTGTTTGACGGCGGCGACTACGGCTGAGCTGCTGCCGGGTGCGGAGTGCGAAGCGGCACTGGGTGCCGAAATCGCGGTGGCCGCACCGTGAGGGCCGCTTGGGTTTGAAGCGGAGATGGCCTCGGAATTCGAACGACTGGTCGCGGCCGGGCGAGTGGTGTCGGTCTCGCGCTTGAGGCGCTTGAGATCGGCTCGCATGTCGGCGGCGTGCTGGTAGCGGAGATCGCGATCCTTTTCTAGAGCTTTATTGATGATGCGCTCGAGTTCGGCGGGGAGATCGGGATTCATGCGCACGGCGGGGACGGGGGCGGCGTCGAGAATTTCGCGCTGGATGACGCCCGAGCTTTCGCCGCGAAAGGGCAGCAGGCCGGTGGCCATTTCGTAGAGCACAGCTCCGAAAGAAAAGAGATCGGTGCGCGGGTCGAGTTCTTTGGCGCGGACTTGTTCGGGAGACATGTAGGCGACCGTACCGACGGCCATACCGGGGCTGGTGAGATGGGTTTCGATGGTGCCGGTTTCGGTGGCGTCGAAGGCGGCCTTGGATTTCGTCGAGGTGACTTTAGCGAGGCCGAAGTCGAGAACTTTGGCGTGTCCGCGCCTGGTAACGAAGATGTTGGCGGGTTTGATGTCGCGATGCACGATGCCTTCGGAGTGAGCGGCGTCGAGTGCGTCAGAGATTTCGATGGCGAGGCCGAGCAGGGTATCGGTGTCGACGGGCTTACCGCTGATACGGTGTTTGAGAGTAACGCCTTCGAGGAATTCCATGGCGATATAGGCCTGCCCATCCTGCTCGCCGATGTCATAAATCGTGCAGATGTTGGGATGGTTGAGGGCGGATGCGGACTGAGCCTCGCGTTGAAAACGAGCGAGCGCTTGCGGGTCGCGGGCGACTTCTTCGGGCAAAAATTTGAGGGCGACGAAGCGGCGCAGGCGAGTGTCTTCGGCCTTGTAGACAACGCCCATGCCACCGCCTCCGAGCTTTTCGACGATGCGATAGTGGGAGATGTTCTGGCCGATCATCAGGGGCAAAGTTTACGTGGGGAGGGTGGGCAAGTCAACGAAAGTGGCGGGATTGAGAGCTAGGCTCGCGCTTGTTTCTCCAAGGCGAGGAGCCGCTCTTTGCGCTCAATGCCCCACCGATAGCCTCCCAAGGCACCGTCTTCGCGGACCACGCGGTGGCAAGGAATGGCAAGGGCGACAGGATTCGTCGCGCACGCCCTGGCGACGGCACGAGAAGCAGTCGGCATTCCGATCTTCTTGGCCAGCGCGCCGTAGGAGCGAGTTTCACCGCGAGGAATTTTCTGGAGCGTCTCCCAGACTTTTCTTTGGAACGCGGTTGCCCGGATGTCGAGGGGGAGTGCCGGATCAAGTTCGCGTCCCTGTAGCAAGCTGGTCAGGCTGACTCGATATTCGGACATGGCGGCATCATCACGACGGCGCGTGGCGAAGGGAAATTCGCGCATCAATCCTTGTTGAAGCTGGGCTTCGTTGTCGGCGAATTGAATGGAGCATATGCCCTTGTCCGTAGCGGCAATCAACATGCGGCCGAGCGAAGCGGCGCCGGTGTCACGGACGATGGTATAGCGAATCACGGCGGCGATGGCTCCGCGCCGGTATTTTTCAGGCGTCATACCGAGTTGCGTGGCGGTGCGCTCGTAGAGGCGGCTACTGGAGCCGTATCCCGCGGCATAGAGGGCAGTGGTGACATCGTGGCCGGCTTGCAGGTTCTGTTTGACTTGGCGCAAGCGGCAGGCATCGATGTAGGCTTTGGGCGAAACTCCGGCTATAGATTTGAAGG
>Ga0302155_10001184_pt1 | contig 19171 bp, 17 predicted proteins | sample I_Bog_N3_1_FD_193508 | JGI IMG/M metagenome (GOLD analysis project Ga0302155, IMG submission 193508) | Peat permafrost microbial communities from Stordalen Mire near Abisko, Sweden - I_Bog_N3_1 | ecosystem: Environmental > Terrestrial > Soil > Wetlands > Peat | place: Sweden: Abisko, Stordalen...
AAGCATTTTGTTCAGAATGGCGTCTTTACGGGCCTGGGGTAAACGCGACATGGTGGAATTCCGGCCCCCCTGGATTGAGTATGAAATCCCTGAAAAGGGATCATCTCAACTACCCTGACACAGGGGGTCATCCGCAGCATAAATTATTAATAAATTACTTACGGACCCAACTAATGTCACCCAAGTCAGTAGAATAAGGGATACCGTCACTAGTGAACTTAGTGCTCACTGCAGGCCCACGGTACCCATCTTCCACTACACGCAATTCAATAAAACGCCGTGGACCGGCCAGCTCATCAGCCATAGCAGCTTCGAACTGTTCTAATGTTTCGCACAGAACGTAAGACAGACCAGCAACTTGAGCTAGCAAGTCAAATCTGATGGCGGCCAGACCAGAGTTAGGCGAAGCACCAAACTCTTTACCGAAAGCACGCTTCTGCGACTGAATGATCGATTGATAACCACCATTGTTCATAACAATGACAGATAATGGTAGATCTGGATTCGCTTGAATTGTCAGCAACTCCTGAACATTCAACATCAAGCCGCCATCACCCTCCACGCACACTACCGGCTTGCCAAGAGCTGCAGCAGCCCCGATTGCGGTAGGCAAGCTCAACCCCATTGAGCCAAGACATGGCCCAGCCAAAGAAAAAGTGGCACCATCGGCTGGCCTGAAAAATCTAGCCAATCCCTCAATTGCATAACCTGAGCCAGTTGCTACAATATAACGCGACAACGGCGATGCGGATAACACACGCGCCATTTGGTAAGTATTGAGGCGTTTATCATCAAAAGCATGAGACTCTTCTACCCTATCATCTTCTCGCCATGTTTTGCATTGATTAACCCACGTTGCATTCTTAGGGATTACATCTGCCTGGTTAAACAAACCATCAATAACTCCAGCAACATTCTCACGTAGAAAAGTAGTATTAGATTGCCCAATATTTTTATCTATTTCTGCCTGATCCCATTCAACGATAAACCGTTTGGCAGCACGACCAAAGTTCTGCGGATTAAATGCTGTAGTCAGCAAGTCCAACCGGGTTCCTAGAAACACAGCAACATCGGCGTTTTGCAGTACACGATTTGCATGCGTAGGCGCAAGGCCCCCTGCACATCCAAAGTTAAGCGAATGATCAAAAGATAACAGATCAAAACTTGCCCAAGTGAATAGCGTTGGAATTTCCAGCTTTTCTAACAAAACTTTGAGTTTTTCTCGAGAAACGCCAGAAATACGCACCCCATTCCCTACAACAAGTACTGGGCGCTGCGCAGTAGCCAATGCAGACACAATTGATGCGACAGCAGCACCATCAGTGCCTAGATCCTGCCTTACAATCGCCTGAATACCTGCAACTACTGCTTCGACACGAGCTGCACCGTCTTCAACTAACAGAGCCTGAATATCTAGAGGAACCTCAACAAATACTGGCCCCTTTCTTCCGGCAACCGCCTGTGAGAGGTGCTGAATCAGTAATTCATCATTTACCTGAGCCGGAACATAGCGAAATGCACATTTTGTAACTTGCTGCATCAAAGCAAGATGCGGCGTTTCCTGCGCACCACGGCTACGGACATTAAATTTATTAATATCCGCAGTTTTAACCTGCCCAGCCAAGATATACATTGGAACAGAATCATAGTAGGCAGATGCAACCGAAGTAATGGTATTGGTAACGCCAGGACCTGATGTCACAATTGCCAAGCCCGGTATTTTATAGTCAAGCGCTTTAGAATAACCATCAGCGGCAGCAGTTACTGCTTGCTCGTGATTGCAATAAATCATGCGCAACGATGACTCAGCTGCAGCACGATTAATATGCATGGCCATGCCACCGGTCAAACAGAAACCGGTATCAGTTCCTAACTTTTGAATGATAGTTAGAAGAAACTCTGCTACGTTCATATTTATCTCAAAATAATTTATATTGGTTAAACTAGAGTATGCTACGGCCGCCATCAATAACCATATTCTGCCCCGTCATATAGCTGGATGCGGGAGAACAAAGAAATTGAACAGCAGCACGATACTCGGATAGCTCGGCCATCCTGCCCATAGGAATTAGCTTGCTCAAGCGCTCTACAAACTCATCGGGATGCTGATTGAACACACCGCCAGGAGAAATTGCATTTACACGTACCCCTTGCTCAGCCCAATAACCTGCAAGATAGCGCGTCAGACCAAGCAGGGCAGTCTTTATAACAGAGTAAGTTACAGGCTTTACTGGCTGCTCATTTTCCTGCAGCCCAGCTCTTCGATAGAGTCGCTGGTCAGGTGCAATAACAGCCAAATCAGAGGCGATATTCAAGATTACACCTTCTTTTCTTGCCGCCATCTGCGAGCCAAAAACACGTGAGCACAAAAAAGCTCCTGTCAGTCCAACTGCTATTTGTCTATCCCACTCAGCGAGGGGAAAATGTTCCAGACGGCTTAGTTCAAGACCAACGCCATCAGCAGTAACCTTAGGATCAATTGCTGCGTTGTTGACCAGAATATCGATCGCCCCAGCCTGTTGCGCAACAGCGCGAATTGATTCCTCACTAGTTACATCCATAAGCAAGACACGTATACGATCTCCGTAGAAAGGATCCAGCGCCTCTTGTGCCGCAGCCAATCCTGCAGCACCAATATCAGTAAGAACCACCTCGGCGCCAGCCTCAGCAAGAGCGGCAGCATGTTCCCGCCCCAATAGTCCAGCAGCCCCGGTCACCAAGGCGCGCTTACCCGTCAAGTTAAAAGAAGTAATTCCCGTCATAATCACTTTCAAGGAGTTAATTTAAAGTGTTAAAAAGCAGGTGATGCCAACGACATCTATTTTCGCCTAGCTGCGCGTCTGCCCGCCGTCAATAATCAAGTTTGCACCAGTGGTAAAAAATGAGCGCGGCGATGCTAAAAAAGCAACTGCATCTGCAATCGCTTCTGGAGTTCCCAAGCATGCCATAGGAACCTCGGTATTCAGCATAAGCTGTACAGCTTCGGGATTTTCTTGCATTTTCCTGTCCCAGGTTCCCCCAGGGAAGTTTATATTTCCCGGCGATACACCGTTTATGCGAATACCCAGCTTCGCCAAAGGACGTGCTAAACCTTTAATGGTTAGATTCAATGCGGATTTAGCCGCCGAATAAGTAATTGGCGCGCCCAAAACTTCATGACCACAAATTGAAGAAATACAGACTATACAACTCGGGGACGTGTCTCTAAGCAACGGGGTAGCTGCTGTAATCATATTAGTTGCAGAGAATAGATTCACAGACAAAACGCGCTGCCATTCGGCAAGAGTTTCTTGTCCCGGTGACACTGACGCACCAGATCCGGCGCATGTAACCAGAACATCCAATTGACCCCATGTATGCTCAACCTCAGCGATCAACTGCGCACAGCTAGCCACATCGGTCACATCAGCTGAATGAATCGAAGATATTCCAGTTATGCTTGCTTGTGCCGCCTCGAGATCAGCGCGATGTCGCGCAGAAATAGCTACACGACAACCCTCCAGAGCCAAGCGCTGAGCAATAGCCAAACCAATGCCACGACTACCACCAGATACCAATGCAACCTTACCTGCTAGCTCAAGCTCCATGTCCAATACCAATTTGTTGCGCTACAAATTCAGTATAACGACGCAATGTTGCCTGATGTTCACCATCTATGGCGCGTGCTGTTTGCAAAATATAGTTCCCTTGGTAACCAGCAGCCTTGAGTAGTGAAAAAACCTTGGGCAGATCTGCAGCACCTTCACCAAGCGGTACAGTAGTACCGCCGAGAACGCGATCTTTGACATGAACGTTCACAATACGCGATGCCAATAAATTAATTTCTTCTTCGGGATCCCAACCAAGGCTAGCGCTATTACCTATATCAAAATTGATTCCAAAGTACTCAGCGGGAAGCTCCGATATAAATTGAGCTAAGGCTTCAGGAGTAAAATCAGACTCAAATGCGATAACAAGTCCATGCCGAGCCAGGAAAGGAACAAAATCAAGCAGAGTTTCAATTAACACTGCCTTTTCTTCTGCATTGGAAAGTGCGCCTTTATCAACCAGCGGCACTACAACGTACTTTATCCCCACGTCGGCACAGGCGGACAGAATGTCGCCAAAGAGTGAAATCAATCCGGTGCGTTGCTCGCCTGCCGCCTTCCAGAAAGGCGCCTGCATAAAACAATCACCAGTCAGAGAAAGTACTTGAATATGATTTAGCTCTGCGAGATGCCGAATGGTTGTCCGCCCCTCTACCGTCATCAAGGGATTTTCAAGAATTCGATCCTGGTCAATCGTCCATTCCATCAAAGTAAGACCAATCTCAGCCGCCAACGGTAACTCCGCTTCCCAATAAGGCCAAGGAAAAGCCTGAATTTTTCCATCGATTAGTGGCGACAATCGCCCTTGCATAAATCCAATTTGTGCTTTGCTGTTCTTCATACCAATCCTTTAGCGGTCCAACCGCCATCGACAAAAAGATCCTGTCCAGTAATATACGCTGAAGCATCTGACGCAAGAAAAATCGCAGCCCCCTGCAAATCTTCCACCAGCCCCCACCGATCAAGGCAAGTATGTTTGCGCCGACTAGTATTCTTTTCAGGATCAGAAAAGCTTTTCTCAGTCATCTCGGTGTGAATATAGCCAGGTGCCAGTGCGTTGACTCGAATCCCTGAAGTTCCATAATCCACTGCCAAGGCCTTAGTCATCATACGCAGACCACCTTTAGCAGCCACATAGCCAGGATTACCTGGAAATCCAAGGACACTGCCAATACTTGTGACGTTGATAATCGATGAACCTCTAGGCATAAATGGTCGTGCGGCAAGGCAACAAGCAAAAGGCGCAGAAAGATTTACTTTAAGAGTTTGCTCAAAATTTGAAAGCATTTCACCAAACTCACTGCCACAATCCATGGTGATACCTGCTGCATTAACTAGCACATCAATTGAACCGTGGGCTATAGCAATATCAGAAAATACACTAGCTATATTACCACTTACATCAGCACTTATATATTTTACTTGATTTACAAATTTAATCTTAGGCGCTGAAGATCGAGCTATCGCAATCACGGTAGCTCCAGCAGACGCTAGGCCTTCCGCCAAAGCAAAGCCAATTCCACGGGATGCACCTGTGACTATGGCTATTTTGCCAACAAGTGAGAATAGTCGAGTTACATCTAAAGTTTTAGACATTATTAAATTACGCTTTCATGGCACTTGATAGCCAGCTCTCATATTGAGCAATAACCTTAACATTTAATAAATTTATATGTTTTTTCATTGCAAATTAATTAAAATATAAACTATCAAACACTTTGCTTAAATATCATCTACAGATATTTCTAAAACGTTCCCATGTTCTAGCTTAAAAAATCTATTACAGTAGCCACGAACTAAATCATGGTCATGTGATGCAAAGACAAATACACCAACAGATTGAATCAGCGCTTCCATTCGCTCTCGAGCTCGATTTTGAAATTCAGCATCTCCAGTACCAAAGACCTCATCAACTAACAAAATATCAGGTTGACTCGAGGTTGCTACGGCAAACATCAATCTGGTAGCCATCCCAGTTGAATATGTCCGAACGGGGATCTGCAGAAAATCACCAAGTTGAGTAAATTCCTCAATATCAGAAACTCGTTTTCTAACCTCGTTTAGACTCATTCCACTAAGCACGCCCATTCTCGTAATATTTTCATAGCCTGACAACTCTGGGTCCATTCCCGCTCCCATTTCAAGAACAGTGGAAACGCGGCCAACTCGATCAACACTACCATGTGTTGGAACATAAATCCCAGCCATGGTTCGTAATAACGTGCTCTTACCTGCTCCGTTATGTCCTACCAAACCAATACGATCACCTTCTTTAGCATTGAAAGTGACATTTTTTAATGCAGTTACAATTTGAACATTCCCGGCTTCTTTCTCTATCAGACCACCCGTACTAATACGAACCAGTTGATTTTTTAGAGACATACTGCGATTATTATAGATTGGATATTGTATTGTAACATTATCAAAAATAAGATGCGCCATGACTAGATCCAAAAAGGAATTCGAGTACGTTTTTTATTAAATAGCCACAATGTAAATATGCTACCAAAAACCAGCAAGGCAACATTTACTTCAATGACAAACAATGGTGGAATTTCACCAAGCAAAGGATATCGCACGATTTCGATAAAATGAGAAAATGGATTCATCCAAATAATTTTCGCACTTACTTTTAAATAATTCGGCCGATAAAATACCGGACTAATAAACATCATCAACGGCATAATCGAAGCAATCAAATATTCAAGATCTCTGAATCTAGCACCAAGCATACTAAACAATAATGCTATCCAAACTAAATTTAGAGTAAGGATTAATAACCCTGGTAATGCCCACAGCATTGTCCATGAAAACGGTAGTTTTAGGATAAAAGCTACTACAATAAACACTGGTGCATTGTGTGCAAAATTTATCAAATGGCGTAGTAATAGCTGTAAGGGATGAATAGATACAGGAAGATTTAAATTTCTAATAATTGAAGCCTGTCTACTAAAAATCGTAGTTGACTCAACAATAAGTTGAGACATATATTGCCAAAGGATCAAGCCTGCAGTTAAGGATGGCACGAATGTGTGAGCATCCATATGCATTAATCGACTCCAGAGAAAACCCAAACCTGCAGATCCTGCAGCCGTACTCAAGGTAACCCAGAATGGGCCAAGCACGCTGCGTTTATAACGAGCACGCAAATCACTCAACGCCATAAAAATAATAATCCGCAGATTCTTTAGGCTACCTACAATATCTGCAACCCCTGGGGGGAATGTGTCAACAGTGCGCATAGTAAGAAATTACCAGATAATTAAAACTTTCCAGCCATGCTGTCTATGGATGGAGTTTAAAACAAAAAATAGCCAACAATGGGTATAATTTTTTACATCAGAATTGATTTTAGATAATGCTTTATACTGCTAGGCAAACGTGAAATAATTATTGCCGCCAATCTATAACGATAAACCCTAATAACAACTCTGTACTTTATTCTATTTATTAAACTTTTTCTAACTGTTTTCGCATGACTATTTGGAAACAAGCCTGATATTACTTTTGGGCAACTCTTGTTATTGTAGGAATAAAACTCATCCTCTGTTAAAACTTGCCATGTACTACCGCTCTTGGGAGCATCTATTAATTTATAAGGCATCAAAAACTCCTTGTTATCTCTAACAGAGGAAACCACATAGCCTTTTGGATGCAAGCGAATATACTCGCCACCTACTTGACAAACTAATAGGGTACTAAAAAATGGCGCCGCGGCGTCAATATTAATGGAGAGCATTGCTTTGTCAAATAAGTCACAGAATTTACTACTACCCGACTCAAGGCTCGCCTCGTAAACCTGGACAATCAAAGTATTTAAAATAACTTTTTCTGGGCAAGATTTAAACAAAAAGTACATTATTTCTTCAAACTCTGTCTTAGTTATTACCTCTTCTTTTTTGACCCAACCAAATCTAATTTGAGCAAGAAAATGAGCATATATTTCATCCACTTGCCTTTTTAGCAACGATCTTTCTGAACACATTGAACGTCGCACATCTGCATATGTATATATTTCTGCTTTAATAAGATAATTAAACTGCCTAACTAACCCAAAGGTCCAGGCATAAAAACGATACGTATCAGAAAGAGTTGCATAACGTGCCCACTCACTGTCATCTCCAGTATGATAAGCCTTAAATTCCGCTTGAAAAAGATAGCTAGAAAAACAGCGTACATTTACATCTTTTAACGTCAGAAGCAATACAGTTACGTGGGAAAAATGCGGACCGCATGTAGCAATAATATCCATCCAAATTTCAGGATTAAGATATTGCCTTTCAAAAACCCACGCACCCATTGTGGTAGCCATATAATTGGCACCATTAGACATAACAAATTCTTTATATGAAACTAAACATGAACTAGAAGAAAAGTAAGTGGATTGGTATCCGCTTGTGCGGCCAGTATTATCAACCCACGTGGAGTTAAAATAAGCACATGGTTCATGCCCTTCTGTTACAAACGTCTCCAGGCGAGTCAGTCCCTCTGGAAGAAATACACGCTTATCGCCAGAGATCCAGAGATATTTTCCACTTGCGTATTCAATAGCAGCAAGAGCAGACTCTTCAGCAGTCAAATAAAACTTATTAGCAACAATAATTCTTACAGAATAAAACACTTCTTGCAGACCGCCGGTAAAATTTTCAATATTCTTTAAATTTACCGGGGTTTTCGGATCAATATTTACAAATATAATGAGCTCAATATTTCTCAGCAATAATGGCTTTGCACTATATATTACGGAGTTGAGACACCGGGTTAGATTAGTCAATTTCCCAGTAGTTGGAACCACCAAGGAAACTAATGGGATATCACTTATATTGCTATTATTAAAATTCACCAATGCCATTTAACCGAACCCATAGTTTATTTAATTTATTTTGAAGCATGCATGCATTATCATAAAGAAACAAAGGATGATACCCATAAGTCTGCCGCTCTCCGCATAGCTGCCACATGGCCCGGCATCTATTTAAATTAACCTAGTAAAATCTATTACGCCATACATTTATAGATACATATCAACACTAGAAAACATCAAACAAGCATCGCAGTTTAACCTGACATATTTAAATAAAAATAAAACTCTAGGTCTAAAACTTAAATACCAGCCATAAAACCCACGATATAAATTATTGATAAACCACGACAAATCACACTTTTTAGTTGTAATTTATTACAGTCAAATAGTATACACAACAAAATATTGACGTAGAAAACCACATGAAACTCTATTATGTTTTATAGGGATTCAGAACAAATAACTATTTAAAATTAGCACTTAAAAGCCCCAGAACTACACTTCAATATTCATGAGGCTATAAACTATATTGTATCTAGCTGAGATAAAAACTCCATTGCACTCCAAAACCCCGCACCATGATCTTTATGCCCTTGCCACACTTCAGGGATAAAGCTTAATTTTGGATAAGCTGCGATTTTTGTCCATGACTCAGGCCAATTAACATCTCCCGTGCCCATTACAACCCCCTCGCCGTTAACGCCCAAAGCATCCGCAACATGAAGGTGTCCACTATAAGGCAGGAGTTTAGCCAGAGCTTCCTGAAAGTCGATTTTGAAATGGCTACAAGTCATTTGCAAATGCGACATATCAATGCAATAGCGCAGCTTCAGTACCTGAGCCTGATGCACCAGTTCATCCGGCATCATGAAGATATTCTGATGGCGCTGTCCACCAAAGTGCCAGGGGAAGGGCGCCATGTTTTGCGGGGTCAATTCTGTGGAACCGAAATCGATTTGCGCGCACGACTCAACAAAGCGAGCATACAAGGTTTTTCGATGCGCCAGTTCAAACGGCGCATCCATAGAAAAGCCGCCAATATTTGCCACAATCAGGGCGGAATCCGCTTGCGGGAAATAGCGCCGAATCTGCTCGGTGGCCGCCACCACACGGCGCAGGTTTTCAACTGAACGCTGGCGATAGTCCAGGTCATCCGCAGTCAAATCCAAGAGCTCGCTATTCTCAAACAGTTCAGGCGCATGCACAATCAAACGCTTGCACGGCACTTCTTTCAAATAATTTGCAGGGTCGAGTGATAGATCTCGATATGATAGATGGAACTCATATAGATCCGGTTCTATTACGTTGAGGTACTGATTAAAATCATGGTATCGAACCGGTACGCCCCAGAGCAATGGCATCTGATACTGACGTTTAACTGTGGTTTCGGCCGTTAGATCACCCTCGTAGAGAAAGTCACCACGACGAACATCGCGATTAGCCGTTAACCCCAATAGTTCAGGCAGACGATAAGGAGCCAATCCTTGCCCCGGGCTGGCCACGCGCAAGCTCTCTTCGGTAAAGACTTCGCCCTTGCTGATGCCACGAGCAGCGATCACACTCTTGCTTAAATTTTCGCGATTTAGCAGCTCTCCCTGGCTGGGCTGTCTTCCCGGTCCAACCCAGGGTAGTGCTTGTTCAACTTGGCGGATGCCATCGACCAGTGATTTAAACTCTAGGGGCTCGAGGCTGGCCGCATGATCAGGGCCTTCCATGTTTCTGTCCATGGAAATATGGCGCTCAATCACGCAGGCTCCTAGTGCTACTGCGGCAATAGAGATTGCCTGTCCGCGTTCATGCCCAGAATAGCCAACAAAACCGTGCATTTCCTTCAGACGCGCCATGTAGCCTAGATGGATATCACCCTCGGGGGCAGGATAGGCACTATTGCAATGCAACAAGGCAAAGGGAACGCCCAAGCTGTTGACCAACTTTACTGCAGCTTCAATTTCGTGATCGTATGACATGCCAGTCGATAGAATCAGTGGCTTTCTCAATGAGGCGGCTTTGCGAATCAGGTAGGGATTGATCAGATCTGCAGAAGCCAACTTCAACGCATGCACATCGAGTTCCGCCAGGACATCAACACTGGGCTCATCCCACGGCGTGCACAAATAGGCTATATTTTTTTGGCTGCAATACGCACGCAACTCGCGGTGTTCTGCCAGCGTGAGCTCAACTTTATTCAACAAGTCCTGTATATACTCAACCCCAAGATCTTCAGAGCCTTCTTCACCAGGCGCAGCTCGATACAAGGCGGCACGGTTTCTTAGTTGAAATTTAACGCAATCTACTCCAGCTTCAATCGAAGCATCCACCAATTGCTTAGCTAGTTGAAGACTACCATTATGGTTGTTACCGATTTCGGCAATAATAAATGTCCGTGGGCCACCGACGGTAAAGTCGCCGATCTTAAATGTCGAGTTGTTCATGCTAACTTGGTTCTCCACGAAGTTACACCTTCTTGTTCAAATCGAACTGAACTTAACTTGCAGCCACAGGCTTTGAGCTGGGTACACACCGCTGCCCGATGTCTAGGCTGAACATAGAATAGAAAAAATCCGCCGCCACCGGCTCCCAGTAATTTGCCACCCAGAGCCCCATTTTCTCTGGCGAGATTATAGATGGCGTCCAATGTGCTGCCACTAATTGCACTGGATAAGCTATGCTTGATCATCCACGCTTCATGTAAGCATGTGCCAAATAAGTTGAGATCGCCGCGCAGCAGATGATGATGCATGCGTTTGCATAAGCTCACCATAGATTCAAGCTGATCATTGTTATCCATTGCAGCAAAATCTTCACGCTGCTTCTCATGAATTTTTCCCGAATGGTGTTCGATGCCGGTATCGCATAAAACCAGACACTCTTCAAGCTCATTGCAAATCGACTGTTCTAGACGAAGCGAATGTACCAGATTGCGTTTCCCATCGAACTCGATCAAGTTAAAACCGCCAAATGCGGAAGCATACTGATCTTGCCAGCCCCCAGAAATGCCAAAACATAACCGCTCAGCCTGAAAAGCCAGCTCGGCAATTTCATAGGTACTCCAGGTATCCAAACGCAGTTCATTGAACGCACCAATTACACTGGTGGCCACCGCGGATGACCCACCAAGTCCGGAGCCTACTGGAAAATCGGAGTGTACATACAGTTCAAAACCAAAATCAGGCCGGATAACAGATACCACCGATGACAACAACCCACGATCAGGACTATCTAGCAGATCGCGCAATGAAGGATAGTATTCATGCATATCAATATCATGTGAATAGATATTGATACCAGGCTGCGACGAAGGAATTAAGGTTGCGTGAGCATAGAGGGCGATAGAAGTATTTAAAACCGCCCCATGATTTTTCATAAAGTAATAGGTTAAGTCGGTTCCACCACCAGAAAAACTGATACGTACAGGTGCTCGTGCTCGTGCCAGTACGGCGGTTTCTTCTGCCGGTGGAAAAAAATCAGGGGTAGCAAATTCAACTAGGCGCTTCTCTGCATCAAGCAAAGGCACTGCGTTATAGCCCAGATCAAATAGTTTTAATAGTTCTTCGCGGGACGTTCCTAGAGGGAGGGAGTGAAACTTTCGATTCATGCACTCATGTATAGGCCGTGTTGTCTGCCCACCATTAACTAGATAACGACGCAAATCGCCATTGGTCAAGATCCCAACTAAAACACCTGCATCATCAACCACCAGGGCAATTTGTGTTGGGCCATGCTCGATCGCTGCGATAGCATCTACAACCGGCTGATCTTGCTTTACTACCAAGTCAATAAAGTGATTTTTCATTACAGTTTCTGAACACCGTGTTCACGTATATAACTCAAACTTTCAGGTGTGCCAATATCAAGAAAAGGCCCGCTATAAAGCGTTGCAGTCAATTTTTCTTGTGCAATTAATGTCGGAACAATATCTTGCTCCATTGATAAAGGCCCAACTGGAAATTCACGCAAGAGCGACGTGTGCAACCCATAGACACCAGCGCTAATCAGTCCCGGTCCTGCAATGCCCTTTTCTGTCACTTTTAAAACACGGTTATTCTTGTCCACCACAACAGCACCATAACGTGTACAATCGGGCATGGGCGTTACCAGCAAAACAGGGGATGGCGCAGCTGCCGCAGCTCGATAGGCCGACGCATCCAGGTAGGTATCTGCGTTCAACGCTATAAATGGGCCTATGTATGCTAGCTGCGATATTGCATGCACAATGGCCCCTCCGGTTCCAAGAGGAGTGGACTCGAGAACAAGACAGGTCCGGCGCAAATGATTAGGGCTCAGTGCAGCCACGGCTTTCTCAATCTGATCCGACTGATAGTAAGTACAAAACACCAAATCGTTAATCCCTGCCGCGGCAAGTTCTTCAGCCACCAGATTGATAAAGGGTTGTCCATCAATATCGGCAACTGCTTTCTGCGTTGCCCCAATCACACTCCGCAGACGCGTTCCCAGTCCACCACAAAGAATGAGTGCTTTCATATCTACTCCGTAGTCCACTGAGCGGTATATTTAATGGCGTCCGCCAAGGAGGTCCAAACTGCCAGTGCCAGGTCTTGCCTGGCACGTAAAATTGATGGTACGTAGCGATTTCCTACTGGGCTGGAATTCCCTAGACCTTCGATTAAAACCGACTTGTAAGGTGCCAGCGTAGCGATGACGGTATGGGCTAAATTTGCTATCGTTACTTCCTCGTCAGACCCCACGTTATAGGCGTGCGGACTTTCACCTCGTAGTAACAATTGCAACAGCCAGATCACGAGATCCGCCGCATACAGGTACGAACGAACTCCTTTACCATCGCCGCGGATGGTAATTTTCTCTGCATGGGCTGCATCGCGAATAAAATTGCCAATAGCGAAATGGGTATCCAGCGGCAAGCCAGCCCCTACAAAGGCAAAGCAACGCGCTATAGTTACCTGACAAGTGGTTTGCTTGGCATGGATTGCACCAAGCAATTCCATCACACGCTTACCCTCGCCATAGGCGCTACCCACTTCCAACGTCGAGGGGGCTATGGCTGCAGACTCAGATACTTGCGCCATATCTGCAGGTTGTGCGCCATAAACGCCACCGGAGCTTACCAACAAGACTCGACTCGTACCACAAGATTTTGCACAAGCTAACATGTGCTCAGTTCCGGCGATAATGGAACTCAGCAACTGATCCGGTGCGCTAGCTGCGGCGGCCGATGTATCTGTCGCCGCATGGATAACATAGTCCACGTGGCAATCTGGAAAAGGAAATGACTTGATGTCACCCTTGATCCAAGTAATCCAGATGGCGCTTTTAATCCATGGATGTTTGCGCTCAAACGCCAGTGGATCGCGAGAAATAGCCAATACACGAAACTGGATACTGTGTTTAAGCTGGATCCAGGAAAATAGCGCCAATATCCATGCTCCAAAAAAACCAGTCGCACCGGAAACCAATATGGTTTTTCCTGATAATTCTTGGGGTGAAATATGCGCGGATAAGCGATTAAAATCACTATCGCTTATCGTGCGAAAATCTTTAGTTGGCACGGATGAAAACATTGTTTTATCCTCAATCAAAAACCAATACCTAGATAGTTTTCGATCTTGGTAGCAACATATTCGAGGTGCTCTTCAGTCAACCCCGGGTAAATTCCCAGCCAGAAAGTCTGGTTCATTACAATATCGCTATTCGTCAAATCACCAACCACTCTGAAGTTTCTGCCCAGCATATAGGGTTGACGCGTCAGGTTGCCAGCAAAAAGCAAACGTGTGCCAATCTTGTTTTCGTCCAGATAGGTTAATAATTCTACGCGCGAAACCTGCGCCGACTCTTTCAGGGTAACGGGGAACCCAAACCAGGATGGGTCTGAATCCGGAGTTGCCTCAGGTAGAAGCAAAAATTCCTCGCAGGACTTAAGACGAGCCTTGAGAAATTTAAAATTTGATCGCCGCTTGGCAATAAAATGATCCACCCGATCCAACTGAGCCAATGCGCACGCAGCTTGCATATCAGAAATTTTAAGGTTGTAGCCCACATGCGAATAGGTATATTTATGATCATACCCTTGTGGCAAATCCCCCTGCTTCTGACAAAAACGCTTATTGCAAGTGTTATCCTTGCCTGGAGCACAATAGCAATCACGGCCCCAGTCGCGAAACGATTCAGCAATTTTTTTAAGTTCGGGATTATTGGTAAATACCGCACCGCCTTCGCCCATCGTAATATGGTGAGCCGGGTAAAAACTCAATGTGCCAATATCACCAAAACTTCCAACCATCTGACCGTTATATGTAGAACCCAGTGCATCGCAACAATCTTCAATCAACCATAGGTTATGACGCTGGCAGATCTCTTTGATCACACTCAAGTTATATGGATTACCCAGAGTATGGGCCAGCATAATAGCTTTAGTCTTGGGTGAAATGGCGGCTTCGACTTTAGTCGGATCAATATTGTAAGTACCCAGTTCAATATCGATAAAAACCGGAATAGCGCCAAATTGGATGATTGGATTTACCGTTGTTGGGAAACCAGCAGCAACGCCAATCACCTCATCACCTGGCTTGATGGCGCGATCGCCCAATTTTGATGAAGTCAACGTGTTAAAAGCCACCAAATTGGCAGACGAGCCCGAATTAACGGTAATCAGGAATTTGACACCCAGATACTGAGCCAATCTTTTTTCAAACGCGTCATTGAAACGACCGGTTGTCAGCCAGCCATCCAGTGAAGCGTCAACCATATTGCGCAATTCAGGGGCACCGAGGACCTTGCCCGATGGGGGAATTGTCGTTTGGCCAGGTACAAATGGTTTTTCTGCATATGCAAGCGCAGCAAACTCATCGACCAAAGCTGCAATTTTTTTGCGTAATGTTTCTTGCGCCAACTGACTGGCTGAAATCGTATCGGTTGTCATGATAGTGAAAGCCGTAAAAATTAAGGGTGATTAGTATTGGTCAACGCTGAATAGCGGTTGATCTGAGCAAGACAGATTTCTTGCATATTTTTCTGGCTCTGCCAGGTACGATGCCAAGCAACTGTTTCTGCAACGGCTTTGGACAGATTCCAGCGTGGTGTCCACCCAAGCAACTGACGTGCCTTAGAGCAATCCAGCTTAAGAAAATTCGCTTCATATGGCTGCTCGGCCCCATCTTGTTGCCAGGCAGCCGAAGCCCCCCATTGCTCAATAACCATTTCAATCACTTCACGAACGGATCTGGCATCAGCATCGTTAGGGCCAAAATTCCAGCCTCCTGTGTACTCTGCACCACCAGCAACCAGTGCCTGCGCTAAAGTCAGGTAACCGGATAGCGGTTCAAGCACGTGTTGCCAAGGGCGAATCGCATTCGGGTTGCGAATCATGAGATTGCGTCCAGCATGAAACGCAGCTAGCGCATCTGGCACCAGACGGTCGGCAGACCAATCGCCCCCTCCTATCACATTACCCGCACGCCCAGTGGCAATGGCAACGACATTCTCACCAGAGAAAAAGGATTGACGATAGGCTGCCGTTACCAATTCGGCGCACCCTTTGCTGTTGCTATAGGGATCATGTCCGCCCATCGGCTCATTTTCACGATAACCCCAAGGCCATTCGTTATTCTGGTAACACTTGTCCGACGTTACCATCACAGCAGCACGCACTGATTTGCACTGGCGTATAGCCTCCAGTACATGCACGGTACCCATAACATTGGTTGAGTAGGTTTCAACCGGATTTACGTATGAATAACGCACTAACGCCTGAGCAGCCAAATGCAGCACTATCTCTGGCTGGGCATCGGACATAGCTACAGCAAGAGCATTTGCATCGCGAATGTCACCAATAATACTGCGCTCTAGCACTGTTTCGACACTGGCTGATTCAAACAGATTTGGCTGTGTTCCCGGAGACCGAGAGTAACCAGTAACTTTCGCGCCCATGGAAGCAAGCCAGAGCGACAGCCAGCCACCTTTAAATCCGGTGTGGCCAGTAAGAAATACTCGCTTGCCTTGCCAAAAACCTTGATCGACCGCAGCCTTCATTACCAGACTTTCCAGGGCGCTTTGCCCGATTGCCATAGATCTTCCAACTGTGTCTTATCGCGCAAAGTATCCATTGGCTGCCAAAACCCACGGTGCAAAAACGCCTCTAACTGATTATCTTCTGCCAGGCTTTCCAGTGGTTTACGTTCCCAAATGGTTTCGTCTGCCTCAATCAGATCAATCACAGAGGGATTAAGAACAAAAAAACCACCGTTGATCCAACCGCCATCGCTAGGCTTCTCCAGGAAGGAACTGACCGAACTTCCCTCTAGTTTCAAAGCACCAAAGCGGCCAGGGGGCTGCACTGCCGTCATCGTAGCTTTTTTACCATGTTTGCGGTGAAAGTCGATTAGTCCCGCAATATCAATAGAACCGACACCATCGCCATAAGTCATGCAAAAGTCGCCATCCAGATAGTCACGAATACGACGCAGGCGGCCACCCGTTTGGGTCAATTCACCCGTATCTACCAACGTAACCCGCCATGGCTCAGCTTTTTTCTGGTGAACTTCTATCGAATTGTTACCAAGATCGATCGTTACATCGGACATGTGCAGGAAGTAATTGGCGAAATACTCTTTGATTAGATAACCTTTGTAGCCGCAGCAGACCACAAAATCCGACAGGCCATGGGCCGCATAGATTTTCATGATGTGCCACAAAATTGGCTTGCCGCCAATTTCAATCATAGGTTTAGGACGCGAGGAAGTTTCCTCGGAAATGCGTGTTCCCAGTCCACCAGCCAGCAATACAACCTTCATCACACCTCCTGCACCATCAGCTATTTATGCAACGCGGCATTCAACGTTACGCAGCACAGCAAGAACATGGGGACATTCACCGCTGCTCTTGCCTCCACATGGAAGCCGAAAACGGACCCCCACTTTCCGATCATAGTACCCTAATTTATTAAGAATTTGGGTTCAGATAGCAACACTTCTTTGCCTGTGACATAAAATTGCTCAACAAATCAAGCTTAAATTCTATTTAAGCCCACTTGTGTTAGATAGAAATAAAATTACTCTCCAATCGACTTGGCAAACGTGTTAGTACATGTCAAGCTTATGCAGCTATAGCTGCATTTGATACCAATTGTGCACTATGCGCCGTTAAATTCGATTGCCTATAGTGGTGCTTCTGGCACAATGTCACCGGAGGCTATAGAACATATTTTTAATCTCACCATGCTTGAATAACCCATGCCAGCTTTTACTCACTACGGACTTAAGCCTTTGCCCACAGAAGACCTGATAGTTTATAGCCAAATGTTGCAAACCAATATTCAAGACTCCATAGATGCAAAGCAGACAATGCTATCCAGTGGGCCTTTTTTAGAAAAATTTGCTCTGGCCACTGCCAGCGTCATCAAAAGCTACCTGGCGGGTGGCCGACTTTATATCGCCGGCAATGGCGGCTCCGCTGCAGACTCCCAGCACTTGGCCGCAGAATTTATCAGTAAACTGGCACGTGACCGCAACCCGCTACCAGCAGAGGCCCTGACTACTGATACCTCAATTTTGACCGCCATTGGCAACGACTATGGCTTCGAACATGTCTTCTCGCGCCAGTTGATTGCCAAACTACGCCCAGAAGATATGTTTCTCGGCATCTCCACCTCGGGAAATTCAAAAAATATTCTGACCGCACTAGATATCTGTCGTCAGCGCAATGTGAAGTCTATCTTGTTTACCGGCCACAGCGGTGGCATGGCAGCGCAGTTCGCCGATTTTTCTCTCATTGTGCCTGGGGCACGAACCAGTACCATTCAGGAATTACATATCGTGCTGGCGCATAGCTTATGTGAAGCGGTCGAAAGCGTTTTGATGCCCATGGATTAAGCACCATCAAGATCAAACGATTGGATCTGAGTTTTGTCATCAATCTGATCCATGCGATCATTGACATCTGCGTGGAAAAAGGCCTGCGCATCAAGCAAACACCTCAATGGCATAGCTAATTCGCACCCTTTTCCCGGTTCAAAATGAAGCAAAGTGCCAACCCCAGCAGCCGCCCCTGCATCCATATCACTTTTTTTATCGCCTATAAATATAGAGCGGACCAAGTCTATATCGAAATCTTTAGCTGCTTGCAACAGCATGCCAGGCTTGGGTTTTCGGCATTCACAGTCACAGTGGTATGCGCCGATGCCATGCTGCGGGTGATGAGGGCAAAAATAGACTTTATCTATTTTCCCATCCCTAACCAAAAATTCGGCAACCACCCAATCCATTAATAACCAAAAATCTGCTTCCGAATAATATTGACGCCCAATTCCTGCTTGATTCGTTACAATAAAAACCAAATACCCTTGCTTGCTTGCTTGTGCAACCAAATCAAAAATACCGTCAACAAATACAAATTCGTCTTGTCTATAGGTATATCCTGCATCTATATTCACAACTCCATCTCGATCAAGAAACAAAGCAGCTTTTCTCATGCATTTACTCTTTCTACGCTGGCATGACACGGACAAGATCGGCATCGTGATTGAACCAGGTTAACGAATAGCATTTAAAATATTTTGCTGTGCCTTAGGCGCACGTGATTGTGATTATCGCGCAGGGGACGCCGTAGTAGCTACAACAAGAATAGCTATCGCTCCATTTGATGTTCTCTTGATAGCTTATCATTTTCCTATCAGCCCAGCCTCCCCCTGTGTCAGGATTGTTGAGATGATCCCTTTTTAGGGATTTCTATTTAATCCAGGGGGCAGGAAGTCCGCCATGTCGCGTTTACCCCAGGCCCGTAAAGACGCCATTCTGAACAAAATGCTTGC
>Ga0302155_10001188_pt1 | contig 19118 bp, 6 predicted proteins | sample I_Bog_N3_1_FD_193508 | JGI IMG/M metagenome (GOLD analysis project Ga0302155, IMG submission 193508) | Peat permafrost microbial communities from Stordalen Mire near Abisko, Sweden - I_Bog_N3_1 | ecosystem: Environmental > Terrestrial > Soil > Wetlands > Peat | place: Sweden: Abisko, Stordalen...
TACCTATGAAAGACAATCCCATTGCGAATGTGCGCGTTGCGATCCTGGCCACAAATGGTTTCGAGCAATCCGAATTGACCGGCCCGCGTCAAGCACTGAAGGAGGCCGGTGCCCAAACGACTTTGATCGCCCCGAAATCAGGAAAACTTCAGGCGATGAAGCACGATGTGAAAGCGGATTACTTCGATGTAGATTTAACGCTCGACAAAGCGAACCCTAATGATTTTGACGCAGTCATGCTTCCCGGGGGCGCATTGAATGCCGATGCTCTGCGAGCGGATCAAAAGGCGCAAGAGTTCATTCGCCAGATTGACAAAGCGGAGAAACCCATCGCGGTCATCTGTCACGGTTCGTGGCTTCTGGTCTCGGCGGGACTGACGAAAGGGAGAACATTAACCAGCTATCACACGATTCAGGATGACATTCGCAATTCCGGCGGCCAATGGGTAGACCAGGAAGTGGTCCGAGACCGCAACTGGATCAGTAGTCGGCAGCCTTCTGATCTGCCCGCCTTCAACCGGGAGATGATTGCGCTTTTCGGTGAGAAAAAAGCAGGTGCGCCTAACTCCTGAGTGCAGTGGCTCCTACCTGGTATATCGGGCCGGTAAGATGTTCTGAGGTGAGAAGAGCTTCATATGAATGACTTTCAAGTGCAAGAATGGGAAGTCTGGCACACCTACACCACCTACTTGGATTGTCCGGGACTCAATCTGCTTACGGGCGCCTCGAAGCTCGTGGAATCAGAAGTTGCCGAATGTGTCGTATCGAGCACCGGGAAGACCTTCTGGCGAAGCGGTGAGCAGGTCGCTCAAGGCATTACGCACGTCAGCGTGGACTCCCAAACTGGAGCGGGCTCCTTCACACTTGTTGCGGATGACAAATCGATGGGAACACCCAAAGGATTTGCTCTAGAAGCTTGGGGACAGGCGGCGCAATTCTTTATCGGTGAGCTTCATGTGCTTGGGGAGGAACACTCGTTCGCGGACGAATATATCCGCGCGTATCTCGGTAAGATCGTTGTAAAAGCGACAGAAGGCGACAGATCGACCTCAGAATTGAATCTGTACCCCATCCTGGTGATTTACCAATCAGGGGTTCTCATCTTGGAACTAAGGATGATCGGCCCCTCCGGGTCGATTCCCCTCTCCGACTTCATTCAGTACGCTGTCAATCTGCCTCGGATGAAACTCTCAACAGCGCTCGTAAACCCCGGCTTGGCGCGGAATGCGACAGCCGCCTATTACCGGTCGACAAGAATCCCGTTTCTTCGACGGTGCAAGTATGCATGGTCTCAAGCCTTGCACAACCTAGCAATTGAACAACTAACGACGCAGGTTCAAGACGAGGCCTTCTCCTTTCGCCTTTCGCCGTGGAGCGGGGAATGTGATTCGCTTCGTTCAGTAGCCATCTCGATATTTCATACGTGCTCATATTTGATTACTAGTCCCCGCGTTGGTATGAGATTCTTGTTGTTAGGCTCCAAAGTTCCACCAAATCTAGGTGAGTTTTGGTCTGGACGTCCGCACATTCACTTGATTCGTTTCCAAGACCAGCGAGAAACCGCAGCCGAGAACAACGAGACACATGCGGCTTCCTTGTCCTCGATTCTTTCCCGGACGCCTGGACATGCGAATGCCCTACTAAACGATCTGCGCTTATTCGAGGACTACAGTGCGTTTGTCGCAGAAACAGCCTCTCTATGGGTGTGGTCATTACGAGGTCTAAAGCAAGAGCGCAACCGTGAAGATCCAAACCGCGGCAACTTCATTTATGAGCGGCAGGCTCTGATGGAACTCCTCGAATACGGTTACATGCTGCACCGGGGTCTCTACCATCGCGCAGAAAAACTTCAGTCTACAGGCCAGGTAATGAATGTAAGACGGTATGTGCTTCAGCTTCGATTGCGAATGCGGGAGGTAAGCCATTCCGGAGAGATCCGTAATCTGCTCGAATCGGGCTGGAGCGAGCTAGGTCTTTCAACTCTCGTAAGTGATATCAAAGATGCCTTGGCCCTACGAGAAGCTGAAATGCGTTCGGTCGATACCATGCGAGCAACCCGAGTTGGCTGGGCGATTGCCATTGTCTTTGGAATTGTAGCGATTCCTGCACTTGCGGACCAGATAATCATTCCGGCTTGGCACATTCTCAAGTTGCACGCAGTTGCCGACTCGGACCAAATGAAATTGTTGGCTGGTGGCGCTGCAACCGTCTGCATTCTCGCAGTTCTGTCGATTGCCCTGTGGGTGTTATCGATGCGCGACCGTCGCCTGTGAACATGTCAGGCGACCATCGCATTCGGTACACATTAGGATCAGCAAGCAAGAAGTTGAAGCCACTCTCAGATTAGTAATGAAAAACGCCGCAGCGTTATCCAGCCAGCCGGGCACCCCATTCTTGCCGTTTTGCGAAAGGTCGGAGAAACGACGATGCTCAACCCGCCACTCCCGCCTGAAAACCGCCAGCACGCAGCCGAACCCTAATCCCTAACCCCTAACCCCTAACCCCTGACCCCTGTCTCTGCATAAATCTCCCTCCAGAGACAATCATTGGATACAGCATCGCGGCAATTGCAAATCGACGCCACATAAAAAAGCCGCAACTCCTAGTAAATCATAGGGTTGCAGAGAGTAAGTTAGCTGTTAACCAGGCGGCAGTGAAAAACCTTTTCCAGAAACACTGCGAATGGTGTTACTTTAGTGGTGTTGATTGACGGCTAAGGAATTACCCCTTTGTAACGCCGATTTCAGCTGTGTCGTTGTAGGTGTTTGCCGGTGGGATAGTCCATATGTCGCCCAGATTGAATACGGAGGGAAAGCATATGTTTTCGAGAGTTTCGAAGTTGATGAGCCATTTTGCCGCCCTGGCAATTCTGGCGTTGGTGCCGGTTGCCCTGTTAGCCCAGGTTACTCCTGCCGCGCAAGGGAATCCTCGGGGCGATAATGCATCGAAGTGGGACATCTTTTTGGGCTACAGTTACCTGTCGCCCCTTGGAACAGTGACCACTACCAGCACGTCCGCGTTCCCGAACGTGACGGCCTCCTATGATCCCGTCAATGTCGGCGAGATCGTCAGCATATCGTATTTCTTCAATCGCTATGTTGGTTTGCAAGCGGAAACCGGCATACATGAGTGGGGGTCATCGGGTACAAATCCTGCGGGGGGAACAGGGACGCATGGCAACAACGACGGCTTTACGACCGCGGCCGGCGGTGCGGTTTTGCGTTATCCCACGGGCGCCTTCACGCCGTTTGCTCATATGCTTTTTGGTGATGCGATGGTTGACGGCCCGATTCACAACCCCGCTACCTGGGGCGCCGCCTTCACTATCGGCGGCGGCATGGATTACAGGGTGAGCCATCATTTTTCGATTCGTTTTTTCCAGATCGACTCTGAGTACATGAGAATAAACTTCGGCTCAAGCGTTACGGGGCCGACCAGCATCAATGCTGCGCGCGTGAGCGCCGGCGCGGTCTTCAATTTTGGCTCGTTCACAACCCCGCCGCCGGTGACACTGTCGTGCGCGGCGAGTCCGGCTTCGATCTTCCCCGGCGATCCGGTTACGGTGACGGCGACGGCGGGCAACCTGAACCCTAAGCTGAACGCGGTTTATACATGGAGCGGCAGCGGAGTGTCAGGCACTGGGACGACGGCCACGGTGGCCACCGGCTCGCTGACCCCGGGCTCTTACACGGTGAAGTGCGGCGTCAAGGAAGGCAAATCCGGCAAGGAAGGCCTCAAGCCCGGGGAATCCGCTGACGCCTCGGCCAGCTTTACGGTAAAGGCCTTCGAGCCGCCGACCATTAGTTGCTCGGCCAGCCCCGACACCGTCAAGCCGGGCGAGACCAGCACCGTTACCGCGGCCGGTGTGAGCCCGCAGAACCGTCCATTGACCTACAGCTACTCGGCTTCGACCGGGGCCATCAGCGGCACTGGCGCATCGGCCACCTTTGATTCGACCGGAGCGTCGACCGGGGCGGCGGCCATCACCTGCAACGTAAGCGACGACAAGGGCCAGAAGGCAACCGCGAATGCCAGCGTGACCATCACGGCGCCGCCACCGGTTCAACCCGTGGAAACCGCCGCCGCCGTGGAGATAAAGCAACTCGAGACTCGCCTCGCGCTGCATAGTGTATTTTTCCAGACGGATCAGCCCAGGATCGAAAAACCCAATGGCGGCCTGTTGGCCAGCCAGGATAAAACTCTGACCACCCTGGCGACGGACTTCAAGAGGTACCTGGAATTAAAGCCGGATGCCTACTTGACCCTGACCGGACATGCGGATGTTCGCGGATCAGTCGAATACAACCAGGCGCTTTCCGAACGCCGTGTCACTCGCACAAAACTGTTCCTGGTTGGACAGGGTGTTCCCGAAGCCAAGATTAAAACGAACGGGCTTGGCAAGGAGCAAAACCTCACCGCCGCCCAGGTGAAAGAGATGGTCGAACAGAATCCTGACTTGAGCGCCGCGGAGCGGGGGAAGGTTCTCCACGACCTGGGCGTAATTGTCTGGGCCCAAAACCGCCGTGTAGACGTCACCCTGAGCACCACGGGCCAGCAATCTGTGCGCTTGTATCCCTTCAACGCTGCCGATTCCCTGACTCTTATCGACCAAAGGAATCTGACGCAGAAGAAGAAGGTCACGGTGGGTGCGGTTCAGAAGCCCGTTCCGCCCGTGAACAAGAAACCCGTTCCGCCCGTGAAGAAGTAGGCCATTTGGCCTTTTCAGGCGGAAAAGCCGCTCGTCCGGCCCCCCATCAGTAACGGTGTGGGGCCGGAGACCGCCAGAGCTTGCCTATTTTCTATAGCCACTCACCTGTACAGAAAAGTGTCGCTGGCGGTTTACCAAATGTGAAGAAGTACCACTTTTACTCCACCCTTGACACATAGGCCATGAGCTAGCCACTCCCCCTGTGCTGGGGGTCATTGTTATTAAAAGACCATGCCATTGTAAGCAATAAATGCGAATATGCATCAATCGCTTTTCCCAGGTTTACCGCCTTTATGTGTCTTTCTCATTCCGGAAATCCAGCCGGAAATCTAGCCGGAAACCTTGCGGATATAATATTTCCACCTTAATTCCCTTCACACCCCCGTTTCGTGATAGCATCCTGAGCAGTACTGACCACATTGCAATGAAGCATTTTTGGTCTTGACGGCGCGTCGTTAGTTTGTGCCCCAACAGGAATGCTTTTTCAGCTTTCACAAAGGCCTGGCTAGAACCATGGATACAGTCTCCCTGGGAAAGATCGGCAAATACGAGATCATCAAGGTCCTCGGCCGCGGAGGCATGGGTGAGGTCCTTCTTGCCAGGGACGAAGATCTTGACCGCAAAGTAGCCATCAAGAGGCCTTTCAGATCTGCCGAAGATGAGGGCTTGGCGCGCTTCCAGGTCGAAGCCAAGGCAGCCACTCTGAAGCACCCCAATATTCCGGCCGTCTACGAGATGGGTGAGCAGGACGGCTTGCCGTATATTGCCATGGAGTACGTGGAGGGCGAAACTCTAGACAGGCTCATCACTTCCGGCACAGATCTCGATCTGATCGACAAGCTCAGCATTATTGAACAAATTTGTTTAGCTATAGGCTATGCCCACGAGAAAGGAATCATCCATCGGGATATAAAACCTGCCAACATCATCGTACAAAAAGATGGAGTGGCGAAAATAATCGACTTCGGGATCGCTAAGATCCAGGAGGCGGGCGTAACTAAAGGGCTTACGCAAACCAGACAGGTAATAGGGTCGTTGCACTATATTGCGCCCGAGAGATTCAAAGGCGTGCCAATCGATGGCCGTGCCGACATCTTTTCCACAGGAGTCACCCTTTATAAGCTGCTCACTGGAAAGGAACCTTTTACCGGAGGCGAAACAACAGCCGCTTATAAGATCGTAAACGAAGCCCACAATTCGCTTGCGACCTATCTTCATGATTACCCTCCAGTGCTCGACGAAATCATCAATAAATCACTTGCCAAGAACCCCAGTGACCGATACGCGACTGGCGAGGATTTTGCCGATGCTCTGCAAGAAGTTATCGAAGATCTGAAGCATAACCGCGTTTCTCAGCTCTTTAATGACGCCGAGCGATTGACTACGGAAAAGCGCTTTACGCCCGCGCTCGAGCTTCTTGACGAAGCCATCAAGCTGGATCCGGCAAATACTCAGGTAAGAAAACTTCGCAAGTTCGTGCGGGAGCATCAGGAACGCCTCAGGCGCATGGAGCGGATCCGCGAATGCTCAATCCGCGCGGAAGAAGCTCTTTTGTCTGAAGACTTTGAGCAAGCGCTCAGTTTACTGAAAGAGGCGTACAACTACGATTCAACCTCTGAGGAAATCACACAGAAAATTCAATCTGTAGAGGAGCAAAAGCGCCGCTACGAGAAGAGCGCTCATGCCCTGGCGGATGCGGAGGCAGCCAGAAACAGGGGCGATATCACTGGTGCGCTACGGATCGTGACGAAGGCTCTTGAGGAGGACCCCGGCAACAAAAGGCTTCTCCCGCTAAACGAAATTCTGGTCAAACAGGCCAAGATTGAAGCCCAACGCGGCAAACTTCTCGAAATACTGGAAAAGGCGAGTGATGAGCTTGCAGCGCGAAAGTTCTCGGCTGTGGACACACTCCTTGACCAAGCCAGCAGCATAGATCCTTCAGATTTAACCGTCGATAAGCTACGCCGGGAATTGGCCAAGGCCAGGGAGCAGGAGCAACGTCGAAGCATCATCGACGACATTCAGACACAAGTAACGGTATTGTTGAGAGCCGAAAATTACGAACAGGCAACGCAGTTGCTCGCTCGCAATATCGAACAATTCCCGAATGAGATGGTTCTTCAGCGTTTGAGAGCTGAGGTGGATAACGAAGCGAGCAAGTCCGAGGCGAGTCGCTTTGTAGAAGGCGTTATCTCTCAAGCCAAAGAACTTTTCACGCGCTCCCCGCTGGAAGGTTTGGAGGTTCTGCAAAAGGCATTGGACCAGTTGCCCGGCAACGAGCGGCTGATTTCCTACGAACGGTCCCTGCGCCAGCAGTTAGACTCCCAGCGCGGGGAACAGGTGCATGCTGACACGCTGCACAGAGCGCGGGTCATGGTGACGGGGAAGCAATTCGACAAAGCTGTTGGGATTCTCGAGTCTTTTCAACTTGAGTATGGCCATCACGCCGACATCGACGAGCTCCTGGCTTTTGCACAGGACAAACGGGCGAACCTGCAACGCAAGGAGATTGTTGATCGATGCACTACAGATGGGCGTGCCCTGCTTCGCGCTGGACGCCTGGATGAAGCCATTCACTTGCTGGAGTACGGCATTGATCAGACCGGGGAATCAACTTTATCCAGGCTTCTCGTAGAGGCTCGAGAACAGCAGACTACTTTAACCCGCAAGAACGATATTCTGATGAAGCGTGTCGAACTTGCGCGGGAACGCGGCGAGCTTGACGAAGCGATCGGATTGCTGCAAGAGCAACTTGCTGAAATACCCGGGAATGCGCCGGCGCAGGAACTCCTAACTGCTTTGCTGGCAGAGCGGGAACTGAAGCAGGCAACCAGCAATGCCATCCATGCTGCTCAGGAAGCGGCGCAACGGCAGGACTTTAACGCCGGGCTGGAGTCACTACAGGCAGTTCTGCGCGCCTATGGGGAATCCCCCCAACTCAACATCGCAATTCAGGAGATTCAATCCGAACGCGCCCGCTGTGCTCAATCCATGGTCGGGCAATCCATCGAGTCGGCGCGTGCTGCCCTGCTGCAACACGACCCTAAAGGTGCGCTGGAGGTTTTGACAAGCACAACGCATTTGGTTGAGTTCGCCGATGCGAAGCAGCAAGCGGACTGGCAGCGCATCGCAAAATCGGTCAAATTGGATGTGCAACTGCCTGGCATCGCAATCGCCACGCCTCGCAGACTGCCCATTTGGGCCATCGCTGCGGCATTCGTGGCAGTGATTGCGATTGCCGCTTTTGCCGTATGGAAGATGCAAACATCAAAGCCGACTCTTGTGGCCCATACTGCCCATATCAAGATTGCAAAAGCTCCACCGGGCGCCGCCGTTTCAATCGATAGCGGGCCCTCTTCACCGACCGATGACAACGGCAATTTCACCCAGGAGGTACAGCCTGGGAAGCACCAGATTCAGGTCACAAAAGAGGGCTACGAGTCTTTCACCGACAATCTTGCAGTCAATGCGGGAGAATGGTCTACCGATAATGTTACGCTGGCCAAAATCCCGTCCGCCGGAACCGCCGGAAGACTCTCTCCACAGGGCAATGTATCTGTGTTCAAGCTCGAAGTGGATGGCGCGAACCTGGGACTGCGCAGGGCTGGAGAGTCGATACCCCTGGAGCAAGGCACACACAAAGTCAAATACACGGCGCAAGACAATTCGGACTCTGTTGAGCACACGATTCAGATTGCGGCGAACAAGAATGTTGCGGATAATTTTACACTCAAACCGAAGCCTGCTCCGCAGCCAACACCTGGCGCAACTGTCGGCCAATTGAGCATCCAGACGACCCCGGGAGCGCAAATCGCGATCGATGGCCACGGTATAGGTTCCGCTGATGCAGGCGGCAATTACCTGGTTCAAGGATTAACCCCTGGAAAGCATGCGGCTTACATTGCAAAGGATCAATTTCAGCCCGCGAACAACCAGGTCACTATCGTCGCAGGTCAGACGCAGTCGCTTTACGCGCAGCTAACGCCAGTCCCGACCACGCCAATCCAGCCTGCGACTGTTCTCTCGCCGAAAGGCTCCCTGTATGCCAACCCAAATTCCATCGAACGCGGGCAATCTGTCACCCTCAACTGGTCTGTTGAAAACGCTTCGTCGGTCTCTATCAGCGAGATTGGCGCTGTCGCTCTTCAAGGCAGAACAATAGCCACTCCAAATAAATCCACTACGTACGAATTGGTTGCAAATGGATCAATTCGGCTTGCACAGCAGTACGTGGAAGTTCATGAGCCAAAAACGGTACCACAACCTCAACCCGTCATCCCTAACCCCAAGCCTATCGTTCCTACTCCGATTCAGCCTACGCAGACCCTGCCGGACCGGGCGGCCCTCGAGCAAGCCCTTGCCCCCTATAAGAGCGTGTTTGCGCAAGCCTCAGGCGGTAATTGCAAGGCTGCCTTCAGCAGTGCATACGGAGGCAAGTTGAAGGATTTAGCAGGATGGTGCGGCTCTGCTAAGAGCTTTGAGGTAAAAGAGCAGGGCTGCCAGGTGGGTGGTTCACCTGATACGCCAACCTTAACCTGCAATGAGGCCAGAATTATCCATCCGAAGGACGGTGATCCACAGACGTCTTCCAGTTCGAAGGTCTTCCACTTTACGAAGAACTCGAGCGGAGCCTGGATAGTCTCCGGCTGGTAAGTTGTCCTCTCGCTTCAGCCGGGCAGGAGGCCTTGCCTAAGAGCGATTATGCCGTATTATCAATTATTTACAGAGTTCCAGGCGTGCGAAAATGGTTCCCAGACAAGCCGGAAATGCTTCGTCAGCTCATTCCAGAGAGCGTATTGATTTGCACATTTATTTTACTTGACACGATTTTCGTCATGGTGCTATCGTGCTGTTTCTAGTAGAGTAAATCTTTTTCTGATGCGTATTAAAGATTTCAGAAGTGGCTGACCTGCCACCATGAAATCTGAAATGCTGCACGGATGGAGCCGCCTAAATTGGCTCCAAATGGTAGTTATTTTCTGTTATTTGTGGTTGGTAGTTATGACTTTTTTCTACCCATTGCTTTTGGGTAAACACGCTGATAGCTTTTCTGATCCAATCTCTCTAACCAGTTTGGTGCGTGTCAAACTCGGATTGGGATTAACGACTTGTCCGTCTGGAGAATCTGATTATGAACCTGCTTCGTTCGTGTTGCCTGGCTGTCCTGCCTCAGTTGGATTTTTCGTTTTTCTCGCTGAAGTGCGGTAAAGAGCACCGTCCATCCGGATTCATGCGCCTGGCCGCCGTACTGGCCTTGTTGTGCCTCGGCTCCGCTGGGGCGTGGGCGGCGACCTGCACGGTGAACAATGCCAACAATTCGGGCGCCGGTTCGCTGCGGGCTTGCATTCTCTCTGCCGGTTCAGGCGACACGATCCAAATTACCGCGACGAGCACGATCACGCTGGCGAGCGCCCTGCCGGACATCACGCATAATCTGACGATCACGGGTCCCGGCGCCAATAAGCTCACCATCGACGGCGGCGGGAGTTACCAGATATTTAATATCACCGCCGGCACAGTGAGCATCTCGGGCCTCAAGCTCTCCAGCGGAATAAGTGCTGGGTCGGGAGCCGCTATCAGCCAAACCGCAGGCTCGCTCACGGTTACAGGATGCGAATTCGCCAACAACACATCCTCGGTTGAGGGCGGCGCAATCTATGCGGGTGGAAGCCTCACGGTGAGCAGCAGCACATTCACGGGTAACTCCAGCCAGAGTGGTGGCGCCATTAGAGCAACAGCTGGACTCACCCTCACAAACAGCACATTCTCCGGCAACTCCGCCACCAACACCGTCGGCCTAGGTGGAGCGGTTTATGCGACGGGGACGACCGCAATCACGAATAACACCTTCTCCGGGAACACGGTTGGGAGCAGCGGTGCTGGCGCAGCTATCGACCATATCAGCGGCACGGCCACGATCGCGAACAATATCTTCGACGGCAATTCCCCCTTGGCAGCGATCTTCAACAACACCACGGCCAACGCCAGCTACAACGTCTTTTACAACAATGGCGGTGGAGATTGCCCCAGTTGCACCACGAACACCAACTCCGTGGATGCTTCGTCCAATCCGCTGGTGCTGCCGCTGACCTACTACGGCGGCACGACCAAGACCTTTTTGCCGCAGCCTTCCAGCCAGGCCCTCTGCGCCGGCTCGGCGCTTTCGGCCTCAGGGGCTGGTCTGACCCTCGACCAGCGCGGCTTTGCCATGAACCCCGCCTACAGCACCTGCGCCGGAGCGGTGGACGCCGGAGCGGTGCAGGCTAACTATGTTCAGGTGCAGGCCGGCGGCGATGCGGGCGCAGGCTCCGGAGATTGCCCCGGAGCAAGTTGCACACTGCGCGACGCCATCACCTTGGCCAACGGCAATGGTTACGGCGACATCGATTTTGCCTCCGGACTGAGCAACATCAACCTGGGAGGCTCCTCGCTTAGCCTGAGCGGAACCACAGGCATCAATATCATCGGCGGATTCGGGTCCGGTGCGGTTACTGTTAACGGCGGCGGACCGACAAGCAACTTCAGCGTGTTTACGGTGCCTTCGAGCGCTCAGGCATTGATCTACGGGCTGACCATCGCGAATGGCAACATCCTCACTAGCGGCGGCGGCATTTTGAATTCCGGCACGCTGCAAGTCGTGAACAGCACGATCTCCGGCAACTCCGCTGTCTTTGCCGGCGGCGGCATTTTGAATTCTGGCACGCTGCAAGTCGTGAACAGCACGATCTCCGGCAACTCCGCTGTCTTTGCCGGCGGCGGCATCTACAACAACGGCACATTTGCGATCGCCGAGAGCACGATTGCCAATAACTCCGTCACGAACACGACAACTAATTCAATAGGCGGCGGCATCTACAGCAGTAACGCGCTCCAGGTTGTCAACACCACCATTGCCGGGAACTCCGCCTCTGGACATACCGCAGATGACGGCGGCGGCATCTATGTGGACGGTGGAACGGCAACTTTGGCCAATACTATCGTGTCTGCGAACACCACTGCCCATGTCGCCAATGCCAATATTAGCGGCGCATTCACCGGCAACGGCAACGTGATCGGCGCCGCCACCAACGCCACCAATAACAAGGTCGGCGGCGCGGGCGCGCAGATTCTGCCGCTCAACGGATTGCCCTCCTACTTCCTGCCCGGAAGCAACGCCCCGGTGCTGCAGCTCAACGGCATCGGAGCAACGCTCCAGACGATCATCCCGTCGCCGGACAGCCCCGCCATCTGCGCGGGCTTGACCGCGAACATCATACCCGGCCTCACCACCGACGAGCGCGGCTATCCGCTGATACCGACAGGCGGCTACTGCGTGACTGGCACTGTCGACGCCGGCGCGGTGCAGACCAACTACACTTCTGCGAGCATTGTGCAGCAGCCCTCCACGAGCGTGCCCGTCAACACCAACATGGCGTCCCCGGAGATCATCCAGGTTCTTGAGACTGACACCCTGTTGAGCCCGCCCAATAATACCGACGGCGTGAACGGCATCTCCCTGTCGCTGGCGCTGAGCACCGATAACGCTCATTTGGTCAACGGCTCGGCGATCACCGCGGGCGCCGGCGCGACCGCCGGCGAGGCCACCTTCACCAGCCTTCAAGTGAGCGCGCCGGAGCAGAACGACACGCTCGTGCTGGGATTTATCACCCTGGGTTCCATTACGCTCGGGCCGTGGGCAAGCTCCAGCTTCAACGTGATCGGGCCGGCGGCGCATCTTGCTGTTACCGCTCCAGCAACGGCCACCGTGGGAGCGCCGTTCAGCATGACGGTGACGGCACAGGATACAGTCAACAACACCGCCCCCAGTTACACGGGGACGGTACACTTTACATCCAGCGATCTGGGCGCGGCCGGCGGCTTGGTGCTGCCGCCCGATTACACCTTTGTGCCCGCGGACAACGGGGTGCATACCTTTGTCAACGGCGTGACGCTGGTGACGGCAGGCAGCCAAACGGTGACAGCCACCGACACGGTGACTCCTGCGATTACCGGATTCGTGCCAGTGTCGGTCGGCCAGGCGACTCCAACGATCGCCATTACCGGAAACGGGACATCGAATGTGAATCAGTCGGTGACCTTTACGGCGACGGTGACGCCGCCGAACGGGACGGTCGCGTTGAGCGGTTCGGTCACGTTTACCATTACAGACAAGAACAGCAGTATCGTCAGTATCTGCACAAGTGCGGCGCCGGTGACCTGGAACTCCGGCCCCGGCAATGCGACGGCGACCTGCACGACGGCGGCGCTGACGGCAGGCTTATCGCCTTTCACGATCGGCGCGACATATAACGGGGACTCGAATTACAACACCAAGACCGCCACGTCAGTCTCACAGGCTGTCACCCCGATCACTCCCACGGTCCTCATCACCGGCAACGGCACAACAAACGTGAATGCGCCGGCAACCTTTACGGCGACCCTCAGCGGCGTCAGCTTTACGCCAACTGATGCGACCGGGACAGTAGGCTTTACCTCGAACGGTAATCCGATTGCCGGTTGTACTGCGATGATTGTGACCGCCCAGGTAGCGACCTGCACGACCTCCGCGCTGATTGGTGGTTCGGATACGATTGGAGCCACCTATAATGGCGACCTCAATTTCGCAACGGCTAGCGCGCCTACCGTCACCCAGACCGTCACCGCGCTCACACCCACGGTCACCATCACCGGCAACGGCACAACGAATGTCGATCAAGCGGTGAACCTGACGGCGACACTCAGTGGCGTCAGCTTTACGCCGCATCCTGCCACCGGAACAATCAAGTTCACGGTGGGTGGAGTTACAATCAGCAGTTGCGCTGCTCAGCCGGTGGCAGCCCAGGTGGCAACCTGCAACACTACATCTTCATTGCTGGTTGCCGGTGCGGATTCGATAGGAGCCGTTTATACATCAGGCGACACCAACTTCACCACGGCTACCGCATCTCCCGTCACCCAGACCGTTAATGCGCTCAACCCCACGATCAGCCTGACGCCCTCAGCTAATCCTGTGAACGTCGGCACATCGGTGACCTTTACCGCGCAGCTTTCCGGTACGCTTTCGCCGGTCATTCCCGCGGGGACGGTAACCTTCGCCATTAACGGGGTAGCAAACGCCGATTGCCCGGCGGTGACGGTGACAGCTGGCGGCAGCGCGACCTGCACGACGTCCTCGCTGCTTGTGCCTGCCGACACCATCACAGCGACATACAGCGGCGATACGAGTTATGTTGTTGCCGCCGCGGCCACGACCACCGAGACCGTGAATAAGGTCTCCGCTCTTACTGCGTTGGCAACCACTCTGGCAAACCCAGCCGTGAACCAGACGGTGACCCTCACAGCCACCGTAACTGCACCAACGGGCGTTGAAGTCAAGCCCACCGGAAGCGTGACATTTACGGAGGGAGCCACAGTTCTTTGTGCGGCTGCGGGAATCAATCCAGCGAATCAGCAAGCGACTTGCAGCTACGCCTTCACAAGCGTAACCGCCGGCGGCACGGTCACCGCGACCTACGGTAGCGATCAGAACTTTAATGCTGGTACTGTTGCAACCACTCTGGAGACCGTGTCGGCTTCGAGCACCACGACGACTCTTACGTCCACGCCGAACCCCTCCACCGTCAACCAGCCGGTGGCCTTCACGGCTACCGTGACGCCCACCTATACAGCGGGCGTGCCCGCGGCCCAGCCTACCGGAACGGTGACCTTCACGAATACAACCAATTCAACCACCTTATGCACCGTGACGCTGAGCGGTGGGGTTGTGCCGGTTTGCAGCTACACCTTCATTACCAATGGATCCTACAGCGTAGTTGCAACCTATACCACCGGGGACTTGAACTTCACGGGCAGCGTTTCATCCACAACTAACCAGGTTGTTAACGCCGCGACTACCACAGTCGTTTTGACATCGCCGACGAATCCATCGGTTGTGAATCAGTCGGTGACGCTCACCGCAACCATCGACGCCTTCGGTGGGACGGCAACGGTACCCACAGGAACGATGACCTACACCGACACCTTGACCAGCACAATTCTGTGCACGACTACCTTGGTCGGCGGCAATGTTCCTGCCTGCAACTATGCATTCCTCACGCAGGGCACGCATACGGTTACCGCGGCTTACAGCGGCGATCCGAACTTCAAGTCCGCCACTTCCAACATCCTGAGCCAGGTCGTCAACGCTGCTTCGACCACGACGAGTCTTGTGTCATCGCCTAACCCCTCCAGCGTCAACCAATCGGTGGCCTTCACGGCTACCGTGACGCCGGCCTTCACCGCGGGAGCTACCAAGCCCACCGGGACGGTGGTCTTCACCAATACGACGACTTCAACTCAGTTGTGCTCCGTGGCGCTGAGCGGCGGAGTCGTGCCGGTGTGCAACTACACCTTCACTTCGCAGGGAAGCAACCATGTGGTTGCAACCTACACTACCGGCGACACGAACTTCTCGGGAAGCGCCTCAGGTTCAAACGCGGATATTCAAGTAGTCAGCACAACCCCAACAACGACGACGGTGTCTGGTAATCCATCCCCCTCGACTGTCAACGGCTCGGTGATATACACGGCAACTGTTACACCCAGCGTCACAGGCACCACAAACCCAACTGGCTCGGTGACATTCACTTATGCCGGCATTGGCGCCTTAGTAGGAACGAATGGACCTCTGTGCACGTCCGTGAGTGTGTCAGCTGCGACTCCTGCCATAGCTACATGTACGTCTAGCAGTTTGGCTCAAGCGGGAACGTACACCATCACGGCTGTGTACACCACTGGAGACGCGAACTTCGCATCAAGCACGGGGACAACATCACAGTCCGTCCTCAAAAACACGACCGCTCCAGGTGTGTCCGTGACCTCGCCAGGCGCTACGACTGTGAACGTGTCGGTAAATCTCACGGCAACTGTTACATTTTCCTCTGGTGCAACAGTGCCTACTGGGACAGTGACGTTGATTGACCAGACTGCCGGCACGACCGTATGCTCGAACGTGACAATCGCACCAGCCACGTCAACAACAACAACAGCGACCTGCTCTTATACGCCGCTGACTTCAGGTAATCACACGATCGTCGCTAATTACAGCGGCGACACCAACTATCCTGCTAGTACGTCTCTTGGATATACCCAGGCAGTCAGCCCGTCGACTACTTCGTTGGCCGTGACTTCCTCCTTGAATCCTGAGGTTACTCCAAATGCCGTTACTTTCACCGCAACCATAACACCAGCTCATCCAGGCGCTGCGATGCCTACGGGGACAGTCGCCTTCACCTCCACTGACGGCACAGTGACGGTAGCGTGCACTGCGGATGCTGTCGGTACGCCGGTTCTCAATCCCAGCACTACGCGCATCGCGACATGCACCGCGGCATTTCCCACAACACTGTACATAAGCGGTCAGACTATCACGGCTACGTACAACGGTTCAGGCTCAGATACAAACTTTACCTCCAGCGTAGGAACCCTTGCAGGCGGCGAGGTGGTGCAGAACTTCTTCATTGCGAATAAGGTTGTTGTGACACCGCTGACCACGACAGGGCCGGGAACCCCAGTTACTTCAACAAGTGGCACGTTGAACACAACGACTGGCGTTATTGCTCTTGCACCTGTGAGTTTGACTCTGACCCAGGGCTACCATACGGGCTCGAGCTTCACTCTCAATAATGGCACTGATCCGTTTTTCCCGGCTACGGTGGAAACGCTCGTAACATCCACGGGAGGGTTCCCTGATACATTGAACCTCGGCTGCGTGGTCACCAATACCTCTGGTACTGTCAGGGATCCATCCTGCACGGTGGCGGCGACGATGTCTGGGGCCACTGGTACCACGTTGGTCTACACACTGACCGCATCATCATCAGCGCCCATTGGAACCTATACCGTCACGCTGACGGGCATTGACAGCACGTCTCTTAATGATGTGCATTCAGAGGCGTTGACTCTCTATGTTGTGGGTCAGGCTAGCACCATGACCCTGGCGCAGGGAGCAGGCGAATCAGAAACAGCCACCTTCATGAGCGCGACAGGATTCACAGGCACAACTACTGCGCCCATTACTTATGCGTGCGGTACCGTATGGAATTTGACCACCCTCGCGGTGGTTCCATCCAGTCAATATACCGGGATGGTTTGCGAGGGCTCAGGCTGGACTCCAGTGTCGAGCACTCCGACAGCAACGGCTACGGTTAAGATCGCGCTCTCAGCCCAAACTGCCCAACTGGAAACCTCCAGTTCGGTTTCCCTGGCGGCGCTCCTGGGCATTCCGCTCTTTGCCCTGGCGGGATGGGTTAAGGGCAGAAAGTCGTCCCGGCGTAACTTCTTCCGGTTCCTCGGCCTGATCGTAGCGCTTGTGGCTGGCATCTCGTACGTAACCGGCTGCGGTGGCAGCTTTACTGCCCCACAGCAGTTGTCCAGTAGCGGACTCGGCACTGGAAGTTACCTTGTTCAGGTGATCGCCACAGACGCAGCTACACCAGCCCATCAGTACTATACGGTGGTTCCGCTGAGCGTGAGTACAAATCATTGAGTTCAAGTTTTGCAGATTGAATGGAGAATTTGTTTTGTTGTTTGGTTTAACGTCAATGTCCATGATTTTGCGCTGATTGCGCAGGGGAGAATTTGTGAAAGCCAAAGCATTGTTGCTCTTCATCTCGTTCGCATGCGCACCGGCGGTCTACTCGTTCGGGCAGGTCAATTGCCAAGCGTCGACCAAGTTGGTTTGCCAGCTTCCCATTTCCGCGCTAACCTTGGCGACCAATACCATCGGAAATGCGCCTGGCGTGTCGTCAATTACTGCTATCGGAATTGCCGATAACATTGCACTGCCAATTAACGCATCCATTGCCGCACAATTGACGCAGTTGCCCATCCCCAGCGCCACCGTTGGCGTCGTTTCCCTCAATAAAAAGGGAAGCGAGGTTGGAGTTCCCTTTGAGAATCTTGGCCCGATCCTTACCGATCGCCCGGATACCGTTGGCCAAGGGCATATCTTCATGGGCTTCAGCTACCAGCACTTCAATTTCAACGCTCTCGACGGGGTGAAATTTGCCTCGCTCCCCGTCGGCTTTACGTATACCCTCCCTTCTACCGGGCAGACATTCTACGGCGCTGAAGTCAACAATATCGGATTTAAACTCGACCAGTATGTCGGAATGGCCACATTCGGCATCACCAAGAAGACCGACATTTCCGTCATTGTGCCTATCAATTCAGTCTCGGTAGCGGTCTCAACGTCAAACTTTCAAGCCTACCTTTACAGCCCTACTTCTAGCAATTGCGTCGCAAACCCCGCTGTAACCGGCAATTGCTATGGCACGTTCTCATCACCGGGTACGGTCACAACAGCGGGTACGGCCAGCGGACTAGGGGACGTTTCCGTAGGCGTCAAACAGTTGCTTCTCGGAGGAGCGGGCAGCCGCGGCGCGATGGCGACTGGACTTACGATACGCTTTCCCTCCGGCGAAGCGCTCAGCTACCTTGGCTCAGGCGCATGGGGCGGCAATGTCTACGGCCTCTTTGAATACCGGGCTCGCTTGGCGCCGCATTTTAAGGTGGCCTACCAATGGAACGGCAACTCGCAGATTATGGATCTTCAGAACGCGCCCCATCTCCAGTTGCCGGGTGGGTTGCAATACGCTGGTGGCGTTGACTACAAGCTGGCACGGCCTTTGACCGTGTCAGTGGATGTGCTGGGGAGCCAATCTGTCAATACGCCGTCCTTCACCGTCGGTACAGCAACTCTGCTTGGAACGGCGCCACCAGTAGCCACTATCAACAATACGACGTTGCTGAACAACACCTATACGTCGGCCAACTTCAGCGGAGGCCTAAAGTGGTCTCCGGCGCCTCACTTACTTTTATATGGAAACGTCACAATGCAAATCAACAATGTAGGCCTGCGCAGCGATCCAGTGCCGTTGTTCGGCATCGCCTATAACTTCAAGGCGGCTAAGTAGAGGCTGACCGGGAAATGCCCTGAAAAGGGAGATGAACGGGCCAGGATTAGACAGTATTTATATCCCAACCACGACGGACGCGTAATGTGTCCATCGTGGTTGGGATTATTATGAGGCTGACTTGCCATCGTAATGCGTATGGATGAGTCGCCCGGATTTCCATCACAGTGAAGATTGCTTCAGCGCTGCTTCATCTCCGCAAGCTTCGCGGCAATATACTTGTTCAGCAAAGCGGGAACCTCGGCGTTTATGCGAGCCACCATACGATCCTCGTAATTCTTGGTCTGCACATCCATGGTTTTGACCAGGCGATCCTGGGAGGCGGCGATCTTTGCATCCATCCCGCCCATGCGATCATTAAAATCTTTCAGTCTTTCATCGAGTGCCGGTGTGAACTGACTGACCGCGTTCTACGCCTAAGCGCAAGTCCTGCACATCCTTGTGGGTCTGATTAAGTTCCCTGCCTTGCAAAATAA
>Ga0302155_10001191_pt1 | contig 19106 bp, 20 predicted proteins | sample I_Bog_N3_1_FD_193508 | JGI IMG/M metagenome (GOLD analysis project Ga0302155, IMG submission 193508) | Peat permafrost microbial communities from Stordalen Mire near Abisko, Sweden - I_Bog_N3_1 | ecosystem: Environmental > Terrestrial > Soil > Wetlands > Peat | place: Sweden: Abisko, Stordalen...
GCAAGAAAATGATCCATTCTCCAAGATTAAGCAGATGGAAGAGGTACGAAATCCTCTTTATCAATTAGCTCATGCCCGATTTTTAACCGACCACAAAGACTCAAAAAATGTTGCTGACGATATTTTGAGTTTTTTGAAAAAAGATTCATCAATTGAATTTTTTTAGAAGCAGAGAGAGTAGAGAAATGAAACCGATCGAAGTTAATTTGGGCTCTAGAAGCTACAAAGTTCATGTTGAATATGGACTTTTAAAAAGAACAGGTTCAATAGTTAGATCTTTATGTTCGTCTGAAAAAATTATGATTTTGTCCTCGTTAAAAGTTTATCGTCTTTATGGAAAAATAATTTTTGATTCTTTGTCTTCAAAAGGTTTTAAAGTTTATCCCTTTTTCATTCCGGATGGGGAAACGCACAAAAACGAAAAAACTTTATTTAAAGTACTTCGCCAAATGACGCGGCTTTCGTTTCAGAGGGACTCTTGTTTGTTGACGTTGGGCGGAGGTGTGACTGGTGACTTAGGAGGATTTGCAGCTTCAATTTATATGCGGGGAATACAATTTGTTCAGTGCCCGACCACATTTTTGGCCCAGGTTGATGCCGGTATCGGGGGCAAAACGGCTATTGATTTTGAGGGGGTAAAAAATCTAATAGGCTCATTTTACCAACCCAAAGTAGTTTTGGTGGATACGGCTGTTTTGAAAACATTGAACGACAGACAACTGAAAACAGGATTAGCCGAGGTCATTAAATATGGAATTATTCAAGATCCGATAATGTTTGGACGACTAGAGACGCAATTGGAAGTTGTGTTACGCAGGAACCCTAAGATCCTTTTAGAATTGATTTGGCGCTCATGTCAAATTAAAGCTCAAATTGTTTCTGAGGATGAACGCGAGGGCGGTAAGAGGGCTTGGCTTAATTATGGTCACACTTTGGGGCATGCTTTAGAGGCCTATTTCAATTATGATGTACTGACTCATGGAGAAGCTATCGCCTATGGAATGATGTTTGCAGCCCGTTTGTCGGTCCAACTGGGTCTCTGTGCGGAGGAGGATGCTGATCGACAAATAAATCTTTTAAGAAAAGCGGGTTTATTTAGACCTATACGTAGGTTTAATGTGGAAAAAGTTTATGAAAAAATGTTTTTAGATAAGAAGGCGAAAAATGGACAAATCCAGTTTGTGTTGACAAGGAAAATAGGCCTTGTTACCATTCAAAAAAGTGTTCCTCAATCAATTGTTTTTTCCATTTTGAGACAACTTCAAGATTAAAGTAATCTTTTATAGGAAATTGGAAGGAGATGTCTACGTCTGAAATTTCTGATTTGAAGAAAAAGTTAGAAGATGATCCGAACTCGCTTGTTTTTGCCCCTTTGGCGGAAGCATATCGAAAAGATGGGGCGTTGGACGAAGCTTATCGTGTGTGTAGCAAAGGTTTGGAAAAGAATCCGGATTATTCAAACGGACATCTTGTTCTTGGAAGAATTTATCAAGGCCAGATAAAACTGGATAATGCGGTTTTTGAATTTAAAAAAGTGCTGGAATTTGATCCGGAAAATTTGATGGCGCATTCTTTATTGGGTTCGCTTTTCATGCAAAAATCGGATTTCAAAGCGGCAATAGATGAATATCAAGCCATTCTTACTTTAACTCCGGACGATGATGAAACTCAAAAACTGTTAAAAGTAGCGATTGAAAAGGCGGCGAACGTATCTCAAACAGAACCCTCAATTAAAGAGAGCGCTGTCGAAAAGGAATCAATCTCAGCCAGCATGGCATCAATAACAATGGCAGAACTTTATTTGAAACAGGGTCATTTAGATAAAGCCATAGAAACTTATGACGAACTTCTAAAAAAAGAACCGAATAACTCGAATGTGAAGCAAAAATTGGTTGATTTAAAGAAAACGACAGTTGTTGATGTGCCTAGTCCAACACCCAAAAAAATCGAACAAACCTCTGTTCATAATATAAAAGCGGATAAAGCAAAAACTTCTCATTTAGATAAAGAAAAAGAAGCTAAGTTTTCCGAGGATGATATTCTTCAGGTTATGTCGATGGATCGTAATGATAAAGAAACAAAAGCGCGAGCGGTTAAACTTGAGATTAAAGAACCCGAAAAAACAAGAGTTGTGGACGAAAAGCCCAGCTCTTCAAAAGCCATTCAGTATTCATCCGTTCAGATTGATGTTTTAAAAGCGGTTCTTGCCGAACTGGCGTCTATCATGGGTATTCGCCGATGTTTTTTGACCAGTATTGAAGGAATAAGCGTTGTTTCTGTGGGTGAAAATAGTAATAATGATTCCCTTGAAAAGCAGGTTTTGTCTATTTTTAAAGATACGAGTCAATCCGCGACGAAGTTAAATCAAGGATTATTAAAACAAGTTTTAGTAACAGCAGAAACCGGCCATATTATATTAGTTTCTTTTGCGGGCGGTATTTTAGTTGTTTTGGCAGATCACCAGATTAATTTGGGAATGTTGAGATTGGCAATGGATGGGGCAGCTAAAAAGGTTGAAAAAGTAAGTTAGTTGTCCTTAGGTTTTTTATTCAAATTAAGTGTTTGGGAAATTAAATGGATTTCAAAAAGATTCTTGAAGAAATGTTAGAGAATGTCGAAGGGTCTATTGGAGCCAGTCTCGTAGGAATGGACGGTATTGTCATTGATCAGGTCTCGCACAATGCCTTTGATATCAATGCGGTAGGAGCCGAGTATTCCAGCATTATTAAAAATGCCATGAAAGCTTCTTCTAATTTCGGGTTAGGGAATACGGCTGAAATTTTGATTACGACTGATAAAGCCAGCATGATCATGATGTTAGTAGGAAAAAATTACTTCGTCGCTCTAGCTTTGAGTTTAGATGGCAACTTGGGCCGAGGACGTTTGGAAATTAAGAAGGCCATCCCGAAGTTTGAAAAAGAACTCAGTTAATTTTGAATCTTTCGTCTTCCTCTGAAGCGTTTTCTGTAGAAATTGATTTTTCTTCTTATTCGCGCTGGCAGGATATTTTTAGGTCTTGGTTTTGGCGTTATTATGATCACCTTTTTCAACTCATTCTTTATAATTTTGGCTGGTTTTCTACCTGTTTGGGTGTGGGGTGGCTTGCCAGTTCTTTGGGTATTTTAAGTCGAAATCAACAGTGGAATTGGTTCGTAATTTATCCAGTCTTTGTTTTAGAGTGCGCTATCTCCGTGCCTTGGGCCTTAGTTATTTTTAAAATTTTTATTGAAGACAATGTTACTTTTTCAGGATTATTGGCTGATTTGCGTCTCTGTTTTTGGAAAGCATTGGCTTCAATAGCCATTTCCGGCTTAGTTCTCGGTCTTGCTTTATACAACATAAGTTTTTATTACAGGCTTCAGGTTTCTTCACGTATATGGGTTTTTATCCTCATTGGACTAGTGGCCACCGTATTTCTTTATGGTTTGATGATGACTTTTTATCAATGGCCAATTTTATTTTTTCAAAAGCCTTCGTTTGGAAAACTTCTTTACCGATCTTTTTTGATTACTCTAGGTACGGGACCCAGTTCGCTCCTTCTTTTGTTTTTTTCCTTGTTGGCGGTTTTTTTCTTTGTTCTTGCGCCTTTTTTGTGGGCCCTTATCGGTTTTGTTTTTCTTTTTTCGTTGTATGTTGTTGCGCTTGAAAAGCACTTCTTGAGATATAAAATAACCTATCGAGAAAAATCAGCGGGCGATTTTATAAAATCGATGGATTTGGAACGTCAAAGGGGCTGGCGGGATATTTTTAAACCCTGGGAGACACGATGAACCAGCAGCGCAAATGGGGAATGTTGATTGTTGTTTTATTGGTTTTCTATTTGCTTTTGAGCGGTAATAGAGGGTTGTGGAATTTATATAAACTACACTCCGAAAAACAAAGTTTAATTGAGCAAAATACCCAGCTTCAATCAGACATTGATCATTATCAAGCCGAATATAAAACCTATTCCAAGGATAATTCGGCGGTTGAAAAGCAGGCCCGCGAAGAACTAAACTTGGTTAAGCCCGGAGAAATTGTTTATAAGTTTGGTAAAACCGATAGCCACTAAGTCCCGGTCCAATCTTTATTGACTTCCTCGGCATGGGTGGTTATGCTGACGTTCCTTTTTAGCCAGCCAGGGTATTTTCTTCTTTCGGTGCGTTATTAGATCTTAAATATTTTGCCGAGATGGCGGAACTGGCAGACGCAAGGGACTTAAAATCCCTCGGGCCTAAAGCCCGTACCGGTTCGATTCCGGTTCTCGGCACCATTAAAAAATAGGCGTGATCAGCGCCAAACAGACGCGGGGTGGAGCAGCCTGGTAGCTCGTTGGGCTCATAACCCAAAGGTCGCTGGTTCAAATCCAGCCCCCGCAACCAACATGAAGCCGCTTCAATTGAAGCGGCTTTTTTTATAGGCCGGTCTTTGATGGAAACCATCTACATTCGAATCGAAAAAAAAGCCAGACGAGGTAAGACGGTTACCGTATTAGATGGATTTACCCGCCGACCCGAAGAATTGGAAGAACTGGCCAGCCAAATGAAAAAGTCCTGCGGTGCGGGAGGAACTGTTCGAAATGGGGTTATCGAAATTCAAGGAGATTTCCGCCAGAGTCTGTCCGTCTTTCTAAAAAAGCAAGGGTTTGCAATCAAGGGTATTTAAAAGATAATCAGCGGGTATCAAACCGATATTTTCTAAAGGTTTCTATTGTGCGTGTGTTCGCTTCTATCGGCTCATGGCTTCCACTATTAAAAGATTTTCTTCCTTCGATGGTAATTTTGGAAGAAAAAGCCGTTGAGTTATACCATTTTTCATTGTTAGAAAAGCCAGTCTCTTCTTACCGGACTCAAGATGTCCTAGCGGGTATTGCTAAAGGTGGTAAAACCTTTCAAGATCTGCACGAGCATTTAACCGCTCAGGGTTTTCAACGTAAAATCCGTAAAATGGGTATTCAACCCAACTCACCGGCGTATTTTCGAGGGGATATGGGAACACTTCAGTTTGTTTGTCCTCAAATCAAACCCAATCAAAAACCGACAGCTCAGGGTCTTTGCGCTATTCCGGATCGGAGAGTTTCTCTTTTGCTTGAAAATCCTTACGCGGTAAATCTGCCTTATTTGGGGTATGAGTATGAAGTTTGGGTTCCTCAAGCGGGTAGATTTATTCTTGATAAGGGACTTCGGTTGAGCACGGGAAGGGGTTTAGATGGGGAACGAATTTATGAGTCTTCCCAGGATCTTTTGTTGATACTTGATCTTTTAGTTTCAAACGAGGAGCTTCAGGAAGAAGTTGTAAATGACTTTCATGAGATTCGTCCACCCGGTTTGGTTCGGGAGTTTGTTGAAAATTTAAAGCAAAATGGTCCCGGTTCGGTGATTTGGGATTCAACGCAGAAGCTTTATTTGGAAAGATATCCCGAATCCAAAATTGTCGACTTGACCCGATGGTATTGGAAATTTATTCCTTATGTAACCCGTGCATTAAACGAAGCCCGCGAAGAATCATAGAATCGGAGGAAAGATGAAAAAGAATTTACACATGTCTTTAAAACCCATTGCGCTAGTCACCGGCGCGGCTAGTTCTTTGGGCTCTGCCATTAGCCGAAAATTGGCGGTTGAAGGATTTAATATCGCTCTTCACTACTGAAAATCGAAATCCAAAACACTAGAGTTGAAACGAGAATTGGAAACCAAGGGTGTAGAAATTTTGTTAGTTCAAGCTAATCTCGCGAATCCAAGTCAATCTGATCGATTGATTCGGCAAGTCGTGAATAGCTGGGGTCGGTTGGATTTGGTTGTGAATAACGCTTCCGTTTTTGAATCGACAGCCTTAATAACAAAGAATTTCAAAAAATGGAGTCACATTTTAAACGTGAACACTTTTTCACCGGTAAGTGTTGCGATTGCGTCCAAACCGTGGTTGGAAAAACACCGGGGCTGCGTGGTTAATATTACTGATATTTACGGCGAATTTCCTGTTTTAAAAGAACACGCGGCTTATAGCGCTTCCAAAGCGGCGCTTATTTTTTTAACCAAGTATTTGGCTTTAGCTTTAGGGGATAAAGTCCGGGTTAACGCGGTTTCACCGGGCGTTATTACTTTTCCAAAACATTACAGTAGGACTCAACAAAAAAAACTGGTTGCGAAATCAGCGCTTAAACGTCAGGGAAGACCGGAAGAAATCGCCGACGCAGTTTGGTTTTTGACCTCAAATCAGTTTGTAACGGGTCAAATTTTACATGTAGACGGGGGTCGTTTTACTTTTTGATAGTTCGTGGAGGGAAGTTGGGGAAGGTTTCTGCGGGTAATTGTCGGATTTTTTGAGTTTTGTCTTTAAATAAAGCGGCTAATTCAATAATGGGTTTTTGAGTTTCAGGGTGTACCCAAGTCGAGCTTATTTCTAAAAGAGGAAATAATACAAAAGCCTTAGAGGCAATGTCCGGATGAGGTAGATAAAAGTTTTTTGATTTTTGAACTAAATCTTTCCAGATGATCAAATCCACATCCAAGGTTCGCGGACCGAAGTTTTTTGTGTTTTTTTTCCGGCCCGTTTTTTTTTCAAGGCTGGTCAGCCAAAGCCGTATCTTTTCAGGTTTTTCATCGGTTGACACCGCAGCGGTCATATTCCAAAAAGCGGTTTGATGAGAATCGCCCACAGGAGAAGTTTCATAAACGTGCGACAACCCTTGAAAATGGTATTTGGCTGAAATTTCTTTTAAAGCTAACTCCAAATTTTGCCGTGGATTGATATTGGACCCGAGACTTAAAAAAACTAACTCTTCGGAACCAGAAGGGGGGCGGACGCGATGAATTTTGACCCCTACGTTTTGAGAACCGCGAATAGCGGCGGGCTTGGAAACAGAAAGTTCTATTTCGGCGAGTTTGAAGGTTTTGATCAATAAACCCGCTAATTTTTCCGCGAGGGTTTCTACTAATTGAAAGTTGCTTTTTTCAACGAAAGCGATGGTGGTTTTGGCGATTTTTTTATAGTCCACCGCGTCTGCGATGCTATCTTTTTGGGAAGCTTTCAGAACATCACAGGGAATTTTGAGATCAATCAGCACATCCTGTTTCTGCTTGCGTTCCCAGTCGAAAATTCCAATGATGCAGGAAATTTTTAGCCCGGTTAAAACAATGTAGTCCGGTGTTCGCAAAGGCCTTCTCCTTGAAATCGATAGGTTGATTGTAGAGGAAAAATCCGGGCTCTCAAGCATGCTTCGTGAAAAAGATTGACGCTGGAGCTTTGATTTGTTTCCATGAACCCCATGGCAAACCTCATCCGCTGGCCCAAACAAGCCCATCTCTCGGCTGTCCTAGGGCTTTTGACACTTAACTTTTTACTTTTTGCCGATGTGTTGGGTGGTTCAAACAGAGTGCTTTCCAGTTCTCAAACGGATATCTATCTTCATTTCGCGGCTTGGCGTCAGTTTGGTTTTGATGAAATGAGGAAAGGACATTTGCCTCTTTGGAACCCGCATTATCTTTGCGGGAATCCTTTTCTTGGTAATTTTGAATCTGCTCTGTTTTATCCATTGAATTGGCATTATTTGTGGATGCCTCTGACGGCCGCGATAAACTGGGGAATTGTTTTGCATGTTTTTTTGGCCGGATTTTTTACTTATCTTTGGGCCGCTTACCGGGGGTTTCATCCGCTGGCGGCGTTTTTATCGGGCGTCATTTTTATGTGGGGGGGAGCTTATTATCTCCATCTCTACGCGGGACATTTGCCGAATCTCTGCGCGATGGTATGGGCGCCGCTGATTTTTTTAGCCATCGATGGATTTTTGGATCGGCAAAAAGGCCTCTGGGTTTTATTGGGAATTTTTGCCATTTCCATGCAGATATTGGCAGGCCATCCACAATATGTGTATTTTACCGGGTTGGCGGCAGCGCTTTATTTGGTTTTAAATTTGAAAAATCATTCTCGTAAGTTTATTGTTTTTCTTGGTTTTTCTGTGTTTTATATCGGGGCGCTTCTCATAACCGCAGTTCAATCCTGGACCGGATTGGAAGCGATCTTGGATAGTGCCCGTCATCTATCTTTGGAATTTTCTTCCGCAGCTTCTTTTTCATTTCCGCCGCAAAATCTTCTAACGGTTTTTCTCCCGAATTTTTTCGGTACTTTAGATACCGGGCAATACTGGGGAAGCTGGTATCTTTGGGAAGTTTCCCTCTTCATTGGTATGACCTCTTTTGTATTAGTCCTATCCGCGGTGATTCAGGTGAAAGCGAAAGAAAGACGATGGGCATTAACCATGTTGTTGATAACTTTAGTGATCGCATTTGGGGCTTACACCCCTTTCTATTTATTTTTCTATCATTTCGTGCCGCTTTTCAACGGTATGAGAGGCATCTCCAAATTCGCATTTTTGTCCTCGTTGTTTTTAGCCATGTTGTCAGGTATGGGGTTGAATCACTGGATAATGAATCCGCAAAGTTACCGTAAATGGGTTGGGGTTTTAGGGGGAGTAAGTTTTCTTTTTTTAGTTTTAGGCGCTTGGGTTTATTGGATGTCACTCAAGGGGTTGGAAGGAGGTTGGTGTGATTTTATTTCTCATCTCTCTTGGTTGAGACATTCTTTTGGATTGATGGATTTAAACACAAAAAATCATTTGGTAGTTCTGTCCGGCGCTGGAGCAGGAATCAGTCTGATAAGTGGGGGAATCATTTGTTTGGTTTTAGCCAGTCTGTGTTTTTTAGGTTCTACTTGGCGCAACGCGGTTTACGGAATTGCGGTTCTGGCCGTTTTAGAGCTCTTCATTTTTGCTCGATCAAATCGGCCGACCTTTGATATGTCTCAACTTCAATCCAGCTATGATCGGATTGACCAATTTTATTTGAAGAATCCAGGGGATTACCGAGTCTATGGCATTGAAGCCAAGTCTTTAGTCACGGACGGATTGGATATCTGGGAAGATGAACCGATGATTCCTTCTCGTTATGCCAAATTTGTTTGTTACAGCCAGGGAATCGCTGAAAATCGTTTATTTTCAGTTTCACCAGTTTTTACCAAGTTTGGGAAAGTTTTCGGATTAATCCGGCTAAAAAATCTTTTGTCGGACGATGGGCAAGCGCTGCATAGTTTTGGATTGCCCTTTCCCCTTATGCCCCGGATGTCGCTGATTTATCACTGGGATATTCAGTCGGATTCGGCGGCCGAATTAAAAGCGATCACGAATGAAAACTTCAATCCTGCGAAGAATATTTTGCTCGAAACTATACCGAGTATTTCACCGATTCCTGGTGATGAAAAAGGCGGTTTGCGCTGGACCGATCACTCGACAGACGAAGTAGAAATACAGGTGAAAACGGTTCAACCCTGCATTTTGTTAGTTACGGACAATTATAGTCCGGGATGGCGGGCAGAAGCTGCGACGGACAGCGATCAAAAGGATTATCAAGTTTTGCCAGGCGACTATTTTCTAAGAGCTATTCCCTTGGGGGCTGGGTATCACCATTTTGTTTTAAAATACCGGCCCATTTCTTTTGAAATAGGGAAATGGGTTTCACTCCTTTCTTGCTTTTTATATATTGCTATACTGTTTTACTTATTGAGCCGCCATTTTAATTTAGGGTTAAAAAACTCTTATGAAAATTAAAGATTTATTCGCTCAAAAAAAAAGGGTTTTATCTTTTGAGCTTTTTCCCCCGAAAAGGGATGGAAATCTGGATGGTCTTTTTCAAACGGTTCAAGAATTAAAACAAATGAGACCTGATTATATTTCGATCACCTATGGGGCGGGTGGTTCGAGCCGTGACATGACTTACGATATCGCTTTAAGACTTAAAGAAAACGCCGTTCTTCCTTTGGTCCATTTCACGTGTGTAGGCCATTCCCGATTGGAGATTAAACAATTATTAGACAAGTTGAAAACCGCCGGTATTGAGAATCTTTTAGCCTTGCGGGGAGATCCACCGAAGGATCAAACCGCATTTACGCCGGCTCCGGACGGGTTCCGTTACGCGAATGAATTGATTCAGTTTATACGGGCCGAAGGTTATGACTTTTGTCTGGGTGTGGCTGGTTATCCCGAAGGCCATACAGAAGTGCTGAGTAAAATGGAGGATATTCAAAATCTAAAACGCAAGATTCAATCCGGTGGAGATTTTATCGTCACGCAGCTCTTTTTTGATAATCAGGACTACTTTCGTTATGTGGAACAATTGCAGAGTGTCGGTGTTTCTAATCCAGTTCAACCAGGTATTTGGCTGTTAACGGATTACGTTCAGATTGAAAAAATTTGTCATTTATCGGGAGCCAAATATCCGGCCGTTTTGAGGGATAAAATCGAGCCAATCAAAGAAAATAAAGAAAAAGTAGCGCAGGCAGGAATTGAATACGCGGTGGATCAGTGCGATGAATTGCTTCGCAAGGGCGCTCCGGGAGTTCATTTTTATGTGATGAATAAGAGTCATTCGGTCAGGGAAGTCATAAAGCGTTTAAATGATAAGGGAATTGTCTTTGCCTGAGTTGGATAGGGGCCGATATACTTGTGAATGTCTTTCAAGGCGATATATACTAATGTCCTAAATCTTAAACAAATGGTTTGAAACAGGGAGAAATTTATGAGCGACGCAAGTTCAATCTTTGGACGTCTTCGGCAGGTTCTTCAAAATACTTATTTTTTTCAATCTTTGAAGATGAGCGAGCTGGACGAACTCATCGGGCACTTGCGGATGATCCGCGTTCAAAAAGGCTACGAAATCATCAAACAAGGCGACCCCGGGGACGCTTTTTATCTCATATCCTCAGGAAAAGTATCGGTTTGGAAAAAGAAAACTATGGGTAAAACGAAAGTCGCTGATTTGGGAGCGGACCTGTTTTTCGGTGAAATGGCTTTGATGTCCAATGAGCCCCGCAACGCTTCGGTCATAGCCGAAGAGGTAACCGAACTTTTTGTTCTTCAACGGTATGATTTTGAGAAGATATTGATGAAAAATCCAACGATTGCCAATGAATTGAAAAAAGCTTTTATGGAAAGAAAGAACAAATAGCATTTGTGTAAAAGCTTTATGGGTTCATCGTTGATTCTCTCGACTCTTTGAAGAGTCGTTCTTGACAAGCCTTCAGAAGATTGGCATATTCACTGGCCCGTACGTTCCCTCGGTTGAAGATTACGCGTTTCGGGGTATTCTCGCGCCTTTTTGAACCATGGCGGGGTAGCTCAGTTGGTTAGAGCAACGGTTTCATAATCCGTAGGTCGGGAGTTCGAATCTCCCCCCCGCTACCAATTTTCCCTTACAATCAATTTTATGACGAATTCACTTTTTTCATTTTCTCGATTTGTTTCCAATCGATCCCGCTTAATTGTTGGTCTTTCGGGAGGCTGTGATTCGACCGCTCTTTTTCGTTTGCTGGTCGAAAATTGGCCCAATCCTTCTCGAAAACTCATCGCGGCCCATGTCAATTACGGTCTTCGGGGAAAACAGTCAAAGGCTGACGAACAGTTTGTTCGAAAGCTTTGCGCTCAATGGAAAGTGCCATTACGGGTGCTCCAAGTCCGCAATTTCAAAAAAAAGCTGAGAACCGATAAAAAATCCCTTCAAGATCAGGCCAGAGAATTGCGTTATGCCTTTTTTCAAAAGTTGGCCCGTAAGGAAAGGGCCTGGGGCATCGCAGTGGCCCATCATTTGGAAGATCAAGCGGAGACGATTTTGGACAGGTTCATTAGGGTTTCGGGCGCTAAAGGACTTTCGGGACTGCGTGAGATTCAGGTTTTATCCTATTCTAAATCCGAACCCTCCCTCAAGGTGTGGCGGCCGCTTTTGCGAGCGAAAAAAGAAGATCTCAAAATTTATTTGAAAAGTCAAAATATCGCTTGGCGAGAGGATCTTTCCAATCAAAAATTGGATTACCGCCGTAATCAAATTCGTCATGAAATACTTCCATTTTTGACCCAATGGAATCCAAGTTTGACCGAGGGGCTGGCCCGCATGGGCGAAGTGACGTCGGTTGAAGACCAATTGGTCGATCAACTTCTGGAAATTGAGGGTAAAAAAATAGAAAGCCGTTGGAAAAAGAATGTCTATTTTTGTCCCGGTTCGGCTTTTCGTAAAATGCACCTAGCCCTTCAACGCCGATGGGTGAGGCGAGTGACTGAAAAACTGAGTCGAAATGCCCGCGGAATTTCCTTTGATCGGGTGGATGAAATTCTCCGCCTTTGGAGCGGTCAGGAAAAAGGCCCTCGGGACGTTGGTTATGGTCTTTCGGCCGGAATGGAAGGTTCTTGGGTTTATTTAAAGAATCTTGGGCTAAAAAAGCGTTAATCCAAGCACCGGCTTTTACGCAATTTTTAAAGAAAACAGTCCTGTTTAACCGGTTCCCATTGCTTGCAAATAGAAAACAAGCTCAGCTATGATACGGTTCCTTGCTTTATCAGGGAACAATTCCTAACTTGGTTTTTCCTACTTAAAAGCCAATTTCAATTTGAGGAGACTTTCATGAATAATTTTTTTAAAGGTTTCGCCCTTTGGGCGCTCGTTTTTATGGCGGTTATGTTTTTTGTACGTCAAACTCAAACTCCTAAAACTCAAACAGATTTGGACTATTCTCAATTCATCGCCCAGGTTCAAGACGATAAAGTTAAAGACGTGGAGTTTCATCCCGAAGACCATATCGCCATGGGAACGGCCATGGATGACAGTAAGTTTAAAGTTGTAGTGCCCGATGACCCCAATCAAGTTTTGATGAACCAGCTTTTAGCCAAAAATGTGCAAGTTAAAATCGAAGCTCCCGTCAAAATGAGTCTTTTCTGGCAGATTGTTTTGAACTTAGCGCCCTATCTTTTGATTATCGGCTGGTTTGTTTTCATGATGCGCCAGGCTCAATCCGGCGGCGGCGGCGCCATGGCTTTTGGCAAGAGCCGTGCGAGGTTGATGACAACGGGACAACAAAAAGTAACTTTCGCGGATGTGGCTGGCGTGGAAGAAGCCAAAACCGAGTTGATGGAAGTGGTCGACTTTTTGAAAGACCCGAAGAAGTATCAGAACCTCGGCGGCAAAATTCCGAAGGGTGTTATTTTACTGGGCCCTCCGGGTACGGGCAAAACCCTCTTGGCAAAAGCAGTGGCCGGTGAAGCGGGAGTTCCTTTCTTTTCCATTTCGGGTTCGGACTTTGTGGAAATGTTCGTGGGTGTAGGCGCTGCCCGGGTGCGGGATCTTTTTGAACAAGGTAAAAAACACGCTCCCTGCATTATTTTTATCGATGAAATTGACGCGGTGGGACGTCAGCGCGGCGCTGGTTTAGGCGGAGGACATGATGAGCGCGAGCAAACTTTGAACGCGATGCTGGTAGAGATGGACGGGTTTAACGCCAACACAGGCGTTATATTAATTGCGGCGACGAACCGGATGGATGTACTCGATCCGGCCTTGCTTCGTCCTGGCCGCTTTGACCGTCAGGTAGTAGTTGACCGTCCTGATCTTAACGGACGCGAAGCGATTTTGAAAGTACACGCAAAAAATGTGAAACTGGCCGATGGGGTTGAGCTGGGAGTCATTGCCCGTCGTACACCTGGTTTCTCCGGTGCTGATTTAGCTAATCTTGTTAATGAGGCGGCTCTTTTAGCGGCTCGCCGTATTAAAAAAGCCGTAGGGTTGGAAGAACTGGAAGAAGCTATTGACCGTGTCATGGCAGGTCCAGAACGCCGTACCCGGGTTATTTCAGACGAAGAAAAGAAAATCGTGGCTTACCACGAGTCAGGTCATACGATTGTGGGCAAAATGATCGATGATTCCCATTCCGTCCATAAAGTTTCAATCATTCCCCGGGGTCACGCGGCTTTAGGCGCGACCTGGTATTTGCCGAATGAAGAAAAGTTTTTGGCGTCAAAAAGCCAGTTGTTTAACCGTATCACCGCTCTTTTGGGCGGCCGCACGGCTGAGGAATTGACCTTTGGGGATATTACCACTGGTGCGGGTGACGATTTGAACCGCGCTACGGATATTGCCCGGGCCATGGTTTGTGAATATGGCATGAGTGAAAAATTAGGTTCCATTACCCTCGGCAAAAAAGACGACATGGTTTTTATCGGCCGGGACATCATGAAAGATAAAAACTATTCGGAACAAACGGCTCAGATGATCGATGCTGAAGTAAAACGAATGGTCGAAACATGCCACAAACGGGCTACGGAGATTCTTAAAAAGAACCGCAAGATTTTGAAAATCATGGCGGAAGCTCTACTCGAAAGAGAAACGTTAGATTCGACTGATGTGGACGATTTGATGGCAGGACGCAAACTCGCTAATAAATCGGTTCCGAAGGTGCCCAGCAATTCCAATCCACCTTCCAGTCCCACGCCCACTCCTGTGACGCCTAATGTGGTTTTAAAACCGCAAACCGCTCCTTCGGCGGTCAAGGGCGGCTCGATTCTTGGATAAAGCTCGCATTGAAAAAGCAGTTCGCGAAATTCTTTTAGCGATTGGGGAAAACCCCAACCGAGAGGGTTTAAAAGAGACTCCGAAGCGCGTCGCGAAGATGTACGAGGAAGTTTTTTCCGGGCTTACGGTGGATGCCAAGGATGTAATGACGGTTTTCACCACCGAAGGCCATGAAGAAATGGTTATTCTTCGGGACATTCCTTTCTATTCCATGTGTGAACATCACTTGCTTCCTTTTTATGGAAAAGCTCACGTAGCTTATATTCCCCGAAAAGACCGTCTTTCGGGTCTTTCCAAATTAGCCCGAATTGTGGAAGTTATTTCCCGCAGGCCCCAGCTTCAAGAACGCATCACCACCCAGATCGCCGATACCATCATGAAGGTTTTGAGGCCCTACGGCGTTTTGGTCATTGTGGAAGCCGAACATTTATGTATGACCATGAGGGGTGTGAAGAAACCCGGGTCCAGTATGACAACTTCAGCCATCCGGGGTGTTTTCCGTAAAAGCGCGGCCACCCGCAGCGAAGCTCTGCAATTGATCGGTAAGTAACTTCTATGCCGGAAAGAGAAATGATTTCTTTCCGAATTCTTCATCCCGAACCCTTTTATTTTTCCCAATCATCCCGCCTGCCGCTCGATTTACTTTGCGCTGTAGAGTTTTCTTTCCGAACCGAAGCGGTTCGTTTTCAAAAAGTCCTGCTCCCCGTTCCCTTTTTACGCCATCTTCGACTGGAAGGTAATGGACCCTTTGAGGTGAAATGGCTGGTTTCCTGGCCGCAGATTTTTTTATTGAATAAAAACTTGGGGAACTTCCCGGAAGTTTCACGGCAAATTGAAGAAGGTTTAAAGGGCTACAATCAGGAAGGTTTTTGGACGCTCCATCTTAAAAATAAAAAGAAATCTTGGAGCCGGAAAACCCAAATCATGGGTATTCTGAACGTTACTCCGGATTCATTTTCTGATGGAGGCCGTTATTTAGATCCGCTCAAAGCCGCCGAACAGGCTTTGCGGCTTCAAGAGGAAGGGGCGGATTGGATTGATGTGGGGGGGGAATCCACCAGGCCCGGCGCCAAACCAGTGTCCGCGACGGAAGAAAAAAAACGTATTTTGCCCGTGATTAAATCCGCCGTCAAAATGCTTCGAATTCCCTTATCGGCTGACACTTATAAAGCTGAAGTAGCCAGGGCGGCGGTGGGGGAAGGTGTCAGGATGATCAACGATATCAGCGCCATGACTTTTGACCCTAGGATGGGCAAAACCGTCAGCGCTCTTAAAGTCCCCGTCATTCTGATGCACACGCAGGGTAAACCGAAAACCATGCAAAGAAAGCCCTTCTATCGGGATGTGGTGGGCGACATTCTAAGTTACTTTCGCCAGCGTTTGGACTATGCCAGAGATTGCGGTATCGCGGAGGACCGGCTTTTAGTTGATCCGGGGTTTGGTTTTGGCAAGACGGATCAACAGAATCTCACTCTTTTACGCGAGTTATGGGAATTTAAAGTTTTGGGAAAGCCGATTGTCAGCGGACTTTCGCGTAAATCGACTCTAGGACGTCTATTGGGCGGTTTGCCGCCCGAGAAAAGAGTGGAAGCGACCGCCGCAGCGGTGACAACTTCCATCCTTAAAGGTGCGGATTTTGTCCGCGTTCATGATGTTCAAAGCATGGCACGTGTGGTAAAAATAGCTGATGCTATTCATTACGGAGAGTAAACCATTTCATGAATAACCTTATTACCCTCTTCTCCAGCTTCAGGCTGGCGGACCTTTTCGATATCCTGCTCGTGGCTTTTATTACCTATCAACTTTTGCTTCTTATCCGCGAAGTCCGCGCTAACCGCATTGTTTTAGGTTTTGCCGTTTTGTTTCTCATTTCGGTGGTAGCCGCGCAGTTTCACTTATTAGCTTTGGATTGGCTGCTCAGCAGTCTGGGTCCTTTTCTTTTGATCGCTTTTGTGGTGGTTTTTCAGCCGGATCTGCGGCGGTTAATTTCACAAATAGGCAGGGGTGGTTTATGGGGCGGGGTTTTCCAGGGCGACGCGGTTTTATTTAACACGATCAGCACTTCGGTTCAAAGTTTGGTGAAAAGCCGCAGAGGCGCCATTGTGGTGATCGAACGCGAAGACAATCTTCAAAGTATTATTGACAGCGGTACCAAAATGGACGCGGAAGTCACCGCTGAACTTCTAGTCACTATTTTTGTTCCCCATTCGCCTCTGCATGACGGCGCGGCCGTGATCCGCAATGGAAAAATCGCGGCGGCAGGCTGCATTCTTCCTCTCAGCCAAAATCCGAATTTAAGCAAATCCTATGGAACACGCCATCGGGCGGCGGTGGGTATAACCGAAGAAACGGACGCCCTCGCGGTAGTGGTTTCGGAAGAAACTCATACCATCTCTTTCACCATGGCCGGCAAGATCACCCCTGAGATCGACGCAGAAACCCTTGAAGAAATGCTGACGCTGTACGGCGCGAAGGTGGATTGAGGAAAATTCTAAATTTTAAATGCTGAATTTTAAATTAAGAATTCATAATTCGAACGGAGTTCGTGGATGAAACGCTGGCTATTTCAAAATTTAGGTTTGAAGTTTTTATCTTTGCTAATCGCCTTCTCTCTCTGGGCTTATGTGGGTTCACGCCAAGTGTTGGAACAGCGTTTGAGCCTGCATTTGGAATTTGCCGATATGCCGGCGGGAATCACACTGGATCCGAATGTTAAAACCAATATCTCGGTGGGCCTAATTGGCAGAAAAGACCGGATTTTGGACATTGATCCGGAAGACTTAAGTGCGTTAGTCAGCCTGCGCGGCGCTCAGCCGGGTCAGAAAGAAATTGTGGTTCATCCCAAGATTCAGAATTTACCCGTTGGGGTAACCGCGAATGTGATGGATGTGACTCTGCGTTTGATACCCTTGGTGGATAATTCCAAAAAATCCAAAAAGAAGAAGGCGTAGGTCTCATGGCCACTTTAGGGGTCAACATCGATCATATCGCCACTTTGCGGCAGGCCCGCCGGGAGGATGAGCCCAGTCCCCTGGAAGCGGCAAAAATAGTTGAAAAGGCCGGCGCCCACGGCATTACGGTTCATTTGCGGGAAGACCGCCGCCATATCCAGGACGCGGATGTTATCGCTCTGCGCAAAAAAGTTAAAACCCGCCTGAATTTGGAAATGGCAGCCACGGAAGAAATGATCCGCTTCGCGCTCAAAGTGAAACCGGATCAAGTGACCCTGGTTCCGGAAAAGCGCCAGGAACTGACCACCGAAGGCGGTCTGAATCTGAGGGTTGCGCCGGAACGTTTTGAAAAAGCCATAGACCGTCTTCAGGGCAACGGTATTCCGGTTTCATTGTTCATCAATCCCGATTCGCAAATGATCAAATTGTCCGCCTGGTTTGGCGCCACTTTTATCGAGATCCATACCGGCGAATATTGTTTGGCTTTCCGCAAAAAGGGAAGCGCGGCCGGGGAACTGGAAGCGGTTTCTGCGGGAGCGAAATTGGCCAAAGAAATCGGTCTTCGGGTTCACGGCGGCCATGGATTAACCTATGAAAACGTCATTCCCATCGCGGCCATTCCCGAGATGGAAGACCTTAATATCGGGCATAACCTCATCGCCCGGGCTTCCATGGTAGGATTAGAAAGGGCGGTTAAGGATATGCTGGCCCTGCTTCAAAAGGCGAAACAAGGGAGGAAAAAATGAACCCCAAAATTTTCTGGCTATTACTTCTCGTTCTCCTCGGCGGTGTTGGTTATTACATTTGGAGCCAAATTCCCGACACGCCTAAAGACCAAACCCTGGGCGGCTATGCCGAAAACCTTCACGCCGATGAGCAGAGGGCCCAGGCAGTGGCTTCTTCCGTCAACCATAGTTCAGTGGAAGAGGCGATTCACAAATACAAAGCCGACAAGGGCAATTTACCGGCGTCTCTTCAGGATCTGGTACCCGATTATCTGGATCATGTTCCCGGCGGTCTGCAATACGATTCTTCCACAGGAGCCGTCTCACCCGCGCAGTAATTTCTCCGATTTGTATTGGATAATATAAAAAAGTAAATATTGATTCGTGTGGTTTTATAAATAAAACTAAGCCATCCTTCCCAAATATTTTGTTATTCTAGGGTCAATGGAAAGCAAATTTAAATTTTCTATCAATACTTATTTTTGGAAAGCACTTGCCGTTATAGTGGTTTCATGCATTTATTGGAATCCGATTTTCTTTAATCATCCCGATCATTATCAAACCAGATTCGCCAAAGAAGACAGCTTCTCCAAAGATTTATTTACCTTTTTATTAGATGGAAACTCAAAAATGGTTTCCCCTCTTTTGGCTCCCTCGCTTCAAGTTAATTTAGTCAATTTGGTATCGGGATTTACGGCTCAAAAAGCCAAATTTGGTAAAATAAAAGCTATCCACATGACTATGGGAAACGACGCAGTAGATAAAGACACCAATTTAAAATATGAAAACTTTGAATATTTAATCGATTTTCAAAAGGCGTCGGCTAGCTATGGTATCGCTCTTGTCCCTCAGGGTGACACATTTAAAGTTTTCGGCATTCATTTTTGGAATATCAAAGCTTTTACTTATGACGAAGTATTCCCCTTCCAGTTAAAGGACCGTTCGTGGCTTCAGTTCCTGTTCCTGTTTTTTGGATATGGACTTTTTTTGTTGTGTGGCATTACTTTTGTTTCTTGTGCTCAAAGCGAAATTATAGGGCGCTGGTCAAAAGGGTACTGGTTGTTCCT
>Ga0302155_10001194_pt1 | contig 19088 bp, 6 predicted proteins | sample I_Bog_N3_1_FD_193508 | JGI IMG/M metagenome (GOLD analysis project Ga0302155, IMG submission 193508) | Peat permafrost microbial communities from Stordalen Mire near Abisko, Sweden - I_Bog_N3_1 | ecosystem: Environmental > Terrestrial > Soil > Wetlands > Peat | place: Sweden: Abisko, Stordalen...
GATAGCCGGGCAGGCACTCCCAATACGTGACATCCACGGCCGCTTCGGTCGGACCGTAGAGGTTGTGCAGCCGGGTCTGCGGATGGCGCTCGAGGAATTCATTGGCCACCGCCACCGGCAGGGCTTCGCCACTGCTGAACACCTGGCGTAGCGAGTCGGCGGACGGCGCGGCTGCGGACTTGAGGAAGGCTTGCAGCATCGAGGGCACGAAGTGTGCGGTGGTCACACCTTGCTGGCGAATGATGGCCTGCAGATAGGCCGGGTCCTTGTGGCCCTCGGGTTTGCAGATGACCAGCCGGGCCCCCTGGAGCAGGGGCCAGAAGAACTCCCAGACCGACACATCGAACGAGAAGGGGGTCTTTTGCAAGACACGGTCGTTGCTGGATAACTCGTATTGCTCCTGCATCCACTGCAACCGGTTGACCACGGCGCCATGGGCGTTCATCACGCCTTTCGGACGCCCCGTGGAACCGGAGGTGTAGATGCAGTAGGCCAGGCCATCGGTATCACCGATATTCAGGTTGTGCGGTGAGTGCCTGGCGATCCCTGGCTGTTCGGTATCCAGCCAGAGGGTCGGCACCGAATGCCCGGGCAGGCAGTGTCGCATGTTCTCCTGGGAGACCAGCACCTCAGGTTTCGAGTCTTCCAGCATGTACGCCAGGCGCTCGGCCGGATAGCCGGGGTCCAGGGGCACATAGGCGCCGCCAGCCTTGAGGATGGCCAGCAGCGCAATGACCATCTGTGGGCTGCGCTCGATGCACAGGGCGACCCGCGAGTCGGGCTTGACGCCGTAGTCGAGCAGATGACGAGCCAGCTGGTTGGCTTGGGCATTGAGTTGCGAGTAGCTCAGTTGCTCTCCCTCGAAGACCAGGGCGATGGCCTCGGGGGTGCGTTCAACCTGTTGCTGGAACAACCCGTGCAGGGTTTGTCCGCTGGGGTAGTCGCGGTCGGTGTTGTTCCACTGGCTGGTCAGCTGTTGTCGCTCGGCGTCCTGCAGCAGGGGCAGGGTTCTGACCGGCACCTGTGGCTGGGCCGTCGCATTGGCGAGCAGGACGAGAAAGTGATTCATCATCCGGTCAATGGTCGAGGGGGCGTACAGCGCCTGGTTGTACTCGAACGCGATGGCCAGGCTTTCCGCCGCCCCATGGACCTCCACTTTCAACTCGAAGGCCGCGTGGTTGACGGTGTTCGGGTGATGGCCGGCGAGGCTGATGCCGTTGTTTTTGCGCAATCCCGGACGCTGTTTGGGCTCGGCAATTTCATTGTGGAAATTCATCACGAGCTGGGCGTAAGGCGTGCCGCTGGTCTGTCTGGGCGGAGCCAGGTGCTTGAGGATCAACTCAAAGGGAATCTGCCGGTCGTACGTTGCCAGCAACTGCCGGGCCGTAGTGCTCAGCAGGCTGCTGAAGTCCTCGTCGCCATGGATATGGCTGTGCAAAGGCACCACGTTGATGAAGTTGCCGACCAGGCCTTCGGTCCCCTCCGGACGGTTGGCCGACATCACGCCGATGCACAGGTCATCCTGGCCGGTCATGCGCTGCAGCAGGACATTCATGGCGGTCACCATGACCATGAACAGCGTGGTGTTATGCGTTCGGGCGAAGGTTTCGAGTTGCCGGACCAGGGGCTGCGGCACCGCCATTTTGCGTACATCGCCTTCCTGGCGGGTGTTCTCATGACGTGGAAAGTCGGTCTGCAGATCCAGTGACGTCGGGGCATTGGCCAGGTGCGCCTGCCAGAAGGCCAGTTGCTCCTCAAGCCATGGGCCGGTGAGGTTCTGCTGCTCCCACAGGGTGTAGTCGGCGTACTCGATGGGCAGCGCGGGCAGCGGGGAGGCGTGACCCTGCGCAAGGGCGTCATAGAGTGTCGAGAAGTCACTTTGCAGCACGTTGCTCGACCAGCCATCGCAAATAATATGGTGCAGGGTCAGCAGCAGGACATGGCGTTGTGGAGCGCTTTGCAGCAGGCGTGCGCGAATCAGCGGGCCTTGTGCCAGGTTGAACGGCTGATAGGCCTCCCGGCGTATGGCCTCGGCGATTTCGGGCGCGGCGTTGTCGCCCAGTTGACTGAAGTCGACCCGGGTCACGGGGACTTCCAGCGTCGGCAGGATCTGCTGCTGGAGCACGCCGCCTTCGCTCTTGAACAGGGTTCGCAACGGCGCGTGGCGGGCGACCATCAGGTTCAGGACCTGCTGGACAATCGCTACGTCCAGCGGACCGTCAATGGTCAGTGCCAGGGGCAGCGAATAGAACGGATTGTCCGGTTGGTACTGGTCGAGAAACCAGAAGCGTTGCTGCGCATAAGACAGTGGCGGAGGCCCTTGGCGGGTCGAGCGGGCAATGGCCGGCAGGGATTGACCCGATGGGGCTTTCGCGCCGGCGATTTCAGCCGCCAGGGTGCGCAGGGTCGGCGAGTGGAAGAGGGTGCTCAGGGGGAGCTCAACGTTGAAGCGCTTGCGCACCTCCATCATCATCTGCGTGGCCAGCAGTGAGTGCCCGCCCAGCAGGAAGAAACTGTCGGTACTGGAAATATCCTCCCGATCCAGCGTGGTTTGCCAGATCGACAACAACTGCGCCTCTATTTCCCCATGGCGCGGGTCGTGCTGAACGTCCGCCGGATGGGGTTCGTCGTCCCGGCTCCAGGACCACGCCGCCTTCAGTTCCGCGGCCTCGAACAGTTGCCGGCAGCGTGCACGCTGGATCTTGCCGCTGGAGGTCCTGGGGATGGCGCCGGTCTTGACCAGCAGCAGGGCCGACAGGTCGAAGATTTCATGGCGGTCGGCCAATTCGGCCCGCAGGCGGGCAACCAGGTTGTCGGTATCGACCTCCTGGCGCGACTCCAGCTCCTGCACGATCACCAGGTGACTGATCTCGCCGTCCTCGATGGAGAAGGCGGCGCAGCCGTTGGCGCGAAAGGCCGGGTCGATGGCTTCGACCGTCATCTCGACATCCTGGGGGTAGATATTGCGGCCGCTGAAGATCATGACCTCCTTGAGCCGGCCGGTGATGTAGAGCTCGCCGTCACTGATGAAGCCCAGGTCGCCGGTACGGAACCAGCGGCGTTCCTCGACTTCGACTTCGCCCTCGGCCCGGGTATGGAAAACGCGGCTCTCTTCTTCCCGTTGCCAGTAACTCAGGGCGGTCGACGGACCGCTGATCCAGACTTCGCCCACCTGTTCCTCCGCCAGCCGCACGGCTTGTTGCGGATGGAAAATCCCGACCTGGTGATTGCCGGTGAACTCGGTGCCCGTGGCCACGATCTCCACCCCATCCGCAGCATGCAGTTGAGGCTTGACCTGGCCCCCCTCCAGGGCACTTTTGCTGATCGTGCGCAGACGTGGCAGCTGTCCGACAGGGGTCTGCATATTGGCGGTCACCAACAGTACGGACTCGGCCATGCCGTAGGCCGGGACCATGGCGTGAGGTTGCAGGCCACACTCGGAAAACGCCTCGACGAACGACTTCAGGGTCGCCGGACGGATACGCTCCGCGCCGTTGACGGCAATTTCCAGGGAGCTGAGATCGAGGGATTGCTTCTGCTCCTCGGTGATGCGCTGAACGCAGAGCTGGAAGGCGAAATTGGGGCCGCCGGTGATCCGCGCGCGGTAGTCGGAGATCAATTTCAACCAGCGGTAGGGGCGCATGACAAACGCTGCCGGAGGGAACTGCACGCAGTGGCTGGCCATGTAGACCGGGAGGATGATCGCGCCGATCAGACCGAAATCGTGATGGGACGGTAGCCAGGAGACGAAGACATCCTGTTCGCGTATCCGGTAGGTCTGTTTCGACAGCTCGACATTCGCCAGCAGGTTGGCATGGCTGACCATCACCCCTTTCGGCGCGCCGGTCGATCCCGAGGTGTACTGCAGGAACACGATGTCGCTGGCCACGGTCGGCGGGCAGTGCCACTGGGCACTCGCATCCTCCAGGGTGTTGCTGGCCAGCCAGGTGAGGTCTTTCAGCGGGTTGTCGGTCTCGCTGGCGGCGGCCATGCGTTCGAGCCCGTTCAATACCGTGTCGACCGTCAGGGCGAGGGCCGGCTGCGAGTCCTGCGCCAGCAGATGCAGGCGCGGCAGTGTCTTGGCATTGGCCGGCGACAGCGCCGGAACCGCAATGACCCCGGCATAGACGCAGGCATAAAAGGCAATGGTGTATTCCATGCACGGTGGATACACCAGCAGCACCCGGTCGCCGGGTTGCGTATGGCGTTGCAGATGGGCCGCCAGGCTACGGGCTTTTTGATCCAGTTGAGCGAAGGTCAGGCTGTCGCTGACCGACTCGCTGTCGGCCAGGTAAGTAAAGGCCAGACGTTCCGCGCTGTCTGAGCTGTGCGCCGCTCTGTGCCGAACAACTTCCAGGAAAGTATTAAAGTGTTGCGTAGTGGGCTTATTCATTTGACGGCTCTAAAGAATTCGCGGTGTTGTTGGCGGCAGCGGGGTTCTGCTGGGCGGCAAAGTTTCAGGACGAAACATCGGCCGTGCTTTCTTTACTGAGCTCGGCTGAACGCTCTGGAAACATCAAGGGCGAATTGAAGTAGTGCGAATAAGGCACGGTGTGGCGGTCGCTGGGTAACTCTTTGGTCAGTTCTGGAAGTTTCAGCCAATGCAGGCCGGGCTTGTAGTGGTGCTCCTGGTGATAACCCAGGTTGAAGGTCAGCAGGTTGTAGAGTTTTCCATAGCAACTGACGGAGTCGCGTTTCGGGTCGAAGGGATCGGTGGCGCCCCAGTGCTGGAAGTAGTTTTCCCCTTGTCTCAGGGTGTCGATGAGGTAGGTGACCGGGATGAAGTAAAAAAAGAAAAACTGCCAGTCGATCAGGCACAGCACCAGGCGAAACAGGAACCACGCCGCCAGGTCGTATTTCGCCGCCTTCAGTTTCGAGGGTTCCAGCAGTTTCTTTAACGCCCGGGTCGCCAACTCCGGATCATCCGGTGAGGCCAGGGCCGCGACGCGCTCGATGGGCCAGTATTTCAGCAGGACCAACAAGGTGAAGTACTTCAGTCCCACCGATTCGAAGACGAACAGGCCGAAGCTGATGAGCTGTTTGGAGAGCGGGCGTTTCAGGCCGAAGATCGCCAGGATGGACTTGTCATTCCATGACTGATGCGTGGCGTGGTGGATGCCGTGGCCGATGTTATAGGGGGTTTTAGGTGCTTCCGTCATGGAGAAGCCCATGCGCACCAGCGTATTCATCCAGCGGATACGAAAGAACGGCGTGTGGTAGTGATTGTGGTTGGCCCCGGCGTTCTGCAGGGACAGGGCAAACAGGACGGGAATCATGCCGAGCAGGGCGAGCAGCGACATGGATTGATAGTTATAGGCCAGTAGGGAGTAAACACTGATCTGGAAAGGGATCACCAGGCAACATGCAATATCCCAATGGGAATACCTGAATACTTTGCTTTGAAGCATGTCCACTCCTTGTGTGACGTTCTTCTGCAGGATGACGCTCTCCCGGGCGAACCAGGTTGAGGGAAGGCGGTATTGTGCGAAGGTGTGTTCCAGCCGGGTACCGTTGCAGCTTCGGTTTGCCGAGCCTGTGTTTTTTATGGGTGCATCGATAAGAGGGGCATGTCGATGACGAATTTTGTGGAACTATTATCTGTTTCTCCGTGAGAGGTTTTTTGCTTTTTTCGCGGTCTGCGGCGGCGTTTCAGGAGGGATTTTTCTTTTTTGTGCTGTTAATCGGAGAAAAAATTCTCAGTCCTCGTGGAGCTTGTTCCATGTGGCGGTGATCGCGGTGATGGCACTGCCGGGAAATCCGCTTTACCTGCTACGAATCGAAAGCGTTTTCCCTTAGTCTGCAGCTCATTCAATGGAATGGGTTTTTAATAATGGATTTTGACTCGCTGAGTATTCCCGGCATGGCGCAGGCTATTGCGAAGGGGGAAACAACCAGTCGACAACTTGTTGAGTTTTATCTGGGCCGAATTGCCGAAAACAATGAACGGATCAATGCCATCGTCCAGCAGCCGGAGAGGGCTCAACTGCTCGAACAGGCGGATGAGGCGGATCGCCGGGTGGCGGCCAGGCTGCCGTTGGGGCCACTGCACGGCGTGCCCATCACCATCAAGGATGTCTGTCATGTCGAGGGCTTCAAGATGTCCTGCGGCATGCCCGAGTGGCATGGTCCCGCCAGTGTGTTCGATGCCACGGTGGTTCAGCGGCTGCGCCAGGCTGGGGCGCTGATCCTGGGGATCACCAATGTGCCTGAGCTGTGCATGTCCTTTGAAACGGAAAACTTCCTCTATGGGCGCACCCGCAATCCCTTCGATCTTTCCAGGACCCCAGGGGGCAGCAGCGGAGGGGAGGCGGCCGCTATCGCTGCGGGTTGCAGTCCTGGCGGGCTGGGTTCGGATGCCGGTGGCAGCTTGCGCATACCGGCGCATTTCAACGGGGTTTGCGGGCTCAAGCTGACCCAGGGGCGGGTGCCGTTGACCGGCCAGTATCCGGTCAACGGCACCGGGTTGATTCATATGACGTCGGCTTACGGTGTCATGGGCCGTTACGTCGATGACATCAAGACATTGGGCTATCTGATCGCAGGGTCCGATGGTCATGATCCGGATACGGTCGATGTGCCGTTTGAGGACGATCTGGAGATCGGCCAGATCCGGGTTGCGCTGTTTCATGAGCTGCCGGGCGTGGCGGTCAGGCCCTCTGTTCTTTATGCGATGGACAAGGTCGCGGAACTGCTGCAGCCGGTTGTCCGCAGTGTGAGCCAGGCTTGCCCGGAAGGCATGGACCTGGCTTGTGACAGCCTGTGGAATATCTTCCTGTCCGGAGGTGATGGGGGCAGGGCCTGGGACAAGTTCCTTCCCGGTCTGGGACGCGAACAGCTGTCACCTTGCCTGGAAGGGCTGGTGCGGGCGAGCCGGGAGACGGAATTGAGTGTCGACCAGTTCAAGGCTGACCTGGCGTATATCAATACCTTCCGCCGTGGTCTGAGCTGGTTCTTCAGAGAGCATGATGTGTTGGTGTGTCCGGTTTTTCCGGATGTTGCGTTTAAACCTGGTGAGTCGTTGGAGGGGCGTGCGCGTTATTCCTATGTGTTTCCCTTCAGCCTGTCCGGTTCGCCGGTGGTGGTGGTGCCGGTGGGTTTCGATCCGGATCTTGGGTTGCCGATTGGTATTCAGATTGTCGGGCCGCACTGGAAAGAGGAGCGCATTCTGGCCTTGGCTAAGGTGCTTGAGAGCAGGCTGGCGGGGTGGCGGCGGGCGAGTTCTGGTGCCGGGGACTACGGGTCGTGAAGATCGCACACGATGAGGCGATGCTGAACCAATGCTGAACGGGTTTGAAGTTGCCGAATCAGGAGGGGAGAAAGCAAGAGGCGTTTCTTGTTTGCGGGAGCGTTTTGTAGACATGCAAGGTACAGGTATCTGAGTCAATTGTATGATTGACGTTACCAGTCGACTTAATTGAAGTAGTGGCTGCAGCCACCGGAACCTATGGTTTGTTTAGTCTGCAGAGCGCATTCAATGTGTCGATTGGTAGTTTAATGTTTTGTTTTTGATACAAATCGGAGGTCTGAAATTTTTGACCAGCGGTGAAGTTTTCTGGGTAAAAACAGTGCTTCTTCTTGGTAGTGAGAGGTGCTAGTCTTTTGATGGCTTTTTGATATCTGGCCTTAGTTGGTATCAAGTTAAAGTTTTGGTAAGTCTGATTTTTAGCTGCAACCTCTTTTTGATGTATTAGCCTTCCCAAGGTTGGTTTGTCGTGCCTGTAATAGCACGATGTACTTTCTTCTTTTGTAAATGCCGTTGAGTTGACATGTCTGATCGTAACGCAGGGAGCAGCGTTTCGTCCGAAACGCGACAACACACAGGAAGTGAAGACAGTGGCATTGCCTCACTCGTCGTCATCGCCCAACTTTCGGGTGTCGCCGTTAGCGCCGAACGTCTCAGGCACCTGTCGGGGCTTTCCCGGCCTATCGATGCCCTGACGCTGGTGCGTCTGGCGCGGCAGGTCACGCTCAAGGCCCGTTCCACCACGAGCCAGATCAGTCGCCTTGCCCAGACACCACTCCCTGCCATCGCCGAACTTCGGGATGGACGCTTTCTGGTCTTGGCCAAGTGCGCGAATGACAACGTCTTGCTCCACGACGAAGTACAACAGCGTACCTTTCAAATCACCTTGGCTGAATTTGAACAGGTCTGGTCCGGTCGTTTAATCCTGGTGACTTCGCGTGCCGTTCTCGCCCAGGGCGGCGGCAAGTTTGATATGTCGTGGTTTATTCCTTCGATTGTCAAATACCGCAAGCAGTTTATGGAAGTGCTGGCCGGTTCGTTCTTCCTGCAATTGTTTGGCCTGGTCTCGCCCTTATTCATGCAGGTCGTGATTGATAAAGTGCTGGTGCACAAATCAATGTCGACCTTGGACGTGTTGGCGTTCGGCCTGATTACCATTTCCGTGTTCGAGGCCTTGCTGGGTGGGTTGCGCACCTATGTGTTCAGTCACACCACTAACCGGGTCGATGTCGAGCTCGGTGCACGCTTGTTCAACCACTTGCTGGGGTTGCCGCTGGCGTATTTCCAGGCACGGCGAGTGGGTGACAGTGTGGCTCGGGTCCGTGAACTGGAGAATATCCGCAACTTCCTCACCGGCAACGCGTTGACCGTGGCCATGGATATGTTCTTCACCCTGGTGTTCTTCGCGGTGATGTTGACCTATTCGCCCTTGTTGACCTTGATCGTCTTTATCTCGCTGCCTTGCTATATCGCCTTGTCGGTCCTCGTCACGCCGGTGCTCAAAGCCCGACTCGATGAGAAATTCCGCCGTAGCTCGGAAAACCAGTCGTTCCTGGTGGAGTCCGTGACCGGTATCGAAACCATCAAGTCGATGGCGGTCGAGCCCTTGATGCAGCGGCGCTGGGAAGAGCAGTTGGCGGCCTATGTTTCCAGCGCCTTCAAGGCCTCCAATCTTTCCAGCTCGGCCAATCAGGTGGCCTCGCTGATCAGCAAGCTCACTACTGCGGCCTTGCTGTGGTTTGGCGCCCGGTTGGTGATTGGTGGCGATCTCTCGGTCGGCGAGTTGATTGCCTTCAATATGCTGTCCGGTCGCGTCAGTGGCCCGGTCCTGCGGCTGGCGCAACTGTGGCAAGACTTTCAGCAGGTGCGGCTGTCGATGGACCGCCTGGGCGACATCCTCGATAACCGGGCCGAATCCGGTGTCTCCGCTGGGCAAGCCTCGATGCCGCCGGTCAAGGGTGAAGTAGTGTTTGACCGGGTGGTGTTTCGCTACCGCTCCGACGGTCCCGAGATCTTGCGCGGGCTGTCGTTGACGGCTGAAGCGGGTAGCGTCATCGGCATCGTCGGCCCTTCCGGATCCGGCAAAAGTACCCTGACCAAACTGATCCAGCGCCTCTATTCGCCGGAGCGCGGGCGGGTGCTGATCGACGGCATGGATTTGTCGGTACTTGATCCCGCTTCACTGCGACGGCAAATCGGCGTGGTCCTGCAAGAGAACATGCTGTTCAAAGGTACGGTGCGCGACAACATCGCCTTTGCTTCACCTGGCATGCACTTCGACCAGGTGGTCGAAGCCGCGGAACTGGCTGGTGCCCATGAATTTATCCTGGAGCTGCCACAGGGTTACGACACGGAACTGGGGGAGCGTGGTAATGGTTTGTCTGGTGGTCAGCGGCAACGCATCGCCATTGCCCGGGCCTTGGTGACCAATCCGAAAATCCTGATCTTCGACGAGGCCACTTCAGCGCTGGATGCCGAGTCGGAATCCATCATCCACGGCAACATGCACAAGATCTGCAAGGACCGCACGGTGTTCATTATTGCCCATCGCTTGTCCGCGGTCAGAATCGCCCAGCGGATTATCACGGTCGAAAAAGGCACCATTGTCGAAGAAGGCAGCCACGACGAACTGCTGCAGCAGGACGGGCGTTATGCCTCGCTGTGGCGTCATCAGACGGGGCATCTGCATGTCGCTGCTTGATCGCTGGTTCCCCCGACTGCGGCATTACCGCGACATTGCCCGCGCCGCGCTCGACGCTGAAAAAGCCCAGGGCATCTCGCCGCAACGGCAGCGCGATGAAGTCGAGTTTTTGCCGGCAGCGCTGGAAGTGCTGGAAACCCCTGCGTCCCCGGTGGGGCGTGGCTTGATGTGGGCGTTGATGCTGCTGTTCGCGATTGCCCTGGTCTGGTCGACCATCGGCAAACTCGACGTGGTCGCGGTGGCGGAGGGCAAGGTCGTCCCCAACGGTAAAAGCAAAACCATCCAGCCGCTGGAAGCGGGCATCGTCAAGGCGATTCTGGTGGACAACGGCCAGCATGTGACGCAAGGCCAGGCCTTGATCGAGCTGGACCCGACCGAGGTGACCGCCGATGTCGGCAAGTCGAGGACGGCGCGGGTCGACGCTATGCTGACGATCAACCGTGCCCAGGCCCTGCTGGATGCGCAAACCGCCAACCGGGCGCCGACGGTCAAGGCAGTTCCGGATGCCACGGAAGATCGGCAGCGGGATACCCAACGCTTCGCCGAAAGCGCGTTTTACGAACACCGCAGCAAGGTCACCAGCTTGCGTTCGGAATTGCAAAAACGCGTGCAGGAACTGCAAACCACCCAGCACAAAATCAGCAGCTTGCAGCAGACCTTGCCGATGACCCGCGCGGAAGAGGAGGACTACCAGACCTTGCTCCAGCAAAGCTATGTGCCGCGCCATGCTTATCTGGAAAAGGAGCAGGCACGGATTCAGCAAGAGCAGGAGTTGGCCGGGCAGCAGAGTTACGCGAAGGAATTGCAGGCGACGATTCAGGAGCAGCGTGACGATATCGATACCGCCATTGCGCAATTTCGCCGTGAGCAACTCGATGCGCTTAACCAGGCCCAGCAGCAGTTGGCCCAGGATCAGGGCGATGAAACCAAGTTTCAGCAACGGCAGTGGCAAACCCATTTGACCGCGCCGGTGGGCGGTACCGTGCAGGAACTGGCGGCGCACACGATTGGCGGGGTGGTCACCCCGGCGCAGGCGCTGTTGGTGATTGTGCCGGATGACGCCGGGCTGGAAATTGAAGCGCAGATTCTCAACCGGGATATCGGTTTTGTTCGGCCGGGGCAGGACGCTGAAATCAAGCTGGATGCCTTTCCGTACACCCACTACGGCACGATCCCGGGCAAGGTCATGTCGATTTCGCAGGATGCGGTGAAGGATGACAAGTTGGGGCTGGTTTATCCGGCAAGGATTCAGCTCGGTGCGCATGTGATTGTGGCGGATGGCAAGGATGTTCAGTTGGAACCGGGGATGTCGAGTTCGGTGGAGATCAAGACTGAGCAGAGAAGGATTATTGAGTATTTGTTGACGCCGTTGTTGAAGTATCAGAGTGAGGCGTTGAGGGAGCGCTAAATGGGAGAAACAATTTGCGTTGCGTTGCGTTGGTCGGTCGAGCCCGCTGCCTAATTTTTGCTTTTTTATGATGAATTGTCGAAATTTCAAGGGGTATGTCATGAGCCAGCTTGCTTTTTAAGTAGAGAGTTTATGTGGGCTAAGTGATTGGGGTTTGTATCATTTGGAGTGTGTGAAATTATCAAATGGGGCGGATAAGTATGGCTGGCGTCACTGTTTACAAAAAAGCATTGTTATTTATTTTGTTTGGGCTGGGTGGCTGCATGAATGCGATTGCAGATAATGACCCGTGCGGGAGCCAAAATGGCTCTTTGAATACTGCGCAGTGCAAAGCGGAAAAATTGAAATCCTTAGAAAAAGATCTTGATGCAGGTTATCAGGAAGCATTGGGGAAGTTACCAATCACGAGTAAATGGGACGCTCGGGAAACCAGGGGTCAACTTGAAAAAGCGCAGCGAGCATGGAGAGTCTACCGAGATGAAAATTGCAGCTATGTAGGAGGGCTACAGGGAGGGAGCAGCAAGTGGGTGACAACTTTTGCTAACGAGTGGCTATAGAAGAGACTGAGAGGCGTATTGACTTTTTGAGTATATATCTGCAAGCGGTTGATGGGGTGCCTAAAATTTACTAGAGGTGAAGTTATATGGAATGTATGCCATTGCAACTATGTTTAAATTGCTTTCCGATACTCCGTATTTTTGAATTGTGAGGTCCAATGTGGAAGCTACTTTCTTGAAAAAACAGTCCTTTTACCTGTGGTTGACGTTTGGGGTTGTGTTGTGTCATGGAGTGTGTATGACATATTTTTTTCCGCATGAATGGGCGGAGTCCGCCAGCTCTTTATCATTTGTTAATGCTGTAGCAGTTGTTGTTCCAGTTGTTCACGGACTAATCAGCCACACGCCTCCATATACACCTTATTGGGGGATGTTTTATGCGACTTTTTGGTGTTTGACGCCAATATTTTTTGCTGCTGGTGCGGCTTCCACATTTTTCTTTCCTCATGAAAGCTATGGGAAAATGAAGCTTAACAAGCCGCGTCTGTATATTTTTGGATATTTATTTTTTTTAATTGTCTCGATGATTCCGTTTTTCCTTCCATTCATTGGAGATTTTCCTAACCGACTTTTTAATCAAATGAGCGATTTTTTACCGCTGCGACTATTAGCCTGGTGCACGACGGCGCTATCTCCATTTACTTTGGGGTGGGCTACTGGCTGTTGTTATCAGCGTTTTATTTCTAATGCAAACCACTGAAAGGACGCAAAATGGGTGACGTAACAGATTCTCAGGATCAGACGAGTGTGACGGGAAAAATGAGTAATTTTGGGGGTAATCTAAGTGCCCAATATTATTCGGGTAAGGATGGTGTGGCAAACGCAGTAATGGATGTCTACGGTGCGGTAACTTCGGCACTGTATAGCGGGTTGGCTACGGCGGCAGGGGAGGTCGGTAAGTTTCCAGGGCCAGTTGGCTATATAGGCATAGCTATCAACGTTGTGGTTTCCAGTGTGACCGGCTCGAATATTGAGTGTTCAGCTATCGGGGCTACTGGTGGAGCTTTGGTTGGCACAGCTTCTGCGGCTGGGGCCATTGCTTTAACTGAAGCTTTCTCATCAGGTGGTGCGACTCCTTTGGAGCCCGTAATCGCATATGGAGTTTCCACATTTGCTGGCGGTGTCGCGCAAAAAGACATCACTGCCTTGTGTCTAACAGGAAAGAGTTATATCGACGGTGAAGCACCTGCACCTGCACCTGCAGCACCGGGTCAGTCTGCATTGGAACAAGCTTTTCAAGATACTTTGACTGTCTCTGAGTTGCCTCAAGCTCCTGCAAGCACCCCACAGCCCTTGCAAACCACTACATCTGATCTTGCTGCACAAATTATACAGTTTCGACCCTCTCCTGATTACACCGGAGCAGACGGTGTCTATACCGTCCAGTCTGGGCAAACGCTTACAAGCATAGCGGCGGAAAATGGTGTCTCTGTAAAGGAGTTGGAAGAGACAAATCCTCAAATCACAGATCCTAATAGTATTCGCACCGGACAAGTTATCCAGTTGCCTCAGAGTGCGACAGGTTATGTGCCGGGTGCTACAGATTCAAGCACGGATAATATACCTGATGATGCCGCTCAAACTGATGCCTTGGCCAATGCGCTACAACAGTCGGCCGGTACGGATGTTTCGGTCGTGGCAGAAAACTCTGGTCGCATTGCGTTACTTTCAACGACAACTGGACAAGCTACGATTATTGCCAATGACGGGGCAGTGACGACAGAAAGCCTGGATTCATATCATCAGCAAGCTCAAACAACTTACGATAACTATGTTGCTAGTGGGTATTTGAATGCAACTTCTCAAGTTGCTTATGCTGATTATCAGAATAATGTATATGGTGTTCTGAGCGCCGACGGTCAGACTGGAACTGTCGTTACCAGTGCCGGGGTTATTACTCAGGATGCGCAGGGGGATATTGCTGTTCAAACTGCAGCGGGACAGCTTTATGTTTATGATCAGGCTAATGGATCAAGCCTATTCGCAAGTGATTCAGGGCCAAACTCAACGCTGGTTGCAGATGTTCAATCAAGTAGTGTGACGGGAGACGTTGTCGATGACTCGAAAGCCTTCACCACGACTGGAGGCGTTCAATATGATAATAGTGTGGATACTACCTCAACGGGACAAGCCACTGCGACCTACACGGGACAAGGTGGTGTAATCAATCTGAGCAATGCCACAGTCAACATGGGCGCTGACAGCTCAGCCACACTCAGCGGCTCCAATAATGACGTCACAGCCGATACTAACGCCTCAGTCAATCTAGCAAGTGGATCGAGCTGGGATGTCGTGACAATGATGAAAAATGGCGAAGTGATCCTGGCCAGCGCAGATGACGACATAGTCGTTCACGCCACTAACAGTTATGTTTCTATGGGCATGGAAGATCGCGTTGCGCTTGATGGCAGCATCATCAAGGTTTCTGGCGGCGTAGACAACACAGTCACGACCCAAGGCACCAATGAAGATGTCACGCTGGGAACCGGCAGCACCCTGAATGTAACAAGTGGCTCAGCCACCGCCACGCTCAGTGACGGCACGGTCACTGCCGCCGCCGGTAGTCAAGTCAGCCTCAGCGGCAGCAGCAATCTGATCAGTGGCAGCGGCGCGACAGTCAATATTGCGGATAGTGGCAATACGGTCAGCGCATCAGATGACACGATCAATTTGGCTGGCACTGGGCTTACAGTAAATGCCACCGGAAACAATGACACTTTCATTAGTACAAGTAATTCCCACGGCGATACGATCGAGATGGCGGGTACCGGTACCACGCTCGATATCAGTGGTGCGACGATCACAATCGCCGCCGGTAGCCAGGTGACCATCGACGGTAGTAACAACATTGTCAATGCTGTCGGAAATGACACTGTCTCATTCATTGGCAGTGACAACAACTTTACAGGTGGAGTCGGCGACATCGTTACGACTCAGGACATCAGTGCCACACTGAATGATCTTGCCACTGCTGCTGTAGCCGCTTACGGTGGCGCCGATGCTCCCGTCATGGGCAGTCAATGGGAATTGGTCAACGTTGTACCCGCTGGGCCCACTCTCGCGAGAAGTATGGGCGCATATGGTTTTTCTGGCCAAACCTATGTCAACAGTCAAACCGGTGAGGTCATCATTGCTGATCGTGGCACTATCGATAATGTACAAAACATTATTTCCGATACCAGTGTTGCGCTGGATACAGCAAATGGCGCGCAACAGGTAGCGAACGATTACGCGGTAGCGGCATTGGCTGCGGCACAAACTCAACTGAGCTTGTCTGGTGTAGATGTCAGTGCTATCTACACAACGGGCCACTCCTTGGGAGGGGCAGAGTCTCAAGCGCAAGCCGCGTTCTTAAGTGCCGCCACTGATTCAGAGGGCACGCCGTTGCTTCCCTCGGATGTCAAAATTACTAACGTGTCTTTCGATGCTCCCGGTATTGCTGGATTATCGACTAGCGGCGACAGCAGCAAATATACGAGCTACGATTTTTCAGCGCAGGGCGATCTGGATAATTTGTCTGGCGGCAGTAATTTGGTGGGAACAACCGATGTTTCCTTAGCGGTTGGGCCTTCTCTGTGGGCAACCGGAGGGATGATTGGATTAGACTCTACGATACAAAATATACCTGGTGCAGCATTCATCGCTGACGGTCTATCCAGTGCCTTGGACGCGCGTTCCAGCGTTGCTTTGGCAAATGGTTTATCAGGAACTGTTCTGGGGCAAATGCAACTGAGCCAACTGAGTGGAATGTCTTCCACGCAAATGCAGGATGCATTCGGTGTGACCCAGGCCAGTACCCCTGTTTATGATGCTGCGGGTTATGATCAAAATGGATACAACGTAAACGGTTACAGTATTTATGGTGTCAATCAGAACGGTGATATTGACCCATCGATTACCGCCCAAGGTGGGCAGACAAACACGGATACGTTGAGTGACGGCTCCAAAGTCACAGTTGTCATTGCCGGGGATGGGGCAACGACGGAGACCTTGAGTAATGCAGATGGTACTGTTAGCACCTATGTCAGTAACTCGTCGGGAGATATTGTAAGGACTAGTGTGCAAAGCCTGGACGGAACTACCCTTACGCAAACCATCGACCCGGTTACAGGGAGCATTACGCAAAATACTACCACTGGAGGCGGGGCGCTCGAAGAAAGTGCCACAATCCAAGAAAACCAAGATGGCAGTGCTGATGCGACATCAACCACCTATACTTCCCCAGGGCAGCAAAACATCGTCGAGTCAGATCAAAGATCGGTCAACGGTAGCAGCACTGAAACTGATACCAGTTATTTTAATAATGTAGAGCAAGGGCAAGTCGTTATTAATAATGACGCGGCGGGGCAAGATACTGGCGTCTTAGTGACGGGTATCAATACTCGATTTGATTTAAATGATGCCGCGATCACATTGGCCGCAGGTGCTCAGCTAAATCTCGCGGGCACCGATGATATTATCACGATTGATAATGGTGCAACTGTAGTTTCCCAGTCGGCTGACGGAACCTCAGATTTACAACAAGGTAATCAGTTTGTTTTGTCGAGTAACGCAACACTCTTTGATGACGATGTGAATTCTGCTCGCGCCGAGATCATTACACAGGTGATCGGTTCTACAGGAGACAATGTAGCATTGGCCGCTGGCGTCGTGACCGCGGAACTCAGCGGAGCCACCATTACTACCCAAAATGGTACAATTCTGACGGTTCAGGGCGACGATAATGTTGTGGCTGGTAACTCTACTGTCGCGATTGATGGTGATGGCAATCAATTTACTTTTCATGCAGGCAATATCGCCAGTGTCAACGGTAACGACAATACGGCAACAGCCGTCGGGGACGGGGCAAAGCTTAGCGTAGCTGGCATGGACAATAACGTTGATGCCACCGATGGCAGCGTTACCTTGTCTGATGGCGCAAGTACGACACTGACCGGTGATGACAATCAGGTCACGACGGGAAATGACGTGGTCGCCACGCTCGCTGGATCGGGCAACATGGTTGTGGCCGGTAACGACTCCACGTTGCTTGTGACGGATAGCAGTAATAACGACAGCATCACCCTGGGAGCCAATAGCGCGGTCAGCATCGCGAATGGCGATCAGGGTGAAGTGGTGAGCCTCGCGAATGGCACTGTCAATCTGGGTGAGAATGACACGGGCGTGAACATTGTCGGTGCAAGTAACAGTGTCAACGTGAGCGGAGCGGGCGATAACTTTTCGGCGTCAAGCGACACGATCAATCTGAGTGGCGTAGGGCTCACAGTAAATGCCACTGGTGACAACAACCTTATCAACGCTGCGGGAGATAACAATCTCTCGCTTACCGGCAGTGATAACAGCGTTACAGGTGGGACCGGCGACACGGTCACCACCCAGGGTAACGGAGAAAATATCACGCTGGGCGCTGGCAGCTCTCTGGATGTGGCAAGCGGTTCTGCCACCGCCACGCTCAGTAGCGATACTGTCACTGCTTCCGCCGGCAGCGAAGTCACGCTCAACGGCGGGAGCGATGTCATCAGTGGCGGTGGTGCGACGGTCAATCTTGAGAGTAGCGGCGATACGGTTAGCGCATCAAATGACACGATCAATCTGGGTGGGACCGGGCTGGCTGTAACTGCCTCCGGTAACAACGACAGCGTTACAGGCGGAGCCGGCGACAGCGTCACTACTCAGGGCAGCGGAGAAAGTGTCACGCTGGGTGCTGGTAGCACCCTGGATGTGGCAAGCGGCTCCACCATGGCTACACTCAGCGATGGTTCAGTCACTGCTGCCTCTGGCAGCCAAGTCACGCTCAGCGGCGGCAGCGATACGCTCAGTGGAAATTACGCGACGGTCAATGTTGAGAGTAGTGACGATACGGTCAGCGCATCACATGACGCGATCTATCTGGCAGGTACAGGGATGCTCGTAACTGTCTCCGGTGACTTTGACTACGTCAAGGGTGGGACCGGCGACAGCGTCACTACCCAGGGCACGGGAACAGATGTTGTGCTGGGCGCTGGTAGCACTCTCGATGTGGAGAGTGGCGTCGTCTCTGGCGAACTCAGCGGAGGTGCGATCACTGCTGCTGCCGGTAGTGAAGTTGTAGTCATTGGCGGCAGCGATACGATCAGTGGCAGCGGCGCGACGGTCGATGTTGAGAGTAGCGGCGATACAGTCAGCGCATCAGGCGATGCTATCAATCTGAGTGGTGCAGGGCTGTCAGTGGATGCAACCGGCGACAACGACAATATCTCGGGTGGGGTTGGCGACACCGTCACCACCCAGGGCAGCGGAGAAATTATCTCGCTGGGCACTGATGGCTCCCTGGATGTGGAAAGCGGTTCCGCCACCGTCGACCTCAGAGGCGGCGGTGCGGTCATTGCGGCCACTGGCAGCGAAGTTACGCTCTACGGCGGTGGCGATACGCTCAGTGGCGGAAGTGTGACGGTCAATATTGGGACTGGTGGCGATACGGTCAGCTCATCAGGCGACACGATCAATCTGGGTGGTACAGGGCTGTCGGTGAATGCCACCGGCAACAATGACAGTGTCATCGGCGAGGCCGGCGACAGCGTCACCACCGAGGGTAGTGGAGAAAATGTCACGCTGGGGACTGGTAGCACTCTGGATGTGGCAAGCGGCTCGGCCATCGCCACGCTTAGCGACGGCACGATCACTGCCGACGTTGGCAGCCAAGTCACGCTCAGCGGCGCTAGCGATACGATCAGTGGCAGTAGTGCGACGGTCAATATTGAGAGTAGTGGCGATACGGTCAACGCATCAGGTGACACCATCAACCTGGGTGGAGGGCTGGCCGTCACTGCCTCCGGCAACAATGACAGCATCACCGGCGGGACCGGCGACACCGTCACTACCCAGGGCAGCGGAGAAACTGTCACGCTGGGTGCTGACAGTAACCTGGACGTGTCGAGTGGCTCTACCACCGCCATGCTCAGTAGCGGCTCGGTCACTGTAGACGCTGGCAGTCAAGTCACGCTCAGTGGCGGCAGCGATACGATCAGCGGCAGTAGTGCGACGGTCAATATTGAGAGTAGTGGCGATACGGTCAGCGCGTCAGGCGACACGATCAACCTGGGTGGTACAGGGTTGTCGCTGGATACCACCGGCAACAACGACAGTGTTACAGGCGGAACCGGTGACACGGTCACCACCCAGGGCAGCGGAGAAAATATC
>Ga0302155_10001198_pt1 | contig 19045 bp, 21 predicted proteins | sample I_Bog_N3_1_FD_193508 | JGI IMG/M metagenome (GOLD analysis project Ga0302155, IMG submission 193508) | Peat permafrost microbial communities from Stordalen Mire near Abisko, Sweden - I_Bog_N3_1 | ecosystem: Environmental > Terrestrial > Soil > Wetlands > Peat | place: Sweden: Abisko, Stordalen...
ACAGCGCGAACCGGTCAGGACAGCAGCAACAGCCTGCTCAAGAACTGGAACGGCGAAGAGCTGCGGCAGGATGTACAGGCGCAAACACAGATCACGCAAGCATTTGGGCAGCAGGTGGCCAAAGCCACCCGGATCTTGATGATTTAGCATTGGATGCTATAGCTTGGAAATACACCTACGATTGGCGATAGTGCATAGAAAAGTGCGTCGGCTCCACTTGTTGGGGCAAATACAGCAGCAAAACAAGCTGCTGCTAACGAGTATTACAAAACACTGGGGGGGATGATGCAAGAATTGCATCTCACACAAGCGGAATCGATTTTTCGAAGTCTGTAGAAGTTGTTACGCTAGCCATGCAGGATGAGGGTATTTTGCAGGCGAGCAAGGATGGTGTTGATACCTTGTGTGCCAAGGCATCGACCGAGAGCGCCGTCTTTGCCTGTGACGTTGGCGAGTGCGAATTGAAAAACTTCTGCCGCTTCACCAATGAGCCTTATCTTGGCAATGGGAAAGCAAGGTGATTCTTGTGCAGCGAAGCTAACGTCGGCATCGGACTCATTATTGGGTGGCGGCACATGTACATCGGGCGAGCGCTCTTGTTGTTGTCGAAGCATGCGATCACGTTCGCGCTGCAATTGTTCCTGGCTGGCTGCGAACCCTTCGCTGATCGTTTGAGCATCAATGGAGCTGGCAGCAAGCAGTGCGGCGAGCCCGCTGAGCAGCCGCGGCGCGGTGTTTGACATGGATTATTTCCTTTGTTGTTTGACTCGGCGGGGCTATTTTAAAAAGCCACCGGCAAGCTCACCATAGGAATAGTCCGAGAATGCGATGAATAAAATTTATTCTGACGAAACTGCTCGCTGTTGCAGGAAGGCTGCGACCTTGGCTGCAGGAAGGCGCCCGATGGCGGCCAGCAGAGGGGCATCGATGTGGCGGCAGTGATAATGTTGCTGCAGGCGCTGGCCGATCCGGATCAGCAATTGTGCGGAAACTTCTGCATCGGCTTCGGCGCGGTGGGCATTGCCGCTAAAGCGTATGCCCTGACTGGCTGCTACGCTGGCTAGGCGATAGCTGGTGAGACCCGGCAGCAGACGGCGCGACAGCAACAGCGAACAGACCAGCTCGCTATAGCTGCTCTGCAAGTCCAGACGCTGGCTTTCGGCGGCGAGAAATTTGGCGTCAAAACTGGCATTATGCGCCGCCAGAGCATGCGTGCCGATGAACGCCAGCAGCGCTGGCAACACTTGTTGGACTGGCGGGGCGGTGTCAACCATGGCTTGTGAGATGCCGGTCAGGGCGGTGATCTCGGCCGGGATTTCGACATCGCAATTGATCAACGAGACGAAGCGTTCGACGATCTTGCCATCGACAATACGCAGGGCTGCCACTTCGGTAATACGCGCCCCTTGGGCTGGGCTCAGGCCGGTGGTTTCAAAGTCCAGCATGACGACAGGTTGGTTAATCACGGCAATGAGCAATCAAAAGAAAACAGCGATTTTAATACGGCGCGACGGTCGGCCTGAATCCTATATGGCAGACAGGCCCGGCGGGCTTGGCTTATCATGCTGGTTTTGCCGATTTTATCGTGAGGAGATTGTGATGCTAAAACATATCGTGATGTGGAAGTTGAAAGACCAGGCCGAAGGCGCCGATAAGGCCACCAATGCTCTCAAGATGAAAGAACTACTCGATGGCTGTGCAGAACTGGTGCCGGGCATCCTGAAATTTGAAGCGGCGCTGGCGCAGCCCGGACTGGAAGCGACCTATGACGTGGTGTTGTATTCGGAATTTACCTCTAGAGCGGCGCTCGATGCCTATCAGGAGCATCCTGATCATGTTGCCATCAAGCCTTTTATTGGGGCCATTCGGGAAGCACGTCAGTGCATGGACTACGAAATCTGATTGCAGTAGATCATGACTTATACATTAGCTGAAGTCTTCAGTGACGGTAATCCTTATCTGGAAAGCCTGGGTGTGGTGGTGCTGGAATATGGCGAGGGGCGTGCCAGTATGGCGCTGCAATTGCGAGCTGAATTCATGAACAGCTGGCATGTCGCGCACGGCGGGATTTCTATGACATTGCTCGATGTCGCCATGGGGCTGGCCGCACGTACGGCGGTGCCGGATGCTCGCTCGTCAGCCACGGTCGACATGAGTACCAGCTTCCTGCGACCGGCCGGCAAGAACGGAGATACGGTAATTGCTCGCGGCCGCGTTTATCATCGTTCTACCACCATGTGTTTTTGCGATGCAGAATTATGGAACGGCGATTTGCTGGTGGCCAAAGCCATGGGTAGCTTTAAAGCCATCAAGCGCATTGATATTGCTAAAAAAATGGTGCACGAGAGTCTGGCTAAAAAAAACGAATTGAATATGGAACACACGATTAAACTCGGCACCTGGGAAGCTTTGCACGTAGATGCGGCGCTCATTCGCAATGAAGTCTTTGTGCTCGAACAGCAGGTGCCGGCCGAGTTGGAACTCGACGATATGGATGTGCTGTGCGTGCATGCCGTGGCCTACGATGCAGTCGGCGTGCCGCTGGCCACCGGCCGTTTGTTACCGGACGGCCATATCGGTCGCATGGCGGTACGCAAGAATGGCCGTGGCCAAGGTGTCGGCGGTGCTGTTTTGCGGGAGCTCATGGCAGCTGCGCGAGAACGTGGCGACCATACCGTAGCGCTCAACGCCCAGACGCATGCGGCGGCGTTTTACCGCGCCCACGGCTTTGCTCAGGAGGGGAACGAATTCATGGAAGCCAACATTGCGCATATTCACATGCGGGCAACGCTGGAGTAAGCTGATTGTGGGAAGTCGATACTGTCTTTTTATGTTGCAGTGCGATGTAATGTTTCTCCTGCACTTGATTTAAGTCGCTTTTGAGTATGATGATCCACCAGTGTTGGTTATCGGCACTGGTGGATTTTTGTTGTGGTTTCCCACAATATCTAGGGGCATAGTCCTGGTGCATACTTGCGCCCGCACAGACCGTGGTTGATAAGTTAAATGCAGGAGCATTCCTAGGCTGATTGCACCACAAGTTTCTAACATCACATAATAAATGGAGAATCGTATGGCCAAGAAGCCGCCACTTTATAAATCACTTTACGTTCAGGTGCTGCTGGCAATCGCCATAGGCGTGTTGCTTGGTCATTTCTATCCGCATACCGGCGAGGCAATGAAGCCACTGGGTGAGGGTTTCATCAAACTGATCAAGATGGTCATTGCACCGGTGATCTTTTGTACCGTCGTGTTGGGCATCGCCGGTATGGAAGACATGAAGAAGGTCGGCAAGACCGGTGGTCTGGCGCTGCTGTATTTTGAAGTGGTCAGTACGCTAGCGTTGTTGGTCGGCCTGGTGCTGGTCAATGTGCTGCAGCCTGGCGCTGGCATGAATGTCGACGTGTCGACGATCGACACCAAGAACATCGCCGCCTACACCAATCCAGACAAGATGGGCGGTGTTACCGAGTATCTGATGAATATCATCCCTAACAGCATGGTTGATGCGTTTGCCAAGGGCGATGTGTTGCAGGTGTTGCTGATATCGGTGTTGTTCGGCTTCGCACTGCATAAGTTTGGTGGTCGCGGCACGCTGATTTTTGATTTCATTGAAAAAACCTCGCATGTGCTGTTCTCGGTTGTTGGCACTATCATGAAGGTTGCTCCTATCGGTGCTTTTGGCGCGATGGCATTTACCATTGGAAAATATGGCGTCGGCTCCTTGTTGTCGTTAGGCAAGCTGATGGGTACCTTCTACCTGACTTGTCTGATCTTCATCTTTGTCGTGCTCGGGATCATCACGCGTCTACACGGTTTCAGCGTCTGGAAGTTCGTCAAATACATCAAGGAAGAACTCTTGATCGTGTTGGGTACTTCGTCTTCGGAGTCGGTGCTGCCACGCATGCTGGTGAAGATGGAGAAACTGGGCGCCAAGAAGACGGTGGTCGGTCTGGTCATTCCAACCGGGTATTCCTTCAATTTGGATGGCACGGCCATTTATCTGACCATGGCGGCGGTGTTTATTGCACAAGCGACCAATACGCCGATGACTCTGGTGCAGGAACTGACACTGTTGGCCGTGTTGTTGCTCACTTCCAAGGGCGCCGCCGGCATCACCGGCAGCGGTTTTATTGTGTTAGCGGCAACGCTGTCGGCAGTGGGGCATGTTCCCGTCGCCGGTCTGGCATTGATTTTGGGTATTGACCGCTTCATGTCGGAAGCGCGTGCTTTAACCAATACCGTTGGTAACGGTGTAGCGACACTGATCGTTGCGAAATGGAGTAATGAGCTCGATGAAAAGCGTCTGCATGCAGAGCTCAACAATGAAGTGCTGAAAGACGACGTCAGTGAGTCCGAGGTAGTCGTTGCCAAGGGGCACTATTGATCGTTAGTGCGGTTCCGGTTATGCCGGACTGCTAGTAGTAAAAACGGCGACACGACGCTCAGGTCTTGTCGCCGTTTTTATTTCAACAGTATTGAGGCAACTGCATGTAATCGCCCGGGCCAAAGAACAGGTTGTTATTGACGCGGGGGCGATGATTGCTGTCCTGCGGATAGGCTAAAAATGGACAAAAAAAAGCCCGCTGCCTTGCGGCGCGGGCTTAAATCCAATTCTTTAGGAGGAAATTGGAGGAGACAGGTGTAACTTTACTGCGTTGCACCAAATCCATCCAATTTATTTCTGAAATATCAGATATTCGATTAATTTATATCTCTGTCTAATTTCATTGTCATAAACACAAATGTTAACTCGGGCTTTCCCTATCCTGTTTGATTTTAAGTTTGCAGGGAGAATGCTTTTGCTGTGGCTCGGTCGTTGGCGCAGCTTGGCAAGAGGTGATCGGGTTGGCGGCATGCTCGCTCAAGACCGGTGCGCCGATGATAGGTATGCGCACAACGGTGGAGACACGTGTGCCGTAATCGGGCGAGCAGATAAAAATCGATGACAGTGTACGTTCCCATTCCAGGCTGATGCCGGTACTGGGCAGGCGGCAATCGTTGGCGCGGGTACTGTCGCTGAGCAGTTCGAAAAAAGTTTCTTCTGGTGCTCCCTGACAGAGCAGGCTGGAGAACTGGGCTTTGGCACGTGTGACTTTGGGCCAAGGTGTATCAAGCAAGGCATTGGAGACGCCATAGACGCCATAACCAAGGGGTTGGCCGTTACGTGGATCGGCGTCGCCCTTGTTGGAGTACCAGATCAAGGTTTCCCTATCGCCGACGAGCAGGTTAAAGCCGTTGTACTGTGCCGCGTTCGGTTGGATATGCGCAATATAGTCTGCCGGTGAGAGTTCGCCGGATAGAAAATCCGATACCAGCTTACCGCGGCTGGGAGCGTCGGGGCGTTTTTCTGTGGGGGCACGCACATTGGTGAGTGCCGCAAAACGACCGTTGCGGGTTACTCCCAACCAGGTCCCGCCTGCTTGCAGATCGCGCCCGGCATAGATGTCAGGATTGTCTTCCCACCAGGCGGCAGCGCTGGCGGGGCGTTGATAAAACTCGTCACGATTGGCTGCTGCAATCAGCGGCATGCCAGGAATGACTTTCCACGCAAAAATAATCAGGCACATGGAGAAAAGTCCAGAAATTGTTCGATATGGCGTGCGCCATCAATGAGTTGGTCCAGCTGGTTGGCAACGACGCTGGCGCCAAGCGCGGCTTCAAAATCTGCCGGTACATCGTGGTAGACCTCCATCCAGGTAGTGCGGCCGTCTTTTTCGTGTGGGCGCCGCTTCAGTTCGGTCTTCACCTGATATTGCCGTGATAACTGCGCCTGCATCGACAGCGCCCGTTGCGGCAACGCCGGCAATTTGTCTGTCAGTACGTGGTAATAAATGTAGAGGTCCATTGATGATCCTCTTGGCTCAGGCTGATTGGCGGTTCATTGCGGCTCTGCCAGCGCGTAGGGCAGTTCCTGCAAATGCAAGGCTGGACCATCGGCCGCGCCGAGATGAATACTGCCGTTCTCTGTTGCGGCCAGTTTGATCTCGACTAAGCAAGCAGATTGTCCGGCCGCAGCAGGTTCGGCATTGACCACCATGCCGCACGGTTGCCCTGGATCCGCGCTGGAGAAGACTTCGGCGCCAGCTTGTACTGCGCCTGCCACCAAGGCCAGCACGCTGCGGCGCTTGAGTTTGCCGAGGTACTGGCTGCGCGCGACGATTTCCTGGCCGGGATAACAGCCTTTCTTGAAGTTGACGCCGCCGATCAGCTCGAAATTGATCATCTGCGGGACGAACTGTTCTTGCGTGGCTTTGGTGATGCTGGGCACGCCAGCATAGATATCGGTCAGGCGCCATGCAGACGTAGATGCAGCCGTCAGCGTTTGTGTCAGCACCGGCCAGGCGGCGATGGCCTGATCGACGCCGAGGATCCACTGGTAACGCGGCATCTGGCGGCTGTCGGCCAGACGGATCAAGGTGCCATGTTCATTGTCGACTTTGGCATAGGGCTGCGCCGGTAATTGTGCAAACCATTGCTGCAGGGCTGTCGTCGCAGTCGTTCCGACTAGTCCAAGTGCAAGCTTTTGTTCATGCAGGTCGGCCAGTTTGACCTTGGCGCGTAGCACAAACATCTGCAGTCGCTTCTGAATCGCAGGCTGTAGCATACGTGGCAATTGCAACACAATCTGATCGAGGTCTTTCCACATCAGAAAACTCGCCAGCAAGCGTCCTTTGGGCGTGCAATAGCCGGCCAGACGGGCGCTGCCCAGGTCAAGATGTTCGACATCGTTGGTAATTTGATTGTGCAGGAAGCCGGCGGCATCGTCACCGGTCAGAGAAATCAGGCCCAGGTCGGTCAGCGGGGCGACGAAATGCTCAGGAAAATCCTTTGCGACATTGCCTGCAAATTGCTGGATTTCCACCCCGTTGGGGCTGTCGTTGCTGCTTATTGCGGCACCATGCCGGGCCAGAAAGCTTAGCCAGGATGCGCTCGCAAGGGTCGTTTCAGTCATAAATTAGGTTACTCAGGTGGACAGCGATTATCATTGCAACAGGTGCTGGAACAAGTTTCAGCCTCGATTATAGTGGCGCTGCAAAAATGCGTCAGATTGCGTTCAAATATGCGTCAATAATGAAGAAAATAATTTACCTCCTTTTCCTGCTCTGTGTTGCCCTGGCATGCGGTGCCGCCTATTGGGTGTCTCAGCCTATTCTGGCTGCGGACCAAAAACCGATTGAGTTCACCATCAATGCCGGCAGCGGTGTCTTCGGCGCGGCCCAGCAGATTGCCACCGCCGGCGTGCCGGTCAATCCAGTTTTATTCGCTTTGCTGGCGCGCGGTAGCGGCGAGGGCAATCGGCTTAAGGCTGGCAGTTATGAAATCAAGCCGGGAACGACGCCCTTGCGTTTGCTGGAGAAATTGGTGCGCGGCGAGTTTGCGCAAGAGTCGCTGACCATCATTGAGGGGTGGAGCTTCAAGCAGATGCGCCAAGCCATTGCCGATTTTCCGGGAATCAAGCATGACACCGCAAGCTGGACCGATAGTGCTTTGTTGACCAAGTTGACGACCGACTTTACGATGCCGGAAGGTTTGTTTTTCCCCGATACCTATTTGTTCGCCAAGGGCGCCAGCGATCTGCAGGTCTATCGACAGGCCTTTGCGTTGATGAACAAGCGTCTGACGGCGGCCTGGAACAAGCGCGATGTCACACTGCCTTACAAGACGCCCTACGAGGCGCTGATCATGGCATCGATCGTGGAAAAAGAAACCGGCCAAAAGTCGGAGCGTGGCATGGTTGCTGGGGTGTTCATCAATCGCCTCAGAAGCGGCATGCCGTTGCAAACCGACCCGAGCGTCATTTATGGCATGGGCGATCGTTATCAGGGGACTATCCATAAAAGTGATCTGCTCACCGATACCCCTTACAATACCTACACCCGTAAAGGCCTGCCGCCGACGCCGATTGCCTTGCCGGGCGCCGCTTCACTGGCGGCAGCACTCAATCCGGACAAGACCGACGCCTTGTATTTTGTGGCGCGCGGTGATGGCACCAGCTTTTTTTCGAACAACCTGAGCGAACATAACCAGGCAGTCAATAAGTACCAGCGCTGATTACTGATTACTGGCTACTGACAATTGATTGCATTGACCGAGTTTTTCTACCGATTTTATTATGGCATCAGGCAAATTCATTACCTTTGAAGGCATCGACGGTGCCGGGAAATCGACCCATATTGGTTTCGTGGCGGAGCTATTACGCGCACGCGGCCTGACCGTGGTAACCACACGTGAGCCGGGTGGCACCGCTCTCGGTGAAAGTCTGCGCGAGATCCTGCTGCATCAGAAAATGCACCTTGAGACCGAGGCCTTGTTGATGTTTGCTGGCCGTCGCGAGCACCTGGCACAGGTTATTGAACCGGCGTTGGCGCGCGGCGACTGGGTCATCTCCGACCGTTTTACCGATGCCACCTTCGCCTATCAGGGCGGGGGGCGCAAGTTGTCGCTGACCAAGCTTGATGTACTTGAGCAATGGGTACATCCAGATCTGCAACCGAATTTGACGCTGTTATTTGACGTGCCACTGGAAGTGGCGCGTGCGCGTCTTGATGCCGAACGCAGCCTGGACAAGTTCGAGCAGGAAAAAGCCGACTTCTTTGCCGCCACGCGAGCGGAATACTTACGCCGTGCCGCGCAGTTCCCGCAGCGCTTCAGGGTGTTGGATTCGACCCGCAGCATTGCTGATATCCAGCACGAAATTGGCCGTTTGTTGTCGGCTGTAATGTGACCAAATCATCGTTTTATTAATGACTGCCTGCGCATGAGTAATACTGTTTTTCCCTGGCTGCACGACAATTGGCTGCAATTGCAGCAGTTGTGCACGCGTCTGCCGCACGCCATTCTGTTCTATGGTCCTGAAGGCATAGGTAAATCTGCTTTCGTCGAATCGTTTGCGCAATCGCTGCTGTGCGAGTCGGTACAGAGCGACGGCCATGCGTGCGGCACTTGTGCCTCATGCGGCTGGTTTTCCCAATATAACCATCCGGACTACCGACGCGTGCGTCCGGAAGTGCTTGACGGCGAGGACGGCAGCGAAGAGGGCGACGGCGCAGAAGAAAAGAAAACTGCCAAAGCCAGCAAGACGCCATCCAAGGAAATCAAGATTGATCAGATTCGTGCGTTGGCCGATTTCATGAATGTCTCGACGCACCGTTCCGGTATGCGGGTGGTGGTGCTGTATCCGGCCGAAGCACTCAATACTGCCGCGGCCAATTCGTTGCTCAAGACACTCGAAGAGCCGCCGCCAAACACCATATTTCTGCTGGTTTCCAATCGAATTGATCGCTTGTTGCCGACGATTCTCTCGCGTTGCCGTAAATTCGCATTGGCGCTGCCTTCGCATGACGCAGGCCTGGCTTGGCTCAAGCAACAGAATGTCAAGGATGCCGACGTCTGGCTGTCGGAGCAGGGTGGTGCGCCACTGGCGGCCCTCAATGCGGCGCAGGGCGACGGTCGCGAGATCATGGATGAGTTTTTGCGGGCATTGGGGCATCCCGGCATTGACGTTGCGCTGAAAACGGCCGAGCGCCTGCAAAAACATCCGTTAACGGATCTGGTCGGTTGGTTGCAGCGCTGGTTGTATGATTTGCTGGCACTTAAATCGAATGGTGCGGTGCGCTATTATCCTCGTTACAGCAAGGAGTTGGTGACATTGGCTGAGCGTCTTGACGCGGTTACACTTGCCACGGCACTTAAATCTGTCAATGAACGGCGTGCAATTGCCGATCACCCCTTGTCGGCACGTTTGTTCATCGAAGAGATGTTGCTCGAGTATTACCAATTGTTTGTCTGAGCCGCCGTTTATTTTTCTTTTCCTTTTTTATTGATGACTACCGCATACACACACCGTCTGGCGCGCCAGGAAGATCTTGAGGCCATCGTCGCCATTTATAACAGCACCGTTGCTTCGCGCCAGGTGACGGCCGATACCGAGCCGGTATCGGTTGCTTCGCGCCAGGCCTGGTTTGATGAACATAATCCGGACAAACGTCCGCTGTGGGTCGCCGAGCGCGATGGCGAAGTCATTGGCTGGCTGTCCTATTCCAATTTCTACGGCCGTCCGGCCTATGCCGGCACTGCCGAGTTGTCAGTCTATCTACATGAAAAGGCGCGTGGTTTGGGTCTGGGCCGATATTTCCTGGAGCAGGCAATTGCCTACGCCCCGACGATCCAAGTGCATACCTTGCTGGGTTTTGTCTTCGGTCACAACGTGCCGAGTCTGAAACTGTTTGAGGCCTTTGCCTTCGAACGTTGGGCTGACATGCCGCGCGTGGCTACGCTCGACGGTATCGAACGCGATTTGATCATTTTGGGCAAACGGGTTGCCTGATCGATTTGCGTTGCTCTTTATCAAAAAAGCAGATCCAAGGGTCTGCTTTTTTGATGGCGACAGACTCTCTGGGAATTACCTGCGCGAAGGCATCAGCTTTGGCGAATGGCAGCATATAATTTCCTTATGCCGACATTTTCATTAACCCGTCCGTTGCCGCAGCATCAATTGCTAATGCGGCTATTTTGGATGCGCTGCATTGCCACGCTGGCGCAAGCCTTGCTGGTCGCCGTTGCAGTCAGCGGCATGCACTTGTCGTTGCCGTTACCACCGCTGTGTGGTGTGCTGGGATTGCTGGTGGCATTCAATGTCTTTAGCTGGTGGCGGACTTGGCGTGCGGCGCCGGTAAGCAATGCGGAGTTGTTTCTGCAGTTGTTCATCGACGTCAGCGCTTTGACGGCTATGCTCTATTTCACCGGCGGCGCGACCAATCCGTTCGTCTCATTCTATCTGCCGGCGCTAGCGGTGGCAGCGGCGATACTGCCAACGCCCTATGCTATTGCGTTGGCCTTGTATTCGCTGATTTGTTACTCGTTGCTGACAGTTTTTTATCAACCCTTGCATGTTCACGACGCCAATCAGGGCATGGCTTATCATCTGGCCGGCATGTGGCTCAATTTTCTGGTGTCGGCTGCTTTGATTACCTGGTTTGTTGCTCGCATGTCCGCCACTTTGCGTGGGCGCGACGCCCAACTGGCACAGGCTCGCGAGCAGCAATTGCTGGATGAGCAGATTGTGGCGCTGGGCACGCAGGCGGCTAGCGCCGCGCACGAAATGAATACCCCACTGGCTACCGTGGCGCTGATCGCCGGCGAGTTGTGCATTGAGGCCGGCCGCAATGATGACTTGCGTTTGTACCGCGAAGATCTGGCCATCGTCGAACAGCAGATTGCCTTGTGTAAGACGGCGCTTGATCGCATGGGTATGGTCAATCCTAGTTCGCAGATTGATACTTCGCTCAGTTTGGCACAGTGGCTGCGGCATTTTTTTGATAGCTGGCGCTTACGTCATCCAGCCTTGGCTATTCGTTTGTCGATGCCGGAAAGTACGGGGCCGGTGCGCCATCCGCAGTTGCTTGCGCAGGTGCTGTCGACCTTGCTCGATAATGCGGCGCAGGCCGTTGGTGTTAATGGCAAGGTTGATCTTGAACTGAGTGTGCAGGATGCTTGTGAGGTTTTCCGTGTGTGTGACAACGGTCCTGGTATCGATGCAGAAATGCTCAAGCGCCTGGGATATGAGCCGGTGCGCAGCACTACCGGCGGTAAAGGCATAGGCTTGATGCTGGCGTTTGCAACGGCGCGTCAGATTGGCGCCAGGTTGACACTTGCTTCTGCTCCGGAGAATGGGACTACGGCGCTGCTGATGCTGGCGTGGGAGTCAGCGCCGAATGACGCCGCGAATGTGTCGGCAACATTGCCGACTTCTGTCAAAACACCGACCACTAATGCACGCCATTTATCCGGTAACGGCAAGAGGAAGCAGCCGTGAAGAGTGCCTTTTTGATCCTCGACGACAATGAAGTGTTCGCCGCAACGCTGGCGCGCTCCTTGGTGCGACGAGGTTTCAGCGCCACCGTGGTGCACAGTGGCGAGCAAGCGTTGGCGGCTGCCGCACAGACCCAGTTTGACTATGCCACCATCGATCTGCAATTGCAGCAGGATTCTGGTTTGCACTGGATTGCACCATTGCGACACCAGTTGCCGCGGGCGCGCTTGTTGGTGTTGACCGGTTATGCCAGCATTGCCACCACGGTGCAAGCCATCAAGGCCGGTGCAGATAATTACCTGGCCAAACCAGCCAATCTGGATTCGATCTTGTCGGCACTGGAGCATCGCGCTGCCGAGGCTGGTGCTGCCGGCATGGATGCTGCCAATGTGTTGCAGAATGTCAACCCGCTGTCAGTAGAGCGTCTTGAATGGGAGCATATTCAGCGTGTGTTGAGCGAGCATCAGGGCAATATTTCATCCACCGCACGGGCGCTCAACATGCACAGACGTACTCTGCAGCGCAAGCTGTCCAAACGGCCCGTGGCGAAATGAGACAGGCCTGCTAGAGACAATCTGATGGCGTAAAATAGCGGCCATCATGTATATCGATTCCCATTGTCATATCAATTTCCCCGAACTGGCTGCACGTTTGCCGGATATCTTCAACAAGATGACCGAAAACAAGGTCAGTCATGCCCTCTGTGTGTCCGTCAATTTGCCTGAGTTTCCCCAGGTGTTGGCGCTGGCTGAGCAATATCCGCATATCTATGCCTCGGTCGGTGTACATCCTGATTACGAAGACACCCCTGAGCCCAGCCTCGAACAACTGGTCGCGCTGGCAGATCACCCGCGCATCGTCGCCATCGGCGAGACCGGTCTAGACTACTACCGGCTGCAAGGTGACCTGGAATGGCAGCGTGAACGCTTCCGCACCCATATCCGCGCCTCGCGCATCACCGGTAAACCGTTGATCATACACACCCGTTCGGCTTCGGAAGACACTATCCGTATCATGCAGGAAGAGGGCGCCAATCCAGCTGCCGGTGGTGCTGCCGGTGTCATGCATTGCTTCACTGAGTCGCAGGAGGTGGCCGATGCTGCCATCGCGCAGGGGTTTTATATTTCTTTTTCCGGCATCGTCACCTTCAAGAGTGCGAAAGCTTTGCAGGAAGTGGCGCGCAGTATTCCACTCGAACGCATGTTGATCGAGACCGATGCCCCTTATCTGGCGCCTGTGCCGCATCGCGGCAAGACCAACGAACCGGGTCTGGTGCGTCATGTCGCGGAATTCATCGCGGATTTGCGCGGTATTGCCGTCGAAGAGGTGGCGCGTCACACCAGTGATAATTTTTTCAACTTGTTCAACATCGCCAAATGAGTCAGTTCAATTATCCGATGTCGCGCATGATTGCCGCACTGTTACTGTTGGCACCATCGCTGGTCATGGCGGGCTCCTATGATGACTATTTCACAGCAGTCAAACTCAATGCGCCACGCGAATTGCAGAAGATGATTCAGCGCGGTCTGGGGCCGAACATGGTTGAGCCTGAGCATGGTTATACAGCGCTGATGCTGGCCATCCGTGAAAATTCACCGGAGGTCGTTACTCTCTTGCTCAGCAATCCCGATATCGATCTGGAAGCGCATGCGGCGAACGGTGATACCGCGATCATGCTGGCAGCCTTTTATGGTGATTTGCCGTTGGTGAAGGCCTTGCTGGCACGGGATGTTCAGATCAATCGCCCTGGCTGGACTGCGTTGCATTATGCGGCCATCAATGGCAATCCCTACATCATCAAGGAACTGCTCGATGCCTCTGCTTACATCGATACCGAATCGCCTGACGAAAAGATGACGCCAATCATGCTGGCAGCCATGCGTGGCCGTACCAGGGCTGTCAGACTGCTTATCGAAGAAGGTGCTGATATCACGCTCAAGAATGCCGCAGGCTTGACCGCGCTGGATCTGGCACGCAAGTACAAACAGATTGACGTGATCGAGGAAATGACTGGCACACATAGCCCCTGACCGATCAGTGCGGGCGTAAAAACTAAAAAACCGGCTGGGCTTCTGCACTAACCGGTTTTTACTTCTAGCCGTCGTTAACGGCGAATCAACAGTTGCGGTCCTACATCCTTGATGTCCTTGGTGCCGGTCAGCGCCATGCTGACATCGAGTTCCTTGTGCAGGATTTGCAGCATTTTGGTAACACCTTCGCCTCCCATTGCACCGAGGCTGTACAGGAAGGCGCGGCCGATCATGGTGCCCTTGGCGCCGAGTGCAGTGGCCTTGAGAATGTCCTGGCCGCTGCGAATGCCACCGTCGAACCAGACCTCAATCTGGTCGCCCACGGCTTCGGCAATGGCCGGCAAAGCTTCGATCGAGGACATTGCACCGTCGAGTTGGCGGCCGCCGTGGTTGCTGACGACCAGCGCATCGGCGCCGGTTTGTGCGGCAATTTTGGCATCTTCGACATCGAGGATGCCTTTGAGAATCAGCTTGCCACCCCATTGCTCCTTGATCCAGGCCACGTCATCCCAGTTCAGCGTCGGGTCGAACTGGCTGGCGGTCCATTGACTCAGGGTCTGGATACCGCTACCGCCGCCACTGATGTGACCCGCCAGATTGCCAAAGGTCTTGCGCCCAGTCAGCGCACGCAGCGCCCAGCCGGGCTTGCTGGCCAGATCGAGGAGCGTGGCTAGGGTCAGTTTGGGCGGCACCGACATGCCGTTTTTGAGGTCCTTGTGACGCTGCCCGAGAATTTGCAAGTCTAGCGTCAGCACCAGCGCCGAGCATTTGGCGGCCTTGGCGCGGTCGATCATGGATTTGACGAAGCCACGGTCGCGCATCACATAGAGCTGAAACCAGAAGGGTTTGGTGGTGACGCTGGCGACATCTTCGATGGAGCAGATACTCATGGTCGACAGCGTAAAGGGGATGCCAAATTTCTCTGCTGCGATAGCGCCCAGCATTTCGCCGTTGGCCCATTGCATGCCGGTCAGTCCGGTCGGCGCAATAGCTACCGGCATCGCCACCTCTTGGCCGATCATGGTAGTGCGGGTCGAGCGCTGGTCAACATTGATGGCCACGCGCTGACGTAGCTTCAAGGCGGCCAGATCGTTCGTGTTGGCGCGGTAGGTACTTTCGGTATAGGAGCCGCTATCAGCGTAATCATAAAATGCCTTGGGCACCCGCTTCTTGGCCAGAATGCGTAAATCTTCGACACAGGTGATGACAGGCATGACGTTTCTCCAGAATAAGATTGAATCAGTGAGATTTGTAAATAATTCGCCAGCTATCGTAGAGCAAACGACCAAGACATGGGATGAATCCCTTTGATGCCAACGATGAAAAGTTTCACCGCGACGACATGGGCCGAACTCAGCTCAGCAGTCGCTGTGCCGCTTGAATACCGCTTTGCACGGCGGCTTCCAGGGTCGCCGGATAGTCGCCCGCGATATAGTCTCCTGCCAGCGCCAGACCGGCCGGCATGGTGTTGTTGTCGGGGCGTTGCAGGCCAGGGCTACAGGCAAAGGTGGCGCGTTTCTCAGAGACCACTTTGCTCCATAAAGGTGTTTGCAGGGTTGGGTCTTGCAGTTGCTGCGCCAGTTGTACCGCAATACCGGTCGATAGTGCCGGATGACCTGCGGCAATGGCTTCGCCGGCAGCACTGACTACGACGGCCAGCAGCCCGGCGTTACCGTCGGCGAATATCTGGCCGCGATCAAACACGAATTGTCCCCAGGCGGCTTGTTGCGGGTCATCCAACAGGGCGTAGAAAGGCTGTGCCAGACGCAGCGTGGTCGGGTATTGCAAATAACAGGTGCTGATTGCTTCGTATTCCAAGGCGCGTAGCGGGCCAGTATCAATGATGCCGTCGAGCACATCAGCCGCAGCTTCGGCACCCGTGGCAATTACCACGCCATCGAAGCACAGAGCACTGTCGTTTTGCTTGAAGTGGACCTCCCACTGCGTAGCGACATGGTCGGTCGAAGCCTTGGCAGGATACACGGCGCTGGCGCTGCGGCCACTGCTGACGGTGCCGCCCAGCTTAGTGATCAGTTCGGCTGCACGAACCGGGAACAGCGCACTCAGATCGGTGCGCGGCAGCAACATATCGGACGCCGCCCGGCGCGCGCCCAGACTGTCGCGCAAGACATTGAGGAACACTTGCGCCGAGGCCCGTTGCGGCGGTGTATTAAGGGCGGCAATACACAGCGGCGTCCACATCAAGCGGATCAGCCGCTCGGTCTGGTCGAAACGTTCCAGCAGGGTCGCAACACTGCAATCATCGTGCAATTGCCAGCCCATCCAGCGCGCTGTGGTGGAAAAGCGCGCCAGCGCCATTTTGTCGTCGCGCGTGAGCCCGCGTGCACGCAGCAAAGCCAGTCCGACATGCCAAGGAGCCGGCAGACGCGCGGCGACAAAATCCATGCCGTCGGCACCGGCCGGATAGCGCATCTGCAAAGGCAGTCGCAATATGCTGTCATCGGCGTTGATGCCGACTGTTTTCATCATCTTCAGCGTAGCGCGATAGGCGCCTAGCAAAATGTGCTGACCGTTGTCGAGCAAGCGCCCATCCAGATCAACGCTGCGCGCACGTCCGCCCAGCGTGCGCGCAGCCTCAAACAAGCTGACTCGGCGTCCGGCGCGTGCCAGTGTCACCGCTGCCGCGCAACCGGCCCAGCCAGCACCAATGACGGCGATATGCGCAGCCTTGTGCCGGTTAGCGGAACTGCCCATGCCTGATTTTCTCTGGTAATTGCTGTGTCGGGATTTCTTCCCATGCCGTCACGGTGCCGGCCGAGGACACGTACAGGCGCACATAGGTATCCATTGACAATTGTTCGTGCGAAGTGAAAGTCAAGGCTTTCTGAGCACCGTGCTCATCGATGGCAGGCAGGTGGTAGACAAAGGTCTTCTGCGTTGTCTTTTGTTTGAGGCTCGCCAGGGTACGTTTACCGGGCTCTACGATATAGACGTAGAACTCATTTTTTCCCATTCTGCTGAGCAAATTCGCAAAGGACGGGTTCAAAACCATACTGGCAACAAATGCAAGGCCGGCGATGGTCGCAATCAGGTAGATTTGTTTCATCTCAATGTGGGTGCGTTGGTATCAATGGCGAATGCGCATTGACGTTATGGGTGCACCAAAGTTCAGCCCCGGACATAAGTTTTCCAGGCCAGCCAGAGCTTACGGATCGGCGTCAGTGAAATACGCTGGTCGAGCACATGGAAACCGTCGCGGTCGATCTCGTCGAGCAAGGTGCGGTAAATTGCGGCCATCATCAGGCCGGGGCGCTGGGCGCGGCGATCCTGAGGCGGCAGCAAGGCGAATGCTTCGTCATAGCAACGTTGCGCGCGTTCCACCTGGAAACGCATGAGACGCACGAAATTGTCGCTGTGACGGGCGTTGAGAATGTCGGCAGCGGTGACATTGAACTGCTGTAGTTCATTGACCGGTAAGTAGATACGCCCTTTGCGGCCATCCTCGCCGACGTCGCGGATGATATTGGTTAACTGAAAAGCCAGGCCAAGTTTTTCAGCAAACTGCAGGGTGGCATCCTGGGTCACACCAAAAATGCTGGCCGAAAGAATGCCGACTACTCCCGCCACATGCCAGCAATACCGTTGTAAACCGATGAAGTCGAGATAGCGGGTCTGGTCCAGATCCATTTCCATACCATCGATAATGGCTTGCAGGTGCTCTCCCTTGAGGCCGTAAGTTGCCACATGCGGCTGTAGCGCCAGCGTTACAGGATGGCTGGGATTGCCTTGCAGCATGGCCGCAATTTCTTTGCGCCACCAGATCAATTTGGTGCGGGCGACATTGGCATCGGCGATTTCATCGACGGTATCATCCACTTCACGGCAGAAGGCGTAGAGTGCAGTGATGGCGCGCCGTCGTTGCAGCGGTAGAAACAAAAAGCTGTAATAAAAGCTCGACCCGCTTTGGGCGGCTTTTTGCTGGCAATATTCGTCAGGAGACATGAAGTGAAATGGGGGAGTAAAAACGGCGCGTAAGGAATGGCGCCAATAGCGGGCGCGATGCGCGAAGCCGCTATGCTAGCCGAGTAGGCCAGGAAGGGCAATCGGCACTTGTCGTCAAAGCTGTCGCTACCGCTTTGCTGTCGGCAATATATCCGGTTGCAGCAGCAGTCGTTGTACATTAAGCTGGAGATATTAAGACGAGCGCAACGTACAGATTTATTGACATGATAGCGATGTGCCTCAAGTGCCTACGGATGTTGTTGAAAAGAAAATGAAAATCCGCGTAGTCGGGCAGTGTGAGGTGTCAACGCAATAAGGCCAGGAGACTAATTCTTCATGAACCGATTGGAAGCTTTCAGAAGCATTGCTGCACAGGCAGGCCGTGGCGAACTGGTTTTTCCGACCAACGTCAATGCCTCACTCAAATTGCAGCAGGCCCTTAACGACCCCGATGCCCATCTAGAGTCGGCCGCTAAACTGGTCATGGCGGAGCCGCTGTTATCGGCTCGCACTGTGGCCATTGCCAATTCGGCTGCCTACAATCGCTCCGGCGGTGAGATCAATAGCGTCAGGCTGGCGGTGATGCGGCTGGGATTCAAGACCTTGAGCGCGATCACCAGTGCGGTTGTAGTGCGCCAGCTTGGGCGTAATATTTCCGACTCGGAAATGCGCATCAAGGCAGCGCAGCTCTGGGAGCATACTGCTAACGTGGCAGCGCTGGCCTATGTCATTGCCAAGAAGCTGACCCGGCTCGATCCCGAAACCGCCATGTTTTCTGGCATCGTTCACGATGTTGGCGGTTTTTACCTGTTGTCACGCACCGATGAATTTCCAGGTTTGCTGGATGGCGACTCGGAGGACTGGGCCGAATATGGTGAAAAAATGATTGGACGCGCAGTGCTCAAGAAGCTCGGCATTCCTGATGCAGTCATGGCAGCAATCGAGTCACTTTGGCATGGAGTGCGCGTATTTCCACCGATCAGTTTGGGTGATGTCTTATTGCTGGCCAAAGAATTGTCACCGGTTCCGTCACCATTCCATCGTGTTTCTTTGGAAAGTGGTCACTCTGACAATGTTCTTGAGGAATTCATTGGCGATGCAAGCCTGCACGAAATGCTGGAGGATTCGGGCGAGGAAATCCGTTCGCTGACTTCGGCGCTACTGATCTGATCTTTTGGTCAGGTCGTAAAAAAGCAGTCGCTTGTCGACTGCTCAGATTGCTGACAAAGCCTCCACC
>Ga0302155_10001202_pt1 | contig 18996 bp, 19 predicted proteins | sample I_Bog_N3_1_FD_193508 | JGI IMG/M metagenome (GOLD analysis project Ga0302155, IMG submission 193508) | Peat permafrost microbial communities from Stordalen Mire near Abisko, Sweden - I_Bog_N3_1 | ecosystem: Environmental > Terrestrial > Soil > Wetlands > Peat | place: Sweden: Abisko, Stordalen...
CCACCGTATAGCGAGACACTCCTCAGTAGCTCAATGGCAGAGCATTCGGCTGTTAACCGAAGGGTTGTAGGTTCGAGTCCTACCTGAGGAGCCAATTAGAATCTTAGACTTATGGCCTCTTCTCACTCCCCGATGATCCTCAGAAAAGCCCGACTGTGGGGACTTTTGTGGGTACCCCACATCAAAACCCTGCGTATTTGTGGGCGATCCTGAGCAAGGCAGCTCTGCTTTGTTGGCTGCGTGCGCGTTTCCAGTTTTTGCCGTCGCCCGCTTCCTGTCTGTCGGCTTACCCACGTTCTGCAATCCATGTGGGGACTCTTGTGGGTACCCCGCGGCCTGCCCTGCCTCCTGGGCGGATTCCTCTGGGGCCGGTCGCACCGTGACTATGGACTCCAGGGCACGGCGCTTCGCTTCCATGCGAATGTGGCTGTAGTGTTTGAGCATCTGTTTGGAGACGTGTCCGGCGATGTCCATAATGGTCTGATCGCCAGCACCGCTTTCCGCAAGGTCAGTGATGAGAGTGTGCCGGTTGTCGTGCCAACGGCCTTTCACTTTGGCATTTTTCCGAACATTGTTCCATGCCGTCTTGAGCGTGGTGACGGGGCGCGTGGGGTCGCTTGGACTTGGTTTCCCGAAGGGAAAGACGTACCACTCCGCGCGAGGCTTCCCGAACTTCTCTTGATACCAGTCGGCATACTCGGAGAAGACCTCCAAGAGTGTTGAATTCAAGGGGATCGTTCGCCCTTCGCCTGCCTCGGTTTTGCTGCAACCCACCGCCAAATATTTCTTGGTGAAGTCGAGCTGTCCCCAAGTCAAAGTCTTGATCTCGGCGTCGCGCATTCCGGCGTTGAGCGCCAGCGTCAACGCGAGATAGATGTGCGGGGAGCGCGCCTTGCGGGCCTCCCCCAGCATCCTGTCCTTTTCCGCTGGCGTATAGGCTTTTCCGACTTTCTGGCGAACCTTCAACTTAAGCATCTTTTTCTTGCGGAGCCGGATTCGAAGCAAGTCGCCTGGATCGCCCAAGATGCGAAGCAGAAAACCGACTTCTTCATTGACGCTCTTTGGAGCGGCGCGTTCATTGAGGCGCGCATTCTGGTACTGGATGACAGCCTTCTCATTGACATCGACAAGCATCTTGCTGCCGACATGCCGCTTCAGATGATTGATTGCATACTCGGCAAAAACCACAGACTGGGGCAGGCGCAACTTATAGGCATCGAAATACTCGTCTGCCATGTCGCTGAATGTACGGATTCGTTCGTGGCGCAGGTCGGTGAAGTTGTTGAAGCCTGCCTCCAACTCGCGTTTGCGCTTCTGCTCAGCCCATTTGGCAACGGTTTTCGAAGGAGATTTTGACGATTCGCGGATGCGCCGTCCGGCAAACCAGAACTCGTACCACCAAACATCGCCACGACGAAAGAGACTCATGAGAATGGCTCCAGTTCCCCTGCCTACTCTCTTTCCGCAGGGAAAGAGTCAATTGAGGATGCGCGCCGGATCGTGCGCACATCCAGAAACATTCTTTGCGGGATGGTTGCGACTGCGCCTTCCAGCGGAAGGAAGCCGTAACGCGCATACCATCCTGCTTTATCGGGATAAGCGTCGGTGATGATGCAACGACAGCCCACTTCGTCGGCCACGCGCAGGGTGATCTTGAGTGCCTCAGAGAGCAAAGCGTGGCCCAGCCCCCTGCCGCTGAAGCGCTTGTCCACCGCCAGGCGCGCCAGCAAGATCAAAGGCAAATCGTATGGGGGCAAACCACGTACATATTTCTTGAGAAACCTGTCACGGGGCACACTGGAAGTGGCCAACGTGAAGTAGCCCAGTACCGTGCGGAGCGCGGATTCGTCTACCGCAACATATGTCACGCCGATAGACACTTTCTCCTGATTCGTCCACGCATGGCTCCTCAGATAATTGTTGAGCGGCTCATCTCCACAATCGAAGTTCTCAACCTCATCGAATTCTTCGAGACGACGGATCGTGACTGCCACGCTATTGCCTCATGGCCCGAATGAGGGCGTCGGTGGGTTCGGCAGGCTGCCCGGAGGCCAGATCTGCGAGACTTTCCAGTTCGTTGTCCGTCCAGCGAATATCGACGTGCGGCAGGGTCACTTCAGGGGCAACGCGCTCCAGGCGGGGGAAGAGCAGAATTTTTCGCTCTCCTGTCGAACTCTCACTGACGATGCGATGTCCGCGCTTCCGCTCCGAGACAGCCCAACGGAGCAGTGCGAGAGCATCAGAGAGAAAGTCCGTATTGCTCGTCATTTGCAACTCCGTCTTGAGTATCCGCACCATGCTGTCTTCCGAGGGCGCGAGGTCGGCTTGAAACTTCGATTTACGGGGCGTTGGAGCCTTGGCCGGAAGTGCAGCCACGTTCTTCGATTTTTCTTTGACCGTCGAGGGCATAGGAGTTCTCCTACCTAAAGTATACTCCGAATGCATTGCAAATTCGAGTGTTGTTCGATTCAAGCGCATTCCCTCGGAATTTCGATGACGTTGTTGGGATGGGGCCTCCGCGGCGATCTGCGCATTTGCCTCATCGCGATCTTCCGACCGGCTCATTGCTTCTCACAGGCTGGGGCATAAATCGTTCGGCGATATTCTCGCCGCCGCTCGGTTGGGCCTGCTCCCATCGGGTCAGCTCCTCCTCGGCATAGCGAACAAGGGAACCGAATTTGCGGAATTTCGGCCCACGATTCTCCAGCCGCCACCGGCGTAGAGTGGCAAGGCTGATGTGCGTTCGTTTCGCCACTTCGATTTCAGTCAGAAATTGTGTGCTCATAGTGCTTAAGTCCTCATTTGCTTTGTTCAGGGACCGTTCGTCAGGTTAAGTTCTTTCAGGACACCTACAAACCAGCCTTCGCCAACCTTGCTTCAACCGCCGCCGCTTTTCTCCAGCATGCCCTGCACGGTTATGTCGTTCCTGTCCGGAGCAACCTTAGATCTATCCGCAAGAAAGAAGTTGAGGAGATCATCACTCGGCGGGATCATCGCGACAGACCTTATCGAAGATGTTCTGAGCGCATTACCGATATCCGGGTTTGCCGTATCGGTCTCTACCAAGGAGACCTTTCGAATTCTCATATCAAGGTAGTTGAGGAGACCCATCGAGCCCACCGACTTTCCCGCACCGCCCTCGCTGCCAGTTTGGAAGAACACACTTGCCATACACCTCGTTCCTTTCTTATAGGGTTACGTCCTGCTTCATCTGAAATTGCCCACGCCTTACTTCAACGGTTGGTGACCCCACCGTGCCCTTACTGCCCGCTTTTACTGGAGCTTGTTCTCTTGGTGGCGCCAGGTTCTTCAGGTAGGTCGAAAGAGCGTGGATTGTGATAACGACGCCGTTCTCTTCAAAAACACGGACCAACATCTTCAGCGTGTAACCGTTCTCCCGCAACTTTTTCAACTGCGGGTATACGCCCCGTACGATCTCCCCCATCATGAAGGACTCGGGTTGCGGGGGAGGTACATTCCCTCTCTCATCCAAGCGAGTGCGAAAGACCTCAAATTGCTCCGCGGTGAGTGTTTGCGGGTTGCGGCGCCGTTTTTCCATCTGACTTCCTCCTTTCCTTGCCAACAACGAGCCGAAAACATAATAGCATATAATTGACAGCATATATGTAATATAGTAAAGTCGGAACTGTTAAGAGGCACGGCAAGGTGCGCGCTGTAGCCACAAAACCCCTGCGGGGTTTCGCGTCTCCACCACCATTTCTCCAATCCGCCTGCGGCTACTCGGAGAAATAGTTGCGCATCTTGCTCAGGGCTGCGCCCCGAGACCCCACGGAAAGGACAATTCACAATGCCACGACCCAAGCGAGCGCAAGGCGTCACATCGGAAATCCATATTCGTGTCACAAGTAACGAAAAGGACATTCTGCATATACAAGCCGAGAAAGCCGGACTCACGGTGAGCGAATACTTGCGAAGATGTTCGCTCAATAAACGACTTCATTCGCGAGTAAGCGACAAGGCGGTCGCTCGCCTGAGCAGCTTGTGCGGACTGCAAAAGCATCTGCTTACGCAAATAACCGGCCTTCCACAGGAGGGCACACTTCGCAATGAACTGAATTCGGTCCTTGCAGGGATCACCGCAACACTACGGACCATTGTCAAGAATGACGAGGGTTCAGAATGATCGCTACGCAGGTCAACGCCGGGAGTGCACGTGATTGCCAAAGTCCAACCGAGCAAGCGGAAGTCGAGAAGTAGTTTTAAGCGGCTGCTGAATTACCTCACTATGGAACGCGACCCGGATACCGGCAAGACTCTTCTCCGGGGAGATGTCGTAATGTCGCACAACCTCGTCGGTACCTGTCTCAAAGATTTGACGACATTTGTTGCCGATAAAATACCTCCGGCAATATCGACGGTCACAGTCGCTCCGGCTCCCGCGGCTGCGGCTCCAGCAGCAACCACGCATGGAACTGCGGTTCCAGCAGTTCCTTCAATGCTTCCAACTGCTATGCGACTGAACGATCCAATCGCGCTTGGAGGAAATTCGATGCAGGATCTCATGAACGCCCAGTTGCAGATTATGCAGATGCAGCTTCAGGTTCTGAACGGAAGCGGGGCAAGCATTCCGGCAGTTCCGTCCGCCGTCGCAACGGCTGTTCCCGCAAGAATCGAACCGGTTGTGTAACCCAGTTCGGCGCCGGCTGAAGGCGAGCCGCAGGAGAAGCCCGTGGTCCGCCACTCGCCGGGCACACGGATAATGAGGGAAGCGACCAAATCGGATTTGAGCAATGCCCAGAAGGAATGGGTCCAGGACCTGATGGAGCGGTATCAAAAGAAATTTGCAGGGTCCAAAGCCAGTACGCAGCAACATAGGAAAACTCTGGCGGATCCGAGAACCGTGTCCGGCTTTAATCCAGAATGGAAAGAGATTATCTTCCCGATCGTAGTTAACAAATCCAAAGGCTCCAAGCTTTGGGATATCGATGGCAACGAATTCATCGATACCTCCAACGGTTTCGGCCCCATTTTCTTTGGCCACTCACCTGATTTCATTACGGAACCTGTAATAGAACAGCTGGATAAGGGGATTGAAACAGGCCCGCAGTCACCGCTTGCCGGAGAGGTCGCGGATCTGTTCTGTGAACTGACGGGCAATGAGCGTTGCACATTTGCCTGCACCGGATCAGAGGCTGTTATCGGAGCCCTTCGCCTCGCCCGCACTGTCACAGGCCGTTCCAAAGTCGTGATGTTTGAGGGTGCTTATCACGGAATCTATGACGAAGTGATTGTTCGTGCTGGGCGGAATTACCAGGCGATGCCCGCGGCGCCCGGAATTCCCCGCGACGCAACCAGCAACACGCTGGTTGTACCGTGGGGCACCCCCGAGAGCCTCGATGCGATCAAAGGCTTTGGGCGTGACATTGCCGCTGTGATCGTGGAATCGGTTCAGAGCCGTAAGCCTGAATTCCACAGCCCTGAATACATCCGGGTACTACGGGATATCACGACAGCCAATGGGGCAGCTTTGATTTTGGATGAAGTTGTGACCGGCTTCCGCGTACACCCCGGCGGAATACGGAAGCGCTTTGAAATCGATGCGGATCTGCAGACCTATGGCAAAGTTGCCGGCGGTGGTTATCCGATAGGCATCATCGGCAGCAAGGCAAAGTTCATGGATGCACTCGACGGCGGGTACTGGCAGTATGGCGACAGTTCGATACCGGAGTGCGGCGTGACATTTTTTGCCGGAACCTACGTGCGCCATCCGCTGGCCCTGGTTGCGGCCAAGGCAGTTCTGCAGAAGATCAAGGCCGAAGGCATGCCGCTCTACGAGAAGCTCGAAGAAAAAACGGCCAAAATGGCGAAAGATGCAAAGGCCTTTGTTGCCGAAATGGAAGCAGCCGTGAAATTTGAGGAATTCGCTTCCATCTTTTACGTAGCCTCTCCCGATACGGCCCATTGGGGCCACCTTCTATTCACCATGATGGCTCTCGGTGGCATACATATGCAGCAATATCGTCCCAACTTCCTCACGACCGAACATAGCGACGCCGACGTTGAGAAGATTCTGACTACATTCAAACGCTCGCTAGCCGAGCTGATAGCCCACGGGTTGATCAGTGGAAATGAAGTTAAGGCCAAGAAGTATCTGTCAAGCAACCAGTCCATCCCTTCCCGGGCGCGACTTGGAAAGAATGCAGAGGGACAGCCGGCCTACTTCATTGAAGACACGAACAACAGAGGCCAATACATCGAAGTAGGTAAAGCATGAGCTCAGTAGTTTTCGATCCTTTTGCTGGTGGGGAGTTATTGCAGGTAAGCCCGACGACGGCGCCGCAGAAAGAAGTTATCGCCTCCGCGCAGATGAGCGATGAAGCGAATACCGCTTTCAATGAAGCCGTATCGATCACCATCAAGGGCGATCTGCAGGTCGCATTGCTCGAATCCTGCTTTAACAAGCTAGTCGAGCGACACGACATCCTGCGGGCTACGTTCTCGCGGAACGGACAGGAGATCTGCCTGCAGGAATTTGAGCCGTTCCATTTGGATTTTGAGGACTTGAGCCGACTGGCGCCCTCTGAACAGGAAAAAGAGATCAGCGATTTGTGGCGCAACATTGCAATTTCACCCATGAATCTTGAAGAGGGGCCGCTATTCTTTGCCTGGGTCAAGAGACTGGCGGATGCGCAGGTTGAACTGATTATCGCGGTACATCACATTATCTGCGACGGCTGGTCCATCGGGAAGCTGATCAACGAACTGGCTCAACTGTATCGCCAATCAGGATCGACCCAAGGTATGGCGCCGGCGGAGTCATTCTTCGAGTTTGCTGATCAGCTGGACGCCAAAGAATTTTCGAACAAAGATAACGACTACTGGCAGGAAAAATTCCTCCAGATCCCGCCTGTCCTGGATCTGCCTCTGGATAGGGTTCGATTATGATTCCGGGTTGGTCGATTCGAATGCTATCGATTCCCTTGCATCGAGGATAGAGTTAATCGTGCACAATGCCCTCGACCAGAAGATGGAAAGCGTGCCAATAGCAAGGGAACAGAGAGACCGCATCGAGCCCGCCAAACCGCTGTGGCGCAAGCTTTTTTCGAAGGTTTCTGGCTAGCAAGGATATTCGCAATATCGTTTGGCCGAAAGCACATGATGCACTCTATTCCGTAGGAGCATCTGATGAGCCAATAATCTTCGAAGAACATCATTTGAGCAGACATGGAAAGCTCTTATTCAGGACAACTTAATGATTGAGCCATTTTTCTTTCGCGATGAACAGGTTGTTGGGTTCTATCACCCGTCGAGTGATCCGAATTCGTCACGACTTCTGGTCATATGTCCGCCGTTTTTCGACGATTACCGAAGGAGCTTCCGCGCTTTGTCGGAGTTGGCAATATCCTGTGCCGACCAGGGTGTGCACGTCCTGAGGTTTGATTGTTTTGGAACCGGAGAGTCGCATGGACTGTTGGAAGAGGTGACACTGGAGGACTGGAAAGAGGACATTCGTGCTGCCATTGATGAAGGCATTGAACTAAGTGGCGCGGGCCAGGTGGATCTGCTGGGTGTTCGGTTCGGAGCCACTTTGGCGGCCCAGTCAAGGCACTCGAAGATCATGCGCTATATCTTCTGGGATCCGGTCATGAGCGGCAAAGGCTATCTTGAATTGCTAAATCGGTCAAACCAAGCCATAGAACTGCGGCACAAGAATATAGCCAAGGAACGAAATCTTACTTTCGAGAAGATTCCTTATGAGAATTTCTTCTTGTCGGTCGCACTCAGGCAGGATATCTCGCGCATCTTCATTGACCCCAACGAATGCGAGAGTTCGGCTCCGTATTTTGTAATTTCTACAAACAAGGCTGATAGGGCTCTAGGATTCGCGCACTACGAATTCGCGGGGATAGACTACGACTGGCCGGATTACCACAACGGCGTACTCTCGCAAAAACCTGTATTAGAAGCAATTGTGCGGAGGGTGACCGAGCCGTGAGAGAACACGTTTTTCGATATGGTGATACCAAATACGGACTGGGTATGGTCACCATTCCGGATGATATGGAAGGAGCGCCTGTTGTGGTCTTGTTCAACGCGGGCCTGCTGCATCGGGCCGAGCCATATCGAATAAATGTATTGGTAAGCAGGCATCTCGCGCAAATTGGCTATATCACTATTCGGATTGATCTTTCCGGCAAGGGAGATACTCCTGCACGTTCACAAACGTCAAACCGAGAATCCGTGGCGCTGGACTGGGCATTCATCAAGAAATCTCTGGAGCATGAATTTGGAAAAAGGAAGCTGGTGTTGTTCGGGCTATGCTCAGGCGCCGATAACGCGATAAAAATTGCCGCGCAGGATGAGGATGTTTTGGGTCTGATACTTTTGGATCCGATTTCCAGGCAGGATGAGTCATTCAAACTCAGGCAAATTCGCGGAGTGATAACAAGCCTGTATAAATTGCGGAACATACACCGCATGTTGCGCCATCGACTAATGAAGAGGCATCAAAGTACTGTATTTGCATCAAATCTGAGAGACGAACCAACTCGTGATGATCTGAACGATTGCTGTCAAAATCTCGTAAAGCGGCAGGGAAGGATTTTGGCATTCTTTTCCGATTTTGCGACCAAGTATTACAACCAGCAAGGCCAGTTTGGCCGATCCATGCGTCTGGAAGGTCTGGAGCATATCTGCGAAGAAGTCTACTGGCCCCGCGTTGAGCATCTGTACTCAGTGCAAGTCCACAGAGATCGACTGATGGGTAGGATCGTCCAATGGGGAAAGGGCAATCTCCCTCATTTTAAGGGAGCGGCAGTCATTGCTGATGAAAAACCGAATAAGCCGATTCAAGTGAGACTGCTCGCAGATGAGAACACGAGCATCGCCTTCCGAGGATTAGCGGTCTCGGAATCCCCACGATCGGCTGGAGATAGTTGTATGGCGTCGAAACCTGCGCTCGAGGCAAAGGCCACTTTATGAAAGAACTTAGACGAATAATCAAAAGCCGGGTTTCCCGCGCAATCGAATTGTTGCCATATGGGCGAGACGTTGTATTGCACGTGACCCGTAACAGACGCGGCATAAGCTACCGGGGGATGTTTAATTCGTGGGAGGAGGCGGCCCAGGCTGCATCGAAAGGAAAGTCCTTCGACTACGATGCCATCAATGCCAACAAAGCGAGCAATCCGGAACGGGAAAAGCAGAGACTTCAGACATGGTTCCATGACACGGATTATCCGCTTTTGTACTGGCTTTCAAGAATTATTGATGAGGAGTGCACTGTTCTTGATCTTGGAGGGAGCCTCGGGCATTTTTTTTATTCCATACAGAACAAGCTAGATTTGCCGAAAACCCTTAAATATGTCATAGCCGAGCTTCCTTCCGCCGCGGCCTACGGAACAGAAATGTCGCGGGAACGAAAGGAAAACAGGCTTTCGTTTCTTGATAGCAGCAAACTTTCTTTGGTGCATGATGTTGATGTTTTCATGACTGCGGGTACGTTGCAATATATGCCCAAACGGCTTCCCGGGATCATTGATGAATTCAATGAAGAACCAAGGCATGTTCTGATGCACAATCTGCCTGTCCATGCAGAGAAGGAATTTTCTACCATACAAAATCTGGGATTGTGTGAGGTTCCATATCGAATATATTCAGTGGCCTTGCTCTGTGAGGAAATGAAATCGCGAGGATATGAGCTGATCGAAAGGTGGGTAAATGACAGAAAGATAGAGATACCGTTCAATCGATCACTTGCCATCTTGGGCTATGGCGGATTCTATTTTCGTAATCGTGAGTGAAGACACCGCCGTCCAAATCAGTGCGGGTGCAGGAGGCGAGCGGCAGATACAGAGCCCAACTGATAACGTGGAATTTCTCGTGCGCCGTGCGAAGGCACGGTTTTCCGTCGGGCGCAAATTCCGCCGGGCAATTGTCGTTCCAGCCCATAGCACTCGGAGTGGTCGCGAAGTTAACGAATCGGCTGAAGCCTCCGATGTAGAGGCTCATGAAAGTGACGAAGAGGATGTGTCCAATCCGACGCCTGAACAGATAGCTGAACTTTTAGCCATGTTCAAGGTCGCGCAGTAAGGCCAATGGGGTGGGCAACAAATAATAGAAGTGACTGGATAGAGCTTGCATTGCCGGAGGGCCGAGCGTGGGAAAGGAGCGACAAGGTGGATTCGTTAGCAATTGGGCTTTCGACAACGATCAGGCTCTTTTCACAGGCGCTGCATTTATCGGGTCGAGGGGTAGGAGATCAGACGTAGCCTGAAGTTATCGAGAAGCCAACCAATAGACCATCTGCCAAGTGCTGGTTGGTTTTTGAAATCTGTAGATGTAGATCGCTCTCTCGTATCTCCTAGCACATCAAACGCCCCTTCCGATACAACGGATGGGGGATTGAAAGTCGACCGTATTGTGACCTTGCCCTCAGCCAAAATACTGACAATCGAAGAATACAAGCGATTGCTTTCGATAATGGAACTCAGGTGGCCACCCGATGAGGATTTCGAGCGGCGCAGAATCGCCAGACTCATGGTCGTTATCGGATTTCGGGCGGGGCTCAGAACGGAGGAGTGCCGCCTCCTTAGGGTGAATGACCTGATTCTCCGCGGGCGAAAGCAGCTATGGGTACGTCCATCAAAAGGACATACGCTCAAGAGCGATCATTCCCTGCGGAGAATTGAAATCTGGAAACTATTGAGCAAAGAGGAGCTTGAGGAGCTGGAGCGTTGGATAACAGGACGCGGTTTGTCTGGCTGCGACTTTCTCTTCAAGACCTCGGCACTTGACGTGGTTCCCCCGTCGATATTTGAAACTATCAACGGATTTATGAGGGAGGTAATAGGCGGATCAAGTGTTGGCGGTCACTTTCATCACTGCCGGCACTCAGTCGCGAGTCACTGGGCGATCGAACTCCTTATTGGGGAAGGGAGCGATATCCAGAAGCTACTGACTAGTGAGGCAAGCACGGCATATCCCAGAACCGCAGTCAGATGTACCCGAATCCGTTTCGGAAGCGGAAAGACATTTTCCTCCTTGCACGCCTACTGGGACATTGCCACCCAGCAACGACCGTTCGGTACATCCACGTTTTTGGACTTTTGCTGCGCTACTTCGTCCGCCGATCAACCCTGATGCAACCGGAGCCGATACTACTCTCGCTGGCACTCGGAAATTCCCGGAAATGTTTAGACCGCCATCAGAACGAGGCAGGGGCGATTGCTTCCGCGATTCAAATCCTCGGGTCCAGAAACAACTTTCGACATCTGGCATCCGCCGAAGGTCATACGAGTGCGCACGTGGAGTCTTTGCCGTGATTATCGAAGACAATTGGATCCTGAACCTGCGACAGTTCCTGAGCTATTTGGAGTCATCGCGTCTTCCTTTGGATCAGGTTGCGCCGAGATTCGGTTTCGATCTGGATGTGGCGAAGGGAATACGAGAACGAGCGCGTGCGGTCGCCACCTCCCAAACTGGAAACGGAGTATCACGCCACCGACTGCAAGAATTCGAGCCTGACTTGGGGCAAGCTGGAGAAGAAGCGCAATGTGTGCTTCCTCGGTGCCCAAGCAAGGACTTCGATTTGCAAGTACTGCATCAAATTGGTGTCAGTATCCGTGACCTCAGCTCAGAACCGCAGCGATCAGGCTTGCTCCAACCAGGACTCGATGCATACGCGCATGGTGTTTGGTCAAGCCGAAGCTATCCGGTCTTCTCCCACGATCGAACTCGTCAGGCGGCTCGGTCCTTCGTTAACCTGCTTAACGCCCTTGAGATTCCTCTGAAAGCGGTTCGGTTTATATCCTTCGACCCTCGCCTTCATTCGGAGTGGCCCAACAAATGGCGAGAAGCATTGGGATTCAGCGAGAAGATAAAGATCGAAAAACGCAGTGAGATCTTTTTCGGGCGAGAAGATACGCGGTCTTGGCTGGAGATCCGACCCACATTCTCGGTATCTGGAGAGGATGAAGACGATGGGGTCGGCATATTCGGGTTTCGCTATGCCATGGTGATGGCATTCATTCTTTTCGGCTCTGAAGTTTGCCTGCTACACACATCGAAGGCCAATTGCGAACTTCTTCAGCGACCAACAAATCGCGACTGGCTCGAGATCCGGAGCTCCCGGGGATCAGAGAGCAGATGTACCCTGGGAAGAGAAAGACACACAGAATCCCTGCGGCAGCGGATATATCCTGATTCGTACCCTGGGTATAGGTTTGCTTGTATGAGAGAAATCTGCAGGATCATTAACCGGACTCCTTGATTCCCGCTGCTAGACATTGGGTACAAGTATCGAGGGTACTGTTCGGGGTTCCCGCTGGGAGTCAGATTGTGGCTTCCAGCTGCTCAAAATGAGGTGCGCGGAAGCAGCGTTCAGTAGGATGGACAGAACTTTCTATCAGAGCCTATTTCGTGTTGACAATACTTGCGGCACTGTCTAGCTTCTTCTACGTTAGGACGCAAGGGGAGGCTAGGTAATGAAAAAGAACTTCCTGCTTTTTGTCGTTTGGCTTTTGTGTGGGGCGATGCTCGCCCTGGCACAGGAGACAGGTTCGGGGACCATTGAGGGCACGGTCAGAGACCAAAGCGGCGCGGCGATTCCGAATGCCGGTGTGTCGATCACGCAAATGACCACCGGGCTCCAGCGCACCACCAAGACGAACAACGTCGGCTTTTATGTCTTTCAGGCGCTGATCCTCGGACCCTATTCAATTAACGTCACGGCGCCCGACATGGAGACCTATGTTGGCACCATGACCCTGCAGGCGGGACAAACGGCGCAGGTGGACGTACCAATGAAAGTCGGCTCGAGCGCCACCACCGTCACTGTGGCGGCCAACGTGACCCCGCTCATTGAAACGAGCAGTGGCACGCTCTCGGAAACCGTCGACCACACGCGCATCGAACAGATGCCTTTGAACGGGCGCGATGTAACATCCTTGGTTCTCATAATGACTCCGGGGATGCAGAACAACACCGGCGCCTGGTTCACCTCCAACGGTGTAATCCGTTCCACGAGCATGACTCAGGATGGGGCGACCCTGACGAACCTCGACCATGGGGGATACTCGCAGAAGCTGCCGGGCTTGGACTCGATCTCGCAGTTCAAAGTCGAGACGAGCAACAGCTCCGCCAAGATGGAGACACCGGCCACCATCATCCTGTCTACGGAACACGGCACGAATCAATTGCACGGTTCAATCTTCGACTCCAACCGAAGCAGCGCTTGGGGTGTGGCGCACGAACGGCAGGAGACCTGGTCCACCGCTCCTTTTTATCTACGTAACGAATTTGGAGCTTCGTTGGGCGGGCCTATCCGCTTTCCCAAGATTTACAACGGCAAAGACAAGAGCTTTTTCTTCTTTTCCTATGAGGGCAGACGGCAAAAGCAGATGGATACGGTCGTTACCACCGTGCCCACCGCAGCGATGCGCGGCGGGAACTTTAGCGGACTGGTCGATTCGGCAGGCAACTACTACCAACTCTACAATCCCAACACCTCGATTGGGATGTATCCGTGGACGCGGCAGCCTTTTGGCAATGGGATTCCGGGCGACCCGGGCAACAACATCATCAGCCCGAGCCTTGAGAGCCCAGTGGCAAAATACCTGTGGGATAACACGCCCCTGCCCACACTTACCGACGTGAATCCGCTGGTGGCCAACAACTTTTATGGCTCATACCCCGACTTCCAGAACCAAAACACCACCACCGTACGGCTGGACCACTCGATTTCCCAGAAGGACCAGGTGTTTCTCCGCTTCTCGTATGGGACCACCTTCGAGCAATATCCGGCTACCGATCTTGGCCAGATGACGGAGCCGTCTAGCGGCGCTTTCAACATTGACCTTTCGAAGGGCCAGGATGTCGTGGGGTCGGTGGGATGGACGCACACTTACTCGTCCAACTTCCTTGGTCAGACGCTGTTAACCTACGGAATGGACAGGGAAGCCAGCGTCCCCTCCTCACAAGTGAACTACGCCGCCCAGTTGGGCTTGCCGAACCCCTCGGGGTTCCCGTGCTTTCCGCGGGTTTACAACACAGGCTTCGAGCAATATGATTGCGGCCTCAACGCGCACGTCGCCAGAAGCTTGGTGATGACCGTTGAGGAAGACCTCACCAAGACGATGGGCCGGCACGAGTTCGAGTTTGGCGGCCAACTTTCCTTCAACTATGACAACACGCTCCCAGACCAGCAGGAATCCTCCGGAACGGTAGATTTTAACACCGACGCTACCGAGCTCTTTGACCCCTCACAAGCGCCCAATACAACGTACGGAGGGCTCGGCTTCACAGGCTTCGAGGGGGCCAACACGTTCCTGGGGGTCGGGAAATACAACGAGTTCATCAACCGCTTGAACTACTTCGAGCACACCACCCAGAAGATTCTGTACTTCCAGGACAACTGGAACGTTTCTCGCCGCCTTACCCTGAATATGGGCGTGCGCTGGGAATACGCTCCTACCCTTCATGAAGCCAATAACAGCCTGACTTCCTTCGATCCCACGACCGGGGCCGCAGTGTTGCAAACTTCGCTCGCCAATCTGGAAAAGTATGGCGATGTGAATCCGCAGGTTTGGGCGGGCTATCAAGCCCTTGGGATGAAACTGGAGACGCCGGCCCAAGCCGGGTATCCGCAGAATCTGGTCTACAACAACCCTCACGATTTCAACCCCAGGGCGGGTTTTGCTTATCGCCTCACGTCCGGCAACCACGACAGCGTCATCCGGGGCGGTTTCGGGTTGTATTCCTACCCGAACGAACTTGAGGGGATGTTCGGGCTCAATCAATGGATGGCTCCCACCACGGGCTTCCTGTCTTACGACCCGGACAGCAAAATCAGTCAGAGTCCTGATGGACTTCCAAATTACACGCTCCGTTATGCGCCACCGGTCATTGCAGGCGTCAATAGCGTGAATGTGCTCAGCCAGGGGGCGGGAAGCCAGCCGCCGGGCAGCGCGCAAGCCTTTTGGCCCGATCCCCACTTGCCGACCAGCAGGGCGGAAGAGTGGAACCTGACGTACCAGAGGGAAATTGGTCAGGATAACGTTCTTAGTTTCACCTACGTGGGGACGCACGCCTTCCGGCTCCCCCAGTATATTGACGACGACTTTTATCCAAGCTCCTTTGCCTGGTACCTGCAAACCGGCCAGCCGTATCCGGACGACCCTAACTGGACGCTCCCCTATAACATCGAGCACAACAGCGAGCTTTATGGAACCGTTCAAGAGCTGGAGCAGTCGGGATGGTCAAATGCCAACAGCTTCCAGATCGAACTTCAGCACCAATACAAGAAAGGCTACGGGTACCAAATCTTTTACGTGCTGGACAACGCCTTCCGGGCTGCCGGACAAGGCTGGGAAACTAGTTATGTAATGCCGCCGTTCATTTTTCCGCCGGGATCGATATCGGCTGGACACCTTGACACCTGGAATAACTTCCACGAGGCTGACAAGCTCCAGAATTATCAACGCGACACAACCCTCCCCCAACACCAGGTGAACTGGAACTGGGTTGTGGATCTTCCCTTTGGCCGGGGCAAGCGCTTCGGCGGCGACGCCCCCAAGCTTCTGAACGGGCTGATCGGCGGGTGGCAGCTATCCGGCGATGGGACATGGTATAGCCGGTGGGTTCAGCCTGATGGGGCTAATTGGGGTGCCTTCAATGGCTTCAAGACTTACGGCAAGCAAAAGGTCGTGAATTGCACCAGCGGGGACTGCTACAACCAATTCCTCTGGTTTAACGGCTATCTGGATGCGAACGTCGTTAACCAGCAGGGCGGTATCTCGGGGGTTCCCTCGAATTACAACTCTTACGAAGCGCCCTTGATTCCGAAGCCTGCTAACCCGCAGGCGAACGATCCGCTCGCTCCGTACTACGACTCGAACACGGTTTGCATGAATATCGCCGCGCGATCCTACACCACCCTCGCCTCAGGCGATCCCTGCATGGTCACGGGCGGAACACCCGGCTATACCATGACCAGCGCGACAGTTTATGGCGGCTGGTGGGAGTCCCGTAATTGGAATCCCTACCACTACCGCCAGGTCCTGCGCGGCCCCAACGAGTGGAACATGGATGCCTCCGTGTTCAAAGTCTTTCCGATTGGCGAGCGGTTCAAGCTGCGCCTGAACCTGGACGCCTTCAACGTGTTTAACCGACCGGGCATCAACATGCCGAGCTCCACCAGCGGCCTGATCGACAATACCACCAGTGACAATACCGCTCGAATGATGCAACTAACCCTTCGGCTGAGTTTCTAACAACGCCAACATCCTCGATGTCTCGTGGGAAGCAGCCACCAAGGCTGCTTCCCACGAGCTTTTCCAAACCAGTGATCTCAATCGACCTCATCGCCACTTGCCTTTGATAGAAGCGAACCAGATGTTAAGACTTAAGTCACATTCGAATCAACTCATCAAGGAGACTCCATGAACAGGCGCGCCTTTCTAGCAGGGCTGGCAGTGGGTGTTCCGGCAGCAAGCCAACTACGAGCGGCAAGGAATATGGCAACCATGCTCGGGGATCGTGATACGGCGCCCGAAGCCGAACGGTCTCAGCCCGACCCTGCAAGCTGCCGGACGTGGCATGTCGGCGGGGGGGGAGCGTCGGACTCGAATCCGGGCACGGCGCAACAGCCGGTCCAGACCGTGGCGAAGGCGGTTTCGCTTGCCCAACCCGGCGACTGGGTGGTTTTTGCGCCCGGAACTTATCCCTGCTCGAAGGTGCAGATTCCCGATGGCGCCGAGGACCGACCCATTATTCTGCGTTCGGCCCAGACGGGAAAGGCCATTTTCACCAACGACGGCACCCGAGACATTCTGCGCTTGGGATCTTTCAACACGATCGACGGCATCCAGTTTCATATGACTTCCGGCAACCCCCAGGGGTCGGGAATTCATATCGAGCGCAAGCAGCACAACATCATCCGGAACTGCCGGTTTTACGCCTGCCAGGTGGGCGTTAAGGCGCGGAGCACGCACTACCTAAATATCAGCAATTGCGAGATGGCTTTTTCCGGGGCCTATGGGATACACACTGAAGGTGGCGGGCAGGATGTCGAGGGCCAGTGGGAGCCTGCAGATGAAAATCGCTATGTGGTGGTGCGGAACTGCTACCTGCACGATGCAGGATGGAACGTTGAAGGCACCGAAGGGTACGGGTTCACAGCCAACGGGGCCCTGGAATTTCTGACAATTGAGAATTGCCAGATCGACAACAACACCGGCGACGGCATCCTGTATGAGGACTGGACTATCCACTCCTCGGCGCGTTACAACGTAATTCGGGGGACCGGAATCGCCGCCATCTGGATTGACAATGCCAGCATGAGCATCTTTGACAACAATTACCTGGAGGCCAATAACGTCGCGGTGTGGCTTTCCGGCGAGGAAAGCAGCAACCGACATCTGGACGACTTCATCGCCATTCGCAACAACATCATCGTCCACAACGACTGGTCCGCCATCAGCCCCAAGGCTTACGGCAAACAGATACTGCTCATCACCTCCAATACGCGCGACGTCTATTTTGACAACAACACAGTGGCATTTAACAACGGCACGCGCGTAGTAGGGCTGGAGAACCAGCCTCCATGGAACGAATTCCGCAATACCTGGTTTCGGAACAACATCTTCTGGAAGAACACGGGTGGGGTAGGGGCCGACCCGGGCTTGGACATTAACAAGAGTCTGCACTTTCTGGACAATCTCTGGAGCGATCCCTATGCGGGCGACTCGCAAGCCAAGACGGGCGACCCGCTTTTTGTGGACCCGGACGCGCACGGCCCGGAAGGGTACAAGCTGCGAAGCGGCTCGGCGGCCATCGGCCAGGGCCTGCTGCTGTATGAGAACCCGGTGGATTTCTGGGACGCGCCACGGCCACACTTGTCGACGAACCGGAAATACGATCTTGGTGCCGCTCAATACGGGACCACGGGGGCGGCGCACATTGGCCTCGATCTCACCACGTTCCCATACGAGGTGCCACGCTTCAAGCTGCGATTCAAGGCCAAACCGGAGCTGTAATCCGTGCGATGCCGGCTGCTGGTCGGGCCAGTTGGGTGGGTGCCGGAGTTCCAGCTTGGCTATGAGGCAGGAAGCAGACTAAGTTCGCTTCGCCTCGGATGGTGCCGAAGAATCTCGACCTGAACCACGGGCAGCTAGGCATCGCGAGCAACTATATTGATCAGCTATACGTTCGTACCGCGAGTGGTGCGCAGGAACAGCATGAAGGCAAGGAGGTGGATGGCATTGGCGGCGGCTCTAGTGTTGTGCCCCTGTGGGTATGGGGAGCATCGGCCCCTGCTGCCGCATCGCCAGCACGCGAAGTACGGGAGCGGGAGTGTGATGCTGCGAGAAATGCAGAGCGAGTTCGCGGCGCCGCCCGATGCGGAGGATCAGTTTGCGGCTGGGCAGCTGCAGCTGTGGCTACGAAAGGAGAACGGTCGGAGAGTGTCGAGCATCGCTTATGACAATCAGCCCGATGGTGTGCTGCCGATTGTCACAAATAACATGTGGCGCGGTGATCAGATTCGGAACGATTCCGCTGGACTGGCGGATGCAAAGCAGCTCGCGAACTGATCTTCTACCACTATCAGCTCGAAAGTGACGGAGAATTAGAGAAATCATGAGAAAGAGAAGAGAATCAGAAAAGCTCCTGGAACATAACAAACAATACATCCCGGGCGGGGTGGTCTCCGTCAACCGCGCGACTAAGCCTGAAATCTCGTTTGTACGGGGAGAGGGAGCCTATATATGGGACGCGGATAACGCTCAGTATCTCGACTATCATGCCGCTTTCGGACCGCATTTCCTCGGACACAACGATCCGTATGTCACCGAGGCAGTGCTGCGGGTTCTGCGTGAGCGTAACAGTCTTTTTGGTTCCGGAACCACCAGATTGGAAGGGGAACTCGCCGAACTGATCTGTACCCATGTACCGGCAGCTGAGTCCGTTCAATTTCTGAACACCGGCAGTGAGGCGACATATCAAGCCATCCGGCTAGGAGTATGTCGGGAATTGCGA
>Ga0302155_10001208_pt1 | contig 18968 bp, 26 predicted proteins | sample I_Bog_N3_1_FD_193508 | JGI IMG/M metagenome (GOLD analysis project Ga0302155, IMG submission 193508) | Peat permafrost microbial communities from Stordalen Mire near Abisko, Sweden - I_Bog_N3_1 | ecosystem: Environmental > Terrestrial > Soil > Wetlands > Peat | place: Sweden: Abisko, Stordalen...
GACCTACAGCTCAATGGAACGCGCCATGGTGCACTCGACGACGTTCAAGGGCAACCAGTTGGCGATGGTCGCCGGACTCGCGACCCTCCAGGTCTTTGACGACGAGGGCGTCGTCGCCCACGCGGCCGCCATGGGCGACCAGTGGAAGTCCAAACTCGGCGCACTCGCCCTTCGTCACGACTTCATCCACGACGTACGCGGCCAGGGCCAGATGATCGGCATCGAATTCGGTCCGCCGGGCGCCCGGCGAGCCAAGCGGCGCTATCGCGTCGTCGAAGCCGCGCGCACCGCGATGTTCTCCCAAACGCTCGTCGTGCCGCTCTTTCACCGGCACCACATCCTCACCCAGGTCGCGGCCGACAACGTGAACGTCATCAAATTGCTCCCACCTCTCATCGCGGGAGAGACCGAGATCAATCTGTTCGTCGAGGCACTCGACGAACTGCTCACCGACGCCGAACGTTCGAGCGGCTGGCTCGTGGACTTCGGGCTCACGATGGCCAAGGGTACCTTCAAGCGCACCCGCACCAAGTCGAGTTCGAACAAAGAGGCCCGGTGAGTTACGAACTACGCGCCGGCGACCGTATCGTGGTGACGGGGGCGGCCGGGTTCATTGGTTCCGCGGTGACGCGCGCCCTGCTCGAGCGCGAAGCCCAAGTGGTGGCGATGCTCGAACCCGGTGCCGCGAGCGCCAACCTCGATGGGCTCGAGGTCGAACGCCACACCGTGGACATCACCAAACCCCAGAACTTGGAGGGTGCCTTTGACGGAGCTCGATTCTGCTTCCATCTCGCAGCCAAATTCGGTTTCTGGCCCATGGACCCGACGTCGTTCTACGCCGTGAATGTCCAGGGCAGTCGCAACGTCGTCGCCGAAGCTACGAAAGCCGGCGTCGAGCGCATTGTCTACACCTCGACAGTGGCGACACTGGGGCTCTGGCGCACCAAGGCGGGGACGCCCTCGACCGAGGACGACGTCGCCGACCTCAGCCATCTCTACGGCAACTACAAGCAAACCAAGTACGTCGCCGAACACGAGGTGCTGCGTCTCGCCGCCCAGGGCGCACCTGTCGTCTTGGTGCTGCCCACCATGCCCCACGGTCCCTACGACCATCGACCCACGCCCTCGGGCAAGGTCGTGCTCGACTATTTGAACGGGGCGATGCCCGGCTACGTCGACACTGCCATGAACGTGGCGCACGTCGACGACCTCGCCGCGGGCCACCTCCTCGCCCTCGAGAAGGGACGCCAGGGGCGCAGCTACATCTGCGGTGGCGAGAACGTCACGATGTCCCAACTACTCGCCATACTCTCGGACGTCACCGGACTGGCCAGTGCGCAGCGAAGGTTCCCCTCAATCTTTCCGATCATCGCGGGCTACGCGTCCCAGTTCCTCGAAGGTTCGCTGCTGCACCGCGAACCGCGCGTACCGCTCGAGGCCGCTCAGATGGCGAGCACCACCATGACCTTTGACGACACGAGAGCTCGCACCGAACTCGGCTACCATTCGCGCCGCGCCGCACTCGCGCTCTATGAGTCAGCGCGCTGGTTCGTCGAACACGGTTACGTGGACCCGGACCGGGTAGCCCAGCTACGCTGGAATCCCCCATCGCACGAGTAGAAGGCCGGAACTTCGCGAGCTCACTGTGCCGAGTCGAAGACCGCCGACAGCTGGTTATCGTCGAGCGCCTAGGACATCGCCCGGTGCAACCGAGCCCGACTTCAGTGGGCTTGTTAGTGTCACTTGCGCCGTGCGCGTTGGTCGAGTTGAGAGCCCGCGAACCGTTTCGGAGTACCCCTCGTACAATGGAGTACGTGAACAAGGGCATAGACCTGGACGACGCTCACCGGACGCGCCCGCGAAGCGAGCTCGCCAAGGTCGCCATACTTCGCGCGGCCTCGGAACTACTCGCCGAGCGCGGATTGCGCCAGATGACCATCGAGGACGTGGCCGCGAGGGCGGGCGTGGGTAAATCCACTATTTATCGACGCTGGCCCTCAAAGGGAAGCTTGGCCCTCGAGGCGTTCCTCGACGACTTCCTCTCGACCCAACCCGCCGTCAACACCGGATCGCTCGAGGGCGACCTTCGAAAAGCCCTGAGCGCGTGGGTCACCACGGTCAACGGCACGTCGACGGGCCGTTCCCTCGCCAGTCTCATCGCCGAGGTCCAACTCGACCCCGAGATGGGCTTTGCGTGGCGCGAGAATTTCCTCGAAGTCGTTCGAGCCCAGCATCGTCAGATCGTGGTGCACGCTATTGCCCGAGGCGAGATACCGAGCGACTCGGACGCCAATCTCGTGATTGACATGCTCTTCGGCCCCGCGTACCACCGTCTGTTGCACGGCCATCTCGGACTCACCCAAGAGTTCGTCGAAGGTGACGTCGCGATGGTCGTAGCGGGCGCCAAGGCGGGCGCGGCAGTGCTGTCGCGCCATTGACCCCGACGCGGTTTCTTCGCTCAGCCCAACCTTCGGAATCGAGCGTACGTCTGCAGCGGTTCCAACGACGGTTCATCGCACTGGTGGAACATTTCGCCACCACGAGGTTCCCCGAGGTTGTTAGGGCTGCTCGTGGGTCGCGACGATGACGGCCCTCGCGATGGCTTGGCTGAACAGATTAAAACCCAGGTAGGCGGGGGTCGCCGTCAAGGGTAACCCCAGACTCTCGACACCAAGGGCGTGTACGGCGACGAAGTAATGGTGGACGCCGTGTCCCCGCGGAGGTGCCGCACCGACGAAGCGATGCAAGCCGGCGTCGTTCGCCAATTGGACGGCACCGCTCGGTAGACCCGCGCCACCTTCCGCGCCTGCGCCCGAGGCCAGGTTCGTCGTCGTTGCCGGTAGATCGAGCACGGCCCAATGCCAGAATCCCGAGGCCGTGGGCGCGTCCGGGTCATAGACGGTCACGACAAAGCTCTTCGTCGCTTCGGGAAATCCCCGCCACGAGAGTTCCGGCGAGGTGTCAGAACCGTCCAGTCCCATCAGGCCACTCAGTTGGGGTGACGCGAACGCACCACCGTCGACGAAATCGGTCGACGTGAGTTCGAACGAAGCGAGTCGCGGTAAGTCATCGTAGGGATTACGCGCCATACATGCCTCCTTGGGCTCACCTCAATGTACCGCCCTAGTCGACGGGCGAACCAGACGTTCGGCGACCAATTGAAGCCCCTTGCGGTTCCTGTTCTCGTGCGAAGGTGTTGAGGGTACGCGTCGAGCGCCCAGTTTCCTTCAAGGAGTTGCCCTTCGTCGGTGCCAACGAGTAATACTTCTCCTATGAGTATCGCCCTCGTGCCCACCGCGAACGAGCTCAACGACGTCTTGCCGACCGAGCGTCTACTGCCCAACGGTGTAGCGATCCCTGAGCTGCGGGCGTCGTTTCGTCACATCGACAACTGGCGCAACGCTCGCGCGGTCTTCATGGTCTGGTTCTGGACAGCACTCCTGGCCTACGGCGGCGTGCACTGGGGCTTCGTGGCGGCCGTCGCCGCGTTCTTGCTCATGGGTCCAATGCACGCCCGCTTCGCGATCCTCATGCACGAGAGCGCGCATCGATTGTTGTTCGCCAAGAAGAAAGTAAACGACTTCATCGGGACCTGGGTCGTCGCGTACCCCGCGTTCATTCCTATCTCGGTCTATCGACGCAGTCACTTCGCCCACCACCGCGAGGAATTCGGACCCGACGAACCCGACATTTCCTTCTATCGCGGCTACCCGTGCGAACGACGCGACCTGCGGCGTCGACTTCTGCGTGACGCCGTGGGCATCTCGGGCTACAAGAACTTCGTCGCACTTTTGGGCGCCGCGTTCAAACCTACGAGTCGGCGGATCGCTTGCTCGATCCTTGGCGTGCAGGTGGTGCTGTTCGCCCTGTTCTGGCTGCTCACCGGGGCCTGGTGGTCGTATCTCGCGTTCTGGTGGTTGCCGTGGATGACCCAGTGGCGCGTGCTCAATCGACTGCGCGCGATCGCCGAGCACGGCGGCATGGGCAAGAGCAAGGATCGCCGCCTCACGACCCACAACGTGCGACAGACCTGGATAGCTCGATTTTGGTTCGTGCCCTACAACACCGGTTGGCACCTCGCCCACCACGTCGACATGGGCGTGCCGTGGCACAATCTTCCCGCCTACCACCGCGAACTGCAACGCGCCGGCTACGTCACTGAGGACATCACCTTCAAGAACTACTTCGACCTGTGGCGAGCGGCAACCACGCCCGCCGTCAACGCCGCCGAGCGCGACAACATCAACTTCTAGTCAAGTCCCGGTCGGCTCATCACGCTCCATCGCGGCGCCACACCCAGTCGGCCGGGAGGCGTCAGAAACCTCGAACACGAGAATGTGGACCGCCCCCGGTTGCGCCTGCGACAAGAACCGTGACGCAAAGGAGTAACTCGCTACTAGGAAGCCTCCACCCGAAACGCCGTCGCGGCGTGCACAGCGAGACCGGACATCGTCACGTTGAATCGATATAGCCCGAAGGGCACGGCGAGATCGGGATGACCGGTGCGCTGATCCCACGTCAAACGATCGCGATACGTCGCTCCAGGAGCGAGGACGCGTTGGACCAGGTAGAAGGCGCAAGGAGCGGGACCGCCGCCGAACCAGCACGAACCCCACACGGTGGTACCCGACGAGTTCTTGAGGACAAAATTCGGTGAGGTGGGACCCGTCACGTACGAACAGGCCACCCGGGCGCGATTATGCAACGAAATAGTGACGCGCACCAAGTTGCCTGGGGCATAGTTCGCCTGGCTCGGCGTCGCCGTCAAAGTCGCCCCGCCTGGTGTGCACGAAGCGACGGCGGCGGTACTCGCGAGGACCGAGACCGAGCAAACGGGCGCGACGCTCGCAACCAGGACCAGCACGAGTAAACGCGGAAAGAGCCGCACGAAGACCTCCAGGCGACGGACTGCGCTCGCCGCCCAGGGACACGCTAGCGCGAGGACCTGGGTACCGACCTGGGCGACGATACCCACACTGACCTTCGGGCTACGACGTGATATGCCAGTGCCGCGAGAAGGCAAGTAGGGCAATCCGGACTTGACGTGGCGTCCTTGTTCGTAGTCAATGAAAACAAACAGAATGCAAATGGGCCCCTTCCTTGAGAAAGGGGCTCATTTGAACTTGGTGGCGGGGGCAAGATTTGAACTTGCGACCTTCGAGTTATGAGCCCAACTTGGGAACGAAGCAGTACCCCAGCGTAAACGAATTCATCCGTCAGCCTGGCACAAATGTCCGAGGAAATACTGGGAAAGATGATTGTCAACGTGTCCGTGTAAGAGGATGGCCGATGGGCCTATCGGGCCGTCTCCATTCACTGAAGTATGCAAATCATCAGTCGTCCCCACGAACTCAACCGCCCCTTCGGTCAACTCGAAGAACGTATCTTCGAGGGTCCCACGATTCGTCCCCAGTTCGAAGACGATCAACCCTTCGTCAAAAGCCACGCGTCCGACCTCTTCGGCGCTCAACTTAGCCACTGTGAGTCCATTCTGGTCAGCATGAAGGATCTGGGCGTCGGTGTGGCTCAACGCTTCGGTCAACAGCTCTTGGTCCGAACACTTGACAGTGACCGTCTCGTTGGTCATGCCGAGCTGGTCGAGCGGACTCTGCGTAATGAGTCATCCTTTGCCGATGACCACCACCTCGTCGGCGCACTGGGCCAACTCATTGATGAGGTGCAAACTGATCAGGACTGTGCGTCCCTCGTCGGCCATTGAACGCAAACAACCACGGAACCAGCGGATGCCCTCGGGGTCAAGTCCATTGACCGGTTCATCAAAGAGCACGACCCCCGGATCGCCGAGCAGCGCAGCGGCGATACCGAAACGCTGACGCATTCCCAAGGAGTAGTCGGCGATCTTCTTGGTTGCAATCGAGGTGATGCCAGTGAATTCCAGCATCTCGTCAACACGAGACAACGGAATCTGGTTCGAAGCGGCGAGGGCTCGCAGGTGGGTACGCGCAGTGAACTTGGGACTGACCGCATTTGCGTCGAGCAGAGCCCCCACCTCGCGAAGGGGAAAGCGCAGATCGCGGTAGTGGGCGCCGTTGATCGTTGCCCGTCCCGAGTTCGCCTGGTCCAGGTCCAGGATTACCCGCATGGTCGTTGACTTACCAGATCCGTTCGGGCCGAGGAACCCCGTCACCAGACCAGGTTTTGCCTGGAAACTCAGGTGGTCAACGGCCATGGTCTCGCCGTAGTACTTGGTCACGTCCTCGACGCTGATCACAATTCAATCCCTAGCGTGAGTAACGAGCAACGCGGTGAACGATCGATTCAGGATAACGAAAGGTTTGAAGGCTCACGAGTGGGCAAACAGAAGAAGACAAGGTTCACAATCGGACAGATCACCCTCAGCCCGAGCGGTTGGTGTCCTGCAGACGACGAACGCCGGCCGCCAGGAAAGGCAAGAACAAAGCCAACTCGACTAAGTCGCGGAACGCCACGTTGTGGGTAAGCGCGGCCACCAGCAGGAGCACATAGTAGAAGAGCGCGAAGTACCAGTACTCGCTGCGAGACGCCCGCCCAGAGAACGCGACGTACTTCTTCAAGCAGGTTGTAATCGATTGAATTGGGTTCATTTTCCTTTTTCCCGTTGTTCAACTCAAAACTCTTGAACAATATTGACGCATTTGGTCCGCTTGCCACGTCGCGAATCCAGCCTCACTAAGCAAGGCTGGATTCACCGATCGTGGTCATGACATTGAACTTCATGAAATCGAAGAAGTCCTAGTGACGACGTCGCACTGAGATATTCCCGTAGAGCAGCAGAACAAAACCGAAACAAAATAGGGCAAGAATCACCCACTTGTAATCAGTGAATGCCGTAGCAGCCAAAACCAAACCGGCTATAAACGTCAAGACTGCAACAACACCGATGATGCGAATCAACATTTGCCGCGATTCACCCATGGTGAATCTTTGCTCTCTTTTCTCGGACACCAAAAGGGATACTGATGATCGAAAGTCCTGCCGCAATGCAGACAAACACGACCGTCACAACACCAATAACCTTGCTGTTGTCAACCAAAAGCCAGACAATGCCAGCGAAACTCAACAAATAACTTGTGACCTTGATTTTGGAAAGAATTCGGGGCACGACGTCACCTACCAAAATAAGACAATAAAGAGAATTGATTCGGCAAGGCCTCCGGCTCCTTCACCAAAGAAAATCGCTTGTAACAAAAGATGCGGCTGCACGCCTCCCTGATTTGCAGCAACAACCAGAGGTGTTCCCTCGGCTATTCCACTGGTGCCACTCGACACCACCGTGCAGGTCGTAGAACTCACCATGCACGTCGCTCCGTTGGAGAGCGCCATGGTCTTACCCTGCAGACTCGCAACTTCAGAAGCAAAAATTGTTGCACTAGAAGTATGCGTCGCAGTTGCTTTGGTGGCCGCACCTGCTGGTAGGGCCACTGCAGCCAGGCTGAGCGCACTAGCTAGGAGCAGTCCCCCCCCCCAGTCGAATCAAACGTTGCATGCTACCGCCATTCGTTTAACTGCTCTTGGGTGAGAACGTAGCAGAGCCTTCTCACGACGTCAACAACCTTGAATACGTAAAGAAAGTTCTCACACGTTCGACCGTGTGATGGTAGCGACCCCGACGAGGGCCGAAGGTATTCGGCGGGGTCGCTACCCCATCATCAAATTGTAATATAGGGTCAATTAGGCTGATCAGAGGCACTATTGCCTCCTAGTTCGTTGCCAACGTCATTATTGAGCACGGGTGACGTAGAACTGCACCCATAAGGAAGCAGGTAAGACCTGCAATTTCCGAATCCAGCGGTGGACCTTGGGTCACATAATAAGAACCAAAGTCGACTCAATCAAGAGGTCAAATAGCAGAGCCGAACTTGTGCAAACGGCTTTGACAGCCCTGCGATGACTAAACGGGGCCCTTCCACAGCCTCCAGCCGAACGAACGGAGAGCCGTTCGGGCTTCCGTCCTCGCCCAGGTTGTTGGGGCCCTCCTCCAGATCTGCCATGTCAGAATATCCTGATATAGCAAAGATGTAGGGATATTCCAACATTGGCTACTTGTCGGGATATCCCATCTTTGCTACAATGTCGGATTATGCCGACAGAACACCAACCCAAACCAACCCGGGGCCCTTTCCGGATTTATACGCCCGCATCCCTGGGCGATGCCGTCCGTCACTACCGGACAGAGGCCGGGCTGACCCAAGCCCAGCTGGCTGAGAAGGCAGGGATCCAGCGTAGTTACCTGTCCGAGATGGAAAGCGGCAAGGAAACCGAGCAAGTGAAACGGCTATTCGGAGTGTTGCGCCAACTCGGAGTTCGCATGACGCTGGACAAGGCGGATTGGTAGTGGCTGACGAGCTCGCTGTCTGGCTCTATGGCGAGCGAGTGGCCGTCATCGACCGCGAGCGAGACCGGCTTCGATTGACATACACGGAAGAGGCACTGAGGAGGTACCCGTTGGGCACCCCGCTCTTGTCGCTTTCGTTACCCGTCAGCTCACGCCGATACACGCAAGGGATCGTTCGCCCATTCCTGGACGGCTTACTACCCGAAGGCGAATCACGTACTTCAATCGCCCGAGACGTCCACATCCCAGAGCGCGACACCTACGGGTTGATCCGCGCCCTTGGGAGGGATTGCGCTGGCGCGGTTGTGATCCAGCCAGCTGACGATCCGGCGCCTCCAGCACCAACCACGACCACCGCGGAGCCGCTCAGTCCGGACGAAATCGCAGCTCTCGTCAGAGATCTCAAGAACGCCCCGCTCGGCGTTGGTGGGCGGGTACGAATCTCCCTGGCGGGCATGCAAGAAAAGTTGGTCCTGACTCGCATGCCAGACGGCTCCTGGGGACGACCAGTCGACGGGACGCCATCGACACATATTCTCAAGCCGGAGATCGCGACGTTCCCCGACACCGTCGAGAACGAGGCGTTCTGTATGCGCGTCGCTAAGCATCTCGGGCTGAATGTTGCATCGGTCGAAACAACGAAAATCGGTGGGCGCAAGCTCATAGTTGTCGAGCGTTACGACCGAGTTGTTGCAACCAACGGCACCGTACATCGCATTCACCAGGAAGACTTCTGCCAGGCAACCGCCGTGGCGCCGGAGACAAAGTACGAAGAGGACGGGGGACCGTCGCTTTTGCGCATCGCTGGCATCTTGAGAGACGTTGCTGCGCCGGACTCGTTGGAGCGACTTCTTAAAGCGGTCACTGTCAACGCGCTCATCGGCAATGGAGACGCACACGCCAAGAACTTCTCGCTGTTGCACACAGAAGACGGAACGCTGACGCTGACGCCCCTCTACGACCTCGTGTGCACGCTGTACTACGGCGACGACCAATTGGCGATGTACATCGATAACATCCGCCGAACGAATCGAATGACGGTGGAGCGCATCGCCAATGAGTCGCTCAAATGGGGAATGTCTGCAGAACGTGCGACGACAATCATCCTCGACCTCTTAGAGGGGGCACCCGCTGCTATTGCCGCGTCTCGCGACGAAACCGAGGGCGTCCCGGATGAGATGGTCTCAACGATCGAAGGTCAGCTCGCGCAACTACTTACTTCGCAATGAACTACGACGAAACCATCACCGCCCCTCTAAGGGCTCATCGGATTTCTGCGGGGTCATTCGCCTGACGACAGCGAGCACTCGAAGCCGATTGGCTCTGAAGAGATCGAACTCAGTCATAATGAGAACAATCAAAAGGGAGGACTCAATGTCGAGATTGCTCGTGCGCAACTACTCGATCTCGCTCGACGGTTACGGCGCAGGGCCCCACCAAGACGTCGACAATCCGCTCGGGATTGGGGGTATGCAGCTCCACCAATGGATCTTCGCCACCCGCAGCTTCAGTCAGATGATCGGCGCAGAAGGTGGCAGCGAGGGGCTCGACGACGACTTTTTCTCGGAACGGGAATCTGGTGTTGGCGCCACCATCATGGGTCGGAACATGTTTGGCCCGATCCGTGGCCCGTGGGACAGGAGCGAGTGGAGAGGCTGGTGGGGAGAGGATCCTCCCTTTCATCACGAGGTCTTCGTGCTCACTCACCACCCGCATCCTCCGATTGAAATGGAGGGGGGAACAACTTTCTACTTCATGGACGGTGGGATTGAAGCGGCTCTCAGCGCAGCCTTCGAAGCAGCGGGTGACCGCGATGTTCTTGTCGGAGGCGGGGCGGCCACCATCAGGCAGTACCTTCGTGCTTCGCTCATCGACGAGATGCATCTTGCGATAGTGCCTGTCTTACTCGGTAGCGGCGAACGACTCTTCGACGATCTCAGCCCAAGCGCTAATAAGTACCGCTGTATCGAACGCGTCTGTTCGCCAGCCGTTACCCATATCCGCATCGCACGGGCTCTTCGTGACGACATACCCCGCTAAAATCCGATGAGCCCTAAGAACCGGTGCTCTCGCACCGGTTCTGATCCGTACTTCTTAATGGTGGCGGGGGCAAGATTTGAACTTGCGACCTTCGGGTTATGAGTTCGGTCCGGTTCGTTCTAGCCCGTGTCACGGAGTCCGTCTCGTAGGACTTATATGGGCTCTCGCTCCTGCATGGCTACGTCAAATCCGTCTGAGTCCACTCAGTCTGTGACCAAACTGTGATCATGGCCCTATAGTGGCTGACTGTGCCATCATGATGCTAAAATGTATTTATGGCAAAGACTAGAACAACGCTAACCGTCGATGACGAGGTCCTACGAGCGGTGAAAGTACGCGCGGCCCGAACCGGAAAAGGTGAGAGTCAAGTCATCGAAGAGGCCCTGCGACGCGACCTCGGACTCGATTTACTCGATCAGATTTGGGCACACGGGACAATGAACGAGGACGAGGCGATGACACTCGCTGTCGAAGCGCAGCATCGCTCTCGTCGGAGTCCGCGCTGAGTTGCGCGCAGTCCTCGATCCAAACGTCATCGTCTCGGCGCTTTTGGCTCCGTCGGGTACGCCAGCAAAAGTGCTTCGGGCATGGCTCGACGGAGACTACGAACTCATCGCATCGCCACTCTTGCTGGCAGAACTAATCCGAGTATTCGATTACCCGAAGCTTCGTTCAAGAATTAGTGAAACTGAGTCTCAGCAGTTCATCGAACTCCTCAAGCATCAGGGCCAGATCGTTGACGACCCTGACCTTTCACTCCCCGTCCACTCGTCGGATCCTGACGACGACTACCTCATCGCGCTGGCGACGACGACACGATCCGTCGTCGTCTCCGGCGATCATCATCTTCTCGATCTTGCCGATCGCATACCGGTTCACTCCCCCGCCACGTTTTTGGAACTCTTGATCGCCGATCACTGAGACTATTGGCGTCAACTGGTCTGTGACCATATTGCGACCAAGCTAGAATTGATTAGAGCCTGCCCTCGCGAATCGCTTGGTAGACGGTCGACACCATTGGCTGGAAGCCAAGGCTACGAGCAAGCGATATGTCCATATGGCCCTTCCATGGATTCGTAAGCGGTTCTGAAGATGACTCGTACGTAGAGCCAACGATCTGTGCGATTTCGTAGATGGTGAGCGGTGCCTCATCGGCGATATTTACAACAAGACCATCCATGGCTCCTGTCAGCGCGAGTTCAAATGCCGTGGCTATATCTGCGTGGTGAAGCATGCTTAACTTCTGTGCGGGGTGCCACCCCATACCGGCGAGCATCTCTGGAACTGACTCCAAGTGTCCGTCTTTGTCGCCATAGACAAATGGGAGCCTCAGGATGCTCCAATTGAGTCCGCTTTTGCGAAGTTCGTTCTCCGCTTCGATTTTGCTTGCAGGATATGCAAGCGTCGGAGTGACTTGGTCATCCTCACGCCCAGGATGCGAAATATCCGGATCGTAGACATTAGAGGTGCTCGCCATCAGAAAGCGAACATCGGAGGCGTGTTCCTTAACCGCGTTGATCAGGTTACGAGTACCGTCAAGATTAACTCTCCATATTTCGGTGTCATCACCTGTGCGAAACAGTGCGGCGAGATGAATGACTGTCGTCACGCCTTCAACCGCCGCCATCAACGAGTCGGGGCTGAGCATGTCTCCTTCGACTGCCGTAACTCCAGCCGGAAGCTCCTTGCCGGACCGCACAAGTCCACGACAATCAATACCGGCTTTGACGAATCGCCTCAAGAGTCGCGATCCAACGAGACCCGTACCGCCAGTTACCAGAATTGTCATATCGAGTTCTTCTCTTCCTTGTAGTCATGGAGCCGTTGTGTAGCGTCGCGTAGCAATCGATTCATTAACGCAATCTCTGCGTCGTCAACGCCATCAAAGGCGACTGCGGTGATAAGCCCAATGGGTTCGGGAAGCGTCGCCCACAAGTTCCGGCCAGCGGTCGTAAGTTGCAGCACCTTTTGACGTTGATCGTCGGGGTCGGACATCTGTTCGACGAGTCCCTTGCGCACGAGTGCACTGATCACTGCACTGAGTGTCGCTCGCTTAACTTCGAGCGTACGCGTCAACTCTCGCTGGTTTATCGGCCCGTCGCTCGCAAGCAGATAGAGGACGTACCACTGGGTGGCCCCAAGATCGTAGGGACGAAGGACAGACTCCATGAAAGCCCGGCTCGCAAAAAAGTATCTCTTGGCCCAGGATCCGGCGGCTTCGAGGTCCAGGGCATTACTGTTAGGCACCTAACTAGTTTGTCAGGTACCTAACAGTCTGTCAATTCTGAATGCGTTCGGTGCTTAGCCTGGGCATCCGCGCAACGCGACCATCTCCATACGGTTCGCCAATCTCCACGCTGATCAAGCGGTCCACATCGAAGTCACGCTGGGTCGATCTGTCACGACGGTGCTCTCTAAAGCAGAAAAGCCGGTGCCTTCGCACCGGCTTTGATCTGTACTTCTCTTCGTGGCGGGGGCAAGATTTGAACTTGCGACCTTCGGGTTATGAGCTCGACTCGGGAATGAAGTGTTACCCAGCGAAATGAATACTTCCGTCCACCCAGCACTGATACTCCCAGGAAATACTGGAAAAGATGATCGTCAACGCGTCCGAGTAAGAAGATGGCCGAGAGTGATCCCCACGAAGTAGTCAAAGCCTCTCGGGAGACGCTCGGACCGTCGCCTACTTAGAGTTGGTGATCGTTCTCGCAAACGAGCGTTTACGCCTCTTCCATCAGCCTGGAAATGGACCTCGTGGTGAGGGGCTATGGGATAATCAGTCGGGGGAAAGATCCCCGTCCGTTTGGAGAAATGACATGATAAAGCGCAATAGAGCCGTTCCACCAGCCACGGTGGTTCCGATTCTTGACTACCCCGACGTTCGGGAAGCGGTGGCGTGGCTGACAACGACGTTTGGCTTTGTCGAACGAACTCGGATCGGCGAGAGCCATCGGGCGCAACTGAGCATCGGCAACGATGGAGCGATGATCGTCGCCGACAGTAGCGGCAATCAGGAGTCACCGAGCCTTGGCTCAGTGACTCTTACAATCAGGGTGCGAGTCGAGGATGTCGATGCTATGTTCGAGCGGATTTGCACCCGCGACGCTCGCGTGTTGGAACCGCCGACTGACCGTGAGTACGGCGAGCGCGACTTCACGGTGGAGGACCTTGTAGGGCATCGCTGGCAGTTCTGCCAGACCGTGCGTGACGTTGCTCCCGAGGAGTTCGGATGCGAGACCGTCGCGCCATGGCCCGACACCATGGCTCTGTGAGCGGACCCACGATTCTCACAAACGAGGGTTATCAATAGAACTAGGCGACAAATGTCGTGGAAGATTTCCAAGTTCAGCGAGCATTCTCGTAAGCCATTCTAGAATCAGCAAGCTGAGCTACGTCACCCCGAGTACGTGAGCGCTGAGCCCATTCTCTTATCATCTGAAGAGAATGACCTCGACTGCACTGACGAACTGGAACACGACCGGACAAGGGCGATTGAATGAGCTAGTCGCAGTGCACAAGAGCAGCGCTGGTGGTAGCCCTGGTCGCAAGTGGGGAACACAACGGCTGAACAGCAGTCCCAGTTAATCGTGGCCTTTTGACTATGTAGCGGTGCAGATTATTGACATATAAGGCAATATAGTGTAACGTTGACTACATGAAAACTAGATCCGATGCGCAAGTAATTGAGATATTTCACCTGCTCTTCGTACAGGCTTTGACAGTTAACGCCTCGAACTGGTTTGTTCTCAAAGGTGGTGCGAATCTGAGATACTTCTTTCAAAGCGACCGGTATTCAAATGACATTGATTTTGACTTCTTCACTAAGCCTGATTGGAGCGTTGGTGAGACCGTTGACAAAGTCCTGAGCGGCGGCGCACTTGCCGCTCTGCTTCGGCGTCAAGATCTGGAAATTGCTGAAGTGACGAAACCCAAGCAAACGGCGACGACGAGAAAGTGGAAAGTTGCTCTTTCTCGAAGTGAACTCAAGAAAGACTTGGTTCGAACCAAAATTGAGTTCTCCGGACGGAATGAACCAGATAAAGACCGACGTTTTGAGGTAATTCCGGAAGTGGTCTTGAATACTTACGGAGTGAGTTCAATCTCGCTTTCGCATTACGGACAAACCGCAGCACTAGAACAGAAGATCGCAGCTCTCGCTCTTCGAAGTGAGACCAAAGCCCGCGACGTATTCGATCTGGAACTGCTCTTACGGCTCCATCGCGTTGCGGGTTCGCCGTCTCTCGAAAGTACATATGCGCTTGACGCTGCTGCTCGGGCGCAAGAAGTGGCGTATCAAAGTTTTTGTTCCGAAGTGCTGCCCTTTCTCGATGATGATGTCGCATCGCTCTACCAAAACGAGGAGACGTGGATTCTGATGCGCGATTCTGTCGGCTCCTCGCTTATTGAGATAGGTAATCGGTCAGAGGAAGTGTCGACATGAAGTCCACTGAAGCACTTGCGGCACTCGAACGCTTTGGCAAGAAGGTAATAACGACCTCTGAAGCGGCTGCGCTATGGCAAGTCTCTTTGTCATCGGCGTCCAAGACGCTGTCGCGTATCGGTACTGCTGAATTGGTGCGAGAGGTAAGGAGCGGAATCTGGTCGGTCGGCGCCGTAATGCCGGACATTCTTGAAGTCGTGCCCGTACTAACTCGTCCATACCCAAGTTACGCTTCCATGTACAGCGCTCTCTTTAAGCACGGCATGATTGAACAAATCCCCCGAGCGATGCACGTGGTATCGCTTGGTAGGCCAAAGCGGGTGGTGACAACATTGGGCACGGTCATGATTCACCACTTGCAGCCCGAAGTCTTTGGCGGCTATGAAGGGGAATCTGTCTTCAGGTCAGGAACAGCGACTCCAGAAAAAGCTCTCGTTGACACGGTCACCGTCCTTAGCTCACGCGGGGGGAAGGTCACCTTGCCGGAAGTCGAACTTCCCGACTCCTTCAGCGTCACTGAAGTCAGGCGGTGGACCAATAGGTTGCCTTCTGGGCGGGTCCGCACGATTGTAAATCAAAACCTTGAACGAATCATCGATTTAGCCAACGTTGCCGATGAGTCTGCAGCCTGACTGGAACTGAATTCGAAGCCGAACACGAGTCACGCGCGAAACACTAATTCCGATTCGTTGATTAGAGTTTGTTAGTTTTATTAGTTATCATTCGATTTTTTTAGATTTATCAGCGTGGGCTGGCTATTAATTAGGAGCGACCTACGACGTGAAAAAACTGAGTCGACAAATTCTGGAGCAAGTTCCCATCCCAATCGTACGTGGCCTCGATTCGAGCCAACTCAGGTACCACGGGACTTTTCTGCTGGCCAACTGCTCTTCCACTGAAGGACAGCTTGCCAGCAGACGCTCCACATCCTCCGAGCTGTAAAGGCTCGTTGCGGCAGCCATCTCGAGCTCGTCTTGATCCCGACGCTGCCAAACCGAAAGGTCCCGCGACGCAATGAGGTCAAGGGTTTCGTCCAAAGCGTCCAAACCGTGAGGCCGGCGGCACAGAGGTTCTCGGCACTTCACGTACCAGGAGGCGACACCCCCATTAGGCAGTACGGTGGTGAACACTTCAAACGGCACGCTTCGAGGAGTAGTGCGAAGCATCCCAGACGCCGAGAACTCTTTCTGAACGAGTTCCCACTTACCAGTAAGCCACATAGTGAAGCACTTCTCCCCGTGCTCAACGTCAACCGGGTAGTCAATGAGAGTGCCCGTAGCAAGGTATGACACGAACTGATCTTCGGAGTCTTCAATCACCGTGACCGGACGAACAGTCCAAATCCTTTCATTCAGAATCTCACGAATTTCAACACGGTCACCTGGCAGAAAGTGATGCACGCTCAGGCTCACTCTGAAGGACTACTGACGTTCCAAATTGAGAGATCAACATTCACAAACAAAAGAAGGACCCCATTTTGGGGGTCCTTCTTTTAGTGGTGGCGGGGACAAGATTTGAACTTGCGACCTTCGGGTTATGAGCCCGAATCGCGTGCGTAGTGTTACCCCGGCGCCAATGAATTCACCAGTTCATCGAGAGCTGATTATCTTTGAAAACACCGGGATCAGAGGAGTCTCAACGACTCCGGGTTAGAACATGACGACAGTGCCCAAGACGACATCTGCGTTAACGGGAATGTGCAAATCGCGTGCAAACTGCTTTGAGCGCTGAATCCGACTACATGAGCCCAACCCACGAAATGTCACCAAAGCGGCTGAGTGACTCGTACCTATCTAACGACCTAGACCAAGGTCGTTGTCTCTTGATTTCAAGAACTTCTCGAACACCTGCAAGGCCTTCAAATCCTTTAGGCGGCCGGTGGCCCGTTTCGACCGCGCGATGTCCTCGACTGATGCAACGTGAGTTTCGGTTCGCCCAACAATTACAGTGAGGGACCTCTCTTCTAAGCCCCGATAGTCTCGTATTCCATCAGCTTTGAAGAGGACGTCGAATTCTCCGAATTCGCAGGTCAAATTCAACATTTGCATTCTTCCCAGAAACTCGGGAGACCGATCGAATACAAGACCCTCTTCTAAATCATTAACTCGAATCTTCGCGTCAAGATATTCGAGGGCGTCAGCGAGACGGTCCAAATTCAATAGGTCGGGAGACGCAAAGAAATCGATGTCCACGGTGGGAAGAATTGGAACGGCCTGCGCAATTGCAGCAAATGCCCCGATGACCACGTAGTCGACCGCAAATCTATTGAACGCCTCAATTATCTCTTCCGCTTCTAGTTCGTGGCTCACTGCTCTCCTCGATCACTCGTGCGCTCTTGAATCCTGCAACATTCGCTCTGTGTCGATCTTCGACTCGCCGTCGATCAACTTCACTCCGCTTAGAATGTCTCTCGACTAACAACTGGTCGTGGTCATCAAGACTTTCAAGATGAATTCTTGGTTCCAAACCCACCGAAGCAAGAATTCGTTGCACCGATTCAAATCCAGGATCAATTCGACCCAGCTCGATTCGAGCGATCGTCGACTGAGCGACGCCAGCTCTCGCTGCCAATTCGCGCTGAGTGAGGTTCAAACGCACGCGTGCCAATGCAAGAAGGCTCCCTGCGACCGTCGACGAAACTCCGGAAGTACGCATCCTCACATGATAGCAAATACGCTATCAAAACTTCAACCGTGGTTTGTTCCATGGGCTGCGCTGTCCGTCAGTTGGACCGACTCGGGTTACGTTGCCATTCGCTTCAGCAGACCCGGCGGAAACTTCGATTCTGTGACCAATATGTCCATGGTGAAATTTGTCTACCAAGTACAACACTGTGAATACTTCGAGCTGGCGCCACGAGCCCGAGGGGTACGACTGCCCATTCTGCCAAAACATCGTGACTGGCCGAGGAGCCTTCCCCGTTGAGCTTCTCCATCGCTACGACGACGTCGTGGTAAAGATGAACCCTAGGTGGAGGCCAGCCAATCCTGGTGCGGCTCTCGTCATTCCAATTGAGCACTACGAAAACATCTATGAACGACCGGACATACTGGGCGGACCGATTCAGCGGGCGCTTCGACAAACGGCAATCGCAATGAAATCGGCGTACGGGAGCGATGGTGTTTCTACACGTCAGCACAATGAGCCTGCGGGCAACCAGGACGTCTGGCACTTTCACATTCACGTCTACCCTCGTTATGAAGGAGACGAACTTGACGCCGAGGCAGTGCTTGTCGATCACTCTGAGAAGCATCTCATCGCGCAGAAACTGCGCGAGGTCTGGCCAAATTAGGAAACGCCGGAACCAATTATTGCGATGACCGGCTGATACGAAGGCAGAAGAGCCGACCCTTTCGGATCGGCTCTTCTGCAGACATTTCGTGGCGGGGGCAAGATTTGAACTTGCGACCTTCGGGTTATGAGCCCGACGAGCTACCAGACTGCTCCACCCCGCGATGCGTCCTCAATACTACTAGAAAGCGCCACTGCGCCCAAAAGTGACTGCGAATTCATGGCTGACTTAACCATCCGAGAAAGTAGGTCAAAGCCCCGTGCGCTCGACCACCGGACGTGGCGAGCGCACGAGACATCAAGAGGTCATCGTTGGTTATAGAGAACCGACGTCCGATCACCGTGGGCGAAGATGAGGGTCAACGTGTGAATCCCTCGTGGTGCGGTCTTCGCGACGGTCACCCGAATGACCAGGACCCTTCCGTTGTCACTGCTCACGCCGATCCTGGTCGTGCCGATGTTGCTCAAGACCTTGGGTTGGCCGTAGAAACCGGTGCCGATTATCGTGGTCTGGACCATGCGCCCTGTCCACACCGCACTGGTGACGCGAATCGCGTGAGGACTCTTGGGCAGGTTGATCGTGACGTTGGTGGGCGCGGACGACGCAGCGAAGTACGTAGCGTCGGCGGCCTTGGTCACCGTGACCGTGCACGTACCCACTTGGGTGTAACTAAGTACGTCGCCCTTGAGGGAACAGTTCGCCGTGCCCGGCGTAGCCACGTAGGTGACCGCACCACTACCTGATCCACCGCTCGACGTCAAGGTCAACGAGCTGTACTTCATGCCGTCCAGGCTGGTCAGGTAGAGCGGCGACTGGACGCGAGGTCCACCGTTACCCACGATGATCGTTTGTTGGACTTG
>Ga0302155_10001211_pt1 | contig 18957 bp, 13 predicted proteins | sample I_Bog_N3_1_FD_193508 | JGI IMG/M metagenome (GOLD analysis project Ga0302155, IMG submission 193508) | Peat permafrost microbial communities from Stordalen Mire near Abisko, Sweden - I_Bog_N3_1 | ecosystem: Environmental > Terrestrial > Soil > Wetlands > Peat | place: Sweden: Abisko, Stordalen...
TTTAGATATTAGCTCAATCCAAATTCGAGAAGCGAAAAGTATTTTGCTGAGTATGATGGAGGATGCATATTGTCTTGGAATGTCAGCTGATTTCATGGATTTGGGAAACAACAAGACATGGTTTATCAGTGTTCTCCAGAGTAACTCGTGGAATATGAAGGTGCTGTCTCTATATGATTGCGACTTGGATCCATCCTTTTTTAACGAGATGAGCAGAAGTGATATATGTATCCCATCTCTGCAATTATTGAATATATGCTCTAATTCATTAGGTGATGGTGAATACGCCAAGAAATGGGATGTGATGTTTCCGAATATGCATTCTCTACGGGTAGATCACACAGGGTCAGACAATAGTTTCTTTGTTTCTATCAGTGACTTGAAATTGAGAAGCCTGTCCATTAGTTCATACCATGAAACCAGTATCTTTATACACTATATCAAGGAGAATTTAGGTGCTTTCAGATATCTTGAGAGATGTAACTATATGCTACCACCTGGTGACAGGGGTGATAGGTTCTTGAAATTATTCTTGTCAAAGCAAGTGAAATGTGTGCTGGCCATGTTAAGTGCGAGAATGATCCCAAGACTAGGGGGCAAGTGTGCTTTGAGAAAGTTGCCTGTGGAATTGTTCATGAGCAATATTCGCATGTTTGTGCAGATTAAAGATGAGCACGAAGAAGAAGAAGACTATTAATTTATCTTTTTCCATGTTACTTTACACCCGGTCCAATTATTTTCCTCACTGAAGATATAATAGGGATGATTCAGGGCGAATCTATTGACAGCACGTGTTTTTCCAGATCGTCTCGGGGCAACGAGATCACAATATGAGGTTCTTGGTGGATCAATATCTTCATGGAAGGCAAGGTTCATTGTTTCCATCATCTTATCCATTTGATGATTTTTATTTATAAAATGTGACTACAACTCAAACATCTCTGACAACAGCATTAAAATATCCTTTGGCATTATATTTTCATAGAGGAGATGCATGATGATATAATGAGGTCGAATCTTCATGGTAATCGGGTTATTCCAGTCTATATCTCTCATAGATGCACCATGGAGTAACAGACTTGATAAACAATCGAAACGGTGTATCAAGGCATTTACCAATACAGAGTGTCCATGATTATTAGACATATTGATATCAGTCTCTATGACATGTGGTCTATAATATCTGCTCCTCATAGCCATATGAAGACAGGTGCCTTTGGCTACTATTTCACTGGTTTTGGTATGATCGACCTTTTCCATCAAGATATTCACCAATTCATCCGTATTAGCGTAGAATATACACGTGCTTCTACTACTATCTCTTTGATTTGGATTTGCTCCATTCATCAAGAGTACCTTTACTATAAATGGATGGTTATTGCCAACTGCATAATGCAACGGGGTTAACAAAAATTTATCACAGGGGGTATTAACGTTAGCACCATGAAATATCAACAGAGATACCATTTCCAAATAACCAGCACGACAAGCCGTATGTAAGAGATCATCACCGTTTGCACTCCATCCTTGTTCAATGAGTGTCATGGCTTTATTAATGTCATTGGCAGAGACCGCTCTCACTAACTCGTTTTTGAACATTTGTGATTTATCAATACAAAAAACCCTTCAACTCTCACCAGATATCATAGGGCAACTCCCGATACATCAACATATACACATTGAAATTGCTGAGCAATATTTTATTCCTCTTGAATTCAGTTGGTGGAATCGTTCTCACATTATCTGAGGCACTATATGAATTCAGAACTGACCATCCATTGATATTAGCATGGTTAATATCAGCTCCTGCTTTGACTAACAACCTAGTGCACTCACAATAATTCTCCAGTGGTGGTCGTATTACAAGATTTTTCACTCCTATCGGTGGTCCTATGTTCCAACTCCATGTATATTCCACATCTTCATAACCAGTCTCGAGGAAAAATCAAACATACCAACAATATTAAGGTCAGCATTTTCGGAGATCAGCATAGAAACTATCTCGGGGAATCCGTGTGTGCAAGCGAGATATAATGGAGTTTCGTTGAAATGGGACAAGGCGTTGATATTCTCGACTCCAGCATCTAATAAAGCTCTGACAATGGAGACGAAACCGGATAAACAAGCAGTATGCAATGGGGCGAATCCACGGTAATCAGATTCATCTATATTACATCCTCCTTTGATCAAATCCAATGCTTCGTCAATTGCACCAGTTGCGATAAGATCATGCAGCGACATATTCACAACTTTTTTTAAAATTATGAAAAAAGTGTCAAAGATTCAAAAGAGAGAGAATGCCAGAACCTTCTTCGAAAAATGTCGACCACATGGAGGAGGATCTGAGCGGGGGATGACCTTTTTGGATATGAAATTGGGATCAAATGAAGATGTGATTAATCGACTTCATATCCAATAACAAAAGAAATTTTTAATAATTCCCTAATTTTTTCACATCTAGCATATTCCACTGGGTATTTTAAAAGCATATCCCTGACATCATATCTGGCACCAAATTGAACCAAACATTTTACTACATCCATATTATCTTTAATACAGGCGTGGAATAGTGGGGTTAATCCTTGAACATCTTGGGCCTCGATCAATGCACCCTTTCTAATCAAGTAATTGGCGATTAAGGGATCTCTCAATCTTGATGCTAAGTGAAGAGCAGTGACTCCGAAGTTATTTTGATGTTTGATATCAATTTTACCATACCCAATCAAGAATAAAGCCAAATCCTCGTATCCCATATCAAGAGCTATCATTAATGGTGTATTACCCAAATAAGTAGTAGCAGCATTACAATCTACCCCTCGAGTTAAGAGATAAGTTATTACTTCCATTTGTTTATAAGTACAAGCAACATGAAATGGAGTACATCCTCTACTATCTCTTATATCGATTTTCTTTGTTTGTCTTAAGTAAGATAAATTTCCATACATACAAGCCATGAAAATATCCTCCGGGTTTTGCTTTTTGAATAAAGTTGAAATTAATCCCATCACAAATGTTTGAAGACAGAGAATATTTTTTGATTTGTTGTCTTTGTGGTTTGTGTTTACTTTTTTTAATTATTATATGGGGGGACAGTATCACTTATAGGCCATTTACTCCTACTATCAGTAGATTATTAGCTGATCATCCCGAATCTATCCAAGTGTTATTCGTAGTGTTTGTAATAGTTATCACGGAGGTCCGAAATGACATGTGTACAAATTATCCAGATAGTTGGGCCAATAAATTATTGAATACTCAAGCTGTCCTATTTGCCCTTGTACCTTTAATTAACGTGGATTATGCTTCAACATTACACAAGGTAGTAGCCATTCTGATAGTCTGTTGTTCTTTCGTTTATGAGGTGTTTAATTTTTATTGGACATTCAAAAAATGGTCAAATCCTATTGACATACTTCATCTTCTTTGTATTATCGCATTGGCAGCAGAAAGCATCACATTTGTGGTATTATGCTACTTTATGACAGAAACGAATTCCTATATAGCCATATTAGAGTATACCATTTTCATGATGATAATCACTCTACCTATATTTGATTTTAAAAGGAGTAAAAGGACATCATTGGAAGTAAATAATTATGATGATAAAATATAATCCTTTCTTCTCCTATTTAAATCTTCTATATTAACATGGAGTCTGTACTTGATAGAAATACAAAATAATCTTTCTTTTTCATTCCATCTTCTTAAATCACACCCAAAGGCAGACGCGAAGGATAAATTACAGATCGGATCATCCATCAACATTTTCATGGACAGGGAGAGGCAAACGGGGAACCATCTTCCAAATTCAGTGAATTTATCCACTCTTCTACTCATCAATTCAACAGCATAGTATAAGAAGATCATCATAAAATCTTCATCATCACCAATAACGAACAATGGGTCGATGCTAATGAAAAGGTTATTAAGAAAGTCGACAATCGTTGTGGTTGGATGTAGAGGGAAATGGGTTGTTACAATGCAATTCATTATATCAATATTTTTCATGGATTTGTGAGACCACAAAAATGAAGAAACATGAAGCTTTGGAAAAAGTGCAAAAAGGACACGGAGAGTATATTTTCGCATATCAACAAAATAGTGTATGCACCAAGTATTATGTGATGACCATTGAACAAATTATCGATGCGGTGAAATCCAAACCTCATCAAGCAAAATGGCATGAATTAATTTTCTTTGATAGACCATGCAAACTCTACGTCGATTGTGAAAAGAATATCTACACCAAGGCGGAATATGATGAATACTGCAACCCCGAGTTTATCCATAATTATGTCCGCCACATGGAAACAAAGCTGAACATCAACGCCCCGAGAGTTATCCTCACTGCGTGTCGTGCAAAGAAGTTCTCCATTCATGTGATTTGGAATGTTTGGTTGTCTTCCCCTCCTGCCGCCTTGTTCCTTTTGCATGATTTGATCGAGGAGAAATACATGGGAATTACATTGGATCCCCAAGTATATCCTGGACGATTATCCAAAACTTTTCGAATGGCATACAATTTGAAATACGATGCCCAAAACTCTTATCTTTATCCACTTGATGCTCCCACTAGATTATTTGACGATGAAATTTTCAAAAATTCTATTGTATCCGTGAAATCAGACGACGGACCACAGAATTTTATCAATGTGACTCTTCCTCCTCTCCAAGTTTTGCCCAATATCAATATCAAGGGGAGCAAAACAAACATCTTTGGACACAAGAATCAAGACGAGAGAAGTATTCAATTATTGGTGGAATATTTCCAAACCTTTAATCCTGCTTCTATTCCTTCTGGCGTTCAATTATATGATGATGGGAAGATCTCCTTTGAAATGAATGTGTTTTGTGAATCATTACAAGGATGGCACAAGAGCAACAATCATTACATCAATATTTACCCAGATGGAAGTATTACAAAGACTTGTACTGATCACGAATGCAGCAGAAAGCCATTCACGTTTGGATTCCGAATTCATCAACTCTTCTATTGAGATAATAATCATATATCCACCCTATGGAAATTTACAACTCTCTCACCACCATGACACACATGAGTGGTATCTACCACCTTCATAACTTCACTCAATCTGTAGATACTTATATCACTCATCAAGCTGTGGCCATTGAATTTCCTTTATTTCCAAATGGAACTTACTACTCTATTTCTAATTTTATGACCCCGACCAAGAACATGTGTTTATCAGGGGAGATGGACGAGGATGAGAAAGTGTTGATAGCCGCTTATGACCCAAGAGAGCCAATGACCATGAGATGCGATATCGGATCCTCTATACTTTTGTTGTTCTTTCGATTACCATTGACTCAATATGATATTCTTTGTCTTTGCCGTGAAGATAATAAATGGTTCTATGAGAGTTATTATACCCCATTTTATATTTATCTAAAGTGTATTTAATTCATTGATAATCTTCTTAATCTCCTCCTTGATGTTATTATATCCCAGGTCAATTTCTCTTTCCATTATGACTGTTGTCTTTTTATTATAATTCAATATCAATGATTGCAAACCGAAGGGATGTAATTTAGCTTGTATTACTTTAATATAACTCATATACATATCAGACATGAGAAGGATCTCATCCATATACCATTTTAAGTGTAGTTCCATTGCATCTATATTTAAATTTTCAATCCTTTTTCTCAGATGGACATATGTATTCCAATTGGTCGTTTTATAACCAGCAATTCTTTTCAATGTGGAGAGAAGGATATTCAAAGCGTCTTCCTTTGCCAAGGTAAATTCCCCCTTTGATGTTTTGTATGATGATAAAATTTTGTTATGGTAATCAATTAATTTATCATAGGATTCCACTATTAATCGATAACATTCAACACTATTACGATCAGTCGGGATGTGTAGTTTTGGAAGCAATTTCAATCTCTTGAATATTTGTGACTCACAATTTAATGAATTATCTAACCTCGACATTCTTTTTTGTGTTTGGGATGGGACTTGGGACATTGTTCTGGGTGACCCTTTTTTTATATACTCCATCATTTTTAGTATCTTGTCCTTCTATCCACGGGAGAATTTGTAATGGTCAAGGGAGTTGTGGATTTGGTGGCTTTTGCCAATGCAATGGTCCATTCTCTGGTACAGTGTGCCAAAATACTCAATGTCCTGGGTATAATCAATTGGCTGGAACGGTATGCATGAATGATGGAATATGTTCTCCATTTATGACAAGAGATGATATCCCATGGCAATGTCAAGAAACCCAACCTGATTGGGACAATGATTTTCTCCGTGTTGGTCCTGGGTGGAGTGATCCTGGTTGTCTTGAATGGGTTCAACAAATGGAGGCTATATGGACAGCATATCCATTACAAAGTACCAATATGTCAGGATTACCAGTTTGTATATGCAATCCGCCCTATGGAGGATTAAGTTGTGAGACCAATTTATGTCCTCAGAATATCGATTATCAAATATGCAGCAATGCTGGTAATCCAAAAGTTGGATATACCGTGAATAGCACATCTTTAATGATAGGAGATGGTTGTCAATGTGACAATATTGTTAATTTGGATGGTGTTGGTTATTGTGGGTTATTGGAAACCGATAATAACAACGAGACTATCTTCAATCCGTTTGCAGCTAGTTACACTTGTTTTTGTGATCCGAAATATTATGGTGTCGCTTGTGAGTATGGGGTTTGTCCTTCTGCCTCGGTCAGTGGAGCTATATGCAGCAACAGGGGACATCCTGAGTTCGGATTTGGTTATGAGGCTAATGGCACCAACTCCTCTTGTACTCCTGTGTGTGCTCCCCAAGCCTCCTTGTGTGATGATTATCAATGCCAACCGAGTTGCCCAGTTCAACCTTTAGTATGTCCAGAGGATACTCCATATCGTTGCCCAAATACTGACTGTGTTTCTGGTACTACTACTCATTGTGATAGATATGGTTACGTGTATGGTGTCTTGGATAGATGGAATATGACAAGAGAATTGGTAGTGGAAGAGACTGCGACTGTTAATCTTACTTCACCCCTTTTTCAGATGATTGGTACTGGAAGGGTGACTATAAATTACCATTATGAAGAGGAGACAATGGACCAGGATTTATGGGGATATGTTCCAAACGATTTATGGAATCCATATCAAATTAAATTAAACGGAACTTACACCTTGAGTTACCAAAAAGGGACATGGTACATCGCTCCGGCCATCCAAGATACTCCATTTCAATTCTTGGGGGTAGTGGCTGATCTCGGAACTGTTTTAGCTACTGCTTCGCCCTTTGGGGATTGGTTCATCATCACGGATTCATCACAGGCATATCAATCTAGCACTGGTCTATGGATAACTTTGGCCCAATGTTATGGATTTCTCTATTTATGTGCATTCGAATGGGACACTCAATTATCTCTTACCAGTCCCACTGTCCTCCCTTTGACCCAATATAATATCACAAGGTTATCCTCTCGTGCCTCTGTCTATCCGAGATTAAATGGTATATGGCAGGATCTTTCTCAAGGAGATATATATGTGACCGATAACTCATCTATTTTAACCATCCATGGGAACACCACTATTCAATATGTCTTGGTGGAGGATCTACTGGTTCCTTGCATTTGCCAAGCTGTAGGAGTCCAAAATCAAACCGATCAGAATTTATTATGGTGGAATCAGGGGCATAGATTGTTTACCTCAACACTAGGTGCATTTGGTCTTGGTATATATGCCACTCCTTATGGTGATGCTAGATTTTACAGAGGGATAGTATTGGGGGATAGACAATTAGATGGAATGGAAATGATGTACGATATCAAATTATTAAAGCAATACGAATTTGAATCAGGACTGCCAGTGTGTGATGTAGCGAGATGTTCTGATGGGAGTTGTACTTTGACAGGGTTACAGAGATTCACCAACACGACTGAATGGTGTCAATGTCAGTGGAATAGTATTGGTCTCTCTTGTTCCTGTGTTGATGTCATGAACGAGACTACCACCTGTGAGGATTGTTTCGGGGACAGCGTTTTAGATCAGGAATGTTATTGGTCAAGCATGACGCCTATATTTTATTACCAGAATGGCACCCAGCAATTTCACAGCAACACATCCTTCCTATTGGCCGTCCAAGTGTCTGATTTTCACGACTTGAGTCAGAATGGCATGCTAATAGATTCCATCACTGAAATACCCCTGGGTTGGATCATACTTGATATTTATCATTTCATAGGGTCGGTTTGGGATATCAATGCCACTAGCATTATTCAAACCGTGTGGTCTCCTGGTGGAACTGTTCCTTTATACCCATTGCCCTCTCCTCGTTGGTCATTATATCTTGAAAATGACTGGGATGTGACTTTTCCTATTCTATTGGACACCCATCCCTCTTTATTGACATTGACCCTCCCCAGGCCATATGATTTAGTTGCTTTATTTATTGTTATCGAAAGACCAGTCTCCCTTATGACTTTACCAATTCAAGTTCAATTATACGGCGATGATACCTATCTCGTCCCTTTCACTCTGAACAAACAAGTTACCACTCAAGTCCTCACTTGGAGTATCATGGATTGGTTTTCCTCTTTAACTATATATTCGCCTTTTCCCATCATAGTCCACAGGTTTGTCCCCTTGGTGACTCAAAATTGCAGTTATGGAATATTACAAGGGGTCCCTTCTCATCTGCCCTGTAGTTGCAATGATACTTGTCTGTTGGAAGGGATACCGGTGTGGAATGATGGAATATGTCAAGAGAATTTTACTTACAAGGGGTTGAGGCCAATACCAGGAGTTACCGCTTGCTTTGATTACACCGATTGCACTGATTGTCACGGACATGGGGCACTTTGCACTTTACCTCTTGGAACTTCTGCCCCTATTCGCTCTTTCCTTGATAGTGCAACTTTTTATTTTGATACTACTCTGACACAAAAAACTATCATATTACCTTATAAAACAAATTGCACTGGGGAATGCCCATTTACTACTTGTCTAGATGGCTCTTGTGCTAGTTTTCCATCCTCCTGTCCCAATGATACTCTATTCAATTGTGATGGGAATGGTTGTGTCCGTCCTGACATCTATTCCACCATGTACAAATGTGCTTGTCGTCCTCAATTCTCGGGTTTAGAGTGTCAATTACACTATTGCATCCCTGGTGACCCTCTAACAGGCCTTGTAGATCCTCATTCCTGGTGTACTTGCAATGGGCCTTCTCCTTTGAAAATGCGGCCTCCAGCTTCTTTACTACTCGGCGGTGACGGTCCCTATGGAGATGCAGATATCTTAAGATTAAATAGACCTTATCCAAGGAGTGGTCCAAATGATGTACGATGGGTTGATGTTCAAGCCCATAAAGCTCCCTATGGTGTTCCCTTTCTGAGGATAAACCAGAGGGGGAGTTCTCCATTTTATACCAATTGTCCATACCAGGTGAAGACAAGTTATGGGGTATTTTTAGAATTAGAGGATTGTGTATTAACTAGAGATCCGTATACCTTATTGATCACGGAATGGAGGACAATGGAAGATAATATGACTTATGTATGGATTAATGAGACTCACTATGATGATGCCCCTTATAGATGCTCATATGGTCACTGTGTGGCCAATGCTAGAGATTGTTACAACATGGAACTCCAACAGCCTGTTTGTAATGGCAATGGGAGGTGTACTGTCGATGGCTCTTGTCAGTGTAATTCAGGATGGACCACTTTTATAATCTCCTCTGATTTCAACGGGTTCGCTTATGATATTCATAATCCAACCATCTGGGATAATATAGATGACAACCAGTTTACTACTTCTCAATGCATGGCCATAGATTGTAGTGTGATGAGCTGCACCCCTCCCTTGGCTTGTTATTCTGGTTCTCTCGAGAATAACTTCCAGGACGCCTATGTGTTGTGTAGTGATAAAATGAGCTGTGCAGTGGATAACAATGATTGTCTAGCCGGAGTAACTGAACCGCCCATGATTTGTTCTGGGAATGGGGTCTTGAGACAGATAGAGGGGAGGCCGGAAGAATGGATCTGTATCTGTGCCGAGGAACTGGAAGACGGAAGTTTGGTGTCTAATGGATTTGGTGGCACCATGTGTCAGGATTATCTGTGCCAGGACAACCCCAATACTCTTTATTTTCAAAAAAGGACTTCTCAAAACACCCCCTTCCTTGATATCAACGGGTTGCCACTTTATGGTAAATGGTTTGGTCCTTGTGATTCTCCAGCTGGTCCCTCTCCTGATGATGCTAATGCATGGGTTTTATGCTGTCCTGGTATAGTGCAACTGGAGACATGTCTGAATGTATTATGTACAGTAGGCGGAAGTACTCAATGTATTCCAGTAGACGATTGCACAGGGACAACCAGAACTCCCTTGATCTACCCTTGCAATAATAAAGGGACAGTACTGGGCGATGGAACTTGCGATTGCGACAGAGATGAATCTACAGGTACCGGGTATATATATGACTACTCTGTGTTTTCTTACAATGGGTGCTGGAAAGCCATTCAATGTCCAGTGTCCATCTCTAGCAGCCAATCCGTGTGCAATGCGAAACAGACGTGTGGTAATTTTGATAGTTGGAGCGATTTCCCCTTCGTGCCCTATGTGGAGCAGCAAATCTGGACATTGTTATACAGAGAAGGGAACCCTTTAACCAACAGGAGCATATACGAACGATTATACCAATCCTCCTCTATCATCAATGAAGCATTCGATATTTTAGCTATTCAAATTCAAGGGTATATCGATGCATTGGAAAGTGATATATGTGTTTATCCCCACGACAACGCTAGTAATCCCATAGGTATGCTCCCTTATGATCCATCGTTACTCCATTACAACATGTCCATCAATTATCCTCGTTATCTCAACCCTACTTCGATTTTAGCAAAATATGGATTCTGGTTTGCCCCTGTGACTGATAATTGCCTCTTCGACGGACTATGGGGCGGGGATTACTGTACTGTCAATTTTACCGCATTGTTGGTTGGTTTCTCCACTAATTATTATATCAGTGCTATCCGAATTCACACCTCTCAAACCATAACCACCCCTGTCCAAGTATCATTCATTGATATAAATGCAAAACAGATATGCAACTCTATCAATATCACTACCAGCAGTCTTTGGCATAATGTTATCTGTGTGACTCAATATATAGCCTATGACTTTGCCACTCTATCCGAATACCAAATCCAATGTGGCAACAGCGATGATTATGTCTCTCTATCGTGTCAAGATTGGATCATTCAAACCTGCCCCACAGTAGGCGGCATTCCAAATCCTCCTGGGTCTCTCACTTTATTCACTGGCTGCAATGATGATCTCTGTTGTGTCCCCATCACCGATGCCCATGATCCCGTCAATGAATTTTTTGTGATATTATCCTCCAATATGATCGTCGACGAAATGGCCATATTTGGGTATAACAATTACAGCGTCCAGATTCCTTCAGGGCTGCAAGAGGTGATCTACAAATTGACTTACCAGAAGAACTGCACGGACGAACTCTTATTTGATTCCCTCAACATCAACAACTTTGAATACTTTACTTTGTCCAATGACAAACAATGCGATGATTATGGCGGGGTTGGAGCCACAATAATAGGGGATGACACTTCCGACCCTCAAGACTATGCTCAATCAGTGGGTCAAGCTTGTACTGATCCTACGGGGTGCTTTGTGGCTGCCAGAGACAGAACGGAGATTCACCTACCACCTGATATGACTCATTTCATCAACCCAGTCTGTTCTCTATACGGTTGCTTTAATCAAGTACTGCCAGGATTATATGGAGTATCCGATCCTGGCAATGGTTTACAGTGGACCACTAATTGGAATGGACAACATCTCACTTGGAGCACATTTATACAACAGATATATACTGCTGCAAATCAATTTAGCGACAGCGGTTGTGTGGTTGGAGGATGCAGAGGGGTGACTTTCATGGTATACCAATTTGTACTGAGCAAGATGAACAGTGTGATATCCATGTACACTGTAACTGAATTTAATGGGGGAGGAGAGTGTAGTACAAGTGGCCCTGTTTATACTTTCCCATTACCAAATGCCGGGATAGAAGTCTGTTTATGCAGTCTATATTATGGTTACTCTTATGCGAACTTCTTCTTAGCTCTCTCTGGTCCTGCTATTAATTTACCTCCACCTTCCAATCTCGCTTTTCCAACTTACACCGCACCTACTTCTGCTCCCATATCTGTAAATTACTGGGCAACTAATAACTCCATGTGTACCCTCATTGTCTATCGCGGAGCATTGTGTGGTAACTGGGTAGTCACTGGTTCATCCGATTTTGGGGCATTCAGAACCTATTCTATCAGTGCTATATATGCCTCAGGGGAGATCAATTTATTCAAATCCGGGGATCTATTTAATCAATGTGTCGACGGAGGGACTGTTTGCACTGGATATGGTCAACCACTGATATCAAATGTAGGGAGTTTAGCTGCTTATGGCGAATGCGATTTTATTGTCAGTGGCACATCTTTCACTAGGCAATACAACTACACCATAACTGTCACTGAACAACTTAAAGTTTCCCCATTTTATATCACCAATGAAATGCTACTGGTGGATTCAGTTAATAGCAGACTACATTCTAGACCATCCGCTTTCTATTATCCTGCAGGTTGTCTTCCTGAATTAGGTACAACTGATGAAGCCCCTGGAGATAGTACTGATTGCCCAAGTTGTTTCAGTACCATATTTGATTACCATAGTATCTATGCTGTCTACCCCCTGAGTCTTATCAAGGCAAGTCAATATAATATCACATTTGAATCCGATGTCTCCAATGTTTTCACAGGGACCGATGGATTCAATATGGGATGGACTCAATATCCTTATATGTGTGTAGTAGTGTCTGTCATCAAGATTGCAGAGTCTAATTATGGTCAGATCACCAATACCAATGTTGTCCTAATTGATAATGAGCCAGTGGTAGTATCATGTTCTGGTTATTCTTGTCTTATTTTTGATGACTACTCTCTTCCATTTGTCAGATGCAATGGTGTCCAGACATCGAGAACTGTTATGATATGTCCTTCGTGTTATGTCAGCAGGACTCCCGGGCTGTTTAGTTTTAATCCCCAATTCTATTACACGGACGGGACATTCGCCGACGAAATAGACGAAATGAACCAAACTCATCCTTACCTGAGCAATCCTGGTCCCAGTAGTTTATTCAGCAATTGGGTCGTCAGTAATACCATTCAAGGCCAATATACCCCAATGACCTCTCTCCTCATCTATCAACCAAGGGTTCACTCAAGATTGACCGCTAATCTCACCGGACCTCAGTATAACAGCAGATGGTTCTCTGATGTGTGTGTTATCGTGGTTCCCATAGCACAACATAAACAAGTGACATATCAATTCAGATCCGCCTTGTGCCAATTGCCCCATTCAAACCTGTGTATCTATGACTTATATAAATATGAATCTCAAGCAGGAACTCTATGTGATGTGTGTGGCGACTTAGCAAGAACTTCCCCTGTTTGTCCCGGTTGCACCGCGTTTTCCCAATTCCCTTTGGCTTCTGCTAGAAATTATCCATTTGGCCACGAAGTTTTAAACGCCTATCTTTCCGGTTCATATCAAGATCTAGTCCCGAGCAACGAGTACTGGGATTTCATGGCCACTCTCTATACCAACATCTCCATCATCATGGCCTTCCCTGAAGCGAGAGAATTCCTATACAACTCATGGAGCACAAGACCTGGACAGACTTCACCTGGATTACAATCCGATCCCAATGCTTGGGTAGATATGAACATCCAACTATGGTTCCCTTATGATTGTGGTCCGATTCAAAATCCAATTACCAAGGTTACCACTAGAAGATGTGCCCAATCCATTGATTATTGTATTCCACCGACTCCACCTTCTCAATTAATGGATACTAATAACATGCCATTGATACTACACCAAAACCTTTCTATCAACTGTGGTATATTCATCGATCCATCCTCCTTTGTGAAATACGACGCATTTGGGTTCCCTCAGCCATCTACTTCCAGTTTTACTTTTTTCGGGGATGGGGTGTTACTTGTTAATCAACCTAATGGCACTTGGAGAAACACAGGGAAGAGCACCGATGCAACTCTACAAGAAGTGTTTACAGTATCTGGCAGTGTCACCTCTTCCTCTACTCAAGGACAATTTCGTTTATATATCAGCAATCTATCTCCATACTACTCTGATCCAACTTTAATACAATATATCTCCCCTTGGTTGAACTTTGGCAACTATATTCTATCCGTTACTCCAAATTCTACCCAATATTTCACCATGGGATGGGAATTTCAATATCTTGTCATAGGGAGCACCATAGAAATCAGCAAGGCATTTGTCATCACCCCTACTACTTTACATTCTTGCTCTACTGGACCAACTATCATCCCTCCATTCGTCGAACTCCCTCTTGCTATGGATTCTCTAGCCCCATTCCATACTTGTCTATATACACCACAGGATGCTGTTCAATATGATGCCCCGGAGGCTGGTGTATGTTATTGTGATCCGAGTTCCCCATTTAATGGTCCCAGTTGCGAATGGCCCTCTACTAACAGTGAAGTATGCAGTGGATACGGGGAGACTGGATTAGGGAATGGCTTGAACAACCAATCTCAATTAACCCCTCTTTTAAGTATGGATGGCCCATTTCAATTCTCCTCTACCAGTTATCAATGTAAATGCTATAACCCTGGACTACTCATTAGAACATTGTTTCGCCCTTCTTCTCAGTATGATTATCTCTTTACTATCAGAAATGACCAACTCCCTGATACTGCAACTTATACTCTAGCCGTCATCCCAAGTGATATCGCCATCCCTACACCTATCAATCAAGTGGTGGATGTATGTGCTTCTAATGGGGCCATTCCAACTTCTTGGCTCATACCCGAAGATATTCAATCCCTCATCTCCTTCCAAGTTGATATTATCCCTACCATGCTTGATTTACAGGTGGAGGAGGATGATTATCTTATTTGGACTTTAATGAATCAAGTATTGTCACCCAATATTACCATTCCAGTCCAAATCAATCAAACCCTAATAGTAGCCGCCAATTGGAACAACCTCGTGTTCAACACCTCCATGATATTCACAGACGGGAGATTTCTCACTTGTGGATCATTGGTGTCGGAGACTTTTGAAATGAACACCCCTCTTTCTGATGTCATGGTGGAGATATATACCAACCAGGCGATAGATCTACCTACTGTTTATGTCGACAATATCGAGTGTCTTTTTAATCCAAGCAGCAATCCATCTGTTTTGCCCGATATCCTCACTTGGGAATGTGAATCTGCTACTCCGTTTTCGTCCTTTTATATTCAACCAGGCGAAGCCGTGGATGGAGTATGTGAAATAAAAGCTTTCGACAGTAGAGACATGGCCAGAGTATTAATTACAATTTACTAATATATAAAATGACATACCATCACCCAAATCATACCAGTTTCCATCCACATATTTAATACAAACAATACCACTATCAGAAGGGGAAAGGAGGGCTATAAATAAACTCTGACCCATACTACATGTGAATTTAAACGAATCCCCCTCACTGACACTATCTATGACATCCGTGAAATACATAGTCTCTGTTTCGTATCCCAATTGACAAACGTTATGAGTACCATTCATATTTCCACCATATCCAATTTGCATCCCTGGGAATACCTGGCCCGAAGGGAAATCAAGCGTTACCGCAGTGCCATTTACCAGAATACTGTCTTGACTCACCAAATCCATGTTGATTCCATTACTCGGAGTCGGCTGGTAGGTTGTTGGTGTAGATGGCATTTGAGTGGGTGGATTACTGATTGGAGGGGTAGGTACAGTCGGTGACCCAGTTTCCAAACAATTGACTCCAATAATTATCTGCTGGCCCAACTCCTGGTCATTCCAAATTCCATTGTTGTTCCATAAACATACCTCGGTACTATCCACATAAATATAGGGTGTGATAAACACTGTCCCTCTCGAAGTACAATTGTACCCATAAATGAATCCATTAAACGGGGGAGTGAACAATGGAGTAATCCCTTCGCAGTCTATATTGTTACTCACCCCGATCCACACTGCAGGGAAGAACATGGCAGTAGGAAACCACAGACTAACTCCCCCTCCTGAATAACTCACTGGCCCCTTGATGGTATCAAAATCAACCACATGAAGTGTATTTGGTGGGAAGGTGACTATAGTTGGTTGATAGGATGGCGTCAAGGTTGTTGGGTGGATAGTTGGGGTCAGGGTAGTCGGTTGGAGGGTTGTTGGATGAGTAGTTGGAGTTAAGGTGGTTGGTCTACTGGTAGAGGGTGATTTACTTGGTTTACTGATTGTCGGGGAGGAGGAGGGCCTACTGGCGGTTGGTGATATGGATGGTTGCTGAGTAGTGGGAGTGGTTGGATGGAGTGTGCTTGGTCTATGGGTCGGTGGCAGAGTAGTTGGATGTTGAGTAACAGCAGGGGAATGAGATGGTCTAGTGTGGACTACTCCATTGACACACAGACAGAGGAGATAGGCTGATTGCGAGCAGTATAAGGAATGAAGTGTCGGAATCACATCTGCACCTCCGCAAGCTGTTGTACTGGTCCAATTTAAGCAATTCGTGTATTTCCCCCACCAGAAATCCCCAGACTGGTCCACGCCCTGGTTCAAATTATAATCACTCGAGTAAACATTATTCATCATGTCATTCCACGAGGTGTACATTAATTCCTCATGGGTGCCATAAACGGCTATCCCTCTGTTCGCTATGGGGCATTTGCTATTTGATAACAACACGGTTGCATTGGTGCAATTATACGTTTCTCCTCGGCACGTGAAATCTAAAATCTCCAACACTCCAACTGGATGAGGGGAGGCGAACAATAATAATTCTACCGGACTCCATGTTGGACTCAAGGATGGGGCATGAGACGGAGATCGAGTTGGTTTGGTGGTTGTCGGATTCCTGCTTGGTTTGCTCGAAGATGGGCCATCGGTTGGTGAATAGGTTCCTGGACTAATGGAAGGGGATCTGGATGGTTTACTTGAGGAGGGTGATTTAGTCGGTTTACTCAAAGATGGCGAGGTGGTGGGTTTGGTGGTTGTCGGGCTTGATGAAGGTTTAACAGTCGAGGGTGATTTGCTCGGTTTGGTTGTCGTGGGAAATTTTGTCGGCCCTTTGGTTGGTTTACTCGAAGATGGTGAGGCTGTGGGTTTGGTTGTTGTCGGGGAAGAGCTTGGCAGATGAGTCGTCGGAGGAGTGGGCTGAAGGGTGGGGAATCGTGTTGGTCCGTATGTCGTCAAGGTTAACGGACATACGGGAGTGGAAAGGGTGGAGGTTAAATATTCCGCATGGGTGGCACAACAGATTCTCACTCCATTATAACAAGTAGGGGAATTTGGATAGCCACTCAACACAGCTGTACATACACTATTGCTATAGTACTGGCATACCCCCACACCTGCATTACACGAACAAAGCACATAAGGTCCACCTTCATAAGTACAAGTGGATATAGAGGTTATATAAGTGGCTACGAGAGGGTCTGCATAGTTGGCGAGATCTGTGCAGTCTGCATAATATGATTCAAACAATACACCAGTCGGTGAAGCATTCACGGTTATCCAGAGAAATAATACCACAAACATTTTTTATGAGATTTCTGGACGCTATTTTTGACAATCAAATCCATTTCGTCAGACAATTAATCCTAAAAGGTGAAAATCTGAATATGCTATACCCTTCAAGTGACAGCGAGTTTGATGAGATCTGGCCATTGCACTATGCTTGTCACAGAAACAATTTTGAAATAGTCAAGTTACTGGTAGAGAATGGGGCGGATATAGATTTACATGATGATTGCCACCCCGCGCCTCTATTCTATGCTATTCAAAATGGAAACAAGAGGGTAGCGGAATATTTACTCGACAGAGGGGCCAGATGCAATATCATAGATCTCGAAGACACTCACCTGTTGTATTTTGCATTATTAACTCAAGAAAGGGGGATATTTAAATTGTTACTGGAACATGATGCCAATCCCAGTTGTGTCGTTGGAAATCGTGGCAACACTATACTCCATGAGGCAGTCACCACGGATCCTAAATGTGCCAAAATGCTGCTCGATCATGGAAGCGACATCAATGCACAGAATATGTATGGGAGAACCCCATTGAATGAAGCGACAGATGAAGGGGATTTAAATGTTATCAAAATGTTGATAGAGAGAGGAGCTTCGGTTACCATCCCTGATTATTACGGAGACACTCCCATGATGAATGCTTTAAGTGTCAGGAGGACGGATGTATATAAATTGTTATGGAAATGCGAAGTGTGGATGTTATTATTAGGGATGATGCCTACTGAATTATTGAGAATGTTATATGAATATGTTTAGCAGTTAACAATGATAAAAAAGCCCTTATCTCCTTCCGATGTTTGGTCCATGACATCTCCCCCATAAGAATCAATCCAGAAGACCTGAGACAAGTAGGAAAACTGTCTCAAACAATCCACGTCTCCTGCGTTCAGGGGTTGGGAAATGGGAGCTATAAATATGGTATTGGCGGCATGATAAGTGGAGCAGTCAAATTCAAACGAACTCCCGGAGAAAATCTCATAGTAGGACCCCGCCAAAGTCAAAGTTTCCGTCTCTTGGCCTGTCAGACACACATTATTGGTGGTATTCATATTGACACCGTATACCAATTGCATCCCTGGGAAAATTGGTCCAGTTGGAAAGGTGACTACCACTGTTGAGGCCGTGACCACTATGTTATAAGTGTCGATGGTATTCATATTGATGACATAGGCCCCGGCTGGGATGGGGGCAGATGTAGTTGGAATTGTCGGCAACAAGGATGGAACACGAGAGGTGGGAGGAGAAGGCGGAGTGGGGAGACAGTAGAGATAAACTATGAATAACTCACCTTGACTTCTGTCGTTCC
>Ga0302155_10001219_pt1 | contig 18907 bp, 16 predicted proteins | sample I_Bog_N3_1_FD_193508 | JGI IMG/M metagenome (GOLD analysis project Ga0302155, IMG submission 193508) | Peat permafrost microbial communities from Stordalen Mire near Abisko, Sweden - I_Bog_N3_1 | ecosystem: Environmental > Terrestrial > Soil > Wetlands > Peat | place: Sweden: Abisko, Stordalen...
TGCTCGGTTCCCCGGGCGGCTCACGCATCATCACCATTACACTGGAAACAGCGCTCAATGTGATCGACTACGGCATGGCCCCGCAAGAGGCTGTCGACGCTCCCCGCATTCATCATCAATGGCTGCCGGACGAGGTGTATTACGAAACCCGCGGCCTCTCGCCTGATACCTTGAAGATCCTGCATGACATGGGTTACAAGATGACCGAGCAAACACCTTGGGGTGCTGCTGAACTGATCATGATCGGCTTGCCTGGTGCGGCCGGCGTGACTCCCGCCAGCTCCGGTAACGATGCGGGCGTATCGGGCAAGGTTCTCCCCGGTTTTTATTATGGCGCCAATGACGGTCGCCGTCCTTCGGGTTCTGCTGTAGGGTATTAAGCCAATCCGGCAGCTTGACATACCAAGCTGCCGGGATAGTGAACAGAAATTTGCGCGCCGCCTGGGTTATCGATGGTTGATACTCACCGGCGCGCAATTTTTTCTGGCGTCGATTATTTGATCAGATCGACTTTATCGAAGTAGTTGTGAATCGTGGCATCCATCTTGTAACCGACGACTTCCTTACGCACAGGAACAAAACGCAGGGAGTGAGCAATCGTGATCCACGGCGCCTCTTCCTTGGCAATGACCTGCGCTTGCTCGTACAACTTCGCGCGATCGGCCTGCTTGGTCAAGGACTTGGCTTTCTGCACCAGTGCTTCGTAGTCCTTATTGCACCAGCGCGCCACATTGCCGCCGCCTTGCACTGCATCACAACCGAGGACGGTATTGAAAAAGTTGTCCGGATCGCCGTTATCGCCGCTCCAGCCATACATCATGGCCTGTTGCTCACCGGTTTTCGAGCGTTTGCGGTACTCGCCCCATTCATAGGTGGTCAACGTGGTCTTGACGCCGATTTTCTCCCAGTCAGCCTGAATCAGTTCGGCCATGCGTTTGCCGTCCGGATTATAGGGACGGCTCACCGGCAGATACCACAACTCAACTTCCGTGCCATTCGGATAGCCCGCCTTGGCCAGCAGCGCCTTGGCCTTGACTGGATCGTAGGCGTAGTCCTTGACCTTGTCGTTATAGCTCCACATGGTCGGTGGAATCAGGTTTTTGGCCGACGAGCCGGAGCCCAGGAACACGGTGTTCAAGATAGCCTGCTTGTCGACGGCCATGTTCAGGGCCTGGCGCACTTGCTTGTTGTCAAAAGGCTTCTTCTCGACATTGAAGGCGATATACCCGACATTGAGCCCCTCTTTGGTCAGCAGCTTGAGGTTCTTGTCTTCTTTCATCAACGCCAGATCAGCCGCCTTGGGATAAGCCATGACCTGGCACTCATTGGCTTTGAGCTTGGCGTAACGTACCGATGCGTCCGGAGTAATGGCGTAGATCAGGTTGTCGATCTTGGGACGGCCTTGCCAGGATTTATCAAATGCCTTGTAGCGGATGACCGCGTCCTTTTGATACGAGACAAACTGAAACGGGCCAGTACCGACCGGTTCACGGTCAATCACGTCGGGCGTGCCGGCGGCAGCCATCTTGTCGGCATATTCGGCCGACAGGATGGAGGCGAAGTCCATCGCCAGATTCGCCAGGAACGGTGACTCTGGCTGTTTGAGTGTAAAGCGCACGGTGTCGTCGTCAATTTTTTCCAGCTTGTCGACGATCTTGCTCATGCCCATATCGTTGAAGTAAGCAAATGATTGTCCTGCGGCCAGCTTATGGAAAGGATGGTTGTCCAGCGCCATGCGATTGTAGGAGAACACGACGTCGTCGGCATTGAAGTCGCGGGTGGGCGTAAATTTTGCTGAGCTATGGAATTTGACGCCATGGCGCAGCTTGAAGGTGTAGACCAGGCCGTCGGCCGATACGGTCCACGATGTCGCCAGACCCGGTGTGATGTTGGTGGTGCCGATTTCGAACTGCACCAGACGGTTGTACATGGGCACCGAGGAGGCGTCGAATGTGGTGCCGGTGGTGAACAATTGCGGATTGAATCCTTCCGGGCTGCCTTCCGAGCAGAACACCAAGGTTTTGGCTGCCATGGCGATACCGCCATAAACGCACAGGACCGCGAACAGTCCTGCCTTGAGCGCTAGCTTATGCTTACTTTCCATCTGTTTTTCCCCTATTTATTTTCTACAATAAATGTTCACCGCAACGGTACGTTCCTCTGCATTTTCTTCAGCGTCAATAGCACGCGGAAATTGAGTCAGAGTCTGGTATTTTACGCAGTACCGTTTATTGGTGCAGAGGCAATGATGGCAAACGTCTGATGACGACAGGCTTACGCCAACACGGTATCAGCGAGCGGTCTCGGCCCAATGGAGCATCGTCTGTAGGAAGCGACGCAAAATCGGCTGGACTTGCTGTGCCACTTGCGGGTCAAAGCGGAATGGGTAGGTTTCTTCCATATAGGTGATTTGCGACAACTCCAGCTGCACTGCATGCACATGATTGGCCGGATCACCGTAATGGCGAGTAATGTGACCGCCCTTGAAGCGTCCGTTCAATGCATGGCTGAACAAGGCCATAGATTGCGCAATGATAGTCAATTGGTGGGATAGATCTTCGGCACAAGAAGTACCGGCTGCCGTGCCGATATTGAAATCTGGTAGTCGGCCACTGAAGAAGCGCGGCACTTCCGAGGCAATCGAATGAGCATCCCACAACATCGCCACGCCGTGCTGCTCGCGCATGCGCTGCAATTCTTCTGCCAGCTTGTTGTGGTAAGGCTGCCAGATTTGCTCCCGGCGTGCCGCAATTTTCTGCTCGTTCGGTTCTTTACCGGCTTGATATAGCGGCTCACGGGCAAAGGTATCGACTGGACAAAGTCCTGTTGTGTCCTGACCGGGATACAAGTTGGCGTTGTCGGGCGGCCGGTTCACATCGATGACATAACGCGAATGCGTAGCCACCAGCACCGATGCGCCTAGCTCTTCCAAACAATCGTACAAGATTTCCAGATGCCAGTCGGTATCGGCCAGGCGCAACGCGGCATCTGTCATGTCAGCCGCGATGTGCGGTGGAATCAAGGTGCCCACGTGTGGCATCGAAACCAGCAGCGGCGCGCTGCCTTGGCGGAAGGTGTAAGCAGGCAAGGATGCAGTCATGTTGATGTCTCTCGCGTTGAAGTGTCTTAGAGGCTATTGCGAAATTAGTGTGGCTAGGCGCGGTGACGAAGACAGTACGAGTAGTACGGCAAGGAGCCGTAACAACGCTACAGTAATTTCGCAATAGCCTCTTAGTGGACGGTGCTCAGTTCTTGAGCAGGTCTTGCAGGGTCTGGCGGTAGTCGGCAGCACTGGTTTCCTCGCCGGCATGGCGACCGTTGCGTACCACCCATTTGCCACCGGTCATGACCTCTCGTACCAGGCAATTGCCGTGATTGGAAAAAATCAGGCTGTCCAGCAGCGCATCGCCTTGTTTGCCGTACAGGTCGGGATGGGCATCGTCGAGCACCAGCAAATCGGCGCGCTGCCCAAGTGCCAGGCCGGCAATCGGGCGACCGCTGGCTTGTGCACCACCGGCCAGAGCTGCGCGGTAGAGGTAGCCGCCGACTGAATTGCCGCTGGCACCGACCAGCACGTTACGCTGCTTGTGTTGCAAACGCTGGCTGTATTCGTAGAGTCGCAATTCCTCGCGCATGCTGATGGTGACATGGCTGTCCGAACCGATACCCCAGCGACCGCCAGCGCTTGCATACTGCTCGCCGTTGAAGATGCCGTCGCCCAGATTGGCTTCGGTGGTCGGGCAAATACCGGTGATCGCACCACTGCGGGCCAATGCCTGAGTCTCCGTATCGGATAGATGGGTGGCATGAACCAGGCACCAATGACTATCGACTGTCGCGTGGTCGAGCAGCCAGGCGACCGGCCGGGCGCCGCAAAAGGCCAGACTGTCAGCGACCTCTTGCACCTGTTCGGCGATATGAATATGCACCGGCGCTTGCTGGTCCAGGCTATGCAGATCGCTGAGCAAAGTCTGCAACGATGCCGGCGACACCGCGCGCAGCGAATGTGGTGCGACGCCGTAACGCAGGCCGGCATGTTGCGGGTGGCTTTTTTGCAGCGCTTGCAGCAACGCGATCATCGACTGCGGCGAATTGATGAAACGGGACTGGCCGGCATGCGCCGGCTTGCTGCCAAAACCGCTGAACTGGTACATCACCGGCAACAGCGTCAGGCCGATACCGGCTTGCTCGGCGGCAGCAATCAGACAAGCCGACATTTCCGCCTTGTCCGCATACGGCTTGCCGCCGACATCGTGATGCAGATAGTGGAATTCGCACACCGAGGTATACCCAGCCTTGAGCATTTCGATATACAACTGCCGCGCCACCACCAGCAAGGCGGCTGGTGTCATTTTTTGGGCGAACGCATACATCAGCGTGCGCCAGCTCCAGAAGCTGTCGGTCGGGTTGGCGCGATATTCAGTCAGACCCGACATGGCCCGTTGAAATGCGTGCGAATGCAGATTGGGCATGCCTGGCAGCACAATGCCGCCGGCCCTGGGCGCGCAAGCCGAGGGTTGATCCGGACTGACCTCAAGCAAGCAGCCGTTGGCGTCCCATTTGAGAAATACGTCCTTGTGCCAGCCATCGGGAAGTAGTGCGTATTCGGCCAGCAAACTATGCGTGGTCATGATGTCGTTCCTTGTTTGGTCCTATCCAGCGTCAATATGATGTGGCAATGCCGCCGCGCACGACACCATGGCACGCATTGCCGCCGGTGCGGTAAGCCAGCTCGGCCAGCGAGTCCACCGACCAGATGGCAAAATCAGCGCTGCGGCCCGGCGCCAGCGTACCGTGCCGGTCCGCTTTACCCAGCGCCTGCGCGGCGTGGGTGGTGACGCCTTGCAAGGCCTCGGCCACCGTCAAGCGAAATAGCGTGCAGGCCATATTGAGCATCAATAGCAATGAAGTAGTAGGCGAGGTGCCGGGGTTGCTATCGGTTGCAATCGCCATGGGAATCTGATGACGACGCAGCAAAGAGATCGGCGGCAACTGCGTTTCGCGTAAAAAATAGAAGGCGCCGGGCAACAAGACGGCCGTCACACCGGCTTGTTTCATGGCGACGATATCGGCCTCGTTCAGATATTCCAGATGGTCGACCGAGAGCGCACGATAGCGCGCTGCCAGCTGCGTACCTCCAATATTGGAGAGCTGTTCAGCGTGCATTTTGACCGGCAGACCGAGACGGTTTGCTGCCTCGAATACGCGTTCGCTTTGCGCAATGGTGAAACCGATTTTTTCGCAGAAAACGTCAACGGCATCCACCAGCCCTTCGGCATGCAAGGTCGGCAACATTTTCTCGCAGACCAGAGCGATGTAGTCGTCGGCGCGATCCTTGTATTCCGGCGGCAATGCATGCGCGCCGAGAAACGTGGTGTAGACCGATAGCGGATAACGCTCGCCAAGGCGGCGCGCCACGCGCAGCATTTTTCGTTCAGTCGCCAGATCCAGCCCATAGCCGGATTTGATTTCCACCGCCGTCACGCCTTCGGCCAACAAACCTTGCAGACGTTGTGCAGATTGCTCAAACAGACTGTCTTCATCGGCCGCGCGCGTGCTATTGACCGTCGAGACGATACCGCCACCACGCCGCGCAATCTCTTCGTAGCTGGCGCCGGCCAGACGCAGCGCGAATTCATCTGCGCGATTGCCGCCGTAGACCAGATGGGTATGGCAGTCGATCAGGCCGGGCGTGATCCAGCGGTTGCCGACATCGTGCCGCGGCAGGTCGGCATACTCAGCCGGTAGCAAGATCATCGGCCCCAACCAGGCGACCATGCCATTGCGCACTACCAGCGCAGCCTGTTCCAGAGTGCGATCCGGATCGCCTTGCGCAGCGATCCGAGCGTTGATCCAGATGCCGTCTTGATGTGGAACGTGCATACGCAACCTTTCTGTTTTATGGCAACACCGTGATGTGTACGCAAACCAGTACACTTTCAGCGCAAAGATCGGTGACGTCAATCTGCCCGCTTACATTTTCCAGCAACAAGGTGTCGCCAGAATGCAGTATGTGCCCGGCGTGACTGCCATCGATTGCCTGCCAGTGACCGGTCACACAAAAAAGCAACAACGTAACACGGCCCTGCTCATCAGGATGAGGATGGCGAAAGCTGCCACCGGTTCGGCGTACTTCAACCTCGCCACAAGCGGCATCGCGACGCAGCATGAGATTGAAGTCACGCGAGGGCGTGCCGACCAGTTGCGCGTCCAGACTTTCTTCGCCGCAGAAGCGATAAGGCATCAACGTCTGCGTCAGTGCATGCGTATCGCCTTGCGCAAAATGCAAATGCATACCGTCGCCTTCGAGCAGGGTGATCACCCTATCGATGCCAGGAAACCTGGAAAACGGCCCAGATTGATGCACATCGGCAATGCTGATCCGCCACACGAAATTGTCGAAAGAGGCGCCGTCAGGCCAACAGGCAAGCTCGCGTGTCACGCCGCCGCCATTTTTCCATGGCGTCGCTTGCAATGTGTCATAGCTGATCAATGTCATATCGGCGGCAGGCATTTGGTTAAGATTTAAGTCGGATACAGTTGCGCGAACAAGCCCTGGCAAGCGGCACTGACTTGCCCGCTCAAGACCAATTCCTTGGCTGCTTCAATGTCTGGCGCAAACAGGCGATCCTTGTCGTAGAAAGGCACTTTTTCACGCAAACCTTGATGCACTGTTGCCAGTACAGACGAGGTGGTCAAGGGACGATGGAAATCGATCCCTTGCGCGGCGGCCAGCAATTCGATGCCGATGATCACGGCGGTGTTATGCGCCATGTCATGCAGGCGGCGGCCGGCGAAGGTTGCCATGCTGACGTGATCTTCCTGATTGGCCGAAGTCGGTAAACTGTCGACGCTGGCTGGATGCGCCAGTGATTTGTTTTCCGACGCCAACGCCGCAGCGGTGACATGGGCAATCATGAAACCGGAGTTCAGGCCAGACGATTCAACCAGGAACGGCGGCAGACCCGACAACGAAGAGTCGATCAACAAGGCAATCCGCCGCTCCGTCAACGCACCGATTTCAGCAATGGCCAGTGCCAGCGTGTCAGCAGCGAAGGCGACCGGTTCCGCATGGAAGTTGCCGCCGGAAATGACATCGCCATTTTCCACAAACACCAACGGATTGTCAGTCACAGCATTTGCTTCGATGAGCAGTGTACGTGCAGCGTTGCCGATCAGATCAACGCAGGCGCCCATGACTTGCGGCTGGCAACGCAGGCTGTAGGGATCTTGTACACGTTCGTCGTTGGTCAGATGCGAACTGCGGATTGCGCTGCCGGCCAGTAATTGGCGATAAATTGCCGCGACAGCGATTTGCCCCGGCTGGCCGCGTACGGCATGCACGCGTGGATCGAACGGTGCATCGCTGCCTTTAGCGGCATCGACGGCCAGCGCACCACTGACAGTTGCTGCTTCCAACAGGCGCTCCGTCAGGAACAAGCCATTCAACGCCAATGCCGTCGACACTTGCGTGCCATTGATCAGCGCCAGGCCTTCCTTGGCCGCCAACACGACCGGCTTGATGCCTGCCTGTGCCAGCGCTTGCGCGGCAGGCAGCAATTTTCCGTCCACGCGCACCTGGCCTTCGCCCAGCAACATCAATGTCATATGCGCTAACGGCGCCAGATCGCCCGAGGCGCCGACTGAGCCTTTGGCCGGGATGCAAGGCATGATGCCGGCGTTGTAGAGTGCAATCATGGTATCGATCACCGCGGCGCGAATACCGGAATAACCACGTGCCAAACTACCGATTTTGAGCGCCACGATCAGCCGCGTGACGGTGTCGTCCAGCAAATCGCCGGTACCGACCGAATGCGACAAAATCAAATTACGCTGCAACAGTTCCAGTTGCTCATCGGGGATGCGGGTTTTGGCCAGCTTGCCGAAACCGGTGTTGATGCCGTAGGCGGCATCGCCGCGTGCGACGATACGTGCGATGGTCGCGGCCGACTCGGCAATCACCGGATAAGCAGATGGCGTCAGCGCCAGTGCTGCAGAGCCCGCCCAAATGCGGCGGATGTCGGCCAGAGTGAGTTGACCTGGTTGTATGGTTAATGTTGTCGTCATCAATTGCTCTCTAAGAATTCTGAAAAAATGTTCAGCCGATCATCGGCAGGTTCAAATGGTTGCGCTTGGCGCATTCCACCGCTTGTTCATAGCCGGCATCGGCGTGGCGCATGACGCCTGAGCCGCAGTCGTTGACCAGAACACGTCCCAAGCGTTGAGCCGCAGCATCGCTGCCATCGGCTACGATCACCATGCCCGCATGTTGCGAATACCCCATGCCGACGCCACCGCCGTGATGCAGCGATACCCAGGTGGCGCCACCGGCTGTGTTGAGCAAGGCGTTGAGCAAAGGCCAGTCGGAAACGGCGTCGGTGCCGTCCTTCATGCTTTCGGTTTCGCGATTCGGGCTGGCGACCGAGCCGGTATCGAGGTGATCGCGACCGATGACAACCGGCGCCTTCAATTCGCCGTTCTTGACCATCTCATTGAATGCCAGTCCGGCCAGATGACGTTCACCCAATCCCAGCCAGCAGATACGTGCCGGCAAACCCTGGAACGCGATCCGTTCACGCGCCATGTCGAGCCAGTGATGCACCGATTTGTTCTGCGGGAACAGTTCCTTGATCTTGGCGTCGGTTTTATAGATGTCTTCCGGATCACCGGACAAGGCGACCCAGCGGAACGGCCCTTTGCCGTCGCAAAACAGCGGACGAATGTAGGCCGGCACGAAACCGGGAAAGTCGAAGGCATTTTTGACGCCGTCGTCGAAGGCGACCTGACGGATGTTGTTGCCGTAATCGACGGTCGGTACACCCATGGCGTGGAAATCCAGCATTGCCTGGACATGCACGGCGCAAGATTTGGCTGCCTCGGCAGTTAGACGTGCATGCTGAGCAGCATCTGGCTGTGCGCGCTTCCATTGCTCGACCGTCCAGCCTTGCGGCAGATAACCGTTGATCAAATCATGGGCGGAAGTTTGGTCGGTCACCAGATCTGGTTTGATGCCGCCGGCTTTGGCGCGCTTGACCAGTTCCGGCAAGATGTCGGCGGCATTGCCGAGCAAGCCGATCGACACGGCTTGCTTGCTTTCACAATGGTGCTTGATCAGCGCAAGTGCATCGTCGAGATCTTTTGCCTGCTTGTCCAGATAGCGGGTGCGCAGACGAAAATCGATGCTGCTTTGCTGGCATTCGATGTTCAGCGATACCGCCCCTGCCATGGTGGCGGCCAGCGGCTGCGCACCGCCCATTCCACCCAGGCCGGCGGTGACGATCCAGCGTCCGCCCCAGTCGCCGCCGAAATGCTGACGCCCGGCTTCAACAAAGGTTTCGTAGGTGCCTTGCACGATGCCCTGGCTACCGATATAAATCCAGCTGCCTGCGGTCATTTGTCCATACATGAACAAACCCTTGCGGTCGAGTTCATTGAAATGTTCCCAATTGGCCCATTTCGGCACCAGATTGGAATTGGCGATCAAGACCCGTGGCGCATCGGCATGGGTCTTGAAGACACCGACCGGCTTGCCCGATTGCACCAACAAGGTTTCGTCATCGTTGAGCTCCTTGAGCACTTCCAGCATCTTGTCGAAACAAGCCCAATCGCGCGCGGCGCGTCCAATCCCGCCGTACACCACCAGGTGCTTGGGATTTTCAGCCACTTCAGGATCGAGGTTGTTTTGCAACATACGGTAGGCGGCTTCGGTCAACCAGCTTTTGCATGCCAGCTGGGTGCCGCGCGGCGCGCGAATCTCGCGACTAAGGTCAAGACGGGGATCGGTAGCAGATGAGCTCATGGGATTACTCTCTTTCATCAAATTGAGGCAACAGGGGTTCCTGGCCAGCGCATGCTGGCTTCAACGTTTTATAAACAGACAGCTAACAACAATGCGGTCGAGCGGACCTATGCTTCAGATTGTGTCTTGACGCGACCGCTCAGGCTGTAGCGCGTACCCGGATGAATGAAGCGGGCCAGCGTCACCGGCTCGCCATTGGACCAGGTTCGCCGCGTCAGCAGCAGGCATGGCTGGTTAGTCTTGATTTCGAGAATTTCTGCTTCGGCTTCAGATGGCAAGATCGCATCAACGACATGTTCAAACTCATCTGCGCGGATGGTCTTGAGCAGGTATTGCGACGGTTCCATCGTGTCGAATTTTTGATTGATGAAATCCGGTGCACAAAGCGGATTGACGTAGCGATTCTCCAACCGTACCGGTATGCCGTTCTCGCGATGCAAGCAGACGACGCGAAATACGGAATCGCCGGTTTTCATGCCAAATACGGTTGCCACATCCATGGGTGCCGATTCGCGTGCGAGCAAAAGAATGTCGCATTGATAGTTGTGTCCGCGCTGACGTATTTCTTCGCCAATGTTGGCAATCATCAGCAACGTGGTCTGCGGTTTTGCCGCGCTGACGAATGTTCCCACACCGGCAAGGCGCTTTAATTTTCCTTCCATAGCCAGCTCACGCAGGGCACGATTGACCGTCATCCGCGATACACCCAGTTCAGAGACCAGTTCCGCTTCGGATGAGATACGATCGCCATCGCCCCACTCACCGGAGCTGATTTTCTGGAACACATGGTCCTTGACTTGCTGATACAGAGCGACAGGCTCATGCGCAGTCGTGTGACGCACTGGTGGCTTATTTTGACCAGGAGTTTTGAGTTTCATAGCTTTTTTTGTCGTCAAAAAATCAGGCGACATTCCCCAGTTGAGTTAATACTTCGAGAAATAGATCGTTATCGTCTTTGGAGCCAATGGAAACCCGGATGCAACCGGTGTAACTCTTTTCCCGCCATGGCTTGACGATGACGCCTCGCGCGAGCAGGTGCTCGGCAACCTTGCTGGCATCCCTTCTCGTATCGAAGAAAAGAAAATTGGCCGCCGATAGCGCCGGTTGGTATCCCATTGCCTTGAGTGCTGCACGCATGCGTGCGCGCTCGGCCACCACATGTTGCACGCCGGCCTGCAAATGCGCCGGATCCGACAGCGCGGCGATGGCCGCATGTTGCGCCAGGTGATTAACGTTGAAGGGCGTGCGGATACGCCCCATGTAATCCACCAGCGCCGGATCGGATGAGACCCCGTAACCGATGCGCAATCCTGCCAGCGAGTAGGCCTTGGAAAAGGTGCGCAGCAAGAGATAGGGGCGTTGCGAGGCGTTCAGTTCAGCCAGGCTATCGGGATAGTCTGGATCAGCGGCGGCATATTCGTAATACGCTTCATCCCAGACGATCAGTGTATCAGGCGAGACTGCGCCAAACAGCCTGCGCATGTCTGCCAACGGCATGGTGACACCGACTGGATTGGATGGATTGCTGATGATCAGCATCTTGGTCTTGTCGTTCAATGCCGCGATCAGTGCATCAACGTCCATCGCATATTCCGGCGTGAGCGGCACGGCATGCACCAAAGCGCCCATCGATTCCGGATAGGTGATATGCAAGCCGAACGAGGGAATCATGGTGACGACTTCATCGCCGGCAGATAATAGCGTGCGTGTGACAATTGCAATCAGGTCTTCGGAACCATTGCCGAAGACAAAATTTTCCGGCGCCACATCGAGCTGCGCCGCCAATACCGAACGCAGCGCTGAACATGCGCTATCGGGATACAAGGCGATGGCGCCGCTGGCATGGCGAATGGCTGCGTCTACCGCCAGACTGGCACCCAAGGGATTTTCGTTGCTGCCCAGTTTGGCGACACGTTCTACATGATATTTGTTGCGGACATGGTCGATCGATAGTCCGGCGTTGTAGTTCGGCAAATGACCGACTTCAGGACGCACCATGCGATCAAAGATCGACGCGCCGACGGCTGCATTATTGCTCAACATAGACTCCATTTGATTGCCCCTCATCGGCGCGCGTCCAAAAGGAATTGCGATCCCGATAGTTTTGCAGGAACTGCTGCAAACGAGGCTGTTGCTTGTCTTGAAAAAGGGCCTCTGGGGAGCCTTGTGCGACGATTTTTCCGTGATCGATGAAGACCACGGTATCGGCAACCTGGGCCGCGAATCCCATTTCATGGGTCACCACCACCATCGTCATACCCTCGCGCGCCAGCTGCTTCATCACCTGCAACACTTCCCCCACCAACTCCGGATCCAGCGCTGAGGTCGGCTCGTCAAATAACATGATGTGCGGCTCCATCGCCAACGCGCGGGCAATCGCCACGCGTTGTTGCTGACCACCGGACAACTGAGCCGGATAGGCGTTTGCTCTGACTGCCAGGCCGACCTTTTCCAAGGTTTTCATGGCATGTGCATGGGCCTCTTTGCGATCCATCTTGCGCACCCGCAGCAAGGCTTCCATGACATTGCCAAGCGCGGTCATGTGCGGCCACAGATTGAATTGCTGAAACACCATGCCGACGTTGCAGCGTACCTGGTTGATAGCCTTGTCCGAGGCGCGTACGCGCGCTCCTTTGCTGTCAGTCGTATAGCCCAACAGTTGGCCGTTGATGAATACCTCTCCCTCGGAATACTCTTCCAGAAATGCCATGCAGCGCAGCAAGGTGCTCTTGCCGGAGCCGGACGGTCCGATGATGCACATCACTTCGGATTTATGGATGTCGAGGTCAACCCCTTTGATGACTTCCGTGGCGCCAAAGCGTTTGACGACCTGATTCATCCGTATCATGGTTTCCACGGATTGCGTCTCGGCGATGTGAGCAATTGCGTTCATGCGACTCCTACGGTGAAAATTAACGAAGCATGAAGCGGCCGACCCGGCGCTCCACCCAATGACCGACATGCGAAGTCAGCTCAACCAGTGCAAGGTAGCCAAGACAGAGCACGATCAGAATTTCCATGAAAGCGAACGAAGCCGTTCCGATTCCTGTGAGGACACCGGTCAGCTCGGGCACGGTAATGACGGACAACACCGCAGTTTCTTTGCTCAAAATGATGATCATATTGGTCAGCGCGGGCACAATGATGATCAACATTTGCGGCAGCTTGATACGATAGATCGCTTGCCAGCGCGTCAGGCCGAGACAGGTAGCGGCTTCCAGCTGTCCTTTGGGAATGGAGTTAAAACCACCGCGAAAAATCTCGGCAAAATAGGCGCTACCATAAATGGCCAGACCAAGCGTTCCGGCCGGGACGGGGTCCAGCTCCAGCCCGATCGAGGGGCCGCCGTAGTACAGCAAAAATAGCTGTATCAGGAACGGTGTGCCACGCACAATTTCGATATAGGCGCGCAGCCCCATTCTGATGGGACGGCTGCAATACAATTGCAGCACCGAAATCGCCAGCCCTAACATCAGCGCCAGAGCAGTGCCAGCCAACCAGGTGCCGAGCGTAATACCGAAGCCATGGGTGATCGCATCCAGGTTGTTCGTGATGACGGAAAAATCTATATTCATGATTGATGGGCTTTCGACAGACGCTTCTCCCCCAGCATGCCAAGCCAGGCGACGATGCCGTTGATGACAAAGTAGATAAGCCCCGCCATAAAATAACTTTCCAGCGGCCGGTAAGTGCTGGCGGCAATGTTTTGCGCAGTGCGGGTCAATTCAGTCACGCCGATCACCGACACCAGCGACGACACCTTGATCAGGATGATCATTTCGCTAGTCAGCGATGACACGCTCAAGCGCATGGCTTGCGGCAGCTGAATACGCAGCACCGTACTGATACGCCCCAGCCCCAGCATGCGCGCCGCCTCCAGTTGACCTGGCGCAATACCGAGAAATCCGCCACGCAGAATTTCGCCGACATAGGCCGATTCACAGATTGACACAGCAATGATGGCAGCAGCCATCGACGACAAATTCAGACCGATCGACGGCAGCAGGTAGTACAGCATCAATAGTTGCACCAGCAATGGCACGCCACGAAAAAAACGCACATGAATCAGCGCCAGCGTACGTAGCAGCGGCGACGCCGACAAGCGCATTGCACAGACGACGATGCCGAGCAAAAAGCCGAACACCAAGGTCACCAGCGAGATCGAAATGGTGATCAGTGCGGCGTCCAGCAGCAATGGCAAACTTTGCAATGTAGTTGACAGATTGATCATGACACCAAGGTATTTGGGGTGGGTCTGGCCTACCAATGCCAGCGATGCGGCAATCCCTAGCAGGGAATCCCTCACTTTGACGGCACGGTCCGATTTCGAACTGCACCATCATTTACATGCGGACTGCCTCGACTGCTGCAGCCCGCATGATTGACGATTTAAACGCCCGGGTTGTCGATCGGCTGCATTGGGATTTGCATCGGTGCACCAAACCACTTCTTCTGAATCACGGCCATGCGACCGTCCTTCTCCATGGCGACGATTTGTGCATCAATGGCGTCGATCAAGGCTTTTGAATCGGCATCTTTGCGACCGAGGAAGGCAAAATAGGTTTTGGCGCCGACAGTAGGCTGCACGACACTGAACACCTCAGGGCGTTGCGAAGCGACATAAGCAATATTGGGCAGTGAGTTGGCGACCGCCACAATGCGTCCTGCTGCAAGATCCGCATAGGCCTGATTGAAGTCGACGTATTCGCGCATTTCGGCCTTCGCAGGAAGGCCATCGGTGTAGACCTTGGTTTGCGCCAGTTGCGAAGAGCCCTTTTGGCTGCCGATGATCTTGCCGGAAACATCCTCAGGCTTGTTGAGCTTCTTGTCGCTGGTGCGTTTCAAGAAGGCAACGCTGGCATCCGCAATCGGCACTGTAAAACGATAGTGCCCCATGCGCTCCTTGGTCACCGTGACCGGCCCTGTAACCAAATCGTACTTTCCCGTCTCCAGCCCAGGCAGCACACTCGACCAGGGCAGGTCAACATATTTGATCTTGACCCCGAGCGCCTTGCCAACCTGATCCATCACATCGACATTGACGCCTTTGTGGACACCATTTTCGGTAAAGTCAAAAGGAGCGAACTGAAACTCGCTGCCAACAACAAGCTCGCCCTGACGCTTGGCCTTCTCCATACCATCTTCGGCCTGCGCAGCGAGCGACAGAGCAAGCCCCATGGCACAAGCTGCCATCGGCAAGATACATTTTGGCAATTTACCAATTCGAATCATGTGTTTCTCCCTAAATATGAAAACAAGTGTCGTTAGATTTGTTTTTTATCTAACTCAAAACCTGCCATTATCAGATCAGCATGGGCATCAAGTTACGCAGTAGTATATACAAGATGATACAGGCGTCAATCTCATTTTTATTTATACCCGTATTTATCAATTGATATAGATAAAACCCGAAATTTTTCTTTTGTTTTTATATTTACAAAGTCAATATTTATGGCAGATATTCATTGCTGTATATACAGCAATGAATTAATTCAATACACCCGCCCTGCTTAACAAACGACTTGTCTGCGGCGGCATGAACAGAACTGAAGGGGCAGATAACACCACCCACAGTTACAATACGTATTCAGTATTGCCAGCTTGAGGAAACTCCATGAAACCGTTTGAATTTGCCATGCCAGCCGGCGTGAAGGCGGCTTTGCTGGCAGCATTTCTGTTTGGCGCCGCCACGCCGCTGGCCAAACTATTGCTACAAGGAAACTCTCCTTGGGTGCTGGCGGGCTTGTTCTATCTCGGCTCCGGTATCGGACTGAGCCTATACCGCCGTCTTAGCGGGGCTGCCCGCGTGGTGTTGCCGACCGACGAACGACTCTGGTTTGGCGGCGCAATTGTGGCCGGCGGCATCGTCGCACCGGTGTTGCTCATGCTGGGCTTGTCGCACATGGACGCTGCCGGTGCTTCTTTATTGCTCAATGCCGAAGGCGTCTTCACTGCCGTGCTGGCATGGTGTGTATTCAAGGAAAATGTCGATCGGCGCATCGCCTTGGGCATGCTGGCCATTGTGGCCGGGATGGTCATTTTGAGCTGGCCGCAACAAGCCGCCTTAAGCGCCACATGGCCGACGCTGGCGATACTGGCTGCTTGCCTGGCCTGGGCCATCGATAACAATCTGACGCGCAAGGTCTCGCTCAACGATGCCACTTGGGTAGCGTCGGTCAAAGGCTTGATTGCCGGCTCCACCAATCTGCTGCTGGCCAGCATCGCCGGCGCCTCATTGCCGGCCTGGCCGGTGATTGGCAGTGCCATGCTACTGGGACTGCTGGCCTACGGTGTCAGCCTGGCGCTGTTTGTGGTGGCCTTACGTCATTTGGGTACAGCGCGCACCGGCGCTTATTTTTCCATCGCGCCATTTCTGGGCGCAGTGCTGGCGCTGAGCTTGGGCGAGCCACTCACAGCTGGACTACTGAGCGCCGGCGCCCTGATGGCTGTGGGCGTCTGGCTGCATTTGACGGAGCGGCATAGCCACGCCCACCTACATCCGGAAATGGAACACGACCACGAACACACGCATGACGATCATCACCAGCATACGCATGATGTTACGGTCATCGCCGGCACCACACACCGGCATCTGCACAGGCATGCACAACAAGAACATCGGCATGCTCACTACCCCGATGCACATCATCAGCACCGCCATTAATGACACACGCCAAGCCTATTTCTGTCACCACCAACTAGGAATCATCCATGCCTGCACCAAGCTCATCCGAGAATCTGCGCACCGCCTTGCTGATCATTGATGTTCAACATGGATTATTTGCGCCCAAGCCAGCGCCAGCCGAGGACCAAGCCGTCATCGAACGCATCAATGCCTTGAGCGCGCGCGCCCGCGACAGTGCCGTACCGGTCATTTTCATTCAGCATGAACAGGCCAGCGACGGTCTCGTTGCAGGCTCACCTGCCTGGGCTTTGGATGCACGTCTGCTGGTTCACGAGCGCGACCTCAAGTTAGGCAAAACCACACCCGACTCCTTCCTGCGCACCAGCCTGGGCAAAACACTGAGTACATTGGGCATACAGCATCTGGTCGTGTGCGGCTATTCCACAGAATTCTGCGTCGACACCACCGTGCGCCGTGCTGCTGGCCTTGGCTACGCCGTCACGATCGCCGCTGATGCGCATACTTCACACGACAAAGAACATGCCAGTGGCATCACGATACGTACCCACCACAATGCCACCTTGCCAGCAATTCGTAGTTACGGTGTGCGCATTGCAGCGCAGGACAGCGCCGCCATCAGCTTCAGTGCCGTGACCGAAAACGCGTCTGAACGGGTCTGAACAAGCCTGATAACAGGGCAATGACAAGGCGTGCCAAGCTTGGCGATCTAGGTATGGGAGGGAATGAACATAACGCCGTTAGCGGCGTTATGCCTGGAGGCTCTTAACCGAAACGCTTGCGCCGGCCTGGCGCTGCTCCTGCATGTTCAGCCATCTCGGTACGCACTTGTTCAAGACGGTCGATGGTGATTTTCTCCACCATGGCATGACTGTCCTTGATATGCCGCAACAGAAGCGCTTCGGCACTGACGGCATCGCCAGCTTCGAGCGCTGCCAACACGGCAATATGTTCGTCATAGGTAGCATCGATACAATCGCCGTAGGCAAACTCCAGACGCCGCATGATGCGAATATGTTCTGTCACTTGCCGATAGACGGCATCGGTTTCCGTATTTCCTGCGGCCGCCACCAGCGCCAGGTGAAAACCTTCATCGAGCGCTGCCAGCGCCAAGCCATCACGCTCACGCTGCGCTGGCGGCACGCGCCAGATGGCAGCAATCTCGCCGAGCAAGGCGATACGGGTGGCGCCCTGCGTGCTCATCGCCTGTGCCACCCGACGCAATGCATACAATTCAATCATTTCGCGCAAATCATAGAGCGCGGCAAAACGTTCGAAATCGATCGGTATCACTTCCCAGCCATTACGGAAGTAGCCGCGCACCAAGCCTTCGCTTTGCAATCGCATCAAGGCTTCACGTACCGGTGTTCGTGATACCTGCAAACGCTCAGCGACATCATTTTCAGCAAAACGGTCGCCGGGCAGCAGGCGAAACGCGAAAATATCAGCACGCAGACGCTCATAGACCGATTCAGCCAGACGAATGATGGGACGACGCTTTGCTTGATCAGGAGGAGAAAGTGGCAAAATCTGTTTCATACAAGGATGACGAACCTCAAATGGACAATCAGAATAGCAACGGAAGAAGAATCAGAATAAGACCGGCAACGACAACAATGCGTCACGATAAATGTTGATTGACGGAAATTAACTGAAAAAGCTGAATTTCATCATAGTAACGCAGTCAACCTGCTTAGGTTGCAAGTTAGTGCAAACATGTTCAAGCATGCCTATGATTTTTAGGCCGCGGTCAACATAAGCACACTTAATGCCAGCCATGGCGACGGCATGACACGCTAGTAAGCGCTACAATTGCGCTCGCATTTGTGCCCACCCAATATCCAGCTTTCCCTATGACTCCTCCTGAAACAGCGCGCGGCATCGCCCTGTCGGTGACTGCCTCACTGCTGTTTGCCACCATGTCTGCCTACACCCACTGGCTGGCGCCGTTAAGCGGCTTCGATCTGTTCGCCTGGCGCATTCTTTGGACCTTGCCGCCAGTGTTGGCGCTGCTGGCCTGGCGCGGCCAGCTTGCCGATTTGCTCCGCGCTATCGGCATGCTGCTGCGTCGACCGCTGCTGGCCCTGACATTCATGGTGATGGCGGCCATGCTGGGTCTGCAGGCTTGGCTGTTTCTGTGGGCCTCCGTCAATGGCCGCGCCCTGGAGGTATCGCTGGGCTATTTCCTGCTGCCGTTGACGATGGTTCTGGTGGGACGGTTCTACTATCACGAGCGCCTCGATTTGTGGCAGCGCATCGCCGTATGCTGCGCCGTCGCCGGCGTCTTGCATGAACTCTGGATCACCCGCGCCTTCTCTTGGCCCACCCTAGTGGTGGCCTTGGGCTATCCGCCTTATCTGGTGCTGCGGCGTCGTATCGGCATGAGTTCTCTGGTGATATTTACACTGGAAATAATGCTGCTCACGCCGCTATCGCTCTATGCCCTGGCCACCAGCCCGACTCTG
>Ga0302155_10001224_pt1 | contig 18830 bp, 15 predicted proteins | sample I_Bog_N3_1_FD_193508 | JGI IMG/M metagenome (GOLD analysis project Ga0302155, IMG submission 193508) | Peat permafrost microbial communities from Stordalen Mire near Abisko, Sweden - I_Bog_N3_1 | ecosystem: Environmental > Terrestrial > Soil > Wetlands > Peat | place: Sweden: Abisko, Stordalen...
GTCGCGCGTGCGCGACAACTGCGCGCCCTTGGCCGCGCAATAACCGCTGGTATTGCCCTGGCCGGTGACGGCGGTCTTGGAGGACACGTTAAGAATGGCGCCACGGCTAGCCTTGAGATGCGGCACGCAGTAATGCGCCATGACATAGTAGTGAATCAGATTTTTTTCCAACGAGAGCACGAAGGCATCGCGCCCCGCATCCAGGCCGACGCTGTCGTTGACGCCAGCATTATTGACCAGGCCATCGAGACGGCCAAACTCGCGCACGGTTTGCGCCACAGCCTGACGGCATTTGCCATCATCCATCAAGTCCAGCAAAAAGAACCGTGACTTGGGCTGCAGCGCCAGCAGTTTCTGCACAAATGCGGCATCCGGCTCACTACGTCCAAACACAACCGGAATCGCGCCTTCTACCGCCAACTGCAGAGAAATCGCGCCACCAATACCGGAAGCGCCGCCGGTGACGATTACCACCTTGTCTTGTAAATACAAATCCACGTCTTGTCTCCGTCTTATTTTTTATGGGTGATCCGTTTCAAGCCCGAAATCGATACTGCTCCAGCGATGCGGCTTTCATCGTGATCGAAAAGCCCGGTGCCGTCGGCGGCATATAGGTTGCGCCCTTCACCACACAAGGATCAACAAAATGTTCATGCAAATGATCCACGTATTCCGTCACCCGACCTTCCATCGTGCCGGATACGCAGATGTAGTCGATCATCGACAGATGCTGCACATATTCACACAAACCCACGCCACCTGCATGCGGACATACCGGTAACTGGTACTTGGCAGCCATCAGCAGCACCGCCAGGATTTCATTGACACCGCCCAGACGGCAAGCGTCGATTTGTACGATATCGATCGCGCCGCGCATGATGAATTGCTTGAACAGCACACGGTTCTGGCACATCTCGCCGGTGGCCACTTTGACGGCACCAATGCCGGCGCGGATCTGGCGATGGCCTTCGACGTCATCCGGGCTGGTCGGCTCTTCGATAAACCACGGTTTGGCGAACGCCAGTTCGTTGACCCAGGCGATGGCCTGATCGACTTCCCATACCTGATTGGCATCGATCATCAGATGCCGCTGCGGCCCGATCACTTCACGTGCAATGGTGACGCGGCGCTTGTCATCGGCCAGGTCGCGGCCAACCTTGAGTTTGATGTGATTGAAGCCGCCATCAATGGCTTCCTGACATAGACGGCGCAACTTGGCATCGTCGTAACCCAACCAGCCGGCCGAAGTGGTGTAACAGGGATATCCATTCTGTTTCAGCAAAGCGATGCGCTCAGCCTTGCCAGCGGCCTGCGCACGCAGCAGCGCCAATGCTTCTGTCGGGGTGATGCAGTCGCTCAGATAACGGAAATCGATACAGGCCACAAATTGCTCCGGCGTCAGCTCAGCCACCAATTGCCACAAAGGCTTGCCCTCGGCTTTGGCCCATAAATCCCACACGGCATTGACGACGGCGCCAGTGGCCAGATGGATGGCGCCCTTGTCCGGGCCGATCCAGCGTAGCTGACTGTCGGAAGTGATATGCCGCCAGAAACCGCCCATGTCAGCACGGATGCCTTCGAGCGTAAGACCCACCACCAGATGCGCCATGGCCTTGATGGCAGCACAGCAGATTTCATTGCCGCGACCGATGGTAAACGTCAAGCCGTGGCCTTCCAGCCCAGGCTGATCGGTTTCAAGAATCACATAGGCGGCCGAATAATCGGGGTCCGGGTTCATCGCATCCGAGCCGTCGAGCGTCTGGGAAGTCGGAAAACGTACATCCAGTACGCGTAAAGAGGTGATAGTAGGCATAGTGTCGTTGCGATCAATCAATCAGAAAAAGCGCAGGCAAAAGTGAAACAGTCCTGCTGCCAATGCGGCAAATCGGGTGTGCGGCGATTATTACATGCAGCTTTTAATTCATCAATGAAAATAGATTTTATATTTGAATGTACAATCTTTCTACATTGAGATGAAAAGATGATCAATATTGGTAGTTTTTTTAATAAAACTCTTTAACCGATTACTTTTTATGGATAATTGATATCAAAATGCAGATGTGATGACGACAACTCTGCACGCATCACATTAAAAAAGTAAATTTTACAAATGAAATCACTAAGCCGATACGCACACCGCGGATCGCACTGTGATGGAACATCAAAGGAGAGACTTTCGTGCCGACCACCATGAGCGACAGCACCGCCGACGCCGGTAAAGTGCGTTATGCCGCACCGGCGCTGGACAAGGGACTCGACATTCTGGAGTTACTCAGCAAGTCCGAGCAAATGCTGACGCTGAACCAGATTTCCAAACAACTGGGGCGTAGCGTCAATGAGATTTTCCGTATGGTGGTCACCTTGGAACAGCGCGGCTATTTGTTGGCCGACAATGACCAGTACCGACTTTCGTTGAAGTTATTTGAACTGGCCCATTATCACCAGCCGATCCGTTCCCTGGTCAACACCGCCTTGCCGCACATGCGCGAACTGGCCAACCGCACCATGCAATCGACCCACCTGACCGTCTATGAAGCCGGCCGGGTAATCGTGGTGGCACAGGTTGATAGCCCCGAGCGCTGGGCTTTCGGACTTAAGGTAGGTGCACTGGTGAGTCTGACCGATACCGCTTCCGGCCATGTGCTGCTGTCGTTTCGTGACGAGGCAGAACGTGGGCGCATGCTGGCCGCGCATGTCAGGATGGATGGCGAACAGGATGTTGACCATGCGCAGCTGCTGCGTCAGATTACCGAAACTCAGGAGCGCGGCTATTCGCGCATGGAAAGCCGCCAGATCCGCGGCGTGGTGAATTTATCCTATCCGGTGCTGGGTGCCAATGACCGCATGCTGGCAGCACTCAACGTGCCCTATATCGAACGCATCGATAAGAAGGTCAACCCCAGTCTGGATGAGGTACAAGAGATTGTGCGGGAGATTTCAGCACGCCTGTCCAAGCTCATGGGCAGCAGCAGCTTCGGTACCTGAAACGCCCACAGCCCCCTAGGCGGCTTAGCCCGACTTGGCAATACCCGGCAGACGCGCCAGGGTGGCGTTGTGCTTTTTCTTTTCGGCATGCTCGATGGCGCTGCCGGTCATGGTGTAGCGGTTATATGCCGCCTGCAGGTCAGTGACGAAATCGGACTCGATCTTACATGGCCGCCAGCCCGACACGCCCAGCTCTTCGACCTGGGTGGTGATGCCGTCATAGACAATACTCACCTTGCGCACGCCCTGTTCGTCTCGAAATTCCTGCAAAAAACCCTTAGCATCGTAGCTGGCGGTGGGTGGCCCTTGCAGAAAGGCGTCGATGGTTGTGTTGAGGGCATTTTCACGTGCAGTAAGCGCATCATTTTCCGCCTGCGTCAGCAATTCGCTCACGCCAGGGTGGTCTTTGAGCAAGTTCACAAATGATTCTGCGCGCTCATCGCCTTCTTCCAGGGTATAGCCCTTTTTGGCGGTAAAAATACGCATCTTGGGCGGCACCTTAATGCCGTAATTTCCCACCAGGGAATTGAGCGCCATGGTCAGCGCCGGGCTGACATCGGGGCGCACCGTACTGACAATGCCGTCTACCCCGGTGTTGCGCTGGGCCATGAGGGCGTTGAAGGCGATTTCGTTACCGCTGCGCGCGTACACCTTGGCCGCAGGCGAAGCCGGAACATTGTTGATCTTTAACTGGCTATTATTGATGGTGGCCATTGCCGCTCTCCCCCGCTATATCGCGATCTTTCATCGTGCTGATGGCCGTGCACACACGCGCCTTTTCGCTATTGTAAGAGTGTTTTGCCGCAGCTATGCGCAAAAGAGAGGCATTTCAGCCTCGCTCATCGGCGTGCTGCTCAACATGACCCCAATAAAATGAACCGGAAAGCAACACCGTAGCGCTGTCTCACAACGCCCGGGTTTGCTAAAATGCAGCCTTTACGTCGTTATCGAGCCTACTGCCATGAATACCGAACAAGCCCGCTTCAATATGATCGAACAGCAAATCCGTCCCTGGAATGTGCTGGCCCAAGATGTACTGGACCTGCTGACCGTGGTCAAGCGCGAGGAGTTCGTACCTGCCGCCTACCGTAGCCTGGCATTCTTCGATACCGAAATTCCACTGCCGAGCGGCGAAAACATGCTGGCGCCCAAGGTCGAGGCCCGCATTCTGCAGGAAGCAAACGTCAAAAAGCATGAACAGGTACTGGAAATCGGCACCGGCTCTGGCTATATGGCTGCACTATTGGGCTACAAGGCGCGTCATGTGACCACCGTTGAAATCGATCCTGAGCTCAAGGCACTGGCAGAGAAAAGCCTGTCCGCCAATGGCGTCTCCAATGTCAGCGTTGAGCTGGGTAATGGGGCCCAAGGCTGGCAGGGCGAATACGATGTCATCGTCATTTCCGGTGCCTTGCCATTCCTGCCCGATACCTTCCTGCAACAGATCAAGGTCGGCGGACGTATTGTGGCCATCATCGGCGAAGTGCCTGTGATGTCGTTGCAAGTCATCACACGCCGCTCGGAACAGGTCTATGACACGGTCAATGTGTTCGAACTGGTCGCCAAGCCCTTGCATGCCGCAACTGCCGTTTCCCACTTCACTTTCTAGGAATTGCCTCATGGAGCACATCACCGCACCGGAACTGGCCGCCTGGATCGCCGCCCCGGATCGAGCTACGCCCCTTTTGCTGGATGTGCGCGAACCCTGGGAGTTCGATACCTGTCATCTTGATGCGGCACACTCCATGCCCATGAATAGCATTCCCGGCCGCTTTACCGAACTGGACGAGGAGCAAGCGGTGGTGTGCATCTGCCACCACGGTGCACGCAGCATGCAGGTAGCAGCTTTTCTGGAGCGCCAGGGTTTTACCAAGGTGATCAATCTGAGCGGCGGCATTCACGCCTGGGCAACACAGGTTGACACGACCATGCCAACCTATTGAGTTGCCGCTCTTGCAGTGCCTGATGCCCCGCCTTGTGCGGGGTATTTTCTTTTTAGTCTCGGCAACCGGCAAACCCGCCTTTGTCTATTCCTCGGATTGTGCTGGTGAGTGATTACTCTGCATCAGAGTAGGTGCAGTTTTGAGCGCGTGAAAACTGGCGGCTAGCAAATACTCGGCATCTTCAGCTAAATTAAAGCTTTGCGGTGCAAAAAACCAGTCCGCCAGCATGCCACTGAAGCTGCTGTGCACCATCAGACAGGCCAGACGGATATTCAGGTTTTCCGGCAACTGTCCGCACGTAATCGCATTCTTGAGAATTTGCTCGATGCGCTGCATCGCGCGCATCTTGGATTCGCGCTGACGAATCAGAATCGGGTCATCTTGATCAGCGAATTCGCATTTATTTAAAATGATGTCGAATACCTTGCGACAACGCGGGTCGTTCACCGCCTGCTTGAGCACAAACACCCCGCCCTTGATGAACTGACCAAGCGGATCAGTCTGGCGTGAATCGGCATTGTCTTCCAGCATCGCTTCCATTGGCAGGTGCACGCGGTCACACATGGCACCAAACAGATCGCCTTTATTCTTGAAGTGCCAGTAAATTGCACCGCGCGTGACCTCGGCTGCCTTGGCAACGTCCGCTAGCGAAGTATGCGAGACACCGCGTTCATAGAACACCTGCTCTGCCGCATCAAGAATGCGTGAACGGGTTTCTTGGGCTTCTTCCTTGGTCGAACGTGCCATGTTAGATGGCGGCAAACAACAGTGATTTCATTTCAGGCTCCGAGCGGCTGCGTTGTGCAATTTGTACAGTTTGTCTTTATTATCGAGGGCTGAACAGGCATGTTTCGAAAAATTGCATGATACTAAGCATCGCTCAGGGTAAATATTGCATTACACCAAGCAAATACATACATACAAGAATGTATGTATAATAGCACCGGATTTCAACAATCGCCGTTCGATTTACCCTGTCTACCGATTTTTCTGCACCGCAATAATATTTTGCTTCTTCAAGCGTCATCTGTTTCATGGTGTTGTATCTTGGCGTCCGCCGACTGGTGCGCCACTATTTGCAACTGCTTCATTATCTGAACCACCTGCTGCTACTGCAGCTTCAACTTTACCTACCGTGCGAGATATTTATGAGCTCAGTTAGTCGTTTCACGCGCCTTACCCTGGTCGTTGCCATCATGGCCGCCTTTGCAGGCTGTGGTCAAAAACCGAATACCCCGGCAGGCGCCGGCATGCCTCCGGGCGAAGTGTCGGTCGTCACGATCGCACCCGAACGCATCACCATCAGCAACGAGCTGCCAGGCCGCCTGGAAGCCACCCGCATTGCCGAAGTACGAGCCCGCGTGGCCGGTATCATCTTGAAACGCCATTTCCGCGAAGGCAGCGAAGTCAAGGCGGGCGAGGTGCTCTATACCATCGATCCGGCGCCGTTCCAGGCCAGCTACGACAGTGCCAAGGCGGCTTTGGAAAAAGCCCAGGCAACGCTGAATCAGACGACCTTGAAGGCACAACGCTACAAGCCGTTGGTTGAGGTCAACGCCATCAGCAAACAAGACTATGACGATGCCTATGCAGCACAGAAGCAGTCTGAAGCAGACGTTGCCTCAGGCAAAGCGGCATTGCAGACGGCCTCCCTCAATCTGGGTTATGCCACGGTGACCTCGCCAATCGCTGGACGCATCGGCCGCGCGCTGGTGACTGAAGGTGCTCTGGTAGGACAAAGCGACGTTACCCAATTGGCCACGGTTCAACAACTTGATCCCATCTACGTCAACCTGACCCAGTCCAGCACCGACTTGCTCAATCTGCAGCAGGCCATGGCCAACGGCCAGTTGAAAACCGTCGGCCAAGGCAAGACCAAGGCTCGCGTAACGCTGGTGACCGATGACGGCCGCACGTATCCCTTGCCGGGCAAACTGCTGTTCTCTGACGTCACAGTCGACTCGACCACTGGTGCCGTCTCCATCCGCGCCGAGTTCCCGAACCCGGATCGCACGCTGTTGCCTGGCATGTATGTCCGCGCCAAGCTGGAGCAGGCGGTCAATGACGCCGCCATTCTGGTGCCGCAACAGGCCGTCATTCGCGACCTCAATGGCTCAACAGTGATGGTGGTTGGCGCTGACAACAAGGTCGCTGTGCGTCCGGTCACAACCGGCGCCGCACAGGGTGACAGCTGGGTAGTCACTGACGGCCTCAAGGCTGGCGATCAAGTCATTGTCGAAGGCCTGCAAAAAATCAAACCGGGCGCTCCGGTCAAGCCGGTGCCCTGGAAGGGCGCTGTTGGCACCATGCCTGCCGCCGCACCTGCTGCAGCCAAGCCGGATGCAGCAAACAAAGCTAACTAAGAGGCTGCCAGATGGGAAAGTTCTTTATTGATCGCCCCGTTTTTGCGTGGGTATTAGCAATTTTCATCATACTGGGCGGGGCCTTGGCCATTACCGGCCTGCCCGTTGCCCAGTATCCGAGCATTGCGCCGCCGACCATTGTGGTCACGGCCAGCTATCCCGGCGCGACCGCGCAAACCCTGGACGATTCGGTCACCAGCCTGATCGAACAGGAAATGAACGGTGCCGACGGTCTGCAATATATCGAGTCGCAAAGCCAGGCCAACGGCCAGGTGCAAATCACGGTGACGTTCTCGCCATCCACCAATGCCGACCTGGCCGCCGTGGATGTGCAGAACCGTCTGAAGCGGGTCGAAGCACGCTTGCCAGCGGCAGTCACGCAACAAGGCGTGCAGGTGACCAAGTCACGCAGCAACTTCCTGCTGTTCATCGGCCTGTCCTCAAGCGACGGCAAGTTGGATCCGGTGGCGCTGGGCGATTATCTGTCACGCAACGTCTTGAACGAAGTCAAGCGTGTACCCGGCGTCGGTCAGGCGCAATTGTTCGGCACCGAACGCGCCATGCGCATCTGGATCGATCCGAACAAGCTGATCGGCCTGAACCTGACACCTGCCGATGTGACTACCGCCATCACTGCGCAAAATGCACTGGTCGCTGGCGGCACACTGGGTGCGCTGCCTAGCCCGGGAACACAGCAGATCTCGGCCACGGTCGTGGTCAACGGTCAACTGACCAATCCTGAGCAGTTCGGCAACATCGTCCTGCGCGCCAATACCAACGGTTCTTCAGTGCGGCTGCGTGATGTTGCCCGCATTGAAGTTGGCGGTCAGTCGTATGACACCTCCGGACGCCTTGACGGCAAACCCAGCTCCTTCATCGGCGTGCAGTTGTCGCCGACTGCCAATGCACTGGGAACCGCCACGGCCGTGCACAAGAAGATGGAAGAACTGTCCAAGTACTTCCCGCCCGGCGTGCAATACACCATTCCTTACGACACCTCCAAGTTCGTCAAGATCTCGATTGAAGAAGTGGTCAAGACGCTGATCGAAGCGATCGTGCTGGTGTTCCTGGTGATGTTCCTGTTCCTGCAGAACATCCGCTACACCATCATCCCGACAGTGGTGGTGCCGGTGGCTCTGATGGGTACCTTTGCCACGCTGTTGCTGTTCGGCTTCTCGATCAATGTGTTGACCATGTTCGGTATGGTGCTAGCCATTGGTATTCTGGTCGATGATGCCATCGTGGTGGTGGAAAACGTCGAACGCATCATGAGCGAAGAAGGTTTATCGCCGCGTGACGCCACGCGCAAAGCGATGGGCCAGATCACCGGCGCTCTGATCGGCATTACGCTGGTACTCATCGCGGTGTTCATCCCGATGGCCTTCTTCGGCGGCGCCGTGGGTGCAATCTATCGCCAGTTCTCGCTGTCGATGGTGGCTTCCATGGTGTTCTCCGTGTTGATGGCATTTACGCTCACACCAGCTTTGTGCGCCACGATCCTGCTGCCGGTTGAGAAGGGACATCATCACGAAAAACGCGGTTTCTTCGGCTGGTTCAACCGTCGCTTCAACAAAACCGCTGCCGGCTATCAGGGCCTCATCGGCAAGATGCTGACCAAGGCCGGACGTTACATGATCGTGTATGTACTGATCCTGGCCTGCGTGGGCTTGCTGTATGCGCGTCTGCCAGCTTCTTTCCTGCCGAATGAAGATCAGGGTTACATCATCACTAACGTGCAGTTGCCGGCCGGTGCCAGCACCAACCGCACGCTGGCAGTGATCAAGAAGATCGAAGACTACTACCTGAAAGATCCGGCCGTTGAACACGTGGTAGCCATTACCGGTTTCAGCTTCTCCGGTAGCGGCCAGAATGCCGGTCTGGTGTTTACCCCGCTCAAGGACTGGAGTTTGCGCAACAAGTCGCAATCGGCCGATGCCATCGCTGGCAAAGCCTTCGGCGTCTTCATGCAGATCAAGGATGCGATCGTGTTCCCGCTGAACCCGCCGCCTATCCCTGAACTGGGTAACGCCACCGGCTTCACCTTCCGTCTGCAAGACCGGGCCGGACTGGGGCACGCGGCGCTGGTACAGGCCCGCAATCAAATTCTTGGCATGGCTTCGCAAAGCAAGGTATTGGCGGGTGTACGTCCAGAAGGTCTGGAAGATGCGCCACAACTGCAACTGAATATTGATCGCGACAAGGCCAATGCACTGGGCGTGCCGTTTGAGACCATCAACAGCGTGCTGTCGACGGCTCTTGGTTCAGCCTACGTCAACGATTTCCCTAATCAGGGACGTCAACAACGTGTGATCGTCCAGGCCGATGCCAACCAGCGTCTGCAACCGGAAGATCTGGCCAAGCTGTACGCACGTAACTCGGGTGGAACCATGGTGCCATTCTCGGCGTTCACGACCTCTCAATGGAACACCGGTCCGGTGCAACTGATTCGCTACAACGGCTATCCGGCCATGAAGATTGCCGGTGGTGCTGCACCTGGTCATAGCACCGGCGAAGCGATGGACGAGATGGAATCCTTTGTGGCCAAGTTGCCGACGGGCTTCGGTTTCGAGTGGACCGGTCAGTCCCTGGAAGAAAAGACCTCCGGCTCGCAAGCACCGGCGCTGTATGCGCTGTCGCTGGTGGCGGTGTTCCTGGTGCTGGCAGCCTTGTATGAAAGCACCTCGATTCCATTGGCAGTGATGTTGGTGGTGCCGCTGGGTATTCTGGGTGCCTTGCTCGGTGTGACCTTGCGTAGCATGCCTAACGACGTGTACTTCAAGGTGGGCATGATTGCGGTGGTCGGTTTGTCGGCCAAGAATGCGATTCTGATCATCGAGTTCGCCAAGGACCTGCAAGCACAAGGCATGGGCTTGATCGAGGCAACGCTGGAAGCGGTCCACCTGCGTTTCCGTCCGATCATCATGACCTCGCTGGCGTTCATCCTGGGCGTCTTGCCATTGGCCATTGCCAGCGGCGCGGGCTCAGCCAGCCAACGTGCTATCGGCACCGGCGTCATGGCCGGGATGATCACCGCCACTGTGTTGGCGGTGTTCCTGGTACCGGTGTTCTTCGTCGTGGTGCGCAAGTTCTTCAAAGGCAGCGAGCGTCAAAACCGACTGGATGCTGCCCATCACAAAATCGATGTGGAGGATACAAATGTTTAAGTTATCAACCCTGCGCCTGCATCACATGAGCGCAGCATTGCTGGTCGCAGGTCTGCTGTCTGCCTGCACGATGGCGCCGACCTATGAACGCCCACAGGCGCCGATTGACGGCAGCTATCCGGCCGATGCCAAGGGCCAGGCAGCGTATGATGCGGCCACGCTGGGCTGGCGTCAGTTTTTCCCAGACCAGCGCCTGCAAGCACTGATTGCAGCGGCCTTGGAGAACAACCGCGACCTGCGTACTGCTGCCTTGAACATTGAGGAAGCGCGCGCGCAATACAACATCTCGCGCGCCGACTTGCTGCCGAGCCTGAACGCCACCGGCAGCGCTACGCGTACACGTTATTCGGCCAGTCAGTCGCCCACCGGAGCACCGGTAACGTTCCGCAGCTACTCTGCCGGCCTGGCTGTTCCAGCATATGAACTGGACTTCTTCGGACGCGTGCGCAGCCTCAAGGATGTGGCACTGGCAAGTTATCTGTCGACCGAAGAAGCACAGCAATCAGCGCAGATCAGTCTGGTGGCGCAAGTGGCGCAAGCCTATCTGGGCGAACGTTCCTATGCCGAGCAACTGAAGCTGGCGCAACAAACCCTGGAAAGCCGCCAGACCAACCTAACGCTGGCCAAGAAGCAATTCGAAGTCGGCGCATCATCGGAACTGGATTTGCGACTGGTCGAAACACTGGTGCAATCGGCGCGTACATCGGTGGCAACATTGGTACGGCAACGCGCTCAAGCAGACAATGCCTTGACGCTGCTGGTCGGCAAGAAGATCAACGATCTGCCACCGGCGCAGGAGTTGTCGCTGCAAAACATTGTCACCGACATTCCCGCCGGCCTGCCCTCAGATTTGCTGACCCGTCGTCCAGACATTCGCGCGGCCGAGCAAAAGCTGATTTCAGCCAACGCCAATATCGGTGCAGCGCGTGCAGCATTCTTCCCGTCAATTACGCTGACGGGTTCGTATGGCAGCGCCAGCAGCAGCCTGAACAACCTGTTTGGGTCAGGTTCCGGCGCCTGGTCATTCGGCCCGTCGCTGAGCCTGCCAATCTTCAACTATGGTCGCAACAGTGCTAATCTTGACCTGGCTACGGTGCGCAAGAACCAGGCCGTGGTGACCTATGAGAAGACAATTCAGACCGCCTTCAGTGAAGTCGCCGATGCCTTGGTGGCGCGTGGTGCGTTCGATGAACAGATCGCAGCACAGGAAGACTATCTCAAGGCACAGCAGGCGCGTTTCAAACTGACTGAGCTACGTTACAAGAACGGCATCTCATCCGCGCTTGATGAGCTTGATGCACAACGCGACCTGTTCTCGGCGCAGCAGGCACTGATCCAGGCTCGGCAGTTGCGTCTGAATAACGCGATTGATTTGTACAAGGCGTTGGGTGGTGGGTTGAATGAGAACTCGCTGGTGCTGACGGCTGACAAGAAATAAGAAAATGCGTACAGACTGATACGCACAATTCGCGCCATAAAAGTAAAGAGGCCGCTCGGATGCATTATCCTGAGTGGCCTCTTTTTTCACAATGACCGTACCCTGACACTCCTGCTCTAGGATTTCGCCAATGTTAGTATCTGTATTTAATTGTGCTGCCTCGCTACCACTATGAAGATACTTGTTACCGGCGCCACCGGTTTTGTTGGTAAAGCCTTGACGACATTTCTCAGCGCTGATCCTCGTTATTCTGTTCATGTCTGCGTAAGACGTGCTGAAGAGTTCCTTTTGGCATTACCTGTTACGGTCAATATAGCCGACCTGACCAACACGCATGATTGGAGCGGCGCATTACATTCCATTGACACGGTAGTCCACACGGCTGCACGAGTGCATGTCATGCGAGAGCATGCAGCAGATCCGCTGATTGAATTCCGACGCGTCAATGTTGACGCCACATTGGCGCTTGCCAAACAAGCTGCAGTGGCAGGAGTTAAACGTTTCATTTTCATCAGCTCCATTAAGGTCAACGGCGAAGAAACGGTAACTGGCCATCCCTTCCGGGCCGATGACATACCCGCGCCGCTTGATCCCTATGGCGTTTCCAAATATGAAGCCGAACAAGGATTGTTAGCACTTGCGAATACTTCAGAAATGGAAATTGTCATCATCCGTCCAGTCCTCATATATGGTCCTGGCGTTAAGGCAAACTTTCTAAGCATGATGACTTGGATAGACCGAAAAATTCCACTGCCGCTGGGAGGATTGGTGGATAACCGTCGCAGTATGGTTGCCATTGACAATCTAATCGACCTGATCTCTGCATGCTTGGATCACCCTGCCGCAGCAAACCAGATTTTCCTTGTTAGCGATGGAGAGGATCTCTCAACTGCCTGCCTATTGCGCCGTGTAGGAAATGCGCTTGGCACACCAGCAATATTGTTTCCCATTCCTGCGTGGATGCTTGTTTTGTGCGCTAGCTTGATTGGAAAGTCGAGCGTGGCTCAAAGACTATGCGGTTCACTACAAGTAGATATCAGCAAAACCACTTCATTACTGAAATGGGCCCCGCCAGTTACCCTTGATTTGGCATTAAAAAAAACAGCTAGCTTTTTCCATAGTCACAAATAATAAATTCCCGAGCAGAACCAAAGCCAGTTAGGTTAAACGCGAGACCACTCATTAACAGGTAATCGCCTTCTTTACTAAGATATCAATGTAACTTATAAGGATACTATACATACGACAGTGCTTAATAAAGTGGAAGTACTTTCAAAAGTCAAAATACAGTAAATAGAAAGGCAGTTTCATGTTGAAGTTTGGTAATCGATCCGATTTCTGGTCAATGACTCTAGTCTTCACAATTTGTCTCATAGTAGCGGCATGGCACCCGTTTAATCTGGGATTTTTTTCGGATGACTAGATTATTTTTTCTCGTATTGTGTCTGAGCGCTACGATACTACACGCTGCTTACCCCGATTTCCCAAGAATATTAATAAATACGGAGATAGATCCAGTCATAACTTCTGCAAGACCAGGCTATGCTGTTTTGACGAAAAGCACCCTTTACATCAATCGCAATCTATATGTTTAACACCCTAGTAAAATTTATTACAAAAAAAGATATATCGCGGTGGGCTCTACCTACCTTACTGATGCTATTTATGTCTTTTTATGTGCTTCCACGGCGAAGTATCGGATTAACAAACGACGTTGGATTATTCATCACCCTATCGTGGCAACTCGCGAGTGGGCATGGATTGGACTCCATGATGTTACCGCAGAGTCCAAGTTACGTATTTAACGCCATATTAATGAGCATGGGTCTCCATGAAATTTTTTGGCTTAGATTAAGTAATGTGTTGTTGAATACCGCTGCCGCATTTTTGCTATTCAACTCACTTAATAAAAGACATTTCCCCAATTTCGCAATACCACTGGCCGTATCGGCTTGTGCCAGCGTTACACTTTATTCAATACAAGGTCCAAATAGCTTAGCTATGAATTTTTTCATGCTCGGGCTCGGCACGGTTTTTTCAGTAAGCACGCAATCAGATTTTAAAAGAAATATATTTCACGTATTAGCCGGAATACTTTTGGCATTTGCTGGGTTCATGCACGCCATTGTTGCTGTATTTATCCCTATATGGATACTGATATCCATTTGTCTTGGACAACGACATCGGCTTCTGCTTTTTGTTTATAGCGTCGTTAGTGCACTAATGTGGGCGTGGTACATAAACAAGATTGGATTAGACATATTCTTTTCTTCACCAAAAGCGCATAGTGGCCAACTTGCATATTTGGCAAACAGAGGTATTTCAATAATCAGGTTTTATACGGAAATTGCATTTTTTTCGCTATTTTGTTTTTTGTTTTTTGTTTTTTGTTTTTTGTTTTTTAGAAAAAGTTTAAAACCAAAAACAGTTGTGACCTGCACGATTTTTTCGAACCAAACTAAACTTGCGAACCATTGTTCAAGACATCTGCTACCAGTACCATGGCGCGCGTAGTTGCACCTTGGTACCGGCGCGCAAATGCGCGCGCATTTGCGGCGATAATGGTCTGATGCACCGGATCCTCCAGTAACATCTGCGCAGCACGGAGCATTTCTACGGCGCCTGCGACGCGCATCGCGGCCCCTGCAGCCACGGCCTCCTCAGTAATGAACATAAAGTTGAACGTGTGCACCCCAATCAGTACCGGCTTACCCAGAGAGCAGGCCTCAATTAGGTTCTGCCCACCCAGCGGCAGCAGGCTCCCCCCAATGAAGGCGACATCACAGGCAGCATAATAGGCAAACATTTCTCCCATCGAATCACCCAGCACGATATCTGTTGTTGCAGCAATTTCGTTTTCGATGCCGGCCGAACGACGTTGCAGCGTCAATCCGCGTGCCGTAATCATGGCGGCGACTTCATCGAAGCGCTGCGGATGACGCGGCACCATCACTAGCAGGAAATCACGCTGTGGCAGCTTGACGAACGCATCGAGAATCTCTACTTCCTCACCTTCACGCGTGCTCGCGCACAGCAATACCGCACGCTTGCCGAACTGCGCTCTCCACTGCTGCCCCTGTGCGATCATTTCAGCCGGTACCTCAACATCAAATTTAATGCTCCCTGTCACTTCGACCCGGCGCGCACCGAAGGCACGCAATCTTGCGGCGTCCGCATCCGATTGCGCGGCAACACAGTCAATGCCTGCTGCGGCTTCGCGCAGCATTGCGCCGAAGCGCTGCCCGCGGCGCAAGGAGCGTGCCGACAAGCGTGCGTTGGCAAGCAATACCGGCACCTGATGGCGCACGCATTGACGCACCATGTTTGGCCAGACCTCCGTTTCCATCAGGATGCAGATGCTCGGTTTGAAATAACGTAAGAAGCGCGCGCACATCCAACCAGTGTCATACGGAAAATAACTCTGTAGCACGCGCTTACCGTGCCGTGCAAACAATTGCTGTCCAGTGGCACGACCGGTGGCGGTCATGTGCGTGAGCAAGATGGTATACGACGGATATGCCGCCAACAGCGCCTCCACCAGAGGTTGCGAGGCACGCGTTTCGCCAACCGACACGGCATGCACCCAGATCACTGGCGCACGTACCGTTCCGCCGTCAAACTGCGAATAGAAGCCGAGTCGCTCACCGATATGCTGACGATAGCCTGGTTCTCTGGCACCACGGCGCCACAAGCGCAGCAGCACCAGTGGCAAGGCGATCCACCATAACGCGGTATACAACAGGCGCATCAAATCAGTTCACGCCCGGTCAGTTTGCTCAGAATCGCCAGCGGACTTGCCGTTGGGTCATACTGCTTGGCGACAGGTAAATGCAAGGTCTGCTCCAGCATGTACTGTCCTGACATCACCGCATGCGATGCCTGATCTGAAAAACATACCCAGACTGAACCCGCGGCAAATGGCACACTCACTTGCTGGGCGGCTTCCTGATAAGCCATGTCGCCCTTCATACCATCATGCAATTGCAGCATCAGATGATCGTACTCACTACGATATGACTTAGTGATGTGTAAAGTTTTCATGAGACTGGCTTGCCAAGGTACGTAAGGCTTGGCACGCGGCAGGAATTTTGCGGCGACCGTTTCAAACGGCTCACCGACACGCCAGACGCGTGGTACGCCATAAGGATTGATATTGCAAAACACCCGCAAAATACGCTCACCGTAATTAGGCCGCGAAGGAAAAGCATCGACATGCAAACGACGATCATCGGCGCGCCAGGATTGTGCGCGTGTCTCGACCTGCGTCGGACGATAGCTGGTGGGTGCCAGACGTAACGCACCTTGGTACTGCGGTAACAAGGAATACACCAGTGTCTGCGCCTGTGCTCGAAAACGTCCGACCATCAGCGCCAGTGCAAGTTGCGTAGCGGTGTCACCGAGCGCCCCCTTAATGTGGCCGCGTTCGTCCAGGCTGATATTGCGCACTTTGGGGTCGCGAATCTCCGGCGTGAGCAAGGCCTGCTCCTCCGGCAATAATTCAAACGGCAGATGCGGAAAATACAGAACCTTGCCAGCTTCCAGCCCGGCGATCCAGGTGTCATTTGGTGCCGGCACGTGCCAGTCACCAATGTCGATTTCGATAATTTGCGATTCCATGGGGATATTATGCCTCGTTGTCTTGGGTCCGATCATGCTGCCCACTGGCAGCATGCATCGACAATACCGCATCAATCGCATCCAGAACTTGAGCTACATCAGGAGCTGCACCAAAATCTCCGACGTTGACGATACGCGGTGACCAGTTACCCTCGGTCTTCCAACGCGGCGAATCACAATACAGTTCTACCGTAGGACGGCAATAGGCCGCTGCAATATGCGTCAGTCCGGTATCGAGACCGACTACCAGCGATGCTTCATGCACCAACTTGACCGCCTCCATTAACGACAAGGAAGGTAATACGGTCGCTTGGGGCATAGCCTTCGCCAATTGCTCGGCAGCCTGGCGCTCCTTGGCGTTCCCCCACGGCAGCAAAACCGGTAAGTTTCGGCTCTGCAATGTTTGCGCTACGACAATCCAATTGGCGGCATCCCATTGTTTGGCGGCACGTGCAGTACCATGCAAGAACACAGCATAAGGCCTTCCCGGCAGCCAGGCTGGCGCTATTACGGACGGCGCAAGCAAAGCAAAGTCTGCGGCATCGTCAACAAGGTAACCAAGTGCACCGGCAGCAACCAGGCGTGCGCGCATGACGGCGTGTGTATGTAAATCAACCGCCACACTTTGCTGATGAAAAATTCTGGAAATCGGTTCGTAACCGGAACCTTCGGTTGCATTGGCCAAGCCCACTCGCTTACCACCCGGCGCCAGACGCGCCATGCGCATGACCACACTGGTCTTGAGCAAGCCTTGGGTATCGAACACAATGTCGTAGGCTTGCGCGCGCAACTGCCGGTAAAAAGTGGCAATTTCAGCACGTGTTTCAGCTTTTCCCAGGCTTTTACGCCAACGCCTTAAGGCGATAGGAATAATCGTTCGCACCAGAGGATTAAGCCGTACCAGGCTGGTATACGCCTCTTCCACTACCCAATCGATGTTGGCATGCGGATAGTGCCGACGGATATCGGCCACCATCGGCATATTGTGAACCACGTCACCAAGGGAGGAAACGCGGACGATAAGGATGTTCAAGGCTAACCCACTATTATTTGTCTGCGGGCCAGCATCTTACCTCTTTCAAAACGGCAATGCCACATCCGGCCTTGCCGCCAGGATGACTTGTCGGAATTCATCCTGAATACGTACCAACGCCTGCTCAGTCTCGGCCTCAAAGCGCAGCACCACGACCGGCGTCGTATTGGAGGCTCGCATGAGGCCAAAACCATCAGCATATTCGACACGCAAGCCATCAATGGTAATGATCTGTTGGGCATCAGGAAAGCTTGCGTCACGCTGCAATTGTGCGATCAAGGCAAAGTTTTCGCCTTCCTGCAACTTCAGTTGCAATTCCGGCGTACTGCTCGATTGCGGCAGTGCATTGAGGATGGCCGATGGATCGCTCTCGCGGCTAAGCAACTCCAGCAAACGCGCTCCCGCATACAAACCATCGTCAAATCCGTACCAGCGGTCTTTGAAGAAGATGTGACCACTCATCTCCCCTCCCAACGGCGCACCGGTTTCACGCAACTTGGCTTTGACCAGCGAATGCCCCGTCTTCCACATCAACGGTTGGCCACCATGTGCGCTGATCCAGGGTGCCAGATGACGCGTGCATTTGACGTCGTAGAGGATTTCGCGACCGGGATGCCGGGTCAGGACATCGGCCGCAAACAGCATCAACTGACGATCGGGATAAATGATCTGGCCATCCTTGGTGACGACGCCGAGACGGTCGCCATCACCGTCAAAAGCCAGACCGATTTCGTCGTCGCTATTTTGCAGGCTGCGAATCAGGTCTTGCAGATTTTCCGGATGCGCCGGATCGGGATGATGGTTAGGGAAAGTGCCGTCAACTTCACAGAACAGCTCGGTCACCTCGCATCCCAGGGCACGATACAGCTCGCCAGCAAATGCCCCGGCCACACCATTACCGCAATCGACCGCGATTTTCAGCGGCCGCGCCAGCTTGATGTCGCCCACGATACGTTGGATGTATTCCTGGCGAATGTCATGGGTGCGATAGTTGCCTGCGCCAGTGGCAAATGCATTCTCCTGAATCGCCTGATACAAGGCTTGAATGGTGTCGCCATGAATTGCTTCGCCTGCCAAGACCATCTTGAAACCGTTGTAGTCAGGGGGATTGTGACTGCCAGTGACCATGACACCGGATTGCGTGCCCAAGACGTGGGTGCCGAAATACACCATCGGCGTAGCAACGACTCCGAGGTCAATGACATCAATGCCCACCGATTGCAAACCGGCCGCCAACGCGGCGCAAAGTTCTGGACCGGAGAGCCGGCCATCGCGGCCGATGACAAC